>Ga0209399_10001359_pt1 | contig 12815 bp, 10 predicted proteins | sample OV2TP3_FD_184130 | JGI IMG/M metagenome (GOLD analysis project Ga0209399, IMG submission 184130) | Hot spring microbial communities from Beatty, Nevada to study Microbial Dark Matter (Phase II) - OV2 TP3 (SPAdes) (version 3) | ecosystem: Environmental > Aquatic > Thermal springs > Hot (42-90C) ... | reverse complement strand
CCAAGCGAACGATGCAACCTACCACCTATCTACTCCGGGAGTGATTCTACTCCCGAAGCGTTCACCGACTCCCCTGGACGTTTAACGTATCATCTCCTTCTTTCGAGAGAGTATAGCATGGGGTTATTGGCGCGGCAAAATTTCGTTGGCTCGTATTCGGAGCCGCTCAGGACACGAGGACGTATGTTAGAATTGAACAAGGCCGCTGCGCCGAGGTGATGCATGAAGAAGATCGGAATGTATGTGGCGATGATCGGTCTCATCGGTGCCACTGCCGTCAGGGCCGTCGCAGCCGATGAGGCGCGATGGCATCAGCTCACGAATCAGGCGCAGACCCTGTACCAAAAAGGACATCTCATGGATGCCATGCGCTTCGCCGGCGAAGCGCTGCAGGTGGCTGAAGCCACCTTCGGATCCTCCGATCCCTACACCGCGCGATCGCTTGAACTCGTGGCCATCCTCCATCTGGCGCAGGGCCAGTTCAGCCAAGCGATACCTCTCGCTCAACGCGTGCTCACTATTCGAGAACAGACCGCGGGACCGGAACCCTTGCTGCTTGCGCAGGCCGCGATGCTCCTCGCAAGGACCCATGCCCTCGAAGAACAGGTCGAGCAGGCCGAGCCCTTGGCTCGGCGCGCGTTGGACATTCGAGAGCGCGCGGTAGGAGCTGACCATCTCTTGGTCGCCGATTCCTTGGTGCTCCTGGCCAAGCTCTCCGTGCTCCAGAAGCAGATGCCGGAGGCTGAGCAGCAGTACCGGCGCGCCCTGACGATCTTGGAATCAACGCTCGGGTTCCGCCATCCCCTGCTCGCCAAGATGCTGATCGCAGAGGCCGATTTCTACGTGCTGTGGAATCAGGCCGAACGGGCCGAACCCCTGGCTCGACGCGCCCTGGCCATCCGCAGAAAGACGGCAGGGCCTGAGCACGTGCTGGCGGCGGAGGCCTTGATGCTGCTCGCAAAAATCCATCTCCTCGAAGACAGAGCCGAGCTGGCCGAACCGTTGGCTCAACAGGCGCTGGTCATCCGGGAAAAGTCGCTGGGGATGAACGCGCCGCTCGTAGCCAGGAGCTTGGACATGCTCAGCGAAATCGCCCTGCGTCAGGGCCGCTTGGCGCAGGCTGAACTGTTCGCACGCCGCTCCGCAGCCATTACGCAGCGTCTCATCAGCCAGGAGACCCCGCCGCTTGAAGATCCGCTGCGCAGCGACGGCACGCTTCCTTACCAATTGGACCTGCCTGCCGCCGGGCTCGTCCAGGAAGCCGAAGGCTCGCCATCGCCTCAGCGCGATTTCGCCTTGATGGCGGAATCGTTCCGCAATCGCGCGCAAGTCTACGTGGCGCTGGGAGAATACAGCGAAGCGGAGGGCCTCTTCCAAGAGGCCCTTCGGGTGTATGAGAAGGCCGGCGGCGTCAACCCCGACGGTCTGGCGGATGCGCTCAATGACTACGCTCAGCTGCTGCGAAAGATGGGCAGAACGCCGGAAGCCGATGCCGTGGTGGTCCGAGCGCGCGCGATCCGTTCGACGCAATAATCGTGTGCGCTCATTTGATGGAAGCGACGAAGTCCACCTCACGCTGGTCGCGGTCTTTGAGAACGACTTGCCGGTGGTTGGGATTGAAGACCATGACCTGCAGCTTCCTCGCCGTGGTTGAAAACGTCTGCGGAAGTTGGTAGCTCGGTTTGATGCGGTAGCTCCCGGGCGTCAGATCCGCGGCCACGTAGTGCCCGGCGGCGTCCGTCATCACCCGCTTGATGTCCTCGGCTGAGGAGCTGACGACAATCGTCACACCCTCGAGAGGTTGGCCTTCATCGCTGATGATGATCCCGGCGATCGCCTGGGAGGTCTCCCGAACTGTGATCTTCACTCGCACCGTGCTCGTGAGCGCCTCATCGATCGCATCGGTCGCGATACATTCCATCTCGTGGTGTCCGCTTTGATCCGCCTGCGGCGTCCATGCAAACGCGCCCGCTCTGCCGGCCCTCACCGAGAACGTGGCGCCACGCGGCAGCGACTCGGCGCTGATCACAGGCGTCTGCCCATCGGGATCCTCGGCGTGCACGAGAAACGTCAGCAGCCGGCCCTCATCGACACGCTGCTCCCCGATGGCGCGCAGCAGCGGAGCGCGATTGCCCGGATCGTGGACCGTGATCGTCGTGGACTTCGTCGTGCAGGCTGACGCGGGGTCGCACACCTCAAACCGCAGATTGGTGAAAGTCTTCTTCGGGTCTTCCAAGGTGGCCACCTCCGCCCCCGGCGTGCCGCTCGCGGAGCACTGCGCCGCATCAAACTTCAGCCACGGCGGAAGCCCATGCGCTGTGCACTTCAGCGGCTCGCCTTCGGGATCGCGCGCGATGACCGCAATGGCCACCCGCTCCCCTTCAGCCACCGTCTGCTCCTTGATGGCGTCGACCACCGGCGGGGAGTTGGCATCCTGGACGGTCACGCTGATCTCTTCCGCATCACACAAGGGTTGCGGATCACACACCTCAAACCGAACGCCGCGATACACGACCATCGGCTGCTCATGGCCGGCCACTTGATAGTCCGGGAGCCCGCTCACTTCCTTGGTGTCGGGATCGAAGGCCGCCCATGGCGGCAGCTCGGCCGCCCGGAACGTGAGCGGATCGCGCAACCCATCGGGATCGCCGGCTTCCAGCTTGAGGGAGAGCGGTTGTCCTTCCTTCACGACCTGGTTCCCAATCAGCCTCAAGACCGGGGGATGATTTCGATTGAAAACCGTGACCGCCACCGGAGCCGAATTCGCCCCATTCCCTGCGCGATCCACTGCTCTGACCTGGAGCGTATGGGAGCCGTTGGAGCGCGACGTGCTGTCCCATGAGATGCTGAAGGGCGAGCGGCGCACCACCGCCTGCTCTTGCCCGTCGATCAATAATTTGACGAGAGCAATCCCGTGGGCATCCGTCACCTGAATATCGATCTTCACCGGGCCATTCACCGGCGAGCCATCACGCGGAGCACGAATCATGGCGGATGGCGGCGTATTATCCACGGTGACCGTGACGCCGGGTGATTCCCATCCCCGCCCTCCTCCAGAAGGCTCCTGCCGCACCATGAGGGTGTGGAGGCCGTCCGTCTCTGCCTGCGTATCCCACATGATCTCAGGATATGGCGGGCCGCTGCGCGCCAGCAGTTCCCCATCACGCAAGAGTTCAACCCGATCGATCGCCTCAGAGGAGCCCGCGGCCAAGAGAATGCGGCACTTCTGGCTGACGAGCTGGCCGTTCGACGGGGCGACAATGCGGAGAGGCGGAGTGGTGGTGTCTTGATTTGAAGCGATGCAGAGGAGTGCCGCCCCGCTCAGCAGCCTCAGCCCCCAGGCGGATCTCATGGCTTGTGATGGGCGCGAAGGATTGCCGGAAGGCGACGGCGCGCGCTACGGCGTGTGAAGAGGACGGGCCAACAGGACGTCACCCTTGCGAATAGGCTGAATCGGCTGAAGCCAATGAGTGATCTGTGCGACGGCAAACCCTATCCGATCAATTTCCACCACCTGAGCCGTGGCGATGGAACGCTCCGGAGTAGCCAGCACGAGGTCTGCGCCTTGCTTAGCCCAATCAATGCCGCCCACGGAAAGCACGATCAAGCCCGCCCCTTGTTTGACATGGTACACCTTGACCGCCCCCTCGACGACGGCATCGCCCTCGAAGGATTGCTGCAGCGCCTGCTGGGTCGCATGCGTTGTCGATGGTGTCGCCCCGGCGTGCTGGGATAGGCCGAGCCAGACGAACACCACGGCACTCGTCCAACAGCTCCATGTTCCAAACAATGCCACCGGAACCGTGCGCAGCTGCTCCTCCTTACCTCCGACCCCACCATCCCTTTCGAGCGGTCTTCTGATGCGATGCGCGAGGAGCTGACGATTGACTCTGAGCCTCCGGCGGCGGCTGCGCCGCGCTCGCAGCTTCGTTGATCAGCGTCCCCGTAAATGAATAATACTCTGAAGCGCCCTCGAGCGGATGCTTATTGAGGATGCCTTGGAGCGCCTCCTCATGGAATTCTCCACGCCAAAACGCGATACCCGCTTCCGCCTTGATCTGCGCGGCCTCCCACACCACAACCTCTCCACCCTCGAGGGTAACCGCATAGCGAGGACTCGGATATCCCGCCGCGGAGAGTTGCTCTGAGGTCATCTGCTGGGCTGTAAATGTCACCGTATCGCGGTATCCCTTGACCTCCCCCGCGCCGGCGAGCGGGGTGACTGCCAGCGCCCAGCGCGTCCCCTCAAGCTTTCTTCGAACGTCATCTTCGGGAGAAGTCGCTGGCGCAGACGGTGGCGTCGCCGCCATCACAGGCGCAGGGTTCGTCACCTCCGCCTCCGTTGCCGCGCTCCCTGGAGCGCAGAGCAGGAGAGCGACCCCCATCCACCAGCCGGCCATCCGGCGAAGACGGATGAAGGCGGTCAGGCGGCGGAGAGGATTGGCTATTCGAGGCGTTCCTTCGCTTCCCAGGCTTGCCATGAGGCGAGATATTGCTTCACCCAGCTCGCATCGCGGGCGCGCGGATTGAAGTCGAGATACCGACGAAAACAGTCCATCGCCTTCTGGCGATTCGGCAGATGCTCCGCATAGATGACTCCGAGGTTATAGTACGCGTCCGCGTCATCCGGTCGCAGCTCGATGACCTTGAGAAATTCCATCGCGGCCCGCTCATACTGCCGTCGGTCGGTAAACAGCACGCCGAGATTGTAGTGCATGTCGGCGGTCTCTTTCAGCAGATGCTGATGTTGCTGAGCCAACCGCGTCACTTCGGCGGGCACCCGTTTGGCCTGATGCTTCAGGGCGACGTTTTCCGCCAGCAGGGCGGTGTAGTTGTCTTTCAGCGATTCCGTGCCGCGCTCGGCGCTCGCAAGCCGGGCCCGGACCTTCGCGGCCTGAGACTCCGCGGCCTTCAGGCGCCGCTGCATCTGGTGCAAACGCCGCTCGGCCTCACGGAACTTCTGCCGGTCTTTCGACGAGGCCTGGGACGCGTTGGAGCGCCGCGAGGGATGCGGCGCGGCGGAGCGCTGCTGAGCCAGCTGAAGGCGCGCGGCCTCCAGCTCCCGCGCCGTTTGTTCCTGGGTCCGCTCAAGCGCGTTGCGCTGTTGCTCCAGCGGCTCGACGCGCAGGCTCAGCTCCCGATTCTCCTTAGAGACGCGCTTGATGATGCGGCTGAGCAATTCGCGTTCCGCCTCTGTCTGCTGCTGCGCGGCTTGGAGGCTTTGGATTTGTGCCAGCATATTATCTCGATCCGTCACGACGCCTTGATAGAGCTGTTCGGACTTCGTATGTTCTTCTTGGAGGGCCTGGAACTTCGCTTGCACTTGGCGGTTTGCGGCGCTCGCCGTGGACGTCAGCGCTTTGGCTTGGGTCAGATTCCACGACAGCCGATGGAGGATGCGCTGGAACAGCACAATGGCGCCCGTGCTGGTGATGGCGATGACCAGCATCGCGATCCAGAGCAGTTCCACGCGCCCTTGAGCCGTCTTCATGGACCTAGGGCTGCTGAGCGGAGGGGGACGTGCCAAGCGCCTGAGAGTCGGGGAGCACGGGTTGATAGTCGCGATACGGCTTGACGGCTCCCCCAAACGCCTTTTCATCCCCGGTGACCAGCAAATCCCCTTCGACCACATGTGGCGTGATGAAGACGACCAGCTCCGTGAGTTCATCATCCCGGTCCCGCTGCCGAAACAACTCGCCGATGAGCGGGACTTTGGCGAGGAGCGGTACCTCATCGTTCTCAAATTTCTTCTGATCCTTGCGCAGGCCGCCGATGATGACCGTCGAGCCGTCTTTGACGAGCACGTACGTTTCCGCGGTCGACGTATCCACGATGGGGATCTGGTTCTTGCTCGGGGTGGTGAGGGTTCGGACGACGCTGGAGATTTCCGGCTTGACCTTCATCGTGATGTCTCCCAACTCGCTGATGGTCGTCGGGGTCACGAGCAATTGAATCCCCACGTCGATGAACTGGACCTCTTCGGCGGTGGTGGACGTGGTCTGGCCGGTCGTGGTCGTCGTCGTGACATACGCCTCGCGGGTGCCCACGTGGATGCGGGCCTCCTTGTTCTCGGTCACCATGATGCGAGGATTCGAGAGAATCTTCGTCTGCCCGATCGTATCGAGGTAGCGGATGAGCTCATACCCATCGCGCGCGACCGTCCCGAAGACCAAATTCCCGAGATTGGCCGAGCGGCCATCGATATCTCTGCCCCACTCTCCGATCTTGAGTTCGGGAATATTGACTCGGGTCACCGCGGGGACTTCGCTCGGAGCCGTCCCGACGGTCGTCTTGCGGAAATCCCCCACCTTATCAATGCCGTGAAACTTCAGATTGGAGAAGACCGAGCTCCAATCAATGCCGGTGTTGAGGCTATCGGTGAGCGAGACTTTGACGATCTTCGAGTCGATCAGGACCTCGCGCGTCTTGCGATCCAAGGCGGTGATGAGCCGCTCGACTTCCACCATGCGCTCGGGGAGGGTTTTGACGATCACCTGGTTGCTGCGCTCATCGGATTTGATGAAGCCCAGCTTGTTGACTTCCAGTTGGTCCTTGAGCCGTTCCTCAATGTCCTTCGCCTTGGCGTAGCGCAGATCGAAGACCCGCAGGGTGCCGCCCTGCTCCAGCGTCGCCATCGCCTCGTCCATGTCCCGGAGTTTTTCCTGCGTGTCCATGATGAGGATCGTCCCGGAATCCTCGTCCACGAGCAATCGGCCGATCTCGCTCTTCAGGGCATCGAGCATGTTAAAGGCTTGCTGAGGAACCGCGTATTTCAGCCGGAATGTTTTCACCTGACGCAGGTCTGAAAATTTCTTGCCATAGAGCGCCCGGTACTCCGCCTCGGTCATCACGTTATAGATGTTGCCCTGGAGATCATAGGCCAACTCATTGCTGCGCAGGATCAGGTCAAACACGTCACGGATCGGCACATCGGTGAGAAACAAATTCACGCGGCCCGACACGTTTTTGCTGATCGCGATATTCAAGCCGCCCTTGGTCGCCAGGTACTTGAGCGCATCGGTCGCTTCCGTCGAGCGCAGATCAATGGACACCCGCTCGTCCATCCCCCGAAGCGGGGGGCGGGGCGGTTGCGTCGCCTCCTCGGAGGACGCCGCGGCCTCTTCGGATGGCGCCGCATCGGCGGCGGGTGCCGCGGCCTCTTCGGATTGGGCGTCACTCCTGGAGGGGATCGCCGCGCAAAGCATCATCGCGAGGATCGCGCCCGCCCACCCATTGCCGCGTCTCCTGGAAACCTCGACGAGGGAGTTAGGGCAGGACCAGTTCTTCGCCTTCATAGTCCACCACGACGCCATCCGGGCTGATGCGTTTCACCGTCAGGCCGTTGAGCTCTTCCCCGACCTTGACCATATAGGTGCGCTGGGGATTTTTCTGTTCGATGAGGGCCACCGGATTCGCACCCCGATCAATGCCGACCACCGTCAGGTTTTGGGCCAGTTCCTCAAGGCGGCTTTTGGCGGTGCGCGCGGCGGCGCTGAGAGACAACGCCTCAGCCCCGGTGAATGGATTGCGCTGCGTCACCGCCGAGACATATTCGGCCAGGGGCTTCAGAGGAGGCGAGTGCGCTGGAGCAGCCGCCGGCGCTGCGGTGTGGACGGAACTCGCGCGACGAGGACTCGGGCGGGACGGCCACAAGAGAAGATCCAGCATCACGTAGGCCCCGAGCCCGGCCAATCCGATCCATAACACCCGTTGCGCGACGCGCAAATTCCACAAGAACGCATCGGCCTCGCGGCGCCCCGGCAACAGCAGGCGCCACGAGCGCTCGGCCAGCTCATGGACTCTCGAACGCCATCGCTGGACCGCGTCACGGGGAGCGCCTTTCTGCGCCCCCGCCTGTGGGCGCTCGATCATTTTCAGCAGCTGCTCTTCAGCAGTCTCTTTGGCAGGGCCCATCCACCGTCGACATCCTCTTCAATCAATCCCTCAATGAGCGCTTCATCCGCCACGTGGCCCTGCCGCATGACCAGCGCGCGCAGCGCCTTATGGCACAGCATCGCGATCCGCCGCGGGTAGCCCTCGGCATAGTCGCAAATCAGATCGACCGCGCCATCCGTGAAGAGTTTCAACCGGGAGCGGTAGCCGGCTTCCTGCAGGCGAAAGTGAATCATCCGGCGCGTCTCGGCGACGTCAAAGGGCTTGAGCGTGCAGCGGTAACTGACGCGATCCGTCACATTCGGCATGCCCGTCAGCAAGGGCAACAATTCCATCTGGCCCAACAGGACCAGCTGCAGCAGCTTGGTCTCATTCGTTTCATAATTGAGCAGAAGGCGCAGGGCTTCCAGGGAGGAGGCGTTGAGCTTATGCGCTTCATCGATGATGAGGACGCTGGTCTGCTGCTCGCGAATGCCTTGATGGAACAGGAACCGCTCCAACGCCTCGCGATAGTCGACCACCGTCGGCGAGGGGTGCGGCATGTCGATGCCTAAGGTGCGGATGAGCGACTGGACGAACACCTCTTCGGAGGGATACGTCGGATCGAGCACCATGTGGAAGATGAAGCCCTCGCGCTCCCTGAGCATTTGGATCAGCTTGCGACCCAAGGTGGTCTTGCCGGTGCCGACGTCTCCCAGAATGACGCTTAAGCCCCGCTTGAGTCGAAACTCAATGAGGAGATTGGCCAGGGCGGCGCGATGCTTCTCGGATTGATAGAAGAAGGCGGGATCGGGACTCGTGGAAAAGGGCTCTCGGTCAAGCCCCAAGACGCGGTAATAACTCATGCACCCCGTGTGCGTACAATGGCTCGCGGCTGTGCACGCACAGCCGACGGCCGTGAGTGACACTCACAGACCGGCGTTTCTTGGCGTCGGTGGGTCACCCATGCTGGGCGCACGTGACCGGGTGCACAGCGACCTACTGCCATGGGCCGAACGACTGCGTACACGAATGATTGTCACAAATTTCCCTCCCCTTGTCAACGAATCGCTTCTACTCGAAGACGCCTTGGTCGGCGCGGATCCAACGCGCGGGCGCAAATGCCTGATCGTACGCGGCCTCGACGGGGCGCCCCGCGGCAAGCTGCGTCAGAAACACCTTAAAACGGTCCACGCCATAGCGCGTCATCAATTCCTCGATAACCAGGCGCGCCTGGACGTAGGCGGCCTGGATATCATCGCGGCCGGAGGGTTGCGTGAAGCGCGCATCGAGCCATTTGAGCGGAACCCATTGGGTCCGCGCCCGCACGCGCGCCTCGAGATGCGTCTGCTCGGGCGTGTGCAGCGTGGAGCCCTCTTGAAATTGCGCATAGCCCTCGTGCACCCACAGCGGCAGCCGATGGCCGTACACGTCATGGAGAAACGCGTGGGTCACTTCATGCGCGATAAGTTGCGACGCGTACGGCGTGCCAATTTCATTCCATCGCAGCCGGATGCGCCCGTCGTAGAGACCGACGGTCCAGTCGCGCGTCCCATTGACCCGCTCGAAATCGCCTTCGGTGTAGAAGATGACGGGAATCCGCGCGGGGCCATCACCGAGCGCCGCGTGGAGGCGCTCGTACGCGCGCTCGAGGGCTTCGCCCACCGAGGCGAGCTCAGCGGCAGCTGATTCGCGCTGCAGGCGCAGGTCAAAATGCGGCGTCTGCTCGAGCACGAAGCCTCGCTCGATGCGCAGGTCCCGCTCCGTCTGGGCAATGCGCGAGGCGACCCCGTGCCATTGGGCGGAGGGCACGCGGCCGAAGGCCTGTTTCCAATAGGCGATCGCCTGGGGCAAGGCATGACCCTGCAGATACGTCAGATTCCCGAGATGAATGAGAGCGATCCCATTGGTCGGATCGTGCTCCACCGCCGCGCGCAACGCGGCCATGGCCTCATCACCCTTCCCCGCCTGCTCCAAGGCGCGGCCCCAATCCGTCAACACGTGGGAGAGGTTGTGGCGCGTCGTGGCGTCGTGAGGATCGAGCGCTAAGGCTTGGCGCAGCAACGCCGCCGCCTCCTCGAATCGGCCCGCTTGCGCTTCCCGCACTCCTCGATTATTCAGTTCCAGAGCGCTATGGCGCGACACCTCGTCGGGTGAGGCCTCCGTCGCCGCCCATGCGCATGGCGTGACACCCCCCATCGCCAGGACGCATCCGATCAGACACGGCACAACGGAACGAGATATCACCAGAGCCGCTCTTCTACGTTGAGGAGGCGGGTTCGGCGCGCATCTCGTGTAATCGTTGGATGAGCAAGCGTTGCTCCTCTCTCAGCGCGGCCGGCAGGCGAGCGCCGAAGGAATTGAAAAATTCGGATTGCCGCGCGGCCGCCTCCAGCCATCCGTCTCGATTGACGGCCAGAAGCTGCCGCCAGGCTTCCCTGGAAACGGCCAACCCTTCGGTATCCAGCATCTCGGGCGTGGGCAGATAACCAATCGGCGTCGAAACCGCCTCAGCGCGGCCCTCGCAGCGATCCGCCATCCATGTCATGATGCGAAGATTCTCCCCGAACCCGGGCCACAGGAATTGACCGCGCTCATCTTTGCGAAACCAATTGACGCGAAACATCCTCGGAGGATGCAACAGTCGCGCCCCGAGGGCGAGCCAATGCGCGAAGTAGTCAGCCATGTTATAACCGCAAAAGGGCCGCATCGCCATCGGATCGCGCCTGACCACTCCCGTGGCTCCGGCGGCGGCCGCCGTCGTCTCCGAGGAGAGGGTTGCCCCCAGATAGACCCCGTGCTGCCAATGGAACCCTTCGTGCACGAGGGGGACGAGTGTCGATCGACGGGACCCAAAGATGATCGCGGAAATCGGCACGCCCTGCGGATCATCCCAGCGAGGAGACGCGACCGGGCACTGCTGCAGGGGTGCTGTAAATCGGGCATTGGGATGCGCGGCGGGCTGCCTCAGACCGGGATGCCAGGGCCGTCCTTGCCAGTCAAGCCACCCGTCGGTGTCGGCGGGCACATCCAAGCCTTCCCACCACACGGTCCGATCGGGCCTCAAGGCCACGTTGGTAAAAATCGTGTTTCGAGCGATCGTGCGCATCATATGCGGATTGGTGTGCTCGCTCGTGCCGGGTGCCACGCCAAAAAATCCGGTTTCCGGATTGATGGCATACAACCGGCCATCCGCGCCGGGACGCAACCAGGCGATGTCATCGCCAAGACACCAGATGCGATACGATGCGAATCGAGCCGGCGGCCGCAGCATCGCCAAGTTGGTCTTCCCGCACGCGGAGGGAAACGCTCCGGCGAAATACGTGATCCGACCTTGCGGGTCTTCGATTCCCATCACCATCATGTGCTCCGCCAGCCAGCCTTCCTCGCGACCCAGCCAACTGCCCAGCCGCAGGGCCACGCACTTCTTGCTCAAGATGGCATTGCCTCCGTAGCCGGAGTTGATGCTGTAGACAAGGCACTCCTGCGGAAAGTGACAGATGTAGCGTTGCGCAGGATCCAACGTCCCGATGGAGTGCACCCCTTGAACATAGTCGCGCCCGGAGCCGAGATGGGCGAGGGCGATCTCTCCCATCCGCGTCATGATGCGCATGTTGATCGCCACGTAGACGCTGTCGGTCAGCTCGACCCCCACGCGGGTGAGGGCCCCTCCGGCCGGGCCGAGCAGATACGGAATGACGTACATGACGCGGCCGCGCATCGCCCCATCGAAGAGCCGATGGAGCTTCGCGCGCGCCTCCTCGGGCGCCATCCAATTATTCGTCGGCCCCGCCTCCTCGCTCGTGGGCGTGCAGAGATACGTGCACTGCTCGGTGCGCGCCACATCCTGAGGATGCGAGCGATGTAGGTACGATCCCGGATGCCGGTCGGGATGCAGCGGGATGAGCTGCTGGTCGCGAACGCCGTCGGCGAGCAGCGCGCGGTATTCCTGCTCAGACCCGTCGAGCCAAACGACGCGCTCCGGCTTGGTGAGACGCCCGATCTCCTCGACCCACTCGCGGACTGACTGACGTGCGGGCGTCATCGCGACCGCATTCCCTCGAGCACGGCCTGGACGACTTCGTCAATGAGCGACGGCGTCAGCTCCGGGTACATCGGCAACGCGAGCAGGTCATTCGTCACCGACTCGGCCACGGGACACCGCGCTGAGATGCCCCATGGCTGTAAGGCAGGCTGAGCGGGCAGCGTGGATGGATAACAGATCTGCGTCTCGATCTTGCGCTTCGCCAACCGCTCCTGCACCTGATCACGGCGCGCCAGCCGGACGGCATAGAGGTGGTACACGTGGCGATAACCGGGCCGCTCGCGGGGAAGCGTCATCTGCTGCGCTGCGGCGGCAAAGGAGCGCGTATAGCGCTCGGCATGGCGCCGGCGAGCCGCGGTCCATTCCTCCAGATGCCGAAGCTTGACGCGCAAGATGGCCGCTTGCAACTCATCGAGGCGGCTGTTCATGCCGATGACCTCATGCGTATACCGTCGGCGGCTGCCGTGCACGCGCAGCAGGCGGATACGCTCGGCGATTGCGTCATCGTTGGTCACCACCATGCCGCCATCGCCATATCCCGCGAGATTCTTGGTCGGATAGAAGCTCAAGCAGCCGGCGTCCGCGAATCCTCCGACCCGCTTGTTGTTCCACTCGGCCCCGATCGCCTGCGCGCAGTCCTCGATGAGTTTCAGGCGATGGGCCGTCGCGAAAGGGAGGAGCTGATCCATCGCGCAGGGATGCCCATAGAGATGCACGGGGATGAGCGCCTTCGTCTTCGGGGTGATGTGCGCAGCCACCTCGGCGGGATTCAAGGTGTAGGTCGCGGGTTCCACGTCGACAAATGTCGGCCGCGCGCCGACGGCCACAATCGCTTCCACGGTCGCAAAAAAACTGAGGGCGGTGGTGATCACCTCATCCCCCGGCCCGATGCCGCACG
>Ga0209399_10001357_pt1 | contig 12836 bp, 15 predicted proteins | sample OV2TP3_FD_184130 | JGI IMG/M metagenome (GOLD analysis project Ga0209399, IMG submission 184130) | Hot spring microbial communities from Beatty, Nevada to study Microbial Dark Matter (Phase II) - OV2 TP3 (SPAdes) (version 3) | ecosystem: Environmental > Aquatic > Thermal springs > Hot (42-90C) ... | reverse complement strand
TTCGACGGGCCTTTGCCTTCGATGCGCACTTTGCGCAGCACGGGTTCTCGCTGATCCCCTGACCGCCCGCACCGAGCGCCTGACGCGCGTCCAAGAGCGCCTCCTGCCCTCTGAAGTGCCTGATCCCGGCCGCCGCCGCGCCTGTCGAGGCGGTGGTCCGATCCGCCACTGGCCTGGAGGAGCGGGACGCCATTCGAGATTTTGGGCGGACCGGCCTGCGGTTCTTCGTGCTCGGGGCAGGGACGATCTGGATGGGCCGGCGCTGGCCGCCGGGCGATCCCTCGTATGTGACCCCGGAGATGCCGGAGATCGAAGCCTATCTGGACACCGTGTTCGCCCGGATGGGGAACGAGGACGGGGTTGTCATGCTCGATACAGCGGCCGCCTATGGGTTCAGTGAGGAGCGCCTAGGCCAGTATCTCCGGGCACGACCGGATCGGCATGCGAAGGCCTTCATCGCCACGAAGTGGGGCGAGGAGTTCGATGTCGTGACGGGGACCTCGACGATCTGCGGCGGCTGACTCCCCACCAGGTCTACACCCTTGCCCGGCACGCCCCGCTTGGCCAGGCCCTCCCTCCGGTCGTCGCCACCCTCGACTACGTCGTCAACGGCGAATGGCGCACCGCGATCTTCGTGTAAGTCCACCGCGTTTTGACGCGCCCGTCTGGAGCGTGCTACAATATTGTCTAGGATGGTCAAGTCCATCGCGCGGTACACTCAACGGTCAGAGCAAGAGCGGGCCGACGCCCTGCGGCGGTTGACGCCCCGGCAGGCGGCCGCGATTGTCGAGCGATTCCTGCGGTCCCGTCTCGTCTTCGCGCTCCACTTCGCCGATGACGATCATCCGGTCGCCCTCAGCCACCATCGCCGGGCCCGGTGACGACCCCGACCCTCGAGACGGCCTACGGGCGGTTCCTCGATCTCCTCCAGGCGACCCGCCAGCGCTACCTGGTCATCGGGGCGCTCGCCGTCGGGATGGTGGGGGAGGCCCGCCTCACACACGACCTGGACTTCCTCCTGTTCCTAGCGCCTGATGAGTTGCCCGCGTTCCTCCGGCACGCGCGACGACGCGGGTTCCGATTCGCGACGGCTGAGGTTCAGCGACGGGTGCAGGCGACCGGAACCTTCCGGCTGTCCGACCACGGCGTTCCGATTGATTGCCTCGTGGCCTCCACGGCGTTGGAGGAGCAGATGTGGCGGCGGGCGAAACGGCTCCGGCTGCACCGCCGACCGGCCCGGTTTCCATCGCCGGAGGACTTGATCCTGCTCAAGCTGCTCCCCGGCCGTCCGAAGGACGCGCTCGACGCCGAGAGCGTCGTGACCCGGCAGCGAGGGCGGCTGGATCTCGCGTATCTCAGGAAGACCGCTCAGCGAATGGCTGACGAGCTCCACGATCCCGGCATCTGGCATCGGCTTCGTCAGCTCTTAGGGTAGCGACGCCTCGCTGGAAATCCGCCTTCTGTATTATAATACTCGGCTATGCGGCCATCTGAAGTCCTCGCGCTGCTCCAAGGCACCGGGGCGTTCCTGGAGGGGCATTTCTTGCTCTCGAGCGGCCTCCACAGCGGGCAGTACCTGCAGTGCGCCGCCGTCCTGCAGCATCCGACGCTGGCCGCCCGCCTCTGCGGGGCGCTCGCCCGGGGGTTTGGGGTGGACGAGGTCTCCGTCGTCGCGGGCCCGGCGCTCGGCGGGATCCTCGTCGCCTACGAGCTGGCGCGGGTGTTGGGGACTCGGTCGGTGTTTGCCGAGCGGGTCGATGGGCACCTGATCCTGCGTCGGTCGTTCCACGTGGGGCCGGACGATCGCGTGCTCATCGCTGAGGACGTCGTCACGACGGGCGGATCCTCCCTCGAGCTCCTCGAGGTGATCCGGCAGACGGGGGCCACGGTCGTCGGCGTGGGGTCGCTCGTGGACCGGAGCGGCGGCACCGTGGAGTTCCCGGTGAAGTTCCACACTCTCTTGTCGCTGACCCTGAAGGTCTTTACGGTGAGCGAGTGCCCGCTGTGCAAGGAGGGGGTGCCGTTGACGAAGCCGGGGGGGCGCCATCCGTCCTCCCGCGCCCTGTAGGGCAGGTTTCAACCTGCCCTACGGAAGTAGCCGCGGGAGTTGAAGCACCAGGCCGAGGAAGGCGAGGACGACTGTCGGGATCGTCACGATGAGCCCCGGGATCAACCACTCGCTGAATCGGACCTTCGCCCCCCTTCGCTCGAGCATGCCGAGTGCAACGATGTTCGCCGTCGAGCCGATCATCGTGGCGTTCCCACCGAGCGTGCCTGCAAAGAGGAGCCCCCACCAGAGCGGTTGCACCGCCAGGCCTGCCTGGGCCAGATCGGCGAGGATGGGGATGAAGGTGGCGATGACGAGGACGTTGTCCAGCAGGGCGGTGAGGATGGCGGCGGTCACCATGACCAGCGCCAGGATCCCAACGGCGCTGCCCCCGCCCAGCGCAGCGAACCCTTCCGCGATCCGATCGGTCACCCCCACGTAGCGCAGGGTCCCGACTGAGGCGAAGAGCAGGATAAAGAAGGTCAAGGTCCACCAGTCCACCCGCTTCTCGAACAGCGCCCTGGCGTTCTCCCCTTCCAACAGGAGCGCCACCCCCGCCATCAGGAACGGGATCCCCAGGAGCAACGTGTTCTTCTCCAGGTGCAGCCATTCTTCCACCGCGTGGTGCGCCACCAGCGCAGAGATCGTCGTCAGGAACAGTCCGAGGGCCAGTCGGAAGTCCCTGGCCGGCACGTGCTCGACCTGGATCGGTTTGCCGTGCGACCCGGCCATCCCGGCGGCGAGGGTCGCCATCGGCCGTCGGAAGTAGATGAGGCACAGGGGGATGGTCACTCCCAGGACGGCGAGCGAGATCGGGGTGGCCCAGCGCAGGAAGTCCGCGAAGGTCAACCCGGCCCGCAGGGCGATGAGGACGCCGATCGGATTGCCGACGACCGTCGCACTACTGCCGATGTTGGTGGCGAAGACCACCATCATCACGAAGGGGAGCGGAGCGACCTTGAACCGCTGGGTGATGTGCAACGTCAGCGTCGTCATGAACAGGATCGAGGTGACCTCATCCACGAGCGCGGCGGAGACCATGGCGAGCCCCATCATCGCGGCGAGGAGGGCGTAGGGCCGACGGCCGATGGCGGCCAGCAGGGTTTCCATGACGACCTCGAAGAAGCGGCGTTCCTCCAGGAAGCCGATGACCAACATCATCCCAACCAGGAACAGGATGATGTCCATGTTGGCGAACTCGACGAGGTGGGGGATGTCGATGACGCGCCCGGCCAGGAGCAGTGTCATGCCGATGAGGGCAAAGGCGAGGCGGAACTGCCAGTAGAGCAGGGTCCCGATGATGAAGCTGGCAAAGATGGTGACGGCGAGGATCTGCGTGGGCGTCAGGTTGACGACGGCACACAGGGCGACGACGGTGGCGAGCATCCCCACGAACCACCAAACCCTGTTTCCTGCCTTCATGCGGCAATCTCGTCGGCGAGCAGGACCACCTGATTGCGCTGCACTTCGAGGAAGCCGCTCCCCAGGCACTGGACGGTGGTGAGGGTTCCCGCCGGGTGGCGGAAGGTGATCTTCCCGGGTGCCAGGGTTGCCAGGAGTGGGGCATGGTTGGCGAGGATCCCGAGGTAGCCGTAGGCTGCGGGAGCTACCACCGTTGTCACGGAGCCGCGAAAGACGGTCCGCTCGGGGGTGACAATCTCCAGGGTGAACGTCTTCCCGGCGTGGGGGTCTGCCATCAGTGGGCCGCCTCCGCAGAGGCGCCGGCCTGGAGGCGCTCCCCGGACGCGACGGCCTCGTCGAGCGTCCCCTGCATGTAGAAGCACTGCTCCGGCAGGTGATCGAGCGAGCCCTCGGCGATCATCCGGAAGCCCTGGATCGTGTCCCTGAGCTTGACGTACCTGCCGGGCCGTCCCGTGAACGCCTCCGCGACGAAGAAGGGCTGCGAGAGGAACCGCTGGATCTTCCGCGCCCGCTGGACGGTCGTCTTGTCCTCGTCGGACAGCTCGTCCATCCCCAGGATCGCGATGATGTCCCGGAGATCCTTGTACCGCTGGAGGATCTTCTGGACGAGCCTGGCGGTCTCGTAGTGCTCCTGGCCGACGATCCGCGGGTCCAGCAGGCGGGAGGTGGAGTCGAGCGGATCGACGGCGGGGTAGATGCCGAGCTCCGCGATCTGCCGGGAGAGCACCGTGGTGGCGTCGAGGTGGGAGAAGGTCGTCGCCGGCGCCGGATCCGTCAGGTCGTCGGCGGGCACGTAGATCGCCTGCACCGAGGTGATGGAGCCGCGCTTCGTCGAGGTGATCCGTTCCTGCAATTGCGCCATCTCGGTGGCGAGGTTCGGCTGGTAGCCGACGGCCGAGGGCATCCGGCCCAGCAGCGTGGAGACCTCGGAGCCCGCCTGCGTGAAGCGGAAGATGTTGTCGATGAAGAGGAGCACGTCGCGCCCTTCCTCGTCCCGGAAGTACTCGGCCATGCTGAGCGCCGAGAGGGCGACGCGCAGGCGAGCCCCGGGCGGCTCGTTCATCTGCCCGAACACCAGGCAGGTCTTCTTGACGACGCCGGAGGCGTTCAGCCCCAGCCACAGCTCGTTCCCCTCGCGGGTCCGCTCCCCCACCCCGCCGAAGCAGGAGACACCGCCGTGCTCTGTCGCGATGTTCCGGATGAGCTCCATGATGATGACGGTCTTGCCGACCCCGGCGCCGCCAAAGAGCCCGACCTTCCCCCCCTTCGCGTATGGGGCCAAGAGGTCGATGACCTTGATCCCGGTCTCGAAGATGGTCGTGACCGGCAGCTGCTCCTGAAACGACGGGGGGGAGCGGTGGATCGGGGACCGCTTGATGCCCGCCGGCATCGGCCCTCGCTCGTCGATCGGCTCGCCGAGGAGGTTGAAGATCCGTCCCAACGTGTGGGGGCCGACCGGCACGGCGATGGGAGCGCCGAGGTCTTCGGCCGCCATCCCACGGGTCAACCCGTCGGTCGAGGCCATGGCGATGCAGCGGACCGTGTTGTCGCCCACGTGCTGGGCGACCTCGAGGGTCACCACGCGTCCCGTTCCGGGATGCTGGATGGCGACGGCATGGGTGATCTTCGGCAGGCCGTCCGCGGGAAACCGGACGTCCACGCTCGGCCCGATGATCTGGGTGACGGTTCCGGTCATGACGTGAGGGCCTCGACGCCGGCGACGATCTCAGCCAGCTCCTTGGTGATCGAGGCCTGGCGCACCTTGTTGCGTGTCAGGGTGAGGGCGTCAATCATCTCGGCCGCATTGTCCGTCGCCGCCTTCATCGCCACCATGCGGGCGCTGTGCTCGGAGGTCATCGCCTCCAGGAGCAACCGCCGGAGCTTCGCGGTCAGATAGGCCGGCAGCAGCCGTTCGGCAATCTCAGTCGGCGTCGGCTCGCAGAGGTATCGCACGGCGCGGAATGGGTCCTCGGCCGGCCGCGGCAGGGGAAGCCACGTCTCGACCGTCGGGCGCCAGCGGAGGGCCGACTGGAACGCCGTGTAGATCACCCGGACGCCGCTGACCCGGCCGGCCTGGTAGGCGGCCAGGAGCGTGGCGACGAGCTGGTGGACGAACGGCGCCGTGACCCTGCCACCTAACTCAGCGTAGGACGCCAGGATCGGCCAGCCGTCTCGTCGAGCGGCGGCGAGCCCTTTCCGACCGATCGGCACCACGAGGGCCGGGGTGTCCGCCAGGAGCTGCCGCGCCTTGGCGAGCAGGCGCTCGTTGTACGACCCGCAGAGGCCGGTGTCGGACGTGACGAGGGCTACGGCGACCGGCGGCCGGGCTTCGGGCTCTTCGAGGGTTGGACGGTCCAGGAGGGGGTGCGTCAGGGTCGGTGCGGATTCCAAGAACCGGCGGACGACGCCTTCGAGGCGGTCCACGTACGGCCGCGCCCGGACGAGCTGCTCCTGGGTCCGGCGCAGCTTGGCGCCCGCGACCATCTGCATGGCCCGCGTGATCTTTTGCGTGTTCTGGACCGACCGGATGCGGGAGCGGATCTGCCGCAGATTAGCCATCGTTACGCATGGAGGGATTGGGCGAACTGCGCCTTGAACTTGGCGATGGCCTCATCGAGCCGCTGGCTGACGGCGTCGGGGAGGGCCTGCGCCTTGGCGATCTCGTGCTCGACCTCAGGGTACGCGGCGTGCATGAAGGCGAGGAACTCGCGCTCGAACCGGCGGATCGCGTCCGTCGGCAGGTCGTCGAGGCACCCGCGGGTCCCGGCGTAGATGGTCATGACCTGCGTCGGCAACGGCATCGGCTGGCACTGATCCTGCTTGAGGACCTCCACCATGCGCTCGCCGCGCGTCAGTTGCGCCTGTGTCGTCCGATCGAGGTCGGAGCCGAACTGGGCGAAGGCCGCCAGCTCTCGGTACTGCGCCAGGTCGAGGCGCAGGCGCCCTGCCACCTGCTTCATGGCCTTGGTCTGCGCGTTGCCGCCGACGCGGGAGACCGAGAGGCCGACGTTGATGGCGGGGCGGATGCCGGCGTAGAACAGGTCGGTCTCCAGGTAGATCTGCCCGTCCGTGATGGAGATGACGTTGGTCGGGATGTAGCTGGCGATGTCACCCGCCTGGGTCTCCACGATGGGCAGCGCCGTGAGCGACCCGCCCCCTAAGTCATCGCGGAGCTTGGCCCCACGCTCCAGCAGGCGGGAGTGCAGGTAGAAGACATCCCCCGGGTACGCCTCGCGTCCCGGAGGCCGGCGCAGGAGCAGCGAGAGCTGGCGGTACGCCTGCGCGTGCTTGGACAGGTCGTCGTAGATGACGAGGGCGTGCCGGCCGTCGTACATGGCGGCCTCCCCCATGGCGCACCCTGCGTAGGGGGCGATGTACTGCAGCGGCGCCGGCTCTTCGGAGGCGGCGCTCACGACGGTCGTATACTCGAGGGCGCCGTGCTGCTCGAGCGTTTGCACGACCGAGACGACGTTGGACAGTTTTTGTCCGATCGCGACGTAGATGCAGAGGACCCCGCTGTCCTTCTGGTTGAGGATGGCATCGATCGCGATGGCCGTTTTCCCCGTCTGACGGTCGCCGATGATGAGCTCCCGCTGACCGCGACCGATGGGGATCATGGCGTCGATGGCCTTGAGGCCCGTTTGCAGCGGCTCCTTGACCGGTTGACGCTGGACGACGGACGGTGCCCGCCCCTCGAGCGGTCGGGAGGTGCTGGTCACGATCGGCCCCTTGTTGTCGAGTGGCCGCCCGAGGGCGTTGACCACGCGCCCGACGAGCGCCGGGCCGACCGGGACCTGGGCGATCTTCCCCGTCCGCTTGACCGGATCGCCGTCCTTGATGTCCACGTCGGAGCCCAGGATGACTATCCCGACTGCGGAGGCCTCGAGGTTGAGCGCCATCCCCATGACGCCGCCGGGGAACTCGATGAGCTCGCCCGCCATGCAGTCATCGAGTCCGTAGACGCGGGCGATCCCGTCCCCCACCTGGAGGACGGTGCCGACGGAGGCCATGGCCAGCTTCGGGGTAAACTGCGCCAGCTCTTGCTGGAGGATCGCGGTGACTTCTTCAGGACGCAGCGCCATGCGGCAGCCCTCTCGTCGATGGCGCGACGTCGATGGCGGTGAGGTGCTCGCGCAGCACCTCGAGTCCCTGACGAACTGAGCCGTCGAACACGGCATTCCCCAGTTGGACCGTGACCCCGCCGATGAGGCCGGCATCGATCGCCGTCGTCAGCTCCACGCGCTGGCCCAGGTGGTGTTCCAGCCGTGTCCGGAGGCGTGTCATCAGAACCCCGGGCAACGGGCGCGCGCTCCGGACCACCCCTCGTGCGATCCCCTGCACCTGATCCCGGAGCCGGCGGGCCTCGGTCAGGATGCTCGGCAGCAGCGGGAGCCTCCCCTTCCACAGGAGCAGGCCCAGCAGTCGGAGCGTCAGGGGTGACACATGCGCCTGCAGGAGCCGGGTGAGCAACGCACGCTTCTCGTCGACCGCGACCTCAGGATTCGTCAGGAACCGGGTCAACAACGGCTGGTGTTGGAAGAGCTCGTGGATGGCGGCGAGGTTGTTGAGGCAGGTCTCGAGCTGCCCCGGCTGGTTGGCCAGCGTGACGAACGCCTGGGCATAGCGATGCGCTGCGGCCGGATCGTCGGTCATGCGCGGCCCCTCGCCGCAGGGGCGGGTGGTGCCGTCGCCACGTCCAGTTCGGCGATGAAGGCCTCGACGAGCGCACGGTCCTGGCCGGTGTCGAGTCGGGTACGCAGGAGCTTCTCCGTGGCCTGCATGGTCATCGCCACGACCTGATCGCGCAGCTCGACCTTCGCCTTGGCCACTTCCAGCGCCAGCGTCTCTTGGGCTTTGGCGAGCGAGGCCTGCGCCGCACCCCTCGCCTCCTCCTCGACCTCCGCGGCGACCCGCCGCCCCTCGTTCACGGCCTCCAGGAGCTTCTTCCGGGCGGACTCCTCAATGCGGGCGAGCTGAGCCTCGTACTGCGTCTTGAGACGCGCCATCTCGGCTTTCGCCCGCTCGACGTCCTCCAGCCCCGCTGCGATCCGCTGGCGGCGCTGATCGAGCACCCCCAGGAGCGGCCCCCAGGCGAAGCGTCTCAGGAGCCACAGGAGGATGACGAACCCGACGGCGTGCGAGAGGAGTTGGAGGAGATCCAGCGCCATGGGCGATCCCGCCGCGTATTAGTGGATCCGCCCTTGCAGGATCAGGACGGTCAAGAGGGCATAGATCGTGAGGGCTTCAATAAAGGCGCATCCGATGACCATGCCGGTTTGGATCTTGGTCGATGCCTCCGGCTGGCGCGCCATGGCTTCCATCGCGGACGAGACGGCCCGCCCGAGCGCGGTGGCCGACGCGAACGCGGCGATCGCCAATCCTAACGGTAGCGCAAACGCGAGTACAATCTGATGCGACATCCCAGTGCCTATCTCCGCGGCCACAGATTATTCCTCCTTGGTTGTCACGGTGTGCGGGACGTGCTCCGCCTCGTGGGGTAAGAGCAGCGCGATGTAGATGGCGCTCAGGGTGGCGAACACCAGCGCCTGCACCGTGCTGAAGATGAGGGCCAGCCCCTTGGCGAAGAGCTGCAGGGCCAACCCTCCGACTCCCATCTGGATGAAGGAGGCCATGAGGGCATCCTCCCCGGTGACGTTGCCGAACAGTCGCAGGCTCAGGCTCGCCGGCTTGATGAGCTCCCCCATGAGGTGCACGGGGAAGATGATGAGGATGCCGACGATCCAGCTCGCGGCTGAGTCCGGCGACCCGACCAGATGGTGGAAGAATCCCTTGACCCCAAGCAGCCGGATGCCGGTGTACTGGACGTAGCAAAAGACGCAGATCGCTAAGCTCAGGGTCGTGTTGAGATTGGCCGTTGGCGACTTAGACCCTGGGATTAGCGCTGAGAGATTCATCACCAGGATGTAGAGGAAGAGCGTCCCGATGAACGGCGTGAAGTGCCGGCCGTAGTGCGGCCCCAGGATGCCACAGACGAAGGTGTCGAGCCCCTCGACCAGGAGCTCGAGGGCGTTCTGCAGGCCCCGAGGCACCACCGTGACCCGGCGCGTGGCGGCCCACGCCAGCAGGGCCAACCCGGCGATCACCCCCCAGGCAAAGATCACGTCTTGCCAGGCGTGGAGGCCGCGTGCGAGCGGCCCCTCTCCGAGGAGCCGGGCGACCAGCGTGAGCACATTGGGGATCTCTGGGATCCCGAGTCCCCCGCTGTGCGCTGCCTCAGCCACGGCGTGGCTCCACGGCGCATCGGCGGCTGTCCGTGCAAGCGGCCCACGCGGCCAGGCCAGTGATGGTGATGAACACCCAACCGAAACCAGCCAGCATCCCGACCAACGAGTAGACACCTGACATGGCCAGGGCCAGCCCGACCGGGTAGAGGATGAGAACCTTGGCGAGCAGGAGCTGTCGCACCCGACGGGTCTCCTCTCGTGCCCATGCCTGGGCCAGCGCGCGCAGGAGCGCGAGATTGACCACGTTCCAGACGGCCCCTGCCAGGAAGCCGCCCGCCAGGGGTGCGGACCACATCCCGTAGAGCGCGGCCCCGATCCCTACGGCCCCCCAGAGGGCAGGGCGAAGCGCCTGGTCTGTGAGATCACGATCCATCGTTGGCATCCTGAGTGGCCCGTCGAATCAGGCGAATGGTTTCGCGGACGGAGGCGAGGAAGCCGAGGAGGAGTCCCCCGACGAGTCCCCACGGAGCCAGACGCCATCGCTCATCGAGGAATCGGCCGATGGCAAATCCCACCAGGGGCCCGGCCGCCAGGAGCATCGGGATCGTTGTGAAAACCCCGAACCGCCGCAGCGTCCGGTAGAGGTCTCGCTCGTCTCGCGAAGATCGCACAGTATACCGTACCGCCTGGACCGGTGCAAGTCCTGTCTCACCGTACCACGGGCGCGCGGAGGGGGTCAAGCCGTCGGGCGCGGAGCTTATGCGCTGGAGGCGAGGAATGCCAAGCTGCGGCGCGTGTGGATGGTGATCGACGGTGTGAGCGGTCGTGGCTCAGGGAGGGCCCGGACGCCTTGCGCGATGGCGGCCGGGACCGGCGTGGAGATGACCGGCGGATGGAGCGATGTCGAGCGCGGCATTGGTGGCGCGGACGTCAATCCAGAGGTGATGAGGACGGTGAGGATCCCGAGGCCCATCAGCATCGTGCGGCGCATGCATCCTCCTGTTGGTGGAGGGGGAGAGACACCGCAGGGAGCGCCCTCACCGCGTAGCATACCGGTGGAGATGCGCGACTGTCAAGCGGGATGTGCGCGCCGCGTCTGCCTCATGGAGCAGGGGGGTACGAGCCGATGGCCGGTGTTAGGCCAGGCGACGGCGCAGGAGGGTGATCCCCAGTGTGCCGAAGAGGACGTTGGCCCCCCACGCCGCGACGACCGGCGGCAGCCAGCCTCCCTTGCCGAGGGCGAGGAGGATGGCCTGGACCCCGTAGAATCCCAGCGCGGCGGCAATCGCCGTTCCCATCCCGAGCCAGGTGCCACCCCGCGACGAGCGGACGGCCAGGGGGACGCCGAGGAGCACGACGACGAGGCTGGCGAGGGGAAACGCCCGCTTGGCGTGGAGATCGACCCGGAGCTTGCGCGTGGCCTCCCCGCTGGCGGACCCCAGCCGCTCGAGGTACGCCTTCAGCTCCCGGGACGACATCACCTGCGCCTGCCGCCCGGCCTTGACGAGCACCTCCGGGGGCTCCGCCCCGAGGATCACCTTGCGCTCGAACGTCACGGCGTGGCCGCGGCGGTGCCCATCCGCGCTGAACCGGAGCACCGTGCAGTGGAGGAACCGCCACCCGCTCCCCGTCCACTCGGCGCGCGGGGCGGTGATCTTGCGCCGGAGCTTCAGGTCGGGCCCATGCTCGAGGATGACGACGTCGTGCAAGGTGCGACTCCGCGGGTCGAAGGCCCTCGCGTACAGCAAGGTGTGCCCACGGCCGTAGACGGTCAGGGCCTCGATCGGGCGCTGGGCCCGTGGCGGCCTCGAGGGATCGGGGGGCCGTTCGAGGTAGTCGTCCCTGAGCGACTGCACGGTCAGCGAGGCCAGCGGCACCAGCCGTTCGTTGGTCAGGAAGACGAGGCTGCTCACGAGCAGGCCCACGGTCAGCAGCGGTCGCACGATGTGCCAGGGCCCCACACCGGAGGCGCGCATCGCCATCACCTCCTGGTGTCGGTGGAGATTCCCGACGGTGTACAGGACGGCCATCAGGCACGCGAAGGGGGCGACCTGCACGGCGATGAGGGGGAGCATCGCGCTGTAGTAGGCGGTGAGGACCTCGATGGGCACGCGGAACCGCAGGATCTCATCGAGGTGCCCGAACACGTCGATGACCAGGTACAGGACGAGGAGCATCCCGAGGCACCAGCCGAGGGGGCCGGTCACCTGCCGCAGGGTGTATCGGTCGAGGATCCGCACGCTAGCGGCGCCCCAGCCGGCGCAGCAGTCCGAGGCCCACCACTGTGAGCACCACGTTCGGCAGCCACAGGGCGGGGATGGGCGGGACGGCCCCCTGGAGGACGAGGCTGTGTCCACCCAGCAGGAGCAGGTAGTAGCCGAGGATCAGCGCCAGGCTCATGGCGAAACCGATCGACCGCTCCGCCCGACGGGTCCGGATGCCTAAGGGCATGCCGACGAGGACGAAGGCCGCCGCGGATCCGGCGGTCGCCAGCCGACGGTGGATCTCCGCCTCGAGCGGGGCCGGGTCAATCCCTTGGCCGGCCAGGGCGTCGAGCTCGCGGCGTAGCTGTGCGAGCGTCATGTCCTTGGGTTTCTTCACCAGGGTGTCGGGATCGCGTCCGGGCCCCAGCGTGAGCGTCATGGCGTAGCTGGCAAACTCCAGTTTGTACAGCTTCGTGGGCTCCTGGGGATCTGGTTCATCCGCCGTGCCGTGGAAGAGCCGGAACTGGACCTGCCGCGTGGCGGGCAAGGGCACGAGCTCCCCGCGCTCGGCCAGCACGGTGCGGGTGGGGCGGCCGACCATCGGCTCGTAGATCCGGACCTTGGACAGGTGGTTGCCGTCCATCCGGTAGACGAACAGGATGTACGGCTTGAACTCCTTGACGAAGGTCCCCGGCTCGATGTAGGCGGCCGGGTTCCGGACGCCGATGGCCTCCAGCACCTTGCGGGTGGCGAAGTGCGTGGCGGGGACGACCCGGTCGTTGATCACGACGAGCCCGGCGCTGACGAGGAGCCCGACGACCGCCACGGGGACCGCCAGGGCCCAGAGGCTGACCCCGGAGGCGTGCATCGCGGTGATCTCCCGATCGCTCGAGAGGCGGCCAAAGGCCAGTAACGTCCCGGTCAGGAGGGCCATCGGCACCGTGTGCGAGAGCAGCGTGGGGATCAGGAGGGCGAAGA
>Ga0209399_10001355_pt1 | contig 12841 bp, 8 predicted proteins | sample OV2TP3_FD_184130 | JGI IMG/M metagenome (GOLD analysis project Ga0209399, IMG submission 184130) | Hot spring microbial communities from Beatty, Nevada to study Microbial Dark Matter (Phase II) - OV2 TP3 (SPAdes) (version 3) | ecosystem: Environmental > Aquatic > Thermal springs > Hot (42-90C) ... | reverse complement strand
GCGAAAAAAGTAAAGGCCGGCGACAAGATTCGCCTGTTCGAGCAGGATTTCCACGTCGCGGGTGTGGTCGAGCACGGCAAGGGCGCGCGGCTGTTCGTGCCGATTGAAACCCTGCAGGACCTTTCCGGCTCGCGCGACAAGGCGTCGGTGTTCTTCGTCAAGCTGAACGACACGCAGCAGACGCAAGCGGTGATCGACGAAATCCGCAAGCTCTTCCCGCGTCACGAAATTCGGCCACTCAAAGATTTCCTCTCGCTGATGACCTCGTCGAACCTGCCGGGGCTCGACGCCTTCATCAACTCGATGATCGCGATTGCCGTCACCATCGGGTTTCTCGTGATTTTCCTCTCGATGTACACCACCATCATCGAGCGCACGCGAGAGATTGGCGTGCTGAAGTCGCTCGGCGCGTCGAAGACTTATATCGCACGCGCCATCCTGAGCGAGAGCACGCTGGTGTGCGTCGGGGGCATCGTGGTCGGCATCGCGCTGAGTTTCGTTACACGCCGCGCCATGGTCGGGCTTTTCCCCACGTTGACCATTCTGATCACGGGTGAATGGATTTTGCGCGCCGCCGTCATCGCGATTGTCGGCGGCCTGCTCGGCGCCGCCTACCCCGCCTGGCTCGCCACCCGCAAAGACCCCATCGAAGCCCTCGCCTACGAGTAGGTTTCAGTTGGATGCTTGAGCGACGGCCGGCACGCCGATCCGCTGGCAAAGCTCGCGGAAACGCGGTTGTGTACGCAGCGGATCGAACATCGGTTCCACGTTGAGGTAGATCAGCCGGCCGGTGCGCAAATCGAATGCCCGCTCCAATTGCTGGATGGCTTCATCGGAGTTCCCCAGAGCCGCGTAAACTGCGGCTACGTAGTAGGGGGAAAATGAATCTTCTGGCCCCCTCTTCTGGCTTAGTATCCGGAGGGCGTCGTCCCGGCGCCCGGCAGCGGCATAGCCGTATGCCAGCGACGCGTATCCGTCTTGCCCCGCCGTCAACCGCGTGCCCGCCTCAAATTCCCGTATCGCGTCGCGAAGCATGTTTTTCTGTACATAGGCGCGTCCCAAATGAAAGCGCAGACCCGCGGAGTCCGGACGGGCGTGCACGGCGCGCACGTACTGCTCGATGGCCTGATCGAACTGGCGGGCATGGTAGTAGCTGGCTCCGATTGCGACAGGCAGGGAAGTCGAGAGCGGGTCGTTGAGCAGCGCCTGCTCGAATTGCCGGCGAGCTTCCTCCGTGCGGCCCCACGCCATCAGCGACATGCCGTACCAATGGCGGGCCACAGCGAAATTCGGATTGATGGCAATGGCCTGCCTGAAATCCTGCTCGGCACCCGATGGGTCCCAGTCGTACATGGAACGGATCAAGGCCAGGGTTGCGCGTGCCTCGACCTGCGACGGATCCAGTTCGAGCGCCCGGGCCGCGGCGGCTTTGGCGCGCGGGTAAGCCTCACGCGCCGGCATCACGCCATATTCATCAAAGACTGCATAAGCCGTGGCGAGGCCGGCCCACGCCGGCACGTAGTTCGGGTCGCGGTCCAGCGCCTGGCGGTAGTATTGGACGGCCTGTCTCAGCGCGTCTGGCTGGCGATTGTTCCAGTAGTAGCGGCCCTTGAGGTACAGCAGATAGGTTTCGGCGTCCGCCGTATCCTGGGCAGCGGCGAGCGAGCCAGCGCGTGGCGCCAGCGCGACGCGTACCTGGCGGGCAATGGTCTCCGCCAGTTCGCGCTGCAAGGGAAGGATCTGGCCGACTTCCCGTTCATAGTTTTCCGTCCACACGTGCGTTTGATCGCTGGATTGAATCAATTGCGCTGTGATGCGAACGCGGTCACCTTCGCGGCGGAAACTGCTTTCCAGCAGGTAGCTCGTTCCCAATTCATGGCTGATCTCAGCAATGCTCCGTTTGGTCTCTTTGAACTTCATGGCCGAAGTGCGCGCGATCACGGCCAACCCTTCGGGATTGACGCGGCTCAGCCGCGCGATCATCTCTTCCGTGAGTCCGTCGGCAACATACTCCTGTTCGGGGTCACCGCTCAGGTTTTGAAAGGGCAGGACTACGAGCACGATCCTCTTGGCGGGCTGCGAAGCGGTGCTCCGCGGCTGCGTCCATAGAAAGTACACGGACCACACCAGCCCGGCCAACAGAGCCGCGCCGACGGCGGCACGCCATTTCATCCACGATCCGGGACCCTTGGCAGCGCCCCTACCGGCCAGTGGCGTGACCGGGAAGCCATTCTCTTGCGGAATCGCGGGAGTGGCGGCGCGCTCAGGGCCTGCGACACGCCGTACCTCGGCCACAAAGCGGTAGCCGAACTTGGGGATCGTCTCGATGTAGCGCGCGCCGTTTTCACCTTCGCCCAGCGCCTTGCGAAGCGTGGAGACGTTTTTTGCCAGGGTGGCTTCCTCCACAAAGGAATCCGGCCAGAGCCGCCGCAGCATTTCGTCCTTGTCGAGGGCATGGCCAGCGTTCTCCACAAGCAGGAGGAGCGTCTCGAAGGCCTTCGGCGTTAGCGGGATGCCCTCGCTACCCTTTGTCAGCAGACGCTCCGAGGGACAAATCTGGAAAGGACCGAACTCGAATAAGTCTTTGTATGGCAGGCCCATAACGCCTTTCAGAACTCTTTCCAGAGAATAGGAATCCTCGGAAAAGACATAGTTTGGTCCCGGATGCGACCCTGCGGTTTGCTGGAGCCAAATGCTAACTCACGGGAATCGGCAGAGCAAGCACTTATGGGTGGGGGACAACATGCGAACGCAGGCTGAGACACGTCGGTTTTACGCCGTCTTGGCCTTGGCAACGGCGGCTCTGATCACTTCGGGCTGCCCGTCCGACGCCGGCCAGGGTCAATCCATGAATCCGGCGCCCGCGATCACCAGCCTTTCGCCCAGCTCGGCCAACGCCGGCGCCGCCACTGTGGCGATGACGGTGGCCGGCACGAGCTTCGCTCAGGGATCCGTGGTTCGCTGGAACGGCCAGGATCGCACCACCACCTTTGTGAGCCCCACGCAACTTACCGCCACCATCCCTGCCAGCGACCTAGTTGCAGCCGGAACCGCTCAGGTCACTGTCTTCACTCCCGCACCGGGCGGCGGCACCACCGCGGCGCTTCCTTTCATGATCCTGAACCTCACACCGGGGAACATCACCACCGTTTCGCCCGCGTCGGCGACTGCTGGCGCTGCTGGTTTTACGCTCACGGTAAATGGAGCGAATTTCAGTTCGGCTTCCGTCGTTCGATTCAACGGCTCGGACCGCGTCACCACGTTTGTCAATTCCACCCAGCTTCTCGTTACCATTCTGGCCAGCGACCTGGCGGCGGGTGGCACGCATTCCATTACCGTGTTTACACCCGCACCCGGCGGCGGCGTGACCAGTGCCTTCAACTTTGTCGTCAACTTTCCTGTTCCCATAGTTGCGTCCCTCTCTCCCACAAGCGCAAACGCTGGCGGCCCGGCCTTCGCGCTGACGGTGGATGGCTCAGACTTTTTCTCTGCTTCCGCTGTGAATTGGAATGGGAGCGCGCGCGTGACGACATTCGTAAGCAACACGCAACTTACAACTATGGTCACGGCGGCCGACATCACCGCAGCCGGCACGGCGCAGGTAGCCGTCTTTAATCCTGCGCCTGGCGGCGGCACGTCCAACAGTCAGACTTTCACCATCAATCCAGCGGCTGCGCCAGCCGGAGTTTTCGAACGGGTTTCGGTGGCCAGCGACGGGAGCCAGGCCGCGGGCCCCAGTAGCGTAACGGGCATTAGTGCCGATGGCCGGTATGTCGCCTTCCAATCGCGCGCACCGAATCTTGTCCCGGGGGACACCAACCTCGTTCCCGGGTTTAGCGGTAGCGGCAATGATGGCTTCATCCGTGACACGTGCCTGGGAGCGCCCGCGGGATGCATGCCCTCGACGATCCGGGTGTCCGTGGACAATAACGGCCTCGAGATTAACTCCGGCAGCGTGGTTGGGCCCATCGTTGTGGGCCCCATGAGCACCGACGCGCGGTTCGTGGTCTTCAGGACTGCTGCTGCTGTGCTTCCCGCAGACATGGACGGCGGCCGCGTGGACCTCTACGTGCGGGACACCTGTATCGGCGCCGCCAATTGCACGCCGCGCACGATCCTGGCCTCGGTCGACTTCGACAACCCTGTCTTGCCCGGAGATGAGCTGGGCCTCGTGCTCGACATCCAAGCGATCAGCGCCGACGGGCGGCTGGTGGCCTTCTCGGCGTTCAGCACCACTCGCGGCCAGTTTGAAATATTCGTTCGCGACCTGATGGCTGGAACTACCACGCTCGTATCCCTGCCCCAGGACGAGCTGTTCAGCAACAGCCGCAGCGACACGCCCGCCATAAGCGCCGACGGCCGCTTTGTCGCCTTCGCCTCGGAAGCCACCAACCTTGTTGGTGTTAACGGTGACACCAACGGGATTCGTGACTTGTTTGTCCGCGACACGTTATTCAACACCACCACGCGGGTGTCGGTGGCCACCGACGGAACCGAACAGAACACTGTACCAGGAGGGCTCGGGATCAGCGCCGACGGGCGGTTTGTGGCTTTTGAGTCCAGTGCCACCAACCTGGTCACCGGAGACACCAACAACAATGACAATGTTTTTCTGCGGGACACCTGCGCGGGGGCGCCGGCGGGTTGCACGCCCTCCACCACGCGAATCTCGGTCTCAAGCGCGGGGGCGCAGGGGAATCTCGGAGGGAGCCTCAACGGCGGACGTGAGCGATCGGTGTTCAGCGCCGACGGGCGGTTCGTGGTCTTCTCGTCTTTCTCAACGAATCTTGTCCCCGGGGACACCAACAACACATCGGATGTTTTTGTGCGCGACACCTGCGCGGGCGCTGTAGGGTGTACTCCAACTACGGTGCGGGTCTCCAAAACCACGGGCGGCGTCCAGGGTAACGCCGAAAGCTCCGTGGCGGTCATCAGCGCCAACGGGCGCTTCGTGGCCTTCAACTCTGTCGCCTCGAATTTTGTTGGAGGCGCCTCCCTCGGCGTTGCTGTTTTCCTGGCCCGCACCGGCTTCTAATGGCGTCCGGGAGATTTTCCTTAAGGACGTCTAGAGCGGCATTACCCAACCCGCATTTCCGTAAGCAACAACGGAGCCGAGGGAAACGCTGCACTGGCATCAGCGCCGACGGGCGTTACGTGGTCTTCACCACACGCGGCAATGCCCTGGTCCTTGTTCCGTCCGACAGCAACAACGCGGAAGACGTGTTCCTCTCTCGCACCGGCCACTAGTGGAAAGGGGGGCCCGGGTGACACGAACCCATGCAAGGGCTACAATATTGCATTGCTCGGGGCGGAAGTCCCGCTGTTGGAGCCGGATTTGGAGCGCATTCTCAAGACGGAAAACCTGTGGAAGGTGTACCGCGCCGGAAAGCTGGAGGTGCCGGCGCTGAAGGGCGTGAACTTTGAGGTGCTGCCGGGTGAGTTTGTGAGCGTGATGGGCCCGTCAGGTTGCGGCAAGTCGTCGCTGCTGTACGTGATGGGCGGGCTGGCGCAGGCTTCGCGCGGGCGCGTTTTTCTTGATGGCAACGACATCACCGGCATGAGCGACGCGGAGCGCACCAAGCTGCGCCGCCATAAGATTGGCTTCATCTTCCAGCGCTTCAACCTGCTGCCCACGCTCGACGCCACGGGCAACATCGCCATCGCGCAGCACATCCACGGCAACGGCTTCGACCCGCACCGCATGGACTTGATCGTTGAGATGCTCGGGTTGAAGGGGCGCATGCATCACAAGCCGTCGGAGTTGAGCGGCGGCGAGCAGCAGCGCGTTGCCATTGCGCGCGCCATCATCAATGAGCCGAAACTGGTTCTGGCGGATGAGCCCACCGGCAACCTCGACACCAAGAACTCGGAAATCGTGCTGGCTATGCTGAAGAAACTGAACAAGGAGTTCGGCCAATCCATCGTGATGATTACGCACAACCCCGAAGCCGCCATGTATTCCGACCGTGTGGTGCACATGCGCGATGGCTTGGTTGTGGATGGAATCCCGGCGGACTGATATGGGAAAGTTCTGGCGAGGCATCACGCGCACCGTGCTGTGGGACTACGACCGCGGCAGTGTCCCCTACGACGTCATGGTGCTCTCGATTGTCCTGTTCGTGTTTCTCTCCCCCCGTGCCTGGTTCAACGACCGCCCACGCTTCACGACCGGTGAGCACGCGGAAACAGTCGAAGTGATCGGCGACGACCGTGCGGCTGGCATCCGTGTCTATCGCGTTGATGCGCACCTGTTGGTGCCGTCGGACCGCGCGCAACTCGAGCGCCGCACCCATGATTTTCTAGGGAGAAACGTCGAGTCCCTGCGCGGGCGTAATTTCCGGATCGAAAAGATGGAAGAGCATCGCAGCGAAAACGGAGCGATCTATTACGACGTCGCCGTGAAGCAGTAGAAGACTGCGCGGTGCCTATGTTTCCACTTCCTCCGACACATCGCTTTGCCAGCCGCAATTCTCCCAGGCGTTGCCGAGCCGCCGGACGGTTTCGCGTAAGCGAACGGCCATATCGGCAATCGTCTTCAGCCTCTCGACGTCGGTGGGCGGAAGCCGGTCGCGATGCGACAGCAGCAATTCGGCATTCCCGAGGATGCCGGTGAGTGGATTGTTGAGCTCATGGCGCAGAATTTCGCCAAAGTTCTGCCATGCCTCGAGCGGGCCTTCACCGGGTGCCAAGGCGGCCGGCTCTCCGATAGCATGTCGTTCGACCAGCGCCATCACCAGGGGCAGGGAAGCCCCTGTGTCCTGGTCGGACTTCAAAACAATCTCCAGGCGGCCGTTGCGCAGCAGCTCTGCCAGCCCATTCATGCCCTGCACGCGGGCCGAATCGAGCAGAAGCACCACCGGCGACTTTTCCGCCAGCGCCCGGAGCTGCGGCCATGCTACATGAACGTCAGACCGAAGCGCGGAGTGGTCAAGCACAATCACCGCGGGCAAGGCAGGGGCGGCCTCGCTGGCGCAACGCTGCAGCGCCTCTTCGATACTTCCGGTGACCGATACCTGGTAGTGTGCGCGCGACGCGCCGGCCCCTCCGGCCGGTCGCCGGAGCACCAGCTCACTGAGCAGTTGCTGCTTTAAGGCCGCGTCGCGGAGCACCAGCAGAACGCTGTGGTTGACCATGTGCCCTCAGATCTTCGAACCCGTCAGGCTGAATGCGTCCATGTAGTGATGGACAGCCAGGCGAAGCTCGTCAGCAAGGAAGGGCTTTGCGAGGAAGCGTGCCTTGTGCTCCCGCAGGAACTCCAGCGTGCGGCGTGAGAGGGTGTCGCCGGTGATGAAGAGGATGCGGTCTTTTGCCGGATGGCCCCGGCGCGCCAGTTCGCGGTAGAGCATCGCGCCATCGACCCCCGGCATTTTCAGGTCGCAGATGATCAGATCGAAACCCGGGGGCGGGGCCGCCAGAATGCAATCGAGGCCAGCCTGGCCGCTGGCCGCCGCCTCGACCATAATGCCTTCCGGGCGCAGAACGTCCACCACCAGGCGCGCCACCGTCGGCTCATCTTCCACCACCAGCACGCGCCACACGTGCCCTCGCCACAAGCCGCTCGGGCTGGGGGACGCAAGCGCAGACACTCCGCTGGCCCCGCGCGCCTCCTCCTCGTGCGAAGTGAACATTCCCGGCCCTACCAGTGCTGGAAGCTCGACGGTGAACACGGTGCGCCACGCACCGTGACCGGATGCACCAGGTGCAACGCTGATTTCCCCTTGATGTTCGCGAACAATGCCGTAAGCAATCGAGAGGCCCAGTCCCGTGCCTTCACCCACCGGCTTGGTGGTGAAGAAGGGGTCGAAGACCCGGGCTGCCACTTCCGGGGAGATACCGGTGCCGTTGTCGCACACCTCCAGGAGCACCCACCCGCCTTCTTCGCCGGGGTTGGACCGCTGGCGCGTGCGGACCGCAATGTGCGCACGCTCTGCGCCGCGAGGCTTTCCGCCTGCGTCGGCGCGGCTGAAGGCGATCGATTCCACAGCCTGCTCCGCGTTGACGAGCAGGTTCAACACGACCTGCTGCAACTGGTTGGCGTCGCCGGAGACACGTGGCAGATTCGCGTCAAGATCGAGCTCAACCACGATGTTCTTCACTTTCAATTCGTAGCTGCGCAGCGCCAGCGTGCGCTCGACGATTTCGTTCAGGTGCACGGGGGCGCGCTCCGGCTTGGTTTCCCGGGCGAACAGCAGCAGGTTTTTTACAATGCGGTGGGCGCGTTGCGCCTCCTCGTAGATGCGGTGCGCATCACCGGGCAGGGCCGAAGGCTTCTCGCGCGCCAGCACCAGTTGCGCATAGCCCATGATGCTGGTGAGCGGGTTGTTCAGCTCATGCGCGATGCCGGAAACCAACTGACCGAGGGCCGCCATTTTTTCCGTTTGCAGCAGCTTGCCCTGGATCAAGCGCTCGCCGGTGATGTCCCTGTAAATCTCGAGCCGTCCGCTGCGCTGGCCTGCCGCGTCGAACAGCGGGCGCGAGAGCCGCTCCAGCACGCGGCGCTGCGGCTTCACTTGGTCCAATTCATCCCACACCGCTTCGTCCCCATGCTGGATACTGCGCCAACGCGACAGGAAATCTTCCGGCGCTGCAAACAGAGGAGTCACGCGACGCGCCAGTGTCGCGAAGGTACTCATTTGCTCCCACTCCGCTGCTTCGATTTCCATCCATTGGAGGAAACGCGGGTTGGCGCGGCGCACACCGCCCGATGCGTCGAAGACCAGCACGCCGTGATCCACAGATTCCAGCACCGCACGCAACTCGGATTCCGCACGATCCGGCGGCGTCCTGCCGGCATCGACGCGCCTGCGGGTTGCTCCTGTACGGCCCGGCTGTGGACGTGTGCCCCTCATTCTGATGTACGCTTTCGGAGTGGCTACCCGCGAACCTGAAGGATGAGATAGCTCAATAGGGAAGCGAGGCCGGCGGTTGCCAGCAGTGCCAGGCAGCGCTTCAGCAAGGGCCGAGGAGGGTGCGGCCGCCGATAAACTACAGGCGCAATAACGGGTCCCACGCGAATGAAACGTGCACAGGGCGGGCCAAAGGCTGCGCGGGAAGTGGCGTGCTAGCAATCAGATGTAGGGTGTTGCATCGTTCATCATTCGAGCCGGTTCCATTCCGACACCAGGCCCTCCGGAGATTCCCAAAACTGTGTGGGAACAGGCGGCTATTCCTCGCTGGAGGGAGCTTCGTACTGCTTCAACTTGCGGTACAGAGTGGTTTTGCCGATTCCCAGCAAGCGCGCCGCGGCCAGCTTGTCCTGGCCCGTTTCACGCAACGCGCGAAAGATGGCGCGGCGCTCGAGTTCTTCGAGCGGGATCAGCTCATCGCCGGCTGGGAGCCGTTCGCCGGTGTGGTGCTGAAGGTTCGAGGGCAGGTCGCCGATATGCAAAACAGGGCCGGAGCTCAGCGCCACGGCGCGTTCGATTGCGTTTTCCAACTCGCGCACGTTGCCGGGCCAGTCGTAGGCCATCAAGCGGTTCATCGCGTCGTCGGAAATGCTGTGTGCCGCGCGTCCCGGAATCATCTCCGCGGTGATGCGCTCGAGGAAGGAATAGGCAAGCAACGGGATGTCGCGCTTGCGTTCACGCAGCGGCGGCAGCTTGATCTGCACCACATTCAGGCGGAAGTAGAGGTCTTGACGAAAACTCCCGCTGCGGATGGCGGCTTCGAGATCCTGGTTGGTTGCGGCAATAATGCGCGCTTCAGCCCGCACACGATCCGTGGCGCCCACCGGCCTTACCTCTTTTTCCTGCAAGGCGCGCAGGAGTTTCGCCTGCAGGTCTACCGGCAGGTTGGCGATTTCGTCGAGGAACAAGGTGCCTGTGCCAGCCGCCTCCATCAGGCCCTGCTTGTTGCGCACGGCGCCGGTGAAGGCGCCCTTTACGTGGCCAAACAACTCGGATTCGATCAGCGTGGGCGCCAGCGCCGAGCAGTCCACCGGCACAAACGGCTGGCGCGCGCGCGGCCCGGCGTAGTGGATCGAACGCGCCACCAGCTCTTTGCCGGTGCCGCTCTCGCCGAGGATCAGCACCGGGTATTTGTGCTGGCTCACCTTCTCGATCAGCTTGTACACCCGCTGCATTTTGGGCGAGACGCCGATCAGGCCGCCGACGCCGGGCCGGCTGTGCAACTGCTCGCGCAAGACACGGTTCTCTTCGTGCAGTTCTTTTTGTTCCACCAGGCGGGCAAGTTTGGCTTGCAAGTCAGCGATGTGGTACGGCTTGGTGAGGTAGTCGACGGCGCCCAACTGCATCGCCTCCACCGCCGTTTCGACGGTGCCGTATTGCGTCAGCATTACGACTTGTGTGCCCGGATAGAAGGTCCGAATGCGTTTCAGCAGCTCGATGCCGCCCAGCTCAGGGATGCGCAGGTCGCTCAGGACAATATCGACAGGAAACCGATCCAACAGGTCGAGCGCCTCTTCCGTGGTGGTGGCTTCCAGCAGCTCCAACCCGGCGTCCTTCACCGCGCCGGAGCATACCGACCGGGCAGCGTCTTCATCGTCCGCCACCAGCACCCGGACAGAAGTCCGTGCCGGGGCTTCAGGCAAACTAGCTGGGGTGGAAGCCATAATCCGGATTCCCTAATGGGGAATGCCTCCCCACTTCCGCTAACTAGGAAGTTATTATGTCACTTAATTAGAAGAGCATGCAAGTTTGAAATCGCACTGTTTTTCGGTTCGGGAACGAACGGAACAGGAGTGAACTACCGCCGTGGCAGGTTTTCGTTCCCAGCACTCTTGCCGGCATAACTGCCTTGCCGCAGCTCCACCGCATAGAGCCCCTCAGTGGAGGAGGCGGCAAAAATCACATCGCCTGCGTGTAGGGTGGTGACCACCGGAAAGAGACCTTCCGCGAGCAGCCCCTCCACGCGCTCCCACGTATGCCCCTTGTCGCGCGAGATGTAAAGCCCGCCGGTCTGCATGGCCGCCAGGTACACGGAAGCATTCGCGTCTCCCACGAGAGCGAGGTCTTGCAACGGCGCAACCGGCAGCCCGCCTGCAACCGGCTGCCAGGAACGGCCCGCGTCGCGCGAAACGTACAGTCCCGTTGGAGCGGCAGCAAAGAGCGTGCCGTCGGGCGCCACATCGAGCCGCAACGTGCCGCCGGCATCGAACGGCAGATCGTGCCACGTCCACGTCTGCCCGCGGTCGTGAGAGAAAACCATCCCGCGCAGCGAGACCAGCCAAAGATTCTTTCCGTCGGGTGACACACGCACCGACCGGACAGGAAGAACGACTGGGCCCAGCGGCATTGGCTTCCACGTAGCGCCGCGGTCGTGTGATGCCAGCAAGCCGCTTGGCGTGGCGGCAAACCATTCATCGCGCGTGAAGGCCATGTCGTGCACCGGCACGTCCAGTGGGCGCGGGCCTCGCGGCTTGGCCGCCTGGCTGCGACGCTGGCCGCGTTTTGGCTGCGGCGAATCAGAATAGTCCACATGCGCGGGTGGCTCCCAAGTGCCGGCGCGCAGCCAGCGGTCGCGGGCGCGGTCGTACCGCATCAACCCGCCCTTTTCGAGCGCCGCCAACCAGCCCGCCGGCGCGTTGGCCTCATCTTCTCCTGCCGGCGTGCCGTACACGCCGAGGAGTTTTGCGTTTTCCAATCCGGGCGCCAGCGGCGACCAGTTCAGGCCGCCATCATCTGTGGAGAGCGCGGAGTCCGGCGCGTTGGCCAGCACGGCCATCACGCGGCCGGGACGCGTGCGGTCGAGCGCCAGGGCAATGATCTGCCGATGATAGAAGCCGTCGTTTGCCGCGCGGAATGCGGCTGCGCCATCATCACTCACCATCACTCCCAACCGTTCCGTGCCCATCACCAGCCGGTCCTGCAAGTCGGGGCTGATCTCGAGTGCATTGACCACCCAATCGCGCGGCGTCATGCGCCGCCACGTGTCGCCGCCGTCCGTCGACTTCCACAGTCCTTCGGTGGTGCCGGCATAGACAACCTGCGGGTCGATGGGGTGCTGGCGAATCACATGAGTGCGCCGTGCAGAAAAAGGAATCCCCTGAATTTTTCGCCACATCGTGCCTGCATTGTCGCTGCGGTAGATGCCCGAGCACGCGCTGGCATAGAGTCGCCGGGGATTTGTGCGATCAATGAGGATGCTCATCACGTCGGAATCGTCGAGCATGCCTTCGTGAATCGTGGACCAGAGGCGGCCGCCGTTCAGGGTCTTCCACGGCAAGTGGTACGTGCCGGCGTAAATAATGTCGGGATTCAACGGGTCGATAGCGAGCGAATCGAAGTTGCGCAGCTCTTCATGATTCTCGGGAGAGATCCGTCCCCACGTGCCGCCACCATCCATGGACCGGTAGACCCCATCGAGCGTGCCTGCAACCAGGGTGTCCGGATTTGACGGCGCCATGGCCAGCGCGCGCACCGATTGCCCTTCCAGTCCGGCAATCATCCAGGTGCGGCCGCCATCGTCGCTGCGGAAGACGCCTCCGCCGCGGCGCGGGTCGAGAGTCCACAGCGAGGCAAAAAGCACACTCGTGTGGCGCGAGTGCACCAAGATGGTGGTCACCACGCCGTCGCGCGTCGACCCTGCGCGGCCCAGCAGTTGCCAGCGTTCGCCCGCGTCCGTGGAACCGAAGATGTGACCGTCTGAAGTTCCCAGATAAAGCAGCTTTGGGTTGCGAGGATCAGAGGCAAGCGAACGCACGTCGCCACCCGTTGGGCCCATCGGGCGCCACGTTTGCGCCCCGGCAGTGGACACCAGCAAGAGGAACGTCGCGAACTGAGCAAGCCTGCGCATGGCAATTCGGAGCACTATTGTAGTGCGGAGCGACAAGCGGGCCAACCCCGATCGGAAGTGCGCGTGCCTAGAAGGAAAAGAAAGAGGG
>Ga0209399_10001353_pt1 | contig 12848 bp, 14 predicted proteins | sample OV2TP3_FD_184130 | JGI IMG/M metagenome (GOLD analysis project Ga0209399, IMG submission 184130) | Hot spring microbial communities from Beatty, Nevada to study Microbial Dark Matter (Phase II) - OV2 TP3 (SPAdes) (version 3) | ecosystem: Environmental > Aquatic > Thermal springs > Hot (42-90C) ... | reverse complement strand
TGGCCCGGTACCATGTGCCGCCGCCCTTCTTGACGTCGACGCCGGCCGCCGTCCAGATTTCCAGCTCCGCCTTGTGGGTGCCCGAATTGTCGCCGCGCGAGGCGAACGGCGCCTTGGCGGCGGCGAGCTTCTTGAACGCCGCGACGGCATCCTTGCTGCCGGCGACCTTGGCCGGGTCTGACTTCGGGCCGACGACGACGTACTCGTTGTACATGACGTCGAAGCGTTTGACGCCGAAGCCGTCCTTGACGAATTTCTCTTCCGACGCCTTGTGATGCACGAATAGCACGTCGGCGTCGCCTCTCTCGGCCAGTTTGATCGCCTGGCCGGTGCCGACGGCGACCACCCGCACGTCGATCCCCGTCTTCTTGGTGAACATCGGCAGCATGTGGCCGAACAGGCCGGAGTTCTGGGTCGAGGTGGTGGAGGCGACGGTGATGAACTTGTTGGCGGCCAGCGCTGGCAGCGCCATAAGCACCGTTGCCGCCAGCGCCGCCGACATCAACACCCGCCGGACGGCCCCGCGGACGGCAATCGGTGGTCTTGCAGTGGTCGCGGTCATCGGACGATTCTCCCGCTTCAGCTGGGTTTCGAAATCGCTCGCCGGTCCTTGCCGAGGCGCCACCACAGGAGCTCGCCGCGCACGAAGGCTTGGGCGAGGTCGTTGTCGGGACGCGCGAAGAAGCGGTCCGCCGGCGCCCATTCGAGCAGGCGGCCGCGGTGGATGAACATCACCTCGTCGGCGATCCGTTTCGCCTGCCCGAGGTCGTGGGTGGTCATGACGATGCGCGTGCCCTCGCGGTGCATGGCGTCGATCAGTTCCTCGACCGCGTGGGTTGCGGCCGGATCGAGGCTTGCCGTCGGTTCATCCAAGAACAATACCTCCGGCTTCAGCGCCCAGACGCGGGCGAGGGCGAGCTTCTGCTGCTCGCCGAAGCTCAATACCCGGGCCGGCCGGTCGGCGAGGCGCCTGAGCCCGGTGCGGCCGAGCATGTCGTCGACCACGGCGCGGCGCCGAAGTATCGGCACACCGCGCAGCTTCAACCCGTAGTCGACGTTGGCGGCGACCGAGCGGCGCAGCATCACCGGCCGCTGGAACACCATGCCCTGCTTCACGCCCGGATCAACGCCCTGCCAGCGAATGTGACCGGCGGTCGGGCGGATCAACCCGTGGCACAGCCTGAGGAGGAGACTCTTCCCGGCGCCGTTGGGGCCGAGGACGATGGTGCGCGGGCCGGCGTCGAGGCGGCAGGAGAAGTCCTTGATAAGCCGCTTGCCGCCGGCCTCGAACGACACGTCGGCCAATTCCAGGGGCAGGATGGAGGTCACCCGTACCTCCGTTGAGCCCATTCCTTGGTCAGGTAGGCGGCGGCGTTGACGCCCAGCGCCAGCGTCATCAGGATGACGCCGAGTCCGAGCGCCAGTGCCAGATCGCCCTTCGAGGTTTCCAAGGCGATCGCCGTCGTCATGACTCGCGTCACGTGGTCGATGTTGCCGCCGACGATGATCACCGCGCCGACCTCGGCCGAGGCGCGGCCGAAGCCGGCCAGCACCGCCGTCAACAACGAGAACCGCCCATCCCACAGCAGCGACGGCACCGCCCGCGCCGGCCCGGCGCCGAGCGAGCGCAATTGCTCCTCGTATTCGACCCACAGGTCCTCGATCACCTGGCGCGTCAGTGCGGCGATGATCGGCGTCACCAGGATCACCTGGGCGATGATCATCGCCGTCGGCGTGAACAACAGCCCGAACACCCCGAACGGCCCGGCGCGGCTGAGCATCAGGTAGACGAACAGGCCGACCACCACCGGCGGCAGCCCCATCAGCGCATTGAGCAACACCAGCAGCGCCACCCGGCCGGGGAACCGGAACAACGCCACCGCGGCGCCGACCGGCATCCCGATCGCGGCGGCGATGGCGACCGCGCCCAGGCTCACCTGCAGCGACAGCAGCACGATCTCGGCCAGCGCCGGATCGAGGCCGACGATCAGCGCGAACGCGGCCAGGAACGCTTCGGAAAACTCGATCATGCGAGCGGGCCCCTCCCCGGACCCTGTAATTTATGTATAAAATACATAAAATCGTAAAAACAGCTAAATACGTAAACTTCACACGAAAACACATTAATATGCAAAATCGTCAGGCCATTGGACGGCATGGCGCGGCGTGTCGATACTGGGCTGGTCCCGGGGGTGTCGGCGCCAGCCGGTGGACCCGGAATGGATGCCCGGAAAGGCCGGGTTTCCGCGCCGCGGCACGGCATCAGGCGGCGCCGGCGGGCCTTGATATCGCGGATGCCCATATCCATAGTCTGGAAGCCTGAAACGTTGGGCGAAACGGTAGGGATCGTTGGCTGGCGGCGGGAGGAAACGGCGGCGATGAGCGCAAGGCAAGCCAAGAGCAGAGCCAAGACCAAAGGCAAGACCGAGAACCTGGTGGTCCCCGACCCCCAGGACCCGCGCCTCACCGAGCGGGTCGAAGGCGCCGACCAGGACGGCAATCCGATCGTCACCTCGGTGACCGTCGAGCGGCCGCTGACGCTTTATCTCAACGGCCAGGAGATCGTCACCATGATGTCGATCTGCGACTACCCGGATTACCTGGCGGTCGGCTATCTCGTAAACCAGAACATGATCGACGCCGCGGACGTCATCACCGGCATCGACTACGACGAGGACATCGCCACCGTCGTCGTGCGCACCGAGCGCGAGACCGACTTCGAGGACAAGCTGAAAAAGAAGACGCTCACGTCCGGCTGCGCCCAGGGCACGGTGTTCGGCGACGTGATGGAGAAGTTCGAGACCACCGAGCTGCCGAAGGACGCGGTGATCAAGACCTCGTGGCTGTACGCGCTGATGAAGAAGATCAACACCCAGCCGAGCCTGTATCTGGAGGCCGGCGCCATCCACGGATGCGTGCTCGCCGAACAAGACCGGATGCTGCTCTACATGGAGGACGTCGGCCGCCACAACGCCGTCGACAAGATCGCCGGCTACATGTTCCTCAACAAGATTTCCGGCGGCGACAAGATCTTCTACACCACCGGCCGGCTGACCAGCGAGATGGTGATCAAGACCGTGCAGATGGGAATCCCGATCCTGGCGTCGCGCTCGGGCTTCACTGCCTGGGGCGTCGAGCTTGCCCGCCAGGTCAACCTGACCCTGATCGGCCGCGCCCGCGGCAGGCGTTTCGTGGCGCTGGCCGGACGGGACCGCATCGTCTACGACGCCGACACCCGTCACGTTGACGACGAGCCGGCGCGCCTGCGCCGCAAGGGCAGCGCCGCATGACGGCGGCGCCCGAGCGCAGGAGCCAGGCGCCCGCCGACGTCGCCGGGGTGCTGCTGGCGGGCGGGCTGGCACGGCGCATGGGCGGCGGCGACAAGGGGCTCAAGCGGCTTGGCCGGCGGCCGATCCTGGAGCGCATCCTCGAACGCATCCGGCCGCAGGTGACGGTGCTGCTGGTCAACGCCAACGGCGACCCCGAGCGGTTCCGGGGTTATGGCCTGCCGGTGATGGCCGACGTGGTCGAGGGCTACGCCGGGCCGCTGGCCGGCGTGCTCACCGGCCTCGAATGGGCGGCCGAGCACGCGCCCGAAGGCACCCGCTACGTCGCCTCGTTCGCCACCGACGCGCCGTTCGTGCCGTTGGATCTGGTCCGGCGCCTGCGCCGGGCGGTGGCGGAGGAAGGTGCCGAAATGGCGTGTGCCAAATCCGGCGACCAGACCCACCCGGTGTTCGGGCTGTGGCCGCTGGAGCGCGCCGCCGACCTGCGGCGGGCCCTGATCGAGGAGGAGATGCGCAAGATCGACCGCTGGACGGCGCGCTACCGCCTGGTCGAGGTCGATTTCCCGACCGAACCGTTCGATCCATTCTTCAACATCAACGACCCCGGCAACCTGGCCGAGGCCGAGCGGCTGCTTGCCGCCGACCGGGGCGCGGCATGACCCAGGCCACCGACATCATGCCGGTCGGCATCGTGGTCGAGCGCCGCGAGCTCGACAACAACTGGGTCGACCACGACTGGCGGCCGGTGGCGGTGATCCCGGGGGCGCCGCGAATCGACGACTGGCGGCAGACGATCGCCGGCGACGGCTGGGTGCAGTATCACGCCGCCACCCTCGACATCGAGATCTTCGCCAAGGAAACCGAAGGCTACCGCGTCAACCTGCAGAGCACGAACCCGGCCGTGTACGTGGTGCTGCGCCCGAACACGGATTCCGGGAGCGTCCACGAGGTCGAGGTGTTTCACGTCACCGTCTGCCCGTTCGAGGCCAGCCTTTACACCGACATTGGCGACGACATTGTCGAAGGCGTGCCGATGCCGCTGGAGATCGCCGCCTGGGTCGCCGATTTCGTCGACAAGCACCACGTCGAGGTGCCGTTCGTGAAGCGCCAGCGCCTGCCCCATCACCCGAAGAAAGGCGGCTCCGGTCGCGACGGCCCGCCGGGAGGCCGCGGTGGGTGACGGCGACGGCCGCGACGACAACGGATTCCTGGGCCGCTGGTCGCGGCGCAAGCGAGCGGTACGCCGCTCCGCCACTGCCTCCTCCGGACGCGGCGGCGCCAAGCCGGTAGAACTGGCGCGCGGCACGCCACCGGCGCCGATGCCGCCGCCTGCGGCCGACGCCGAGGCGCGTCGTCCCGCGGCCGGCGACCGGGAGCGGTCGGACGAGAAAGCTCCGGCCGATCTGCCGGCGGTGGACGAGCTGGACAAGGATTCCGACTACGCGCAGTTCCTCAGGAAAGGCGTGCCCGAGGCGCTGAAGCGCCAGGCCCTCAAGCGCCTGTGGACCAGCGATCCGCAATTCCACGTCGTCGATCCGTTCACCGAATACGGCGGCGACTATACGGTGGTGGTCCCGATCGACGCGCTGAAAGACACCATTTACAAGCCCGGCCTCGGCTACCTGAGCGAGGAGGAGCTGGAGCAGCAGAAGAACTTGCGCCGGGACGAGGCCGTCGCCGAAGGCGAGGCGATCGAGCAGCAGGCCGACGCCGCTGGCGCGCCGGCAGCCGCCGACGCGTCGCCGGCCGGCGAACCGGCGGAAGCCGCCGCCGCTGCACCGCCGCCACCTGAGGTCGTCGCCGCCGACGGCGACAAAGCGGTGGCCAAGGGGCGAGAGGATGTTGACGAACAGGCCGACGCCCCGCCGGACAGCGCCCCGAATTCGCATCCCGGGTCCGGCCCCGGCCGCCGCTGAAGCGGCGGCGAATCGGGTTCTCCACCGGCGCCACGACTGCCGCCGCGGTCGACGGCATCCCCCGGATTTTCGAGGATGGCCGTCCTAGCGCCGCCGCGGCCACGCCGCGACGACCTCGGTCACGACGCGCCCCGGTTGCCTCAAGCGACTAAAACTCAGCGAAAAAACGGTGGCGTATCGGTTTCCGTCGCGCCGTCGTCCCCGGTCGTCGGTCACAGTCGCTCGACCGTTCATAAAGCCATGACAAATATACGGATTTAGGAATATATAAACCCCGGAAATCGGCCAAATTCCGTTGACACCGGAAATGAAAAAGCTTTCACTTGCAGAGGGAAAATAAGGCCCGGGGACTAAGTTTCCGGAAAGCCGGTGTTCGGCGTCGGCGGGCCTTGTTTGGGTATGACGGGAGGGCTCCGCGGAAGCCGCGGCAATTACACTCAACGAGAGGAAACTCCAAGTGGAGGCTACCCTGGTCGCGGGTGGGGAAACCAAAAACGTCCGCAAAGGACACCGACACCCGAACAACGACGAATTTCCGAACGACCGCGAGATCCCCGAAGAGGATTTGCAGCGGGCGCACATTTACGGGTTGCTCGCGCGTCTGTTGGCGGAGCCGATGAGCGAAGCGACGCTCGCCGCGTTGCGCGCCGTCGAAGCCGACGCCTCGACCGACTTCGGCCGCGCGTTGGCGTCGCTGGCCGACTTGGCGAAGCGCACAACCACCGGCGTCGCCGAAGAGGAATATACGGTGCTGTTTTACGGCGTCGGCGCCGGCGGCGAACTGCAGCCGTACGCCTCCTATTACCTGACCGGATTTCTTTACGAGAAGCCGCTCGCCAACCTGCGCGGCGACATGGCCGAGCTCGGCATCGCCGTCTCCGGCTCGTCGACCGAGCCCGAGGACCACATCGCGTACTTGTGCGAGATCATGCACGGCCTGATCACCGGCAGCTTCGGCGGGCCCCGGGACTTGGCGACGCAGCGCAAATTTTTCAACCGGCACCTGGCGCCGTGGGCGGGACGGTTCTTCGAGAATTTGGAGGGCGCCAAGGCGGCGGCCCTCTATATGCCGGTGGGGAGCATCGGCAAGGTATTCATGGCCATCGAGAGGGAGGCCTTCGAGACTGCGGCGTGAGTGCGTCGCGACGACCTGGATGGCGGCCACAACGGCCGGCGTTCGGTGAACCTAGGTGAACCAATTGGGGTTAACAAAGTAGGGAGAAAGTGATGTCCAAAACCACAAAATCGCTTCCCCGCCGTGACTTTCTCAAGGCTGCCGGCATCGCCGGCGGGGCCGCCGGTTTGGCGGCCGCGACCTTGACCACGAAGTCGACGCAGGCGGCGGTTCCCGAAAACCGGAAGGGTTCCGGCTATCGGGAGACGGAGCATATCCGTAAGTACTACGAGTCGGCGCGTTATTAACCAACCGACAGGAGAGTTTTCATGTTGACCAAAAGAGTAAACGGGGTGGCGAGCGGGCCTCGTTTGAAACAGGCGCTGGCCGGCGTCGTCGGCGGTTCCATGGACCGTCGCACATTCCTGAAGCGTTCGGGAATCGCGGCCGCTGGCGTCACCGCTGTCTCGCTTCTGCCGACCGGTATGGTTAAGGCGCAGTCGGCGAAGGGAGCCGCCAAGCAGATGCAGATCGCCAAGTCGGTGTGCACGCACTGCTCGGTGGGCTGCACGGTCATTGCCGAAGTCGACAACGGCGTGTGGGTTGGCCAGGAGCCGGGCTGGGACAGCCCGTTCAGCCTGGGCGCCCACTGCGCGAAAGGCGCCGCGGTGCGCGAGCATTCGCACAACGAGCGGCGGCTGCGCTATCCGATGAAGCTGGCCGGCGGCAAATGGCAACGGCTGAGCTGGGACCAGGCGATCAACGAGATCGGCGACAAGGTGATCGACGTCACCAAGAAGTCCGGTCCGGATTCCATCTACTGGATGGGCTCGGCGAAGTTCTCGAACGAGCAAGCCTACCTGTTCCGCAAGTTCGCGGCGTTCGCCGGCACCAACAACGTCGACCACCAGGCGCGCATCTGCCATTCGACCACGGTGGCGGGCGTCGCCAACACCTTCGGCTACGGCGCGATGACGAATTCATACAACGACATGTTGAATTCGCGGGCCATGATCTTCCTCGGCTCGAACGCGGCGGAAGCCCATCCGGTGGCGATGCAGCACATCCTGAAGGCCAAGGAGCAGAACAACTCGCAACTCATCATCTGCGATCCGCGGTTCACCCGTACGGCGGCGCACGCCAACGAGTACGTGCGGTTCCGTCCGGGCACCGACGTGGCGCTGGTGTGGGGCCTGCTCTGGCACATCTTCGAGAACGGCTGGGAGGACAAGAACTACATCCGCAGCCGCGTCTACGGCATGGAAAAAGTCCGCGACGAGGTCAAGAAATGGACCCCGGACGAGGTCGAGAAGGTTACCGGCGTTCCCGGCGCGCAAGTGAAGCGCGTCGCCAGGACGCTGGCCAACAACCGTCCGGGCACCCTGGTCTGGTGCATGGGCGGCACCCAGCATCACCACGGCAACAACAACACCCGCGCTTACTGCATCCTGCAGATGGCGTTGGGCAACGTCGGCACCTCGGGCGGCGGCTGCAACATCTTCCGCGGCCATGACAACGTGCAGGGCGCTACCGACCTCGGTATCGAACCCTGGACGCTGCCGGGCTACTACAGCGTTGCCAAGGGTGCGTGGATGCACTGGTCGCGGGTTTGGGACGTCAGCTACGACTACCTAAAGGGCCACTTCAAGGACGAGAAGCTGATGCACGCGACCGGCATCGCGTTGTCGCGCTGGATCGACGGCGTCCTCGAGGACAAGAAGAACATCGACCAGCCGGACAACATCCGGGTGCTGTTCTATTGGGGTCATGCCCCCAACTCGCAGGTCCGCCTGCCGGAGATGAAGAAGGCGATGGAGAAGCTGGACATGATGGTCATCATCGACCCGGTCCCGACCTTCAGCGCCGTCATCCCCGACCGCAAGGACGGCATCTACGTCCTGCCGGCGGCCAACCAGTACGAGACCTCCGGGTCGGTGACCGCCTCGAACCGCTCACTGCAGTGGCGCGAGCGCATCACCAAGCCGCTCTACGAAGCCAAGCCCGACCAAGAGATCATGTATCTCTTCGCCAAGAAGCTCGGCTTCGAGAAGGAGATGTTCAAGAAGATCAAGGTCAACGGCACCGAGCCGTTGGTCGAGGACATCACCCGGGAGTTCAACCGCGGCATGTGGACGATCGGCTACACCGGCCAGTCGCCGGAACGGCTGAAGCTGCACATGGCCAACCAGCACACCTTCGACAGGCGGACGCTGCGCGCCAGCGGCGGTCCGTGCGACGGCGAGTACTACGGCTTGCCGTGGCCGTGCTGGGGCACACCCGAGACCAAGCACACGGGCACGCCCAATCTCTACGACACCTCGAAGCCGGTGGCGGAAGGCGGACTCAACTTCCGCGCCAACTGGGGCGTCGAGAAGGACGGCGTCAACCTGCTGGCCGAAGGCTCTTATCCGGTGGGCGCCGAGATCAAGGACGGCCACCCGCCGGTTACCTACGGGCTGTTGAAAAAGCTCGGATGGGACAAGGACCTGACGCCGGCCGAGAAGGCGACGATCGAGAAGATCGGCGGCGACAAACCCGATGGCGTGAGCTTCGCCATCGACCTTTCGGGCGGCCTGCAACGGGTTGCCTTGAAGCACGGCGTGGCGCCGTTCGGCAACGGCAAGGCCCGGGCGTTGGTGTGGAACTTCCCGGACCCGGTCCCGTTGCATCGCGAGCCTCTGTACGCGCCTGATCGCGCGTTGGTCGCCAAGTACCCGACCTGGACGGACAGGAAGATATGGCGCCTGCCGACCAGATACGAGTCGATCCAGAAGGAAGACTTCTCGAAGAAGTTCCCGACGATTCTCACCATGGGACGCATCGTCGAGTACGAAGGCGGCGGCGACGAGTCACGGGCCAACAAGTGGCTGGCCGAGCTGCAGCAGAACATGTACTGCGAGGTCAATCCCTCCGATGCCAACAACGCCGGCATCCGGGACGGCCAGGACATGTGGGTGCACAGCCCGAACGGCGGCAAGGCGAAGGTCAAGGCCTTGGTCACCGAGCGGGTCGGCAAGGGCGTCGTGTTCATGCCCTTCCACTGGGCTGGGCATTGGATGGGGCAGTCCCTGCGGAGCAAGTATCCGCCGGGGGCCGATCCCTGGGTGTTGGGTGAAGCCTCGAACATGTGCGGCACCTACGGCTACGACATCGTCACGCAAATGCAGGAAACCAAAACCACGCTCTGCCGCATCGAGCGTGCGTGATCAATGCAGCGTCTAGGTAAGGAGGAAAACTATGGCGAGAATGAAGTTCCTATGTGACGCCGAGCGCTGCATTGAGTGCAACGCCTGCGTTACCGCGTGCAAGAACGAGCACGAGGTTCCGTGGGGCGTCAACCGGCGCCGCGTCGTCACCATCAATGACGGCAAGCCCGGTGAGCGCTCCATCTCGGTGGCCTGCATGCACTGCTCTGATGCGCCGTGCATCGCGGTCTGCCCGGTGGACTGCATCTACCAGACCGAACAAGGTGTGGTTCTGCACTCCAAGGACCTGTGCATCGGTTGCGGGTATTGCTTCTATGCGTGTCCGTTCGGCGCGCCGCAGTATCCGCAGGCCGGCAACTACGGCAGCCGCGGCAAGATGGACAAGTGCACCTTCTGCAACGGCGGTCCGGAAGAGGACCATTCGGCTGCGGAGTTCAAGAAGTACGGCCGCAACCGTCTCGCGGAAGGCAAGCTGCCGTTGTGCGCCGAGATGTGCTCGACCAAGGCACTCTTGGGCGGCGACGGAGATACGATCAGCAACATCTACCGCGAACGCGTTGTTGCTCGTGGCTTCGGCTCGGGCGCCTGGGGTTGGGGCACCGCCTATCAGTTGAAGGCGGGTTCCTAACCACCGGCGGGTAATTTCGAGGGTTGGCGGCGTCGTGTTCGCACGGCGCCGCCTCCCCTCGTCTACCCTCTGGGAAAACCAGGCGAGGGGTTGAAAATGAACAGTCGAAAAACTTTGAGAATTTTCGCGGCGGTGGCGATGTGCGCCGTCGCGCTTGCGGCCTGCCGAGCGGAGGAGCAGGGGCGGGTCACCCGTTACAAGCCCGGCGTCTATCTCGGCCAGAAGGACGCCCAGCTCAACCAGGCCCAGGAGGCGGAGTTGCGCGAGCGCGCCGGCGGCCAGGGCGGCGCCACGCTGCCGCCGGTCGGCGGCCGCTAGGGAATAGCCCGACGCGGCGGGGGATCCGGCCGGGCCGGACAGGGAAACATCCAGAGACAGGGAATGAATTTATGATTTGGTCAGTTCTACGCCGCATCGTCGGCACGTTGGGATTGGCCCTGCTGGTCGCCTATGCGGCGGCGGCTGGGCTCTCGGGGTCGCCTGCCGTCGATACGTCGCCGGCGTCGGCGCAAACCGCCGGCAACGTTCCGGGCGGCGCCAGGGGCAACGTCGGCCAAGCCGAAATTTGGCGCGCCGTCCGCCAAGGGATGGTCGGCAACGTCACCATCCCCGACAAACAGGCGGGAACGCTGGTGCAGTCCGACGGCGATAACTGGCGCGCCTTCAAGAACGGCCCGCTGTCGCAGTTCGGCGGCTGGCTGCTGCTGGCGTCGATCGTGGTGCTGATCCTGTTTCGCCTGGTCCGCGGCCAGATCAAGATCGACCACGGACCCGCGGGCAAGACCATCGAGCGCTTCAATGCCGTCGAGCGCGCCACCCACTGGGTGACCGCGTCGAGCTTCATCGTGCTGGCGCTGACCGGCCTCAACGTCCTCTATGGGCGCTACGTGTTGAAGCCGATCATCGGCGCCGACGCGTTCGCCTTCATCACCTACTACGGCAAGATCGCCCACAACTTCCTGGGTTTCGCGTTCATCGCCGGCATTGTCGTGATGTTCTTCTTGTGGGTGCGTCACAACATCTTCGACAAGACTGATGTGACTTGGATTGCTCAGGGCGGCGGCATCCTGGTCAAGGGCCAGCACCCGCCGGCGAAGCGGTTCAACTTCGGCCAGAAATGCATCTTCTGGCTGGTCATCCTGGGCGGCGCGTCGCTGTCGTTCACGGGCGTGGCGTTGCTGTTCCCGTACGAGATCACGCCGTGGGCGGCGACGTTCAAGTTCATCAACCTGTTCGGCGCCAGCCTGCCGAGCACGCTGACGCCGCTGCAGGAGACGCAACTGTCGGTGCTTTGGCATTCGCTGGTGGCGCTGGTAATGATCGCCGTCATCATCGCCCACATCTACATCGGCACGCCGCTCGGCATGGAAGGCGCCATCGGCGCCGTCAGCGACGGTCAGGTCGACGTCAATTGGGCGAAGGAGCACCACAGCCTGTGGGTCGCCGAGGTGATGGGCCAATCCGGCGGCGGGAAACCCCATCCAGCCGAATAACCTCTGACCTCACCATTGGTTCACCAAGGGGAAGGGCGGCAACGGCGCCGCCCTTTCCTTTTCAGCCTTGCCAGCCAGCCGCCGGACCGCGGCGCCAAAACGAAACACGCCCGCCGACCGGCGGGCGCGGGCCTTGTCGAAGCAGGCGCGTCAGCCGCTGAGCCGGGTGGCGGACGTCGAGAACTTCTCGGCCGAGGTCTGACCGGTGACGTTCAAGGCGACGCCGGCGACGACGGCGATGATGACCGCGATAGCGGCTCCGGTCCAAAACGATTTCATGGCCCATCCCTCCCGAATTTCCCCGCGCTCCCGCAGGGTCGGAGATATTGTAAACCAATGGGAAATTGTTGCAACCGGCGGCTTGCCGAAGTCGCCGGCGCCGCCGCCCGGGCGGGCATTGCCATGACAGCCCGCGCCGCGACCGGTATGCTGGCCCGGGACGACGGCGGAAAAACCAGCGGGGGCAAGCATGTCCGAGCGAGATTCCGGCGACGCGGCGAACGCGCACGAACTCTTCCTCCAGTTGCTCGAGCAGTCTGGCTTCTTCCAGCAGATCCAGAGCCTGGAAACGAATCTGAAGACGGTCGCCGGCGAACTGCAGGCGTTCGGCGGCAATGCCGCCCGGCGCATGGAGGAAACCGAGAACCTGGCCGCCCACGTGCTGGCCATCGAATCGATCCTGGCGGTGATGCTGGAGGCCTATCCGATCCTCGCCGACGACCTCAAGGCCGAGGTCAAGGACCGCACGGCGGCGCTCTCCGGCAACACAGAGGGCAGCGCCACGGTGCAGGCGCTGGCCGCCGACATCCTGGCCAAAGCGACCGCCTGAGGCCGCAATCGGAATCCGGGCTATTCGGCGGCGGCGTCGGCGCGGCCGGCGCTTTCGACTTTGACGGCGCAGAACTTGAACTCGGGGATCTTGCCGATCGGGTCGAGTTGCGGGTTGGTGAGCAGGTTCGCCGCCGCCTCGGTGAAGCAGAACGGGATGAACACCATGCCGTCGGGCACATCGGTGTCGGAGCGGGCGCGGATGTCGATGGCGCCGCGCCGGGACGCGACCCGGATGGTATCTCCCGGCGCAACCCCCAACGCCTTCATCTGACGCGGGTTCAGGCAGGCGACCGCCACCGGCTCCAGCGTGCTCAGCGTGCCGGCGCGCCGGGTCATGGCGCCGGTGTGCCAGTGTTCCAGCAGCCGGCCGGTG
>Ga0209399_10001351_pt1 | contig 12863 bp, 10 predicted proteins | sample OV2TP3_FD_184130 | JGI IMG/M metagenome (GOLD analysis project Ga0209399, IMG submission 184130) | Hot spring microbial communities from Beatty, Nevada to study Microbial Dark Matter (Phase II) - OV2 TP3 (SPAdes) (version 3) | ecosystem: Environmental > Aquatic > Thermal springs > Hot (42-90C) ... | reverse complement strand
AAACTGCAGGGCGAATGCCCTCAAGCAAAGCCGTCATGCCCCGGCCCTCGGGTCCGCGCGAAGCGCGGCCCAAGGACAGGCTCCGCCCGGGGCATCCAGACTTTAGGCCCCTGTATCGCCCGGGCCGATCCCCCGATCAAGTCGGGGGAGGGCGATGACGGATGGGGCCGCGGCCTGGCCGCCGTCAGTCGATGACCTTGGCCGCCTTCAGCGCCTTCTTGAGGTCGTCGTACTCGGGGCAGCCGAAGAAACAGACGTCGTCGAGGCGCTTCAGCATCGCCTTCGCCTGCTCCGGCTGCCCGGTCTCCAGGTAAAGCTCGCCGAGATACTCGAGCGCTCCGCGGTGGTCCTTGTCGATGCCGAGCGCCTTCTGGTAATACGCGAGCGCCTTGTCCTTCATGCCCAGCTTGCGGTGGGCGTAGCCGAGCAGGTTCCACGCGTCGGCGCTGTCGGGCGCCTTGGTCACCGCCGCCTGCAGCAGCGGCAGGGCGGCGTTGAAATCCTTCTTGTCGATCGCCGCCTGGGCCTGGGTCAGCTCGGCGATGCGCGGCGTCGAGCTGCCGCCACCGCCGCCGGCGGCGGCGGCCGGGCCGGCCCCCGCGACGAGGCCGAGGCAAAGGGCGAGACCGGCGATCAGCGTGGCCAACGTCTTCATCGGGTGAATCCCTTTTTTGTTGTCCGATTTGGCGAAAGCAGAGCCCCAATTCGCCGCCGCGTCAACCCGGGGGCTATGCGTATCCCCATCACGTCGCCGCGACGGCAGCGTCACGCTCGGGTTTCGCGGCTCAGCGCCTCGCGGCGCAGGATGTAGAGCCCGCTCACGACGACGATGCCGGCGCCGGCCAGCGTCCATTCGTCCGGCAGGTCCCCCCACACCAGGAAGCCGAACAGGATCGCCCACAGCAAATTCGAATACTTGAACGGCGACACCAGCGCCGCCTCGGCCAGCCGGAAGCACTCGATCAGCAAGAAATGCGCGCTGCCGATGACGATGCCGCTGATCGCCATCAGCGCGAGGTCGAAGGCGGCCACCGGCCGCCATCCGAACGGCGCCGTGGCGAGGCCCGCCAGCACCACCGCCGCCGTCGAGGTGACCAGCATGGCGATCGACGATTCGCTGGTCGAGATCTTTCGCGTGATCAGATCGCGCAGCGCCCCGCACAGGCTCGCCGTCAGCGGCAGCATCGCCGCCCACTGGATCGCCTCGCCGGTTGGCCGGGTGATGATCAGCACGCCGACGAAGCCGGCCAGCACCGCCGTCCACCGCCGCCAGCCGACGATCTCGCCCAGCACCGGCGCCGCCAGTGCGGTGACGAACAACGGCCCCGCGAAGGCGATGGCGACGGCGTCGGCAAGCGGCAGGAAGGCGAGGCCGGTGATGAACAGGAAGGTGCCGACAGAGACGCAGGCGGCGCGCAGCCCGTGGGCGCGCCAGCTGTTGATGCGAAGCTGGGTCACGCCGCCCGCCCGCCACACCAGCAGCGCCACCGGCAGGATCACGAAAATGCCGCGCAGGAACATGATCTGGCCGGTCGGGTAGCCGGCGGTCAGCCATTTCAGCACCGTGTCGTTGACGGTGAGCAGCGCCGAGCCGAACAGCATGAACGCGATGCCCCGCCCCGGGGCGATGGATCGGGAGAGGGCCTCCACCGGCTACGCCCCGTATAGATAGGCGACGATGGCGACCGAGCCGGCGATGCCGGCGACGTCGGCGGAGAGGCCGGCGACCAGCGCGTGGCGGATGCGCCTGACGCCGACAGCGCCGAAATAGACGGCGAGCACGTAGAACGTCGTCTCGGTCGAGCCCTGGATGGTGGACACCAGATAGCCGGTGTAGCTGTCGGGGCCGATCGCCGGGTCCTGGATGATCGAGGCCAAAAGCCCGTAGGCGCCGGACCCCGACAACGGCCGCAGCAGCGCCATCGGCAGCGCCTCCGCCGGCAGCCCGAACAGGACGGTGACGGCGCCGAGCGGCCCCACCAGCATGTCCATGGCGCCGGAGTTGCGGAACATCGCCACCGCCACCAGGATCGCCACCAGATAGGGGATGATGCGCAGCGCCACCTGGAAGCCGTCCTTGGCGCCCTCGACGAACGCCTCGTAGACGCGCACCCGCCGCCACGCCCCGAAGCCGAGCAAGGCGACCATCAGCCCCGGGATGATCCACGGCGCGATGGCGCGGCCGTGGAACACGGTGAGCGGGATCAGCGCGCCGATGCCGAGCAGCGCCAGCACCGACGCCCACGCCGGATAGCCTTGTCCGGTATCGGCGAGCGCCTTCGCCGTCGCCGCGTCGGTTTCCGGGGTCGATGGGGCGGCGGTCGCCTCGTCGGCGACGGCGGCGGGCACCGCATCGGCCGCCGCGGGCGGTCGCGCCGGCCACAGGTTCTGCGCCAGCTTGGCGACGACGATCGCCACCGCCGTCGAGCAGATGGTGGCGACCAGCGTCGTCGGCACGATGCCCGCCGGATCGGCGGAGCCGGCGGCGGCGCGCAGCGCGATGACGCCGGTCGGCAGCAGGGTGACGCTGGAGGTGTTGATGGCCAGGAACAGCACCATGGCGTTGGTCGCCGTGCCCTTGGTGGCGTTGAGCTGGTCGAGCTGCTGCATGGCGCGGATGCCGAACGGCGTCGCCGCGTTGCCGAGGCCCATCACGTTGGCGGCGAGATTGAGGATCATCGCCCCCATCGCCGGGTGCTCGGCCGGCACGTCGGGAAACAGGCGCACCATCAGCGGCCGCATCAGCCGCGCGATGACGACGAGAAGCCCGCCCTCTTCGGCCACCCGCATCAGGCCGAGGAACAGCGCCATCACGCCGATCAGCCCGATGGCCAGCGTCACCGAACCGGTCGCGGCGTCGAGCATCGCCTTGGCGAGATCCTGCATCGGCCCCGCCAGCTCGCCGGGCGCCGCCGCCGCGGACGGCGTCCACGCCAGCTGCCGGAACCCGGCGACGGCGAAGGCGATCAGCACGATGGCGAGGAAGATGGCGTTCAAGGATTCGGTCCCGGTTGGGTCGGCGGGTGGCGCCGAAGGCGTCCGGCGCGTCGGTCATGCCCTGTCCATGTTCGTCCGTCGGGCGGCGAAAGGGAAGAGCCCATGCACCGGCCGCGACTTCCGCGCCGGCCGCCGATGTGGCGGTGCGACGGCGGGCGGCGTAATTGCCGCTTTTTGCCCGAATCCGTGCTAATGTGTGCGCCGCCACGCATCCCGGACCTCGCTGCCATGCCCGCCGACCGAGAGCCCTTCGACCTGTTGATCGTCGGCGGCGGCGTCAACGGCGCCGGCATCGCCTGCGACGCCGCCGGCAGGGGCCTCAAGGTGGCGCTGGTCGAGCAGGACGATCTCGCCTCGGCGACCTCGTCGGCAAGCTCGAAGCTGATCCACGGCGGGCTTCGCTACCTCGAGCACTACGAGTTCCGGCTGGTGCGCGAGTCGCTCAGGGAACGCGACGTGTTGCTGAGGAAGGCGCCGCACATCGTCGGCCACCGGCAATTCGTGCTGCCGTTCCAGCACCAGCGCCGCCCGGCGTGGATGCTGCGCCTCGGGCTCATTCTCTACGACGCGCTGGCCTGGCCGACGACGCTGCCGCGCTCGGCGGCGGTCGGGCTTGCAGGCAATCCCCTCGGCGAGCCGTTGAGGGACGACATCGGGCGCGGCTTCGTCTACGCCGACTGTTGGGTCGACGACGCCCGCCTGGTGGTGCTCAACGCCATTGCCGCGGCGCAAAAAGGCGCTCGCGTGATGACTCGCATGCGGCTGGTCACGGCCGAGCGGGCCGGCGATCTTTGGCGCACGCGGGTCCGGAACCTGCGCGATGGAGCCGACATCTCCCTTGCCGCCCGCGCCCTCGTCAACGCCGCCGGGCCGTGGGTCGAGCGGTTGCGCGACCTGGCCGCCGGCGGCCGGGCCGGCGACAGGAAAGTGCGGCTGGTCAAGGGCAGTCATCTGGTGGTGCCGCGCCTGCACGCGGGCGAGCACGCCTACATCCTGCAGAACCCGGACGGGCGGGTGGTGTTCGTGCTGCCCTATGAGGGCCGGTTCTCGATCATCGGCACCACCGAGGTGCCGTTCGAGGGCGATCCCGCCGAGGTGACGATCGACGCCGGCGAGGCCGACTACATCTGCGCCTCCGTCAATAACTATATGAAGAGGCCGGTGAAGCCGGCCGACGCGGTGTGGTCCTACGCCGGCATCCGGCCGCTGTTCGACGACCAAGCGGCCAGCGCCTCGGCGGTGACCCGCGACTACGTGCTCGACTTGGACGCCGGCGGCGACGGAGAGCGGCCGCCGCTGCTCTCCGTGTTCGGCGGCAAGATCACCACCTACCGAAGGCTGGCCGAGCACGCCATGGAAAAGCTGAAGCCGTTCTTCCCCGCCATGGGCGGCGCCTGGACCGCCGATGCGCCGCTGCCGGGCGGCGACATCGGCGGAGCTTTCCAGGCGTTCGCTGCGGCGCTGGCGCGCGAGCATCCGGCGCTCGACGCCGCCTGGCTCGCCGGCCTCGCCCGCCGCCACGGCAGCCGGGCGCGCATGATCCTGCACGGCGTCCGCAAGCCGGATGACCTCGGGCGCGACTTCGGCGGCGGCCTCTGCGAGCGGGAGATCGCGCACTTGACCCGCACCGAGTGGGCGGAGACCGCCGACGACGTGCTGTGGCGGCGCAGCAAGTGCGGCCTCCACATGACGGAGCCGCAGCGCATCCGGGTGGCGGCCTACCTGGCGAGCAGGCGGTCCGGGTAGTCGCTGAACACCCCGTCGACGCCCCATTTGAACAGCGTCTCGGCGCGCCTTTTGTCGTTGACCGTGAAGCAGCGCAGCCCGTAGCCGCGCTCCAGCACCTGGCGCGCCAGCTTCGGCGTCAGCTCGCGCTCGCGGCAGTGCACGGCGACGCAGTCGAGCGCCTCGGCCTGCCGCCGCCACTCTGTGTCGATCTCGATGGTGAGCAGCGCGCGCGGGAACTCCGGCGCGCCGTCGCCGACGGCCTTGAGGGCCGGGATGCGGAAGCTGGAGATCAGCGGCGCCGGCAGCGCCTTCGGCCACGATGCGCGCAGCGCCGAGGCGACGGCGCGGCCGGTCTCGGCTTCGCGGGCGGCGTCGGAATCCGATTTGATTTCGATGTTGGCGCCGAGGCCGAGCCGGTCGAGGGCCGCGAGCGCGGCCTCCAGCGTCGGCACCGGCTCGCCGGCGAAGGCGCGCCCGAACCACGAGCCGGCGTCGAGTTTCGCCATCGCGGCCGCGGTGGTGTCCGACACCCGGCCGTTGCCGTCGGTGGTGCGCTCGAGGGTGTCGTCGTGGAACACCACCAGGGCGCCGTCGCCGGTCAGCCGCACGTCGAACTCGACCCAGCGCACGCCCAGCGCCGCCGCCTTTTCGAACGATGCCAGCGTGTTCTCCGGCGCGTGGCCGGCGGCGCCGCGGTGGCCGATCACCCGCGGCACCGCGGCGGGTCCATTTGGCGTTGTTGCCATAATCCTAAAACGTATTGCCCGACGGGCTATTAGCGATCACCCTAGGAGCCGGGACTATAGCCGATGGCCGGCCGCCGCACGAGCCGGCCGCAGGCGGCGCGCCGAACCGGCCGGGAGGGCCGATGGCCGACGAAACCTTGAAGGCGATGGCGCTCGACTATCACCGCAATCCGCGGCCGGGCAAGCTCGCCATCGCCGCCACCAAGCCGCTCGCCACCCAGCGCGACCTGGCGCTCGCCTATTCGCCGGGCGTCGCCGCGGCGTGCGAGGCGATCGTCGCCGATCCGGCGGAGGTGGCGACCCTGACCGCTCGCCAGAACCTGGTCGCCGTCATTTCCAACGGCACCGCCGTGCTCGGCCTCGGCAACATCGGCGCCCTGGCTTCCAAGCCGGTGATGGAAGGCAAGGCGGTGCTGTTCAAGAAGTTCGCCGACATCGACGTGTTCGACATCGAGATCGCCGAAACCGACCCGATGAAGCTGGTCGACATCGTCGCCAGCCTGGAGCCGACCTTCGGCGCCATCAACCTCGAGGACATCAAGGCGCCCGAATGCTTCACCGTCGAGCGCGAGCTGCGCAAGCGCATGAACATCCCGGTGTTCCACGACGACCAGCACGGCACCGCCATCGTCGTCGGCGCCGCCCTGGTCAACGGGCTGCGCGTCGTCGGCAAGAAGATGGAGAAGATAAAACTCGTGTCCACCGGCGGCGGCGCCGCCGGCATCGCCTGCCTGGACCAGTTCGTGCGCCTGGGCGTCAAGGTCGACAACATCATCCTGGTCGACCGCCTCGGCGTCGTCTACCGGGGCCGCAAGGAGGAAATGAACCCGGAGAAGGCGCGCTACGCCAAGAACACCAAGGCGCGGACCCTCGACCAGGTGATCGACGGCGCCGACGTGTTCTTAGGGCTGTCGGCGCCGGGCATCCTCACCGGCGCCATGGTCGGGAGGATGGCGGCCAAGCCCTTGATCCTGGCGCTCGCCAACCCGGTGCCCGAGATCACCCCCGACGAGGCGCGCGCCGCCAAGCCCGACGCGGTGATCGCCACCGGGCGCTCGGATTATCCGAACCAGGTCAACAATGTCCTCTGTTTCCCGTTCATCTTCCGCGGCGCCCTCGACGTCGGCGCCACCACCATCAACGAGGAGATGAAGCTGGCCGCCGTCAAGGCGCTCGCCGACCTGACCATGGCCGAGAGCTCCGAGGTGGTGGCGCAGGCCTACGGCGGCGCCGAGCTCCGCTTCGGTCCCGACTACCTGATCCCGAAGCCGTTCGATTTGCGCCTGATCGTCGAGATCGCCCCGGCGGTGGCCAAGGCGGCCATGGACTCCGGCGTCGCCAAGAGCCCGATCGCCGACTTCGACGCCTACCGCGACCGGCTGTCGCGGTTCGTGTTCCGCTCCGGCATGCTGATGAAGCCGATCTTCGACCGCGCCCGCCAGGACCCGAAGCGGCTGGTGCTCGCCGAGGGCGAGGACGAGCGCGTGCTGCGCGCCGTGCAGGTGCTGGTCGACGACAAGCTGGCGCGTCCGATCCTGATCGGCCGGCCGGACGTGATCGCGGCCAGGATGCAGCGCCTCGGGCTCAGGCTCAAGGCCGGCGAGCACTTCGACGTCACCAACCCGGAGAGCGACCCGCGCTACGACGACTACTGGCGCGGCTATCACCGGCTGATGGAGCGCAAGGGGGTGTCGCCGGACGCGGCGCGCACCGTCATCCGCACCAACTCCACGGTGATCGCGGCGATGATGCTGAAGCGCGGCGAGGCCGACGCCATGATCTGCGGCACCTTCGGCCACTACCAGAGCCACCTGCGACACGTCATCGACATCATCGGCAAGGCGAAGGGAGTCCTCGACGTGTCGGCGCTGTCGACGCTGATCCTGCCCGGCGGCACTTTCTTCATCTGCGACACCCAGGTGACCTACGAGCCGAGCGCCGAGGAGCTGGTCGAGATGACCGTGCTCGCCGCCGAGGCCATCCGCCGCTTCGGCGAGACGCCGAAGGTGGCGATGGTGTCGCACTCCAACTTCGGCAGCGCCGCGACGCCGTCGGCCGAGAAGATGCGCCGCGCCGTCCGCATCCTGCGCCGCCGCGCGCCCGACCTCGAGGTCGAGGGCGAGATGCAGGGCGATGTGGCGATCAGCGAGGAGATCCGCGCCCGCGTGTTCCCGAACTCGCGCCTCGCCGGCTCCGCCAACCTGCTGGTGATGGCCAACCTGGACGCCGCCAACGGCGCCTTCAACCTGTTGAAGACCCTCGGCTCCGGCCTGCAGGTGGGGCCGGTGCTGCTGGGCACCAGGCAGCCGGCGCACATCCTGACGCCGTCGGTGACGGCGCGCGGCATCGTCAACATGAGCGCCGTCGCCGTGGTCGACGCGCAGAGCCGTCAGGCCGCCGCCGCGCCGACGCCGGCCCGCAAGCCGCCGCGGCGGGCGAGGGCGAAGAATTAGGGCGGAATCCGGGTGTTTTTCCATCGCCTGGATGCCCCGGACTTCGCCGGGGCATGACGCGAGAGGAGATGGCGAGGCCGCGCTTCACGTCCGTCCGTCATCGCCCGGCGTAGCCCGGGCGATCCAGGGGCGCGGGCGCGACGACTCCGGGGAGAGCCGTAAATGCCCTACGTATCGAGCTCGGCGCGGGCGCGGTCGGCGCCGAGGCTCAACAGCTCGTCGAGCACCCGCTGCCAGCGGTAGCGGCGGGCGCAGTCGACGGCGCCGGCGAATCCCACCGACTTGATCAGCCCGATGGCGAAGGCGCGATAGCTGCCGTGGGATGTTCGCGTGTCGGATCGCATGACGTCGATCCTCCGTGATGGTTGGTCGAGCGCGCGGCCGCCCGACCGATGCGGGGGCCGCGATCGCGGTCGTTCTAGTAGAGGTCGTCGAGGTCGACTTCCGCCATGTCGAGGGCGAGGTCGCTGGCCAGCGCGTTGACGATGCGCAAGCCGGCCTCGAAGCGGTCGTGGGCCGGCGCCGGCACCCCGATCATGGTGTTGAACTCCGACAGCAGGTAGTTCTCGAAGTCGTGCCGCGGTCCGAAATCTGCACGCATGGTGTGTCTCCCGAACTCCGGGCGGGCCCGAAAACCCGCCTTCCGGGGGAGGCGTTGCATAACCCGTGCCACCCCCGCCCGGCGCCGGCCGGCCGCCGGCAACGGCCTGAAAAGCCGCGATTTTCCGGGATGCCGCCGGGGCGCCGCAGCGATACCGACGGGGCGCCTGAGCGGCCGCCGGCGACTCCGGGCCCGGCAAAATTCGCCCGCCTTCGCGCCTCGCCGCCGCCCGCCGTCCCCGCCGCCGGGCGCTTGCGAATCCGCCGGCCGCCGCCGGGCGCTTGCGACTCCGCCGGCGCGCGCCGGGCGGGGCGAAAACACCTTGTATGGGCCGTCCGCCGGGGCGTATAAAAAACCCAAAGGATTCCTGGGGATGGATCAACCAGGCCGGGGATAGACAATCGTGATCGCGCGCACAGTCGGGTTGGCGGTTGCCGCGCTGGCGGCGGCGTCGGTGCTGACGTATGCGCCCGCGGCCGGCGCCCAGAGCCTCTACGACAACCTGATCGAGCTGGCGCGGACCCACAAGCAGGTGAAGGCCGCCGAGGCCGACCTGGAGGCCGCCAAGGAGCGCGCCGAGGCGGCGTGGGCGAAGTGGTATCCGGAGCTGTCGGTGACCGGCAGCTACGGCCGCGAGAAGCAGAACAACACCCGCGGCACCGCCGACACCGACGGCGTGCCGCGCGAGGTCGACCTCAAGCTCACCCAGCAGCTGTGGGACTTCGGCGCCACCAACGCCGGCATCCGCCGCTCGCGGCTGGAGGCCGACCGGGCGCGCGCCAATCTCGCCGCCGCCCGCCAGGGCGTCGTGCTGCAGGGCATCGACGCCCACATGAGCCTGATCCGCTCCCGGAAGGTGCTCGGCTTCGCCGACGGCTCGGTCGCCAACATCAAGCGCCAGGCCGAGCTCGAGGACAGCCGCGTGCAGCGCGGCGGCGGCTTCACCACCGACGTGCTGCAGGCCAAGACCCAGCTCGCCGGCGCCGAGGCGCGGCGCACCAACTTCGCCGCCGCGGTCCAGAACGCCATCAACACCTACCGCCGTTTCTTCAACAAGGAGCCCGGCAAGGTCGAGGACATGAAGGACCCCCGGGTGCCGTTCGAGCAGTTGCCGAAGACCCTCGACGCGACCATCCAGATCTCGCTCGAGAACAACCCCGGCCTCAAGGCGTCGCAGCTCGATGCCGAGGTGCTGCGCGAGACCATCTCCCGGGTGCGCGCCGAGGAGTTCTTCCCGACGCTCAACGCCTCGGCCGAGCAGAAGCGCAAGCAGGACGTCGGCGGCACGCTCGGCAACGAGAACGAGCAGCTGTTCAAGGTCGAGCTGACGTATTCGCTGAACCTCGGCCTCACCGAGCGCAACACGCTGCGCGCCGCCAAGGGCGACCACCTCGCCTCCACCAACCGCTACATCGACGCCCGCGACGCGCTCGAGCGGGCGGTGCGCGACCAGTGGAGCAACCTGGAGCGCGACCGGCTCAACGCCGAGTTCCTCAGGAACCAGGCCAACATCGCCGCCGAGTTCCTGGAGCTGGCCCGCCGCGAGCGCCAGCTCGGCAAGCGCTCGCTGATCGACGTGCTGGCCGGCGAGACGGCGCTGATCAACGCCAACTCCGACGCCGCGGCGGCCGAGACCGACGTGGCGCTGGACGTGTTCCGCCTGATCAACCTGATGGGCCGCCTCGAGCCGGAAGCGGTGAAGTAGGCGGCGCCTTTTATTCTCTATCGTCATCGCCCGGCGCGACCCGGGCGATCCAGAATCGTTATAATCGCCGGTCATGGGCGGATGGGTTTACATCGTCGCCAACAAACGCAACGGTACGCTCTATGTCGGCGTCACCGCCGACATCCGCCGCCGCGCCTGGGAACACCGGGAGGGACAGGTCGAGGGCTTCACCAGCCGCTACCGCCTGAAAAGGCTGGTTCACGTCGAACGCCACGACGACATCCGCGACGCCATCCACCGCGAGAAGCGGATCAAGCACTGGTCGCGAAATCAGAAGCTGGCGCTGATCGAGACCGCCAATCCCGACTGGGACGATCTGTATGACACGCTCAATTGACTGGATGCCCCGGGCTAACGCCGGGGCATGACGCGTGTATTGGAGAACGCCGGCTTTGCCGTCACTTCAATCGTCATCGCCCGGCTTAAGCCCGGGCGATCCAGGGCCGGCAAAGGCTGGATGCCCCGGGCTAACGCCGGGGCATGACGATTGGAGGAGAAGGCGGCCGCCGGCCGTTCCAGCCCGGTATGGAAATCCCCGGATTCCCTGTATAATGGCGTTAACCGGATATTCATCCGCCGTTAATCGGTTGTTCATCCCGGCGTGGGAAGTTCGATGCCGACGACCACACGTAAAAACAGCCGGCCTTCCGGCGCCGATAATAAACGATCGCGACCTTCGCTCTTGAGCGGCGACACGTGAGCTGACGGGGACCGCCCATGCCGCTCGATTCCTCTTCGCTGCCGACCCTGCTCGCCGACTCGGGCGATGGCGTCGAGTTGGCGCAACTGCTCGCCCAGGCGCAGCCCGGCGAGGCGATCGGCCAGGTCAGCGCCGTCGAGGGCGCCGTCACCATCACCCGCACCGACGGCTCCACCCTGCAGGCGGTCGCCGGCACCCCCATATTCCAGGGCGACCTGGTGGAGACCAAGGCCGCCGGCGCCATCGGCCTGACGTTCGCCGACGAATCCACCTTCTCGCTGGCCGACAGCGGCTCCATGGTCATCGATCAGTTGGTCTACGACCCGGCGTCCCAGAAGGGCCAATCCGCGGTCACCGTCGCCCAGGGCGTGTTCACCTTCGTGTCGGGGCAGATCGCCAAGACCGACGTCGACGCCATGCTGATCAAGACGCCGGTCGCCGTGATCGGCATCCGCGGCACCGCCGGCGGCGGCAAGGCCGGCGCCGAGGGCACGCCGAATACGTTCTCGATGTTCGTCGACCCCAGGACCGGCGGCGTCGGCGAGATGACCATCAAGACCAACGGCGGCAGCGTCGTCCTCAACCAGCCCCTGCAGACCACCCAGATGTCGAGCGCCTTCCTGCCGCCGATCCAGCCGGTGGTGCTGCCGGCGTCGGTGGCGAACCAGTTCTACGCCAGGGCGCACGCCGCGGCGCCGGAGAAGCCGGTGATCGGGCCGACCGCTCCCGGCGCCGGTCCGGCCGGCGGTCCGGCGGGTCCGGCAGGGGGTCCGGCGGGCCCGGCCGCTGGCCCGGCGGGTCCGGTCGGCGGCCCGATTGGTCCAGGCGGTCCGGCGGGCGGACCGGGCGATCCGGCGGCGCTGGCGGCGGGGCCGGTGGGCCCGGTGGCCGACCAGGCGGCGGCCGCCTTCGCCAACGCGCTGGCCGCCGGCGGCAACATCGATCAAGCGATCGGCGCCGCCGTCAACATGGCGGCCGGCCTGCAGATCCAGGGCGCGCTGCAGTTCAACCCCAACGCGTTCGGCACCGCCCAGGCGGGCAACGCGATCATGAACGCCATCGCCGACAAGGTGACGCTCGGCGTCACCGGCAACTTCGACATGATGGGCGCCGGCACCGGCGGCAGCGCCGGCTTCACCGCCGTCACCGGCAATTTCTTCAGCAACGCCATCGGCGACGCGCTGAAGAACGACGTCGCCGCATTCGCCGGCGGCATCCTCGCCGACCTCGGCATCGGCGGCGGCGCCTTCAATTTCGGCGGGCCGGCGTTCGGTCCCGGCGGCGGCCTGTTCGGCCCCGGCCCCGGCTTCGGCCCCGGCCCCGGCTTCGGCCCCGGCTTCGACGACCCGTTCGCCTTCGGCTTCGGCTTCAACGCCCCGTTCGGCTTCGACTTCTTCGCCGGGGAAAACGTGCTGTTCGCCGGCGCCGGCGAGTTCTTCTTCCTCGAGGCCGGCGAAGACCTCTTCCTGTTCGGCGACGACAACACCACCTTCATCGGCCCGGTGACGACCACGGAGTTCAGCGAGGTGCTGCTCGGCTCCACCGGCGCCGACACCCTCGTCGGCACCACCCTCAACACCAACTTCTTCATGGGCCAGGACAGCAGCAATGCGCTTGGCACAGGCAGCATCGGTTTCCTCGGCGGCGTCGACACGGTGAACGGCGGCGGTGGCACCAACCAGCTCACCTTCGACGACCTCGATAACATCATCTTCCAGCTCGACACCGACACGACCATTCCCAACGCCGGCGTGATCGCGGCGACGGACTTGGCCGGCAACCCGCTGTCCGTCGGCACCACCAGCATCACTTTCACCGACGTCCAGCAGTTCCTGTTCGCCGACGTGCCGAGCAGTCTTTCCGGCGGCTTTGTCAGCGGCTCCAGTACCACGACGGCGAGCTCCGGCGACAC
>Ga0209399_10001350_pt1 | contig 12869 bp, 13 predicted proteins | sample OV2TP3_FD_184130 | JGI IMG/M metagenome (GOLD analysis project Ga0209399, IMG submission 184130) | Hot spring microbial communities from Beatty, Nevada to study Microbial Dark Matter (Phase II) - OV2 TP3 (SPAdes) (version 3) | ecosystem: Environmental > Aquatic > Thermal springs > Hot (42-90C) ... | reverse complement strand
GGTGAAGGCGCGGAAGCAGGACACCCGATGATCCATCTGAGTCTTACGCCACTCGGCTGGACGTGATGCGTCACGCGCACGGTTTCTTCCTGGTGAGCGCGCTGGTCTCCTCCTCAGGGCCGGCCCTCGTCGAGGCGGCTTCGAGCTGGGAACGCGTGGCGGTCGCGCCGGAGGAGCGTGTGGTGACGGCCGTCGCGGTGGACCTAAGCGTGCCGGCACGGATCCTCACCGCAACCTCCCGGAGCCTCCATGAAACCCTCGATGGAGGAACGACGTGGCGCCGTCGGTTCCGTGCCCCTGGAGGCGCTGACATCAGCGCGATCGCCCTCGACCCTACCTCCCCCTCCATCGTGCTGGCGGCTACCGACCAGGGGCTCTATGGGTCGTTCGACGGAGGCGCCCGATGGCAACGGCTCTTCCGAGGCGCAGGCGATGGAGCCGCCCGCTGCACCCACGTCGCCTTCCACCCCACGCAACGAGAGACGGTTCTGCTGGGCACAGCCAACGGGCTGTTCCGGAGCACGGATCGCGGCCGCTCATGGGTTGAGGTGGGCGTCCCGCTGGCCGCGCGTCAGATCGTCCACCTTGCGTGGGACCCTCAGCGGTCTGACCACCTCTACCTCCTGACGCCGGGAGGGCTCTTTGAGGGCGACCTGAAGGATGGGCGGTGGGAGCGCCGGTTGACCGTCCTGCAGACCCCTGACGCATCGGGCGAAGAACCGATGGAACCGATGGTGGAGGAATCAACAGAGTCCATCCGCCAGCTCACCGCCGTCGCCGTTGACCCCCACTCGGCGTCCACGGTCTACCTCGCGGACACGCGAGGGCTCCTGAAGAGCGTGGATGGTGGGCGCATCTGGCAACGGCTGAGCCGCGCGGGGCTTGCCTCAGCATCGATCAGGCGCCTCCTGCCCCTGGCCCGCTCCCCAGTGGTCCTCTACGCCGCAACGGCCAGAGGCGTCGCGCGATACGACCCCCACGCTGAGCGCTGGACGATGCTCAGCCGGGGTCAGGCCTCCGCCCAGGTGCACGACCTGGCAGCCGCGCAACGCCAACTCTGGGCGGCAACCGACGAAGGGCTCTACCGCTACGAGTTGGTCCCGGATGCATTTGAGGAAGCCCGACAGCCCTCCCCTGAAGAGTTGCTGTCCAACTTCTCCCATGAGCCGACGATGGGGCAAGTGAGGGAAGCCGCCATCCGGTACGCCGAGGTCTCCCCGGACAAGATCGCCGCCTGGCGGACGCAGGCCAGGCTGCGGGCGCTGATCCCGACCTTCAGCATGAACGGCGGGACCGATCTGACGGACTTCCGGCACTGGGATTCCGGCACGAACCCCGACTCGCTCTTGAGAGGCGAACGGGATATCGACTGGTCAGCGACAATCGACTGGGAGCTCGCTGACCTGATCTGGAGCAACGACCAGACGTCGATCGACGTCCGCTCAAAATTGATGGTGGAGCTGCGCGATGACATCGTGGATGAGGTCACCCGCCTCTACTTCGAACGCCGACGCCTGCAGGTCGCCCTCCTCACCAATCCACCGACCGATCAGCGGAAGCTGCTGGAGCAGGAGCTGCGCCTCCAGGAGCTGACTGCCCTCATCGACGGGCTCACCGGCGGGTATTTTTCACGACAGGTGAAGATCGACGGCGCACGGTAGCATCAGCACAGGGGAGGAGCGATGGACGCGACCGAGATGTCCTTTGGGGTGAAGCGGTTGGTGAAGTTCGACGGCGAAGGCTCGCTCAAGGCGTACTGCGATCTCGCCGTCGGCGATCTGCTCGTCATCAAGGGGCTGCGGGTCGTCGAAGGCAAGCAGGGGCTCTTCGTCAGCATGCCGCGCCAACAAGGCAAGGACCAGAAGTGGTATGACAGCGTCGTCGCGCTGACGAAGGACGTCAAGCGCGCCGTCGATCAGGTGGTCATGGCCGCCTACCAGCAAGACGCGTAAGCGATCCCACCACGCATTCCGCCGATCCCGTTTCCGCTTGACAAAGTGTTTCCCCTACACTATATTCATTAGTGTAGGGGAAACACTTACTCATGGCTATCCCATCGCAGAACGGCCGGCTCAGCGCGTACATCGCGGCGGTCGACGTCGTGCTCTTCACCATCCAGGGAGGCACCCTCAAGGTCCTCCTGGTCAAGCGGCACCAGCCGCCCTACCGAGGGGCGTGGGCGCTGCCCGGCGGCATGGTGGGGGAGGAGGAGTCGGTCGACAAAGCGGCGCTCCGCGAGCTTCAGGAGAAAACGAACGTTGACCACATCTACCTGGAGCAGCTCTATACGTTCGGCGAGCCGCATCGAGACCCCCGAGGCCGGGTGATCACGGTGGCCTACTACGCCTTGGTGAACTGGCACCAGTTCCGGCTGACGGCCCGTCACCGCGCGACGGAGGCGAACTGGTTTGCCGTCAAGCGGCTCCCCGCGCTGGCGTTCGACCACGCGCGGATCGTGGAGTACGCGCTCGAGCGCCTGCGCAGCAAGATCAATTACACCACCGTAGGGTTTCAACTGCTGCCGAGGCAGTTCACCTTGACAGAACTGCAGAGATCCTACGAGGTGATCCTGGGCCAGGGACTGGATAAGCGCAACTTCCGGCGGAAGATGCTCCAGTTGGGCATCCTCAAAGGCACGAGGGACTTTACAGCCACCGGCCGGCAGCGCCCGGCGCGGCTCTACACCTTTGCGGAACCGAAGGTCGTAAAGCTGCAAGAAAAGGGGATCATTGTGCCCTTCTGAGAAGCGTTGCTTGCGCAACGCTTCTGTGATCATAACGAGACCATGATGACACACAATGGACATGGGAACGGACATGACGCGAATGCTGGGCATGCCTGCGCCAGACGCGAGCCTGCTCACGACGCCCTCCTGAAGGAAAAGATCGCCGTGCTCAAGAAGGAGCGCGAGGTGGTCATTCTCGCCCACAACTACCAGGAGGGGGCGATTCAGGACGTCGCCGACTTCGTGGGTGACTCCCTCGGGCTGGCGCGCAAGGCCAAGGAAACGGATGCGAAGATCATCCTCTTCTGCGGCGTGCACTTCATGGCGGAAACCGCGGCGATGCTCTGCCCGGACAAGATGGTGCTCATGCCGGACCTCGCCGCCGGGTGCTCGCTCGCCGAGATGATCATCCCTGAGCAGATCCGGGCCTGGCGAGCCAAACACCCTGACGGGGTCGTGGTCTGCTACATCAACACCTCGGCGGTCGTCAAAGCGGAGTGCGACTATTGCGTCACGTCCACGAACGGGGTCAAGGTGCTCGAGCGCATCCCCGCTGAGAAGGAGATCCTCTTCGTGCCCGATTACTACCTCGGCAGCTTCCTGAAGGCCAAGACGAGGCGGAAGATCCACCTCTGGAAGGGCTACTGCCCGGCCCATGCGGCGATCCTGCCGGAACAGGTGGACCGTTTGCGCGAGGAGCACCCGGAGGCGGAATTCCTGATGCACCCGGAGTGCGGCTGCACGACGAAGCAGATGGACCTCGCGGATCAGATCCTGTCGACGGAGGGAATGGCGCAGCACGTCGCCCGCTCCCCCGCCCGGGAGTTCATCATCGCGACGGAGACCGGCTTGCTCAACCGACTGCGCACGCAGCACCCCGACAAGACGTTCTACCCGGCCAGCGAGCACGCCACCTGCCACCACATGCAGCGCAACACAATCGAAAAAGTCTTCATGTCGCTGGTCAAGCTGCAGCACGTGGTAACAGTGGATCCGGCGATTGCCGCGCGGGCGCTGAAGCCGATTGAGCGGATGCTGGAGATCGTCTGATCGTGCGGGTTACTGCGCAGCGCTTCCTTCCGTCAACCCCTCGAGGTCCTTCGGTTCGTTCACCGCAAGCCCCTTGACCGCGCTGTCGATCCGCCGGAGGAGCGCCGTCAGCGTCCGCGCCGGAGGAAACTCGATGGCGTGGGTCGCGCCCGCTCGGATGAGATGCCGCATGGAGATCTCCCACAGCACGGGGCTGACGATCTGCTTGACGAGCAGCTCCCGGATCTCATCAGGGCTCTGCACGGGCTTGCCGGTGACGTTGCTGATGACTGGGAAGATCGGAGGCCGGATGTCAACGTTGTCCACCACCTGCCTGAACTTGCCGGCGGCCGGCTGCATCAGCGGGGAGTGGAATGCCCCGACGACGTCCAGCCTGACCACGCGCTTGGCGCCCTTGGCCTTGGCCAGGGCCTCGGCCTTCTCAACGGCCTCCACGGGCGCCGAGAGCACGATCTGGTCCTGGGTATTGTAGTTGGCCGCCCAGGCCCCGGACTCGTCGCAGAGCTGCTGGATGACCTCGCTCGAAAGCCCGATGACCGCCAGCATCGCACCCTGGTGGTGCGCGACGCACTCCGCCATCGTGTCGGCGCGGGCCTGGACGAGGTAGAGCCCATCGGTGAACTTGAGGGCGTCAGCGACGGCCAGCGCCGTCAGCTCTCCCAAGCTCAAGCCCGCCGCCCCAACCGGCTTGGCGGAGGGCGCCAGCTCATGGAAGGCCGCAAACGCTGCGATAGAGGTCACGAAGAGGGCGGGTTGGCACTTCTCGGTCTTCGTGAGCTCCTCCTGAGGCCCCTCAAAGCACAGGGCGGCCACGTCGAATCCCAGGTGGGTATTCGCCCGCCGGTAGATGGATCGGGAAGCCTCAGAGCGGTCGTAGAACGCCTTCCCCATGCCCACCAGTTGGGCCCCCTGCCCCGGAAATAAATACGCAACTCCACTTCCCATCAGTCCAGTCCATAGTCTGGGAATTACCACTGGAGCAATAACGAGCCCCAGGTGAGGCCGGCTCCGAAGGCCACCATGACCACATGGTCCTCACGCTGGATCACGCCGTCTCTCACGGCTTCGTAGAGCGCCATGAGGTTGGAGGCCGCAGAGGTGTTCCCATACCGCTGCAGATTCATGTACACCTTCTCCATGGGCAGATCGGCCCATTTGGCCACCGCCTCGATAATCCGGGTGTTGGCCTGGTGAGGAATGAAACAGTCCACCTCGCGCGGATCAAGCTTGGCCGCCTTGACGACCCGTTTGGCGGAGCCGGCCATGCGCCGCACGGCCAACTTGAAGATCTCGGTGCCGTTCATGCGGAGGAAATGCAAGCGCTGATCCACGGAGGCGTGAGAGGGCGGGTGCTTGGAGCCGCCCCCCGGCATGTAGAGGAGCTGCGCGGCCGAGCCGTCCGAGCCCATATCGGTCGCCAAGATCCCGCCGCGCCTCACCGGCGCCAGGACACAGGCGCCCGCCCCGTCCCCAAAGAGCACGCAGGTGGAGCGGTCGGTCCAGTCGATGAAGCTGGAGAGCACCTCGGCCCCGACGACCAGCGCGTTGCGATAGCGGCCGGTCAGGAGGTACTGCTGCGCGGTGATGATCGCAAAGACCGACCCGGAGCACGCCGCCGAGAGATCGAAGCACACCGCGGAGGAGGCCCCCAGACGCTCCTGCACGAGGCAGGAGGTCGAAGGAAACAGCATGTCCGGGGTGGTGGTCGCGACGATCAGCAGCTCAACGTCCTTCGGATCAAGCTCCGCCTGCGCGAGCGCTTCCTGGGCCGCTTTGTAGGCGAGGTCGCTCGCGGCCGTCCCCGGCTCAGCCACCCGCCGCTCACAGATGCCGGTCCGCGTCCGGATCCACTCATCGCTGGTGTCGACCATCTTCTCGAGGTCCCCATTCGTGAGCACCTTCGGCGGAACGTACATCCCCAGCCCCCGCACCCCAATGCGGGGGGAGGAACGGCTGCGGCGGGAACGGGTGGGTCGCCTCATCTCTGCGCGTGCTGGGTGTAGACGTGGACGGCTTCGACCATGTGGCGATTGAGCTCATGGCGAACCGACTCGTAGGCGACCCGGATGGCGTTCTTGATCGCCTTGCTGCTAGAGGCCCCGTGCGCAATGATGGAGATGCCGTCCACCCCGAACAGGGGGGCGCCCCCGTGCTCCGCATAGTCCACCTCCTTGCGCAACTGGACGAACGCATCGCGGGCCAACCAGGCGCCCAGCCGCGTGATGGGGCTCATCGCCAGCGAGCGCTTGAGCAAGACGCTGATGGCGCGCGCGAGGCTCTCGGCCGTCTTCAAGGCGACGTTCCCCGCAAACCCATCGCAGACGATGACGTCCACCTCGCCGGAGAAGATGTCGTGCCCCTCGACGTTGCCGACGAAGTTCAGTCCGGAAGCCTCCAGCATTCCGTAGGTCTCCTTGGTGAAGTCCGTGCCCTTCGTGGCCTCTTCGCCGACGTTGAGGAGCCCCACGGTGGGTCTGGCCTTGCCGATGACGTATCGCACGTAGGCTTCACCCATGAGCGCGTACTGCACCAGGTGCAACGGCCGGGGATCGATGTTGGCGCCGACGTCGATGAGGAGCGTATCCCCCTTCACGCCGGGCAGGACGATGGCGATGCCGGGGCGCTCAATGCCGGGGAGGAGGCCGACCAGCAGCGTGCTGGCCGAGACGACCGCCCCCGTATTGCCCGCCGAGACGAAGGCATCGACGGCGCGTTCCTTCAAGAGCTGCACGCCGACGTTGATGGAGGAGTCGCGCTTCTTCCGGATGCTGGCCACCGGGGATTCCTCCATCCCGATGACTTCTGGGGCGTGGACGATCGACAGGTTGCGGGGACGCCTGGCGTAGCCGGCGAGGCTGTTCTCAATCGCCTCCCGCTTGCCGACGAGGAGGATCTCGACGGGGAGCTCCCGGGCGGCCCGAATCGCTCCGGCCACTTCCGTGGCCGGCGCCGTGTCGCTCCCCATGACATCGAGCGCGATCTTCATGGAGCCTCCCTGTTCACGAGGACGGCTCGGCCTTCTGCTCCCGCACGAGGACGGTGTGTCGGCCCCGGTAGTAGCCGCACTGGGGACACACGCGGTGCGGACGGACCACGCGGGCGCACTGGGGGCATTTCGTCAACGACGGGATGGACAGCTTCCAGTGCGTTCGGCTTTTGTCACGACGGGATTTGGAATGCTTGCGCTTCGGCAACGCCATGCTCACGGACCCCCTGTTGGCGAGCACATCAGGACCCCATTCCTCCGCACGCCGTCGACGCGGCTACGGCGCCAGGTGATGACGGCACGCGCCCACGTTCAGATTCTGACCACACGACCGGCAGAGCCCTTTGCACTCGGCCCTGCAGACAGGAATCATGGGATACGCCAGGATGATCTCCTGGCGGATGTCCTCTGTGATGTCCACCACGTCGGTGGGCTGGACCTTGTAGCTCAAGATGGACTGCGTGGCCACCACCGAGGGGAACTCCTCCAGGCATCGCGCGCACGTCAGTGACAGCGGGCAACGGATGTCCGCCTTGACTACCAGCTCCTGACCGACCTTCCTGATGAACGCCTCTGCGACGAACGGCTCACGCAGGTGGATGTCGAGCCGTTCCATGTCCATCGGCGCCGGATCATAGGTCGCGCGATCCGTCATCCCTTCCGCAGGGACCCCGCTGACGAAGATCTTCATCGAGGGGCGACACCACGGCTCCTCCCATGGCGCAGCTTCTGGCGCAACGCGGCGGCCACCACCGGCGGGACGAACGCGGACAGATCGGCTCCAAGCGCCCCCGCCTCCTTGATGAGCCGCGCCGACAGGTAGGCGTAGGCCTCCGACGGCATCATGAAGATCGTCTCCACCCCGTCGAAGAGCTTGCGGTTGGTGAGCGCCATTTGGAACTCGTACTCGAAATCGGAGAGCATGCGCAGGCCGCGGATCATCACCCGGCACCGCTTCCGGCGCACATAGTCCACCACCAGGGAGTCGAACTGGTCCACCACGACGCCCGGCATCCGTCGGGTCACCCGCTGAAGAAGCTGCACCCGCTCCTGGACCGCAAAGAGGGGGACTTTCCCCGCATGGTGCGCCACGGCGACGATCACCTCATCGAAGATCGTGCGCGCGCGCGTGATGAGGTCGAGATGGCCGTACGTGACGGGGTCAAACGTCCCGGGGTAAATCGCGCGTGTCGTCATGGTGCGGAGAGGGCGCCCTGGTCCCGCGAGGGCCGCTCCCCAGAGGCTGAGCCGAGGTCATGTGATAAAAAGAGAGCACCGTTCCACCATACCGGTGCCGCTTGCCCTGCTGCAGAGGACCCATCGACGACGGCAGGACCGTGCGGTGGTCGTGCTCGACGACGACAATCCCAGCAGGAGCGAGGATAGCATACTCCCCCACGGCCTTCAAGGCCTTTTTTCCCTCCTCGCTGCGATACGGGGGGTCGCAGACCACCAGGTCAAAGGGCCGCTCAGCGCCGGTGAGCGTCCGCAGCCCATGCTCCACCTCCAGATGGAGGAGCCGCCATGCCGTTCGAGGCACCTGGGGTCCCAGGCGGGTGAGGTTGTCACGGATGGCCATCACGGCCTCCGTGGCGGATTCAAGGAACGCGACAAAGGCCGCGCCCCGAGACAGCGCCTCCAACCCGATCGTCCCGCTGCCGGCAAACGCATCGACGACCCGCGCGCCTTCGATGGCATCGCCCAGGATGTTGAAAAGGGCCTGACGCACCTTGGCCTCCGTTGCGCGCAACGCTCGAGGCACCCGCAACGAAAACCCCTTGAACTCCCCTCCAGTGATGCGCACCATGCGATCAGCCGAGCTGCTGCCGGAACCGCGCCAGCCGCCGGCGAAGCGCCGCCGCCGATGGGCCGCGCAGCTCTCGGTCACGCGCCATGAGCGTGGTCGCCTCCCGTCGGGCGAGCTCGAGCAGCGCGCGGTCCCGCAAGAGCGAGGCGATCCGAAGCCTCACCTCTCCATGCTGTCGGCCGCCGAACAATGCGCCAGGTCCCCGCTGCTCCAAATCTCTCTCAGCCAACTCGAAGCCGTCGGTCGTCTGGACGAACGTGGTCAGCCGCCGGCGCGCCGCCTCATCCGTCGCATCGCTCACCACCACACAGGCCGCCGGGTGCGTCCCCCGTCCGATCCGCCCTCGGAGCTGATGCAGCTGAGCCAAGCCGAACCGCTCAGGATGCTCGATCACCATGATCGTCGCGTTCGTGACGTCGAGGCCCACCTCGACGATCACCGTTGACACCAGCAGCTGCAGCGCCCCGCCGGCAAACGCCTGCATCGTCTGCTCCTTATCTCTCGACGACATCTGCCCATGGAGCAGGCCGACCCGAAACTCCGGGAAGACCTCTTCCTGAAGGTGGCGGGCCATCTGGGTTGCCGCCCTCAGGTCGCTGCGCATCCGCACGCGCTGCAGATGGATCGACGGCGTAGGAGGAGCTTCGGCTTCGCCAGCCGAGACCTCTTCAGCGGACGACGGCTCAACGAGGGGGTAGACGATATAGCCCTGGCGCCCCTGCGCAAGCTGTTGACGCACCATCGCATACAGCTCCTGGCGCTGGGCCTCACCCATCCACCGCGTGTCGATGGGCCTGCGGCCCGGGGGCAGCTCGGTGATGGTCGAGACGGCGAGATCCCCGTACAGGGACAAGGCCAACGTGCGCGGGATAGGTGTGGCCGTCAGCACCAGCACATCCGGGGCTTCGGCCTTCTTGGCCAGATGGGCTCGCTGGGCGACGCCGAACTTGTGCTGCTCATCGATGATGACCAGCGAGAGGCGCCGGAAGGTCAGCGGCGCTTGGATCAAGGCGTGCGTCCCGATCACGACATCGAGCGCGCCCCGCGCCACGTCGTCCTGCCGCCGCCTCCGCTGCTCCGCCTTCACCCCCTGCGAGAGCAGCCCAACGGAGACGCCCAGCGGACCGAGGTACTGCGTCATCACGTGGGCGTGCTGGGTGGCGAGCAGCTCGGTGGGCGCCATGAGCGCCACCTGGTAGCCGCTCTGGACGGCGACCGCCATGACCACGGCCAGCACGACCGTTTTTCCGCAGCCGACATCCCCCTGCAGGAGCCGGGACATGGGGGACGGGCAGCAGAGGTCGGTGAGGATCTCCTCGAGCGCCCGCTGTTGGCTGGTGGTCAGCGAAAAGGGCAGACGCTGTCGGACCGCGTGGACCAACGCCCCCTCCCGCTGATAGCGCTGCGGCTTGCGCGTCGCCACGGCCCTGGCCCGACGCTGGGCAAGCGCCGCCTGCAACACGAAGAGCTCCTCAAACGCCAACCGCTCTTGAGCCGTCTTGAGCGATTCCCATGAGGTCGGAAAATGGATCTCGCGGACCGCTTCAGCGACGCCGGGCCACCCCTTCGCTCGACGCAACGGCTCGGGGAGCGGATCGTCGAGGGCTCCGCTGAAGCGCTCCAGCACCCCTGCGATCACCTGCCGGAGCCACCGCTGGCTGACGCCGCTGACCAGCGGATAGATCGGCACGATCCGCCCCATGTGCAGCGAGGCCTCGTCCTCCCCCTCCACCCGTTCCATCTCAGGGTGGACCATCTGAGGGCGCGAACCGGACGACTCGATGCGCCCGTACAGCACCAGCTCATCGCCCTTCTTGAGCTGCTGGGCGAGGTAGGGCTGGTTGAACCACAGGCTGTGCAACACCCCTGTGGTATCTCCGATCGCCGCCTCGAAGATCGTCTGGCCGCCACGGAGCCTTCGCAGATCCCTCGCCAACACGCAGCCCCGCACGGTGACGACGTCGCCTGCTCTCACCTCCCGAATAGCGGCAAGGTGCCGCCGATCTTCGTAGCGGCGCGGGGGGTAGTAACAGGCATCCTCAGCCGTCTCCAGCCCAAGCCGCTGGAGATCCGTCAGGCGGCGTGGGCCGACCCCCTTGATGTACCGGAGCGCTTGCGGGTGTGGAGCCCCACGGGCAGAATCCGTGGCACATGCAACAACGCCCCGATGGGGGCGACATCCCGCCCACCCGCGGGTATCAGCACCACCATGCCGCCCACGGCCGAAGGCCGTGGCGCAATGGCGGGGTACGGCTTGTGTCACCATGACGGGCCGTGTATAATCGGTGGCACTATGCGTGTGTGCGCAATCTGTGGCAAGCGTTCGGTCGTCGGCAGCGCGGTCACCCACCGAGGGATGCTGAAGAAGCAGGGTGGGGTGGGACGGCGAACGGTGCGGGTCAACCTCCGACGCTTCCTGCCGAACCTTCAACGGGCGACCGTCACCTTCAATGGGACGATCAGGCGAGTCCGCGTCTGTACGTCGTGCCTGAAGTCTGGGCGGGTTCCGAAGGCCCCGTTGAACCCCTCACGTCGCTCACCGTAAGCACGACCTCCCGCCCCACCAACGCCGGAGTGGCGATCACGTCGTGCCGGTCGCAAGACGCCAGCGCGGCCCAGCGTCCCCTGCCGACGAACCGGATCGTGCCGTCCGAGAGGACGGCCGTTCGAGACGACCTGGGCTCGATGGTGAGGTGGCGGATGACGGCGGTCGGACGATCGTTGCCGTGCCCGTACGGGGCAAAACGCTCCATCTCCTCAACCCACTGGGGCTGTACACGGCCAAGCGGCATCTCGAGATCCGCCGTCCGCATGGGACGCAGCCCCTGACGCCCGATCATCAACCGGGCCCGCTCGTTGATCAACTCCCGAAACCGCTCCAACTGGGTCCGCTCAATCGTCAACCCGCACGCCTGGGCATGCCCGCCGAATTGGACGAGCGCCTCGCGACACGCCTGGAGCGCCTCCAGTAAGTTGAAGGCGGCCTCTGAGCGTCCGGATCCCACTCCGCGGGATGCCCCCAAGGCGATGGCAATGGCCGGCCGCCCGTAGCGCTGCGCCAAGGAAGAGGCCAGCGGTCCCATCAACCCCTGCGGCCAACCGGATCGGCTGACCACGATCACGAGCTCCTCCCCGAAGTGGAGCCGGCTGACGTGCTCCTCAGCTTCGCTGAAGACCTGGCGATGCAGGCGTTTGAGCCTCGCATGCGCCGCTTCCGCCTCGGCAAAGCACGCCTCCATTCGATGGGCGTCCCCGCGGAGCAACAGGCGCCAGGCCGCCGCGGCATCCCCAAGTCGTCCGCACGCATTCAGCCGTGGCACCAGACGCCTCAGCACCTGCGCAGGCTCCGGCGCCGACGTCCGCGTCGCCTCGCAGAGCCGACGCAGCCCAGGGCGCAGGCTCTGAACCAAGTGCCGCAGCCCGACCGAGACGATGACGCGAGCTTCCTGCCGCAACGGCATGTAATCGGCCAAGACCCCCAAGGCGGCGAGATCGAGATACGCCGTCAGACGCTCCTGCGCGCCGTCCTGGAAGAACGCCTGCGCGACTTTGAACGCGAGTCCCGCGCTGGACAACTCGCGGCAGCGACCCCCATCGTCACCATGCGGGTTGATCAGCGCATACGGCTGCGCGAAGCCCTCGAGGGGAACGTGGTGATCGACGATGATCGTCTCGATGCCGCGGGCCGCCAGCTCGCGCACCGCCTCGGCCTGGTTCGTCCCGCAATCCACCAGGATGAGGACTTTGATCGAGGCGCGACAGGCAAATCGAATGACCCTCTCCGGAAGCCCATACCCGTCCGTGAGGCGGTTGGCCTGCCGTGCGTGGACGATCGCCCCCAACGCCTTCAGGATCTCATAGAGGATCACGCTCGCCGTCAGGCCGTCCACATCAGAATCTCCGAAGATGAGGATCGGCTCGCGCCGGGCGATGGCCCGTCTCAGCCGCGCCATGGCGCGGGGCAGATCCGGCAGCTCCCCGGGATCCCCCAGCCCGTCAAGGTGAGGACGGAGGAATCGGTCGGCGGACGCCCCATCCGTCACGCCGCGATGGAGCAGTAGCTGGGCGGTGATGGGATCCAAGTCGAGGGCGGTGGCGAGCGTCTTGGCCCGCATCGGATCGGCAGGACGCACGCGCCAGAGCGTCTGCATCTAGGCCCGCTTTGGCTGGAACAGGCGGCGCCATGTCACGACCAGGGAGGAGGCGATGTAGACGGTCGAGTAGACACCGGAGATAAATCCGACCAGCAGGCACAGCGAAAAATCGCGCAGGACTTCCCCTCCGAACCCATAGAGCGCCAC
>Ga0209399_10001348_pt1 | contig 12878 bp, 10 predicted proteins | sample OV2TP3_FD_184130 | JGI IMG/M metagenome (GOLD analysis project Ga0209399, IMG submission 184130) | Hot spring microbial communities from Beatty, Nevada to study Microbial Dark Matter (Phase II) - OV2 TP3 (SPAdes) (version 3) | ecosystem: Environmental > Aquatic > Thermal springs > Hot (42-90C) ... | reverse complement strand
CGCAAGACCGGGCAGTCGATTGTTTCACCTGTGCATCGTGGCCGGCTGGGCCATCCGGTGATCTTTGCGCCGGAGGTGCGTCGCGAGCTCGACTACGTGCGCACCGCGCGCGAACTGGTGGAGAAAGACCCGCAGCGCGTGGTGCTGGTAGAGGTCAAATCGCCAGCAATCTATACCGACTTTCGCACACCAGCGGACGTGCGCCGCCTTCAGAGGAAATTCGCACACGGGGCATCGCGCCGGGCGCGTTGACTTTGCCGCTTCGCTGCGTTTCAATCGCGGAGCTTTGGAGTGTGGGAGCTTGCTCCCGCTTTGTTTAGGATTCCGAGTGGCCGTTGTCAGCCGCGGTCATGATGTAAACAAAGCGGCGGCCAGCCGCCGCACTCCACATGGAGTCTCAATGCCTGTTCCCTTTCGCATCGGAGTACTGCAACTCAGCATGGAGCCAACTGAGGAGACGTTGGCCATGGCGCGCGCCTGCGACGACGCCGGCTTCGACACCTTTTGGCTCGCCGAGGCCTACCCGTGGTGGCGCAAGCACGCGATGGAGGCGCGCTCCTGCACCGCGCTGTGCGCGCTGATTGCGCGCGAGACGCGGCGCATCAACGTCGGCTGGGGCATCATCTCGCCCTTCACGCGCCATCCCGTGCAGATCGCCATGGAAGCGCGCGTGATGCAGGAGCTCGCGCCCGGGCGGTTTTTCCTCGGCCTCGGCGCCTCGAAGATTTTCATGAAAGAGATCGGCGAAGGCGAAAAAGGAAAGGAAGCCAGTCCTGCCACGGTGATGCGCGAATCCATCGAGATTGTGAAGGCGATGCTCGCCGGCGGCGAAGTCAGCTATCAGGGCAAAGCTTTCGATGCGTACGCGCCCGCGCTTAAGTCCGACGCACACGCGCCGCGCGCGGTGCCGCCAATCTATGTGGGCGCGACGGGACCGGTGCTGCAACGCATGGCCGGTGAAATCGCCGACGGCCTGTTGACCGCTTCGATCACTACGCCTGCGTTCTGCCAGCATTCGCGCGCGCAGATGGCGGAAGGCGCGAAGAAAGCCGGGCGGAATCCGGACGACATCGATCTCGGGTCGGTGATTGTGGGCTCAGTGGGCAAAGACAAGCGCACGGCTAAAGATGGCGCGCGCGAAATGGCTGCCATGTACCTCGCCAACAAGGTGCAGAACATCCGTGGGTCGGCAGACGTGCTGCTGCAAAAGGCAGGACTCACTCTGGAAGAGATTCAACCGATTGCCGACGCGATGGAGTCCGGCGGTCGCAAAGCCGCGGCGCGCGCCGTCACTGACGCGGTGCTCGAAAAAGCCTGCCCCATCGCCGGCACGCCTGAGGAGTGCATCGCGCGCATCGAGCAGTACCACGCCGCCGGCTGCACCCACATCATGCTCGAACTCTGGGGCGACGACCGCATCGCCCAGGCCAAGCTCTTCGGCGAAGCCGTCCTCCCCCACTTCCGCAAATAGGGTTCACCGCAGAGGACGCAGAGGACTTCAAACAACGCTGCTGACAGCCAGCGCATACCACCAAAGCCAAGCAGCACCCATAGCTGTCCAAAACAAGCGCCATCGAAGGGGATTCTTTACAACCAACGAAAACCCTGCCGCAACAAGCATCAAGCCCAAATTCAGCAAAATGGTGAGATACCTTCGATTGGTGTAGTGCAGACCAATTAGGTTCGTGTTTTCAATGGAAATGAAGAAGAACGAGAAGCTCAAAGTTACACCAACTGAGACTGTGCGAATCCAGCCTCGAAAATGAAGAACTTCCCGATAGGCACGGGCCCAAAGAAGAGCAAGCGGTATGAAAGGGAGAAGCAGCCATATGAAAGCGGCAACCAGGATGATTGTGGGATCTTTTATTTCAATCATGGGCTAAATATTTCTCTGTGACCTCTGCGTCCTCTGCGGTGAAAATCTCAGTGGCCGCCGATGGGTTCGCGGACCGTGCCGTACTGCGTGCCCCACGCGTCGGTCATCTTATTGCGGATCTCCCACAGCTCGGGGAAGAACGAGGTGCGCATGCCTTCCTGCAGCATCTCCACGGCGCGGCCTTTGAGCGACTTGGCGCCGAAGCCGATGGTGCGGCGAATGAGCTGGAAGTGGTGGTAGCGGAATTTCTGGAAGAGCTCGTCGAACTCCGCCAGCGCTTCGGCCACCACGTAGGCGTCGTCGTGCTTGTACTCGGAGTTGTAAATCTTCTCGACCGTGAGCCCGCGCTTTTCGAGATAGTGCGTTTTAAACGACTCCCAGATGTGCGGGTGCATGCGCAGGATGGTGCGGAAGCCCGGCGACTCCTGCCCGCTGCCGTTGCCCAGTTGCAGGCGGATCTCCTGGTACTCCTTGGGCGACATGGTTTCGAGCAGCGCCACCTGGTCGCTCATCAGCTTGAGCGCGATGTGCGTGCGCTTGAAAAGCGAGAGCACGCGGTTGGTGTTGCCCTGCTGCAGGTAGTCGTCGATGTCGAGCAGCGAGTAGTTGATCAGCTTCATCCACAACTCTTCGATCTGGTGGACAATCTGAAACTGCAGCTCGTCGGCGTTGCAGAACGCGGGAAAATCCTTCTGACAGTGAAGAAGCTGCTTGGTGTTGAGGTAGAGCTCGTAATCGAGCGTCCCCTCGCCATTCATGAAGCCGTAGAAAAACTCGCGATCCATGGAATACGCCTCCCGGCGGGCGACGCTTTTCGCCCGGCCATCCTGCACGAAGCAAGCTTCGCGCGGCAAAGCGGCGGCAAGCCGCCGCACTCCAAAGGCCGCCGTTCCGGCGGCAAAAACCTACGCCCTACAAACCGCGGCGACGATGGCGCGGAACTCTTCGTCGGTCACGAGCGCGCGCTTCTCGATGCCGAGCTGCTTCACGGCCGCCAGCACCGCGGGGCGCTTCTCTTCCGGCACGGCGAGCCCCAGCTCTTCGCACTTGAGCACGATGCTGTCGAGCCCGCTTTTCTTCCCCAGCACGATGGCGCGCCGCGCGCCCACCAGCTCGGCGGAGAATGGCTCGATAGCTTCCGGAATCTTGAACTGGCTGGCGACGGCGCCGCTTTCGCGCATGAACAGGTTTTCGCCGACGACGGGCTTCCACGCATCGAGCGTGTAGCCCGACTCGCGCGCGACAACCTGCGATACTTCACGCAAGCGGCTGAGATCCATCTCCACCGGAACGCTGTACACGCAGTGCAGCGCGGTGGCAATTTCGCCGATGTCGGCGTTGCCCGCGCGCTCGCCCATGCCGTTGATCGTGCCCTGAATCCACTGCGCGCCGCCGCGCACGGCGGCAATCGCTGAAGCCGTCGCGAGGCCAAAGTCGTTGTGCCCGTGAAAATGCAACGGGATGTTCGGAGCGACCCAGCCGCGTACTTCGCGCACCAGATACTCGACGGCTTCCGGCCCGCACGCCCCGATGGTGTCTACGACGACGATTTCCGCCGCGCCCGCGGCGAGCGCGGTCTCATACACTTTGCGCAGGAAAGCGAGGTCGCTGCGCGTGCCGTCCACGGCAAAGAACGCGACGGTGATGCCGCTGTGCCGCGCGTGCGTGAGCGCCTCCTCGATGCGCTTGAGGATCACGTCGCGCGTGACACCGTAGGCGCGCAGCTTGATCTCGCTGGTGGGCGCTTCGATGATCGTGGCGCGCACGCCGAGCCGTACCAGCTCATCCACGTCGGCCTTCATGGCGCGCGAGAAGCCCCAGATCTCCGCTTTGAGCTTCGCGGCGAGCAGCAGGCGGATGGCTTCGGTATCGTCGGCGGCTACGCGCGGGAATCCGCCTTCGATGCGCGCGACGCCGAGCTCATCGAGCTTGCGTGCGATGGCAAGCTTCTGCTGCGGCGAGAGCACCACGCCGACGGTCTGCTCGCCGTCGCGCAGCGTGGTGTCGTAGAAGCGTACGGGGCCGCGGCCGGCGAATGCGCCGCGGATGTCGCTGCGCGCGTTCAGCTCGCTGACCCAGATGCCGTTGGGGCTTTGCGCTTTGGGTGAGACCGTCATGCGAATCAGACGTGAAAAAGTGAAAAGGTTAAAAGGTCAAAGCGCGAATCGCAGGTCGCGCGTCTCAAAGTCGTATCGCTGCTCACTGGTCACTCGATCTTGCGCTTCGGCGGCGGGTCGGTGCCGTAAGCCTGTTTCCACGAGATCACCGGATTGCGCAGCACGCCGATGCCTTCGATTTCGCACTCCATCACGTCGCCCGGCTTCAGGTACCACGCCTTGGGGTCGCCAGAAAATGCTGCCACACCGGACACCGTGCCGGTGGAGAGTACATCGCCCGCCGAATAGCCCATCGGAGAGTAGTTTGCCACAATCTCCGGAATCGAGACCCACATCTTCGACGAGTGTGAGCGCTGGCGCGGCTCGCCATTGACGCGCAGCTCCATCGCGAGATTGTTCGGGTTGGCAATCTCGTCGGCGGTGACAATCCACGGGCCCAGCGGGCAAAACGTGTCGATGCCCTTGCAGAAGCTGAACACGCCACTCTTCATTTCGCGGCGCTGGATGTCGCGCGCAGTAACATCGTTGAAAATGACGTAGCCGCCGATGTAATCCCACGCTTCGGCCGCGGTGAAATGCTTGCCGGATTTTTTCATCACCACGGCGAGCTCGAGCTCGTAGTCCACTTCGTCGGTCAGGTGCGGCGGGTAGATCACCGGCTCGTCGGGGCCGATGATGGCGTCCACATTCTGAAAGAAAACAATCCACGGCAGCACCGGGTGCGAGAAGCCGGCCTTTTCAGCTTCTGTGTGGTGCTCGCGAAAATTTCCCGCCGTGTGGAAGAATTTTTTCGGGATGATGGGTGCGCGGAGTTTCGCTTCGCCCGGCTTGTAGAAGACTGGCTCGCTTGCCGCGCCTTTTGCGTCCGGGCCGAGTGATTCCGCTTTCTGCAACGCGGCGCGAGCGGCGTCGAGACTTGCGTCGCCGCCTTCGAAGAGAGTACGCGTATCAGCCGGCAGCTTCGGATCCACAGCGCGCAAATCCACGTAATCCCCACGGCGCGTGACTGCTCCAACGTGCAAAGTCCCGCCGCGATCCGCAAACGTGATGAGCTTCATTCTGCCTCTGTGCCCCCTGTGGCGAATTACCCGCAAAGGTCAGCGATGGTGAGGGCGTAGACCTTTGTGATGTTGAGCAGCGTATCGATGGCGACCTTCTCGCCCTGCGCATCGCGCGGGCCGGACGATGGGCCGTAGTTCACTGTTTCGATGCCGTAGCGCGTGAGCACGCTGGCATCCGACCCCCACAGCACCGTATCGCGCTCGGCGCGTGCGCCGGTGACCTGCTGATGATTTGCGTCGAGCGCGCGCACCATGGCGTGGTCCGGACGAATCTCCGCGCCGGGCGCCGACACCATCGTCTCCCACTCGATGCCGTAATCCGGGAAGCGCTTCTGCAAGCCCGCGACAAGTTGCTCGACTTCGCGCCGCGCTTGCGCGAGCGGCATGGTGGGTGGCACGCGCACGTCGAGAAACAGCTCGGCGGTATCCGGCGTGCGGCTGGCGCGCCACGGATGGCCCGCGCGGATGCAGCCGGGATTCACCACGCCGTGCTTGTTGCCGTACGCCGACTTCTTCTCCCACTGCGGGATCCACTCCCACACGGCGGCTTCGACGTCGTGCATGCGACGGATGGAATTTTCTGCCAGCTTGCCCGAAGTGAAGCCGGTGTGAACGTAGTGCCCGCGCGTGGCGATGCGCACCCACAGCGCGCCGTAGTGGCCGAGCACGAGCTTCATGTCGGTGGGTTCGCCCAAGATGCACATATCCGGCACCACGCCGTGGCAGACCAGGTAGTGCGACCCGGCGCCGTAGCCGCGATACTCTTTGCCAGTGAACTCTTCGCCCCACTGCGTTTTTTCAATTTCGCCGACCACGGCGGCGATGATCACGGCGCCCTTGAGTTTCACGCCTGCGCGCACGACGGCCTGCAACGCCTGGCAGTAGCAGGCCAGCGCGCCTTTCATGTTGTAGATGCCGAGGCCGAAAATCATCCCGTCTTTGATGATGGCGTGCGGCTTGTAACCGATCCCGGTGAGAAACGTTTCGCGGCCGGAGTTCGAGGTATCCATGTGCGCGTTGAACATCAGGTTTGAGCCGCCGCCGGAGCCCGCGAGCGTGCCGATGACGTTTGGCCGACCGTCTTCGACCTCCTGCCAGGCCACGCGCAGGTTCATTTTTTGGAACGCGCTTTGCATGTAGCGCGCCATGGCCAGCTCTTCACCGGTGGGGCTGGGAATGTTCACCACGTCGCAGCACATCTGAACGAGTTCCTCGCGATCCAGTGCCGCAAGGATCACCCTTGTCATCTCTGGGCTAGGCATGGGTATGAATGTATCGCGAAAATCGAAAAGCGAAAAACGAAAACCGCATTCTCGGGCCGATTTTCGCTTTTCGTTTTTCGATTTTCGGTGTGTTCAACGTGAGAATCCTAGAATCGGAAATCATCCGGATATGAGCAGAGCTTTTCGTTGCCCGATTCGGTGATGTGCCAGTTGTCTTCCAGGCGCAAGCCGCCGCCACCTTCCCAGTAGATGCCGGGCTCGATGGCCAGCACCATTCCCTTCTGAATCGCGCCGGGCGCGGCAACGTGCGCAAACGGCGGTTCATGGGCGCGCGCGCCTACGCCGTGGCAGACGGGGTGCGACGGCTGGCCGGCGTAGCCCGCTTCGTCGATGCGGCGGCGAATCACGCGGTCAATCTCACCCAGCGGCGCACCGTGACGCGCGATGCCCGCCGCTTCGTCGAGCATGCCGAGCAACTGGTCAAGAAGCTTGTTGTAGCGCGCGGTGAGCTTGCCGGTGGGCGCGATGTTTTTCGTGAGGTCGGTCCAGTAGCCGTCGGCGCAGACCCAGATTTCCACCAGCGTCGGCTCGTCGGCCACAATGGGCCGGTGCGACGTGGCGGTAAATGTGGCGATGCCCGGGCCGCTCCACACCAGCGTAAATGCGCGCGCCATCTCCACTTTTCCCTTGTAGCCGACGCCGACGGCGTGAATGTGCCCTTCAATCATCGCGCCGATTTCGCTTTCCTTCATGCCCACGCGGATGTTCTCTTTTGCATACGTCATGCCGACTGCGGCAAGCTCGTTCGCAAGGCGCATGCGCTCGACTTCTTGCAGCGTTTTGATCATGCGCACTTCGGCGAGCAGCCCGGCGCAATCGGTGACCTGCTTCACCGTGCCGCGAAAGGCGTCAAAGTAGCCCTGCGTGAAGACGGTCGGCTCGCCTACCATGCGGTCGCAGATCTGCGAGCCTTGCTGCAGCTCGATGCCGACTTTACCGGTGAGCTTGCGCTCGCGCAGCACCTCGAGCGCTAGGTCGGTGGCGCGCATGGTGGGCGGGCGCGGGTCGCTGGGGTGATAAAAGCGGAAAAAGCGGACGTCTTTGGTCCACGCGGTGCGCTGCGCCTCGCGGTGCTGCGGCTCGATCACGCAGAGCGTGGGCTCGCCCTCGCGTGGGAAAACGGCGACGTCGTAGCCCTTCATGCACCAGTAGTCGGTGAGGTAGAGCACGTTGTCGGGCGCACGCACGACGATGGCGTCGAGGTCATCCTGCGCCATGCGGCGCCGGACGCGGTCGAGTTTTTCGGTGTCAATCGGATGCAGCATTCTCATTCACTGGGACGTCGCCGCATGTCATCCTGAGCCCGTTTTGTGCGCGAAGGATCTGCGGGGTTAGTCTTTCAAATCGAACCCCTGAGATTCCTCAGTCGCCGTTCGCGCTCCTCACGGAGCGCAAACAAATCGCGCCTTCGGAATGACACCTTGCGGCGCGGGCGCAGCATGCAGCGCCCCTACGGTTCTCTACTCCACGAAAGTTCCTTGCCCTTAATCAGGCGGTAGAGTGCCGTGTGCAGCGGCGCAGGAACGCCGGCGCGGGCGGCTTCACGCGCGATGGCCCCGCCGAGGAAGTCTACCTCAGTCCGCAGGCGGTGCTGCACGTCGTAGAGCATGGAAGGCGGATGGTCGGTCTCGGCGCCGATCTTGTTCATCTCCCACGGGTCTTCGTGCAGGGTGATGCCGAGCGCCGCGGCCACGCGCTTGCCTTCGTCGATCAGGTCGTGCAGCAGGCCGCCGAGGTCGCTGAGGTTGCCTTCGACGGCGAACTCCTTGCAGTGCGGCAGCTCAGTAAGCGCGGAAACGGAGTTGACCGACGCGTTGAAGATCAGCTTCGACCACTGCGCGGGCCGCGCGTCGCGCAACGCTTCGGCCTTGAGCCCACCGGCGCGAATCAGTTCGGCCAGCTCTTCGACTTTGGCGAACGGCGTGTTCGTGGGCTCGTAGGGGCCCATCCACGTGGCCGTGTCGAGCTCCATCTTGACGTGCGTGTCGGAGAGGCGCGAGCCGCTCATGAACGTAGTGCCGCGCATCACGTGGCCCTTGGTATGGGTGGCAATCACCTCTTCGCCGCCGAGGCCGTTCATCGCGGAAAGCACCGCGCCGTCGGGAAACAGATGCGCCACTGGCGCGATGCCTTCAGCCGCTTGCAACGCTTTTGTGGCGACGATGCCGAAGTCGAACTTCGGCAGCTTGGCCGGGCCAGTTGCGGATTTGAGTTGCGCGGAAAAATCGCGTTTACCCGTGACGCGCAGGCCGTGCTCATTGAGCGCGCGAGCGTGCTCCTCACGCCGCACGAAGGCCCACACCTCCGCCACGCGCGCCAAATGCGCGGCGTAGAGGCTGCCGATCGCGCCACAGCCGATGATGCAAATCTTCTTCAAGAAATGTAGGGGCGGGTCTTTAGACCCGCCCGCGCGTTCACGGCAGAGGGCCGATCTGAAGATCGGCCCCTACATCTTCTTCTTTGTGACGCGCACGCCCCAGTCGGTGCCGCCGGCGTCCGCGCGCTTCAGCGCCTGGTAAACGGCTTCCGCGTTGTTGTAGGAGTCGAGCACCATCACGCCGCGGTCGTAGAGCGCATCCTGCAAGGCCGCGCAGATGGTGTGCAGCGGAGCGGCGCCGCCCTCGCCCACGCCCTTGGCGCCGTTGTAGGTGAAGGGCGACGGGCTCTCCATGTGTCCGTAAGCGATGCGCGGAATGTTGAGCGTGGTGACGGGCGTGTAGTCGCTGTAGGAACTGGTGAGCATGTTGCCCGCCGGGTCGTAGGCGCAGCTCTCCATCAACGCCGCGCCGATGCCGTGCGAGGTGGCGCCATAGACCTGCCCCTCGACAATCGAAGGATTGACGGCGACGCCGCAATCGTCAACCGCCGCATAGGCGAGGATGCGCGGCTGGTGCGTGTCGCGATCGATTTCCACCACCGCGATGTGCAGTTGCGCCGCGTAGGTAAGGGTGAGGTTGCCATACTTGCGCTTGATGTCCGGCACCGAGAACGGCGCACGATAGACGTAGCGGCAGTTGAGCGTCACGTCCATCAGGTCCGGCGGCAGGATGGCGGTGTTTACGTTGACGATGTTGGCGAGCCCAAAATAGTTGATGGATTTGCTGCGGTCGCCTTTCACCCAGACTTCCGGCCCCTGTTCGCCCATGCCGAATTCGATCTTGTGGGGCTTGGTCTTGAGCGAGAACGCGGCGAGGCGGCGGATTTCGTCTTTCAACTTGTTGGCCGCGCCATGCACAGCGGAGAGGCCCTTGACCACAAACTGGCTGGCGTAGGTGCCGGTGTGACCGGTGTGGACGTTGCGCTCGCTATCGAAGCCGGAGCGCACCGTGACCACATCCGGCGTGATGCCGAGCACATCGGCGACCACCTGCGACACAACTGTCTCGTGGCTTTGGCCCTGTGGCACCGAGCCGACGCTGACCACAATGTCACCGTAGATATCGAGCTTTATCGTGGCCGCTTCCGATTGCCCGGAAAACGGCGCGTGTGGATTGATGAGCCGCGACTGCCCGAAATTGTTAGTGCCCGAGTCGAGCGTGGTGCCGATGCCCATGCCCACCAGCCGGCCTTCGCGGCGCATGCCGGTGATGAGCCGCTGCCACTGGTTCCAGCCGATTTTCTCCTGCGCGATTTCGAGCATGCGCGCGTAATTGCCGGAATCGTAGATGCAGCCGTTGGGCGTGGTGTAAGGGAACGCGTCAGCGGGAATGTAGTTCTTGCGGCGGATCTCCAACGGGTCGAAGCCGAGCTTGTGCGCGCAAATATCCACCACGCGTTCGAGGAACCACAGGTGCTGCATGCGCGAATAGCCGCGGTTGGGGCCCACGGGACACTTGTTGGTGACCACCTGATTGAAATCGAAGTGGCAGTTGCGGAAAGCGTAAGCGCCGGGCAGCACCTGCGCCCAGATGATGCAGCCCAGCGGCTCGTAGCGCGGGTAGGCGCCGCAGTCGTCCACGTGGCGCGAGGTGATGCCGAGGATGCGGCCTTCGCGGTCGAGCGCGACGCGCGTGTCGTAGAAGGTGCGCTCGTTGCCGTGCGCGGAAGATAGCATGTGCTCGGTGCGCGTCTCCACCCACTTCACCGGGCAGCCACTGATTTTTTTCGACGCCAGCGCGGCCAGCGCCATCTGCGGGTAGCTGGTGATCTTGATGCCGAAGCTGCCGCCCACATCGTTGCACTGCACGCGGATCTGGTTGATGGGAATGCCGAGCGCAGGCGAAAGGAACTGAATGGCAAACGCGGGGAAGACGTTGTTGCACCAGTAATGAATCTTGTTGTCGCGCGGCTCCCACTGCGCGATGACCACGTTGTTTTCGAGCGGCGCCGAGGTGAAGCGGTGGAAGTGCATGCGGTCGATTTCGACGACGTAAGCGGCTCTCTTGAACGCGCCGTCCACGTCGCCGTACTCGAATTCGCCGTGCCAGTTGCGGTTGGTGCCGGCGGCTTCGTGGAGCAGGCTGCGGTCGGCGAGCGCGGTGTCGGCGTCGAGCACCGGCTCGAGTACATCGTAATCCACGGCGATCAGCGCGGCGGCGTCTTCTGCGACCATCTTCGACTCGGCCACAATCACCGCGACGGGTTCGCCCTGGTAGCGCACCTTGTCCACGGCCATGGGGTAGTCAACGATCTTCTGCCCTGCATCGGGCCCGATTTCGATGAATGGCTGCACCTGTGCGGCCACTTCCTTGCCGGTGAGCACCGCCAGCACGCCCGGCAGCGCCGCCGCCGCGGACGTGTCAATGCTGACGATGCGCGCGTGCGCGTATGGCGAGCGCGCCAGCCACATGTAGGCCATGCCGCCGAACTTCCAGTCGTCGACAAACTGCCCTTGCCCGCGCACCAACCGGTCTAGCTCTTTCGGCGTGACCGACTTGCCTACCCAGCGTGGCGCGCCGTTGCCGCTAGCGGGCGTCGATAGCTTGGCTTTCGGCTTGGCCGTTCGTTTCGGAGGTGATTTCTTCTTTGGCATTTTTGCGCTACATGCCTCAAGTCAGTTGCACCGCAAGCGTTGCAACGGGACCTGAGCCACAAGTTCAGCCCAGTGCTTTCTGCAGCGCATCGATCAGGCGCTGCACGTTTTTCTTTGCCAGCGGCTCGATCAGGCCGCCGGCCATGGCGACAAGCTGACCGACAAGCTGCGCCTCGCCGCTCCATTTCACGAGGGTCGTGTCGCCACTGGGCACGAGGTCAAAGCCCGCAGTCATCGTCACCGACCCGCCCGCGACGTTGCCTTTGCCCTTGTACACGGCGCGATGGGGCTCGTCAGTCTCCGCCAGTTCGAGCTGCACGCTGGCCGTGCCTTTGATGTGCGCCACGCCGACCTTCACCTTCACCGTGGAGCGCTTCGCGTCGTGCACGGTGAGACTTTCGAAATCCGGCAGCAGCGGCGCAAACTGATTCGGGTCCGTGAGAAAATCGTAGACCTCCTGCTGTTTCTTCCCCGCGCGGAACTCACCGCCGAATCGAATCGCCATGTCCTACTTCCCTGCACGCGCCGCGGCTTCGACGGCGCGGAAAATGCCCTGGTATCCGGTGCAGCGGCAGGTGTTGCCCGCCAGTTCCTTGCGAATGGCCGCCTCGTCCGGGCTTGGATTTTTCTTCAGCAATTGCCACGTGGAAAGCAGGAAGCCCGGCGTGCAGTAGCCGCACTGCATGCCCTGGCATTCGACAAAGGCTTTCTGAATCGGATGCAGTTCGCCGTTTTTCGCCAGGCCTTCCACGGTGAGGATTTCGCCGCCGTCGGCATGCACGGCCAGCACCGTGCACGACTTCACCGTCTGCCCGTTGAGCAGCACCGTGCATGCGCCGCAGTAGCTGGTGTCGCAGCCGACGTGCGTGCCGGTGAGACCAAGCTCTTCGCGCAGCAGGTCTACCAGCAGCAGCCGCGGCTCGATTTCGAGGCTGTGTGCGAGACCGTTGACCTTCACCGTGATGGGGACGCGCGGGACGGCGTCATGCATAGAGGTGCCCTCCCGCGACGGTTTCGCCGCGTGCACGCCGCACGGCGGTTTCGATGGCGCGGCGCACCAACGCAGCGACGAGGTTCTTCTTGTACTCGGCGGAGCCGCGAATATCAGATGGCGGATCGGTGGCAGCGCGTGCCGCTTCTACGGTGGCGTCGATCGTCTTTGCGTTGAGCGGCTGGCCGCGCAGCGCAGCTTCCGCCTCGGCAGGGCGCACTGGCGTGAGCGCCACGCAGCCGAGCGCAATGCGCACGTCAGAGCAGGTGTCGCGGCCGGCGAGCGTCAACTGCACCGCTGCGGTGGCTGTGGCGTACACGGGCGCGCAGCGCTTGTAAGCGATGTAAGCCCCGCCGCTGGACGCGGCCGGGGCCTGAATGCTGATTTCGCGGATTAACTCCGCCGGCGCGAGCTGCGTGGTGTAAGCGTCGGTAACAAACTCCGCCAGCGGAATGCCGCGCTCGCCAGCGGGGCCGGTGACGTGGACAGTCGTATCCAGCGTGAGCAGCACGGGCACCCAGTCACCGCTCGGGTCGGCCTCTGCCACCGAGCCGCCGATGGTGCCACGGTGGCGCACC
>Ga0209399_10001345_pt1 | contig 12883 bp, 10 predicted proteins | sample OV2TP3_FD_184130 | JGI IMG/M metagenome (GOLD analysis project Ga0209399, IMG submission 184130) | Hot spring microbial communities from Beatty, Nevada to study Microbial Dark Matter (Phase II) - OV2 TP3 (SPAdes) (version 3) | ecosystem: Environmental > Aquatic > Thermal springs > Hot (42-90C) ... | reverse complement strand
GTCCCACGTCACCGAGTAGGCCCCGGCCTCCTGGCGCAGGTCCACGAGACGCGCCACCTGCTGACCCAGGGCGTTGTAGACGGTCAGGCGCACCCGGCCCGCTTCGGGCAGGGTGTAGTGGATGGTGGTGGCGGGGTTGAAGGGGTTGGGATAGTTCTGGAACAGGGCGTAGTCCTTGGGCGCTGCCCCGTTGAGCAGGGCCTCGGCGGCCACGTCCCCGATGGGCATGAACTCCTGATCGAACAGCACGCCGCTCAGCTTCAGGTCCCCCATCCTGTCCCCGGCGCGGCGGTCAAAGGAGAGGACCATGTCGCCCTGGTTCGCCGGGGTCAGCCCGTCGAACGAGAGGAGGACCTGGCCCGGCCCGATGGAGGTCACCGCCACCTCCGTGGTCCCGATCCTGGCGCTCCGGAAGGCGAGCAGGGCCGGGTCGTAGGCGAGGGTCAGGTCACCGCCGAAGAGCCTGCCGCCGATCTGCACGGGCAGGTCGACCGCTCCCTCCGCCTTCATCTCGGCGGCGCCGAAGGAGACGGCCGGGGCCAGGGGCTCGGCCCCTGACAGGGTCGTGACGGTCGGAAGGGCCGCCACGGGCTTGGTCGCCGCGAGGGGCGTGCCGAAGAAGGGGCCGGTGATGGCGGCCTGACCGCCGACCTTCAGGAGGAGTTCAGTGACCCGGCCACCCCGCAGGGGGATGCTAGACCAGAGGCCGAGCACCGCGCCGGTGGTGGGGTCGGTCAGGCGGGCCCAGTAGTAGCCGCTGGCCCCCACCCGGCGGTACGCAGGCTCCTGCTGCACTACGATATTGACGGTGGCCCTGCCGTTGGCGTCCGTCGTCCCCCGGTAGGAGAAACCGAACCTGGCGGTGGTCGTGGGCGTGCTTTGAACCAGGCGCGAGAAGGGGCGCTGGCCGGCGGTCGAGCGGTCAAAGTCCACTGTCAGGCCCAGCAGGCCGAGGCGCGGCTGGAGGACCTGTCCTCGGATCTCGCCGCCGGGGTTGGCCGCGGTGTGGACGTTGAAGTAGGCCCGGCCTGCCAGAAGATCACCGAGAAGCGCCAGCGTGAGCGGCTGCGCGGTGTCATCGAACCCCCAGACCCCAGACGCCGTACTCCCCTCAAAGGGGGCTGTCCTGACCACCCCCGCGTTGACCCCCCGCGGCCCGTTGTGGAAGTGAGACCCCCTGATCGCGCCGCTCAGTCCGTCTATGGTGACCTGGTAGCGGAGGCCTGTCCCATCCAGCCAGAATGTCCCCGTTCCTCTGCCCGTCGTGGTCACGGGCGGGTTCTCCTGGGCGCCGTCCAGCGACGCCTGGAACCCCAGGCCGGAGGCTATGTCCACCTGCCCGCGGATCTCGCCGCCGGGGTTGGCCTGGGTGTGCACGTTGAAGTAGGTCCGGCCTGACAAGAGATCGCGGAGGAGCGTCAGGGTGAGCGGTTGTGTGGCGTCGTTGAACCCCCAGACGCCCGACGACGTGCTCCCCACAAAGGGGGTCGCCCTGACCACCCCCCCGTTGGTCCCCCGCGCCGCGATGTGGAAGTGCGAGGCCGAGATCGCGCCGCTCAGGCCCGAAATCGTGACCTGGTAGCGGAGACCCGTCCCGTCCAGCCAGAACGCCCCGGTCCCCCTGCCTCCCGTCGTCACGGGCGGGTTCTCTTGACTCCCGTCCAGCGATGCCTGGAACCCCAGGCCGGAGGCTATGTCCACCTGCCCGCGGATTTCTCCGCCGGGGTTGGCCTGCGTGTGCACGTTGAAGTAGATTCGGCCCCTCAAAAGGTCACTGAGAAGCGCTGAGGTGAGCGGCTGCGTGGTGTCGTCGAACCCCCAGACCCCGGACGCCGTGCTCCCCTCAAAGGGGGCCGCCCTGACCACCCCTGCGTTGACCCCTCGCGGCCCGTTGTGGAAGTGCGAGGCCGAGATCGGGCCGCTCAGTCCGTCTACAGTGACCCGGTAGCGGAGGCCCGTCCCGTCCAGCCAGAACGCCCCGGTCCCCCTGCCCCCCGTCGTCACGGGCGGGTTCTCCTGCGCCCCGTCCAGCGACGCCTGGAACCCCAGGCCGGAGGCTATGTCCACCTGCCCGCGGATCTCGCCGCCGGGGTTGGCCTGGGTGTGGACGTTGAAGTAGGCCCGGCCCGCCAGAAGCTCACGGAGGAGCGCCGGGGTGAGGGGCTGCGCGGTGTCGTTGAACCCCCAGACGCCCGACGACGTGCTCCCCACAAAGGGAGTCGCCCTGACCACCCCCCCGTTGGTCCCCCGCGCCGCGATGTGGAAGTGCGAGGCCGAGATCGCGCCGCTCAGCCCCGAAATCGTGACCTGATAGTGGAGGCCCGCCCCGTCCAGCCAGAACGCCCCGGTCCCCCTGCCCGTCGTGGTCACGGGCGGATTCTCCTGCGCCCCGTCCAGCGACGCCGTGAAAAGCATCAGGGGGGCAGGCACATCCTCCCGTTGCACCTGCACATTGGCGACGGCGACGAAGGAGAGATCGCCCGACCTGCTCTGCTGGTCGCCCGGCAGGGAGACGTTCCTGGGGTTGCCCGGCGCGGGCTGGCCGGACCTCCAGGCCCCGTCCGGGTCGCCCAGCTCCTGGCCGTTCGTGACCCCGTCCCCGTCCGAGTCCAGCTTCGCCAGGTCCGGCCCCCAATTCACGGTGAACAGGTCAATCGTGGCGTTCGCCGGGGTGGCGGGAGGCACGAGGAAACTCTTCTCAATCGTCTGCCCGAAGGCGTTGCGGCCACCGCCCCCCATGGGGTTGAAGTGACAGTTGGAACACCGGTTGATCCCGCCGTTCGGGATCTGATTGAATCGCAAGGGTCGCGCCCCGGCCTGCCCGAACATCCATCCGATCATCCCGGCGGTCAGAAGGGCCGCAAGGCCCCATTTTTTCCAATCAGGCCTCATTCTGAAATACATGTTTGTCTCCGAAAGAACCCTAAAGTGCGCTTCATTCCGGCTCTGACGATGTTCCCGGCTACAGGAATCCCTCCCGAGGAGTCCTTTCCGGCTTTTTCAGCCTTCCTATGCCATCATCGGGAACCTCCTTTCCATTCACGGTCTGAAGCGGCTGTTTCCAGATAAAAATATCTGTACATAATTGGTTTATACAGACTGTAATGAAACGCAAGAAGGGGGATAAGTCAAGACATTTTTTGCCGGACGGGAACTTTTCCGCCCTGTGTCCTGTCACCCCTCCGGGAAGAAATCGGCCCTCCGGGTTGTCTTAATGATAACTCGTATTTCAGGACGAAGCCTATGAGAACCTCTCAGCCGCCGAACTTGCGTTTAATAAGGGGTTCTGACATCAGCGCCAAAGTCCGACTTGAAGAGTTGGTTCTTCATCACCTGGACGCGCTGTATCGGACCTCCCTGCGATTGACAAAAAGCAGACCCGACGCCGAGGACCTCCTTCAGGAGACCCTCCTCAAGGCGTTGAAGAATTTTGATCAACTCCAGGACCGTACAAAAGCTCGCGCGTGGTTGTTCCAGATTCTGGTGAATACTTTTTACAACATCCAGAGCAAGCGGAAGAGGGAAGCGTCCCTTGTGGACGTGGAGCTCAACGAGGACCTTGTCGCCTCCTCTCTTGGAGCGCCCCAATATAACCCTCTTGAAGTATTCACCAGACTGATGAGCGACGAGGTGGAAAAGGCGCTGAATGACCTGCACCCGGCCTTCAAGACGGTCCTCCTCCTGCATGACGTGGAGGGTTTGAGCTATGATGAGATCGCTGAAGCGTGCCGTTGTTCAAAGGGGACCGTCGGCTCGCGACTGTATCGCGCCCGGGAGGTCCTTCGGACGAACCTTGAGGCGTTTGCCAGAGAGCACGGCTACCTGTGACGGCGGGAACAACCCCATTACACCGGGGTAGGAGGCGTTCTATGGATTGCGTGCAGACTCGCACCATACTTCTCAGAAAAGATTTGGGGGATTTTTCAGACCAGGATGTCACGGCCGCCGAACGTCACGTGACGGGGTGTCAGAACTGCCAGCAATTTTTGGGATACAATGAGCAGTTCAGACAGTTTTTGCAGAAAACCCTCGGAGGTATTGTCACGCATCCGACCGTTCGCGAATCTCTTCTTGAAAGGCTTGCGAGGGCGCAGAAGGGCCGTTATCTGTCGTGGCCGAAACAATGGGTAGGGCGGGCGGCCGTCGTCGCACTGTGCATCCTCGGCTCTGCCCTCCTCTATGTCAATGTCGTGCAGCAACACGATGAGGTCTCGCATCCGCTCGTCTCGTTGCTGATCGAGGACCACGTGGAATTTCAGTTGCGCGATCATCCGTTAGACCTGCGAACCTCGGACAAGGCCCAGCTGGAGCAATGGTTTGCCAGGCGGGTCGATTTCGCCGTCAGCGTCCCTCAGGTTCAGGGCGCGACCCTGCGGGGCGGAAGGCTCTGCTACCTGCTGGGGAAACGAGCGGCCCTTATCTGTTACGAAAAAGGGGGTATAGCGCTTTCAGCCTACATTCTGGAGGGAGAAAGGATCGATTTCTCAGCGATGGGCCGGGTGGTGACGGCAAACAACAGACGGATCTGTCTTGGGAGCGGTAAAGGGTTCCACGCGGCGCTCTGGAAGTCCAGCGGCCTGATCTATGCCCTGATTTCAAACCTTCACCCTGCGGAGCTGGAACAGATCGCAGCGAGGGCGTGACCGTAACCATTTCAAGAAGGAGGTTGATCATATGCTTTGTACCGCGAAACTGCACGGAGTTCGGTGGTCCTGCGGGCTGGCGCTGGCGACAGCGTTGACCCTGCTCCCCCCTGGCGTCTTCGCTGATGAGCATCCGAGCGAGCACCCTAAAGAGCATCCGAAGGGGCAGACGAAATCGTCGGGATTGACCAGGGAGGCGCTTGCGAAGGCCATCAAAGGCTACGTGGAGAAGGAGGCCAAGCTCAAAGGCGGGTACTTCCTGGTCTACGATCAGGCGGCCAGGAAGCCGCTGGCGCTTACGCTGGACCGTGTGCACGACGACCGCCTCTCCAGGGTGAGCGAGGGCGTCTACTTCGCCTGCGCCGATTTCAGGACCCCGGAAAACCAGGTTTATGACCTGGACATTTTCATGAAACAGTCCGGGTCGGGCCTTGAGGTCACTGAAATCGCTGTCCACAAAGAAGACGGTAAGGCCCGATATGGCTGGGTCGAGAAGGATGGCATCTGGAGCAAGAAGGGCATGTAAACAACTGACGCCTGAAGGCATCAGCTTTACCCTAACCCGCAACCGCCGCTCTGGTAGCGGCGAAGGGGGTTGAGTTTTCGGGCTGGCTTACAACAGCCCCGACCGCAGCGATGTTCTTCGCACCGTTGAGATCGGCGTCCAGAACAGCGCCGCAGTTTGAACACGAGAACGCCTTGCCCCGGCGTCGCCCCAGATGCCGACAGGAGGAGCAGGTTTGAGAGGTGTAGCGAGGATTGACAGAGACGACCACAACACCAGCGCGGAGGGCTTTGTAGCGCACGAACTCTGCAAGCTGGTAGAAGGCCCAGGCGTTGTGCAGCCCGCGCTGAGACTTGCGAAGGCGGGGGTTGATGCGGTCGCGGATGCCCTTCAAGTCTTCAAGGGCAATCGCCTGGCTGTTGGATTGAGCCGTCTCCACGATCCTTTTGCTGATCTGGTGGTTGATCCACTTCTGGTAGCGTCGCTCTTTGCCACTAAGCCGTTTCAGGGTTCGCCTGGCGTTCTTTCTTGTGCAGGGCGATCCTTTGTGTGTCTTCGACTGTAGCGACTTTCTGACCTTGTGCCGCTTCAGCCGGTAGGCGTTCAGCGTAGCGCCACCAAAAGAGGTTCCGTCAGACAGCGTGGCGATGCTTTTGATGCCGAGGTCAACGCCAAGCGTCCCGGTGGGTTTCTGGGGGGGTGGGGTGGGTTCCTTGACCTGGATGTCGATAGAGTAATCGTTCCCCTTCTTGCAGAGCGTGGCGCTGGTGGGGGACTGGTCACGCAGAGCCTTCCTTTGCCAATCCCCGATGTCCAGACCAAACCGTTCTCTGCCATTCAGAAGGGTCAGGCCCACTGTCCAATCACTCTCACGGAAGGAGAAAATACGAGCGTCGTAGTCAATGCTGGTAGCCTTGAAAGTACTATTTCGCGTCTTGGCTTTCGCCAGCCGGGGAGCAGCGCGGGCAATGGCGCGGACAGCCAGGTTTGCAGACAGGCCAAAGCGCATACGGATGTTGCCGTAACAGGCTTTGTGCAAAGCAAACTGCTTGCTCACCTTGTTCTTTCGCCCATAGTCGGCCACGAAGTTGCAGGCATCGGCAAACGCCCTCATCGTGGCGTTGAGATGCGCAACCTGGTAGGGCGCAACCTGCAACTTGCAGGAGATCGTTCGCATGCTTTCCATACGAACTAATATAGTGAAAACGTGTCACTAAACCAAGAACAAAAAGAGGGGCGCTTCCTTCGCTACCTAAAGCAGGCGGTCTCCGCGCCAATTGTCTTATGAGACAGGCGTTTCTGCCCCATGATAAAAGGAGGTAGAAGATGCGACGGAAGGTATACTGGCTGGCGGGCGTCGGGCTCGTCCTGGTGGCGTTCGGGATCGTCTGGGGCGTCTCATCGAGAGAAAAGCGGACCCCGGCGACCGCAGAGCGCCCCCCGGCCCCGGAGTTCGCCCTGATGGACCTGGGCGGAAAGACGGTCCGGCTCTCGGACTTTAAGGGGCAGGTGCGGATCGTGGACTTCTGGGCGACCTGGTGCCCGCCCTGCCGGGCGGAGATCCCCCACTTCCAGGCGCTCTACGAAAAATATCGGCAGCAGGGGATGACGGTGATCGGCATCTCGCTGGACGAGACGGGGGCGCAGGATGTGCGCTCTTTTGCCGAGTCGGTCGGAATGACGTATCCGACGCTGATGGGAGACGCCCCGACGGCGCTCGCCTATGACGGCGTGCCCTCCATCCCCACGACCTTTGTCATCGACCGAAAGGGCCGGGTCTATCGGAAGTACGTGGGGTATCAGGAACGGGCCGTGTTCGAGAAGGACATCCAGGAACTGCTGAAAGAAGGTTGAATTTAGAAAAGGGGTCTCTATGCGCGCCATCCGTGTCTCCGGAAGGATGACCGTCGTCGCACTCGCGGTTCTGGGGCTGGGTGTTGTTGGCTGGTTCATGTACGGTCGTTTTATCGTAAACCCGACAGGGACTTCTCTCTCCTCTAAAGCGTTCTCGGTGTTATCCGGCAACACGGCATCCGCCAGAGAGGCCGGGGGAACGATCCAGGCGATCATCCGGCGAAAGCTAAAAGAGGGGCAAAAACCAAATCGCCTGATCCAGGAGAAGAGCCCCTATCTCCTCCAGCACGCCTTCAACCCGGTGGACTGGTACCCCTGGGGGGAGGAGGCGTTTGAAAAGGCTCGAAAGGAGAACAAGCCCATCTTTCTCTCGGTGGGCTACTCCACCTGTTACTGGTGCCACGTGATGGAGCGGGAGGTGTTCGAGAACCCGGAGATCGCCAGGCTGATGAATCAATATGTCGTGAGCGTCAAGGTGGACCGCGAGGAGCGCCCCGACGTGGACCGGGTCTACATGACGGCGCTGCAGGCCATGACCGGGGGCGGCGGATGGCCCATGTCGATGTTTCTGACGCCGGACCTCAGGCCCTTTTTCGGCGCGACCTTCATCCCGCCGGAGGCGAGATACGGGCGTCCGGGTTTCAAGGAGCTTCTCGCGCAGATCCACCAGGTCTGGACGAAGGAGCCTGAGAGGGTCGCGCAGGCCGGCCAGCAGATCGGGGACTTTCTCAAACGGGCCTCCGCGCCGCAGACGAAGGCGACCGGGGCGGGCAAGACGGCCCTGGATCGTGGGTTTGGGTCGTTTTCGGACAGTTATGACCCGACGTATGCCGGTTTCGGGGGGGCGCCCAAGTTTCCCCGTCCGGTTGCGTTCAACTTTCTCTTTCGCTATTATAGCCGGACAGGCCAGAGGAAGGCGCTCGACATGTCTCTGGAGACGCTCAGGCGGATGGCCAACGGCGGGGTCTATGACCACGTCGGGGGCGGGTTTCACCGGTACTCGACGGACGAGCGATGGCACGTGCCCCATTTCGAGAAGATGCTGTATGACCAGGCGCAGCTGGTCATCTCCTACCTCGAAGCCTACCAGATCACACACGAGGGGTTCTACGCGGACGTGGCCCGCGATGTCCTGGCCTACGTCCGGCGCAACATGACGCACCCGGAGGGGGGATTCTATTCCGCCGAGGACGCGGAGAGCGCGACCGACCCCGCGAGGCCGGACGAAAAGGAGGAGGGGGCGTTCTACACGTGGAAGAAGGGGGAGATCGACCGCGCCCTGACCCCGCAGGAGGCGGAGGTGTTCAACCACCGCTATGGCGTCAGGGAAGACGGCAACGTGACCTCCGATCCCCAGCGGGAGTTCGTGGGGGAGAACATCCTTTACATCGCCCATTCGGTCGAAGAGACTGCAAAGCAGTTCAATCTCCCGGTTGCAGGGGTGGCGGACATTCTGTCCAGAGCGAGGGAGAAGTTGTTTCTTGCGAGGGAAGGGCGACCGAGGCCGCACTTAGACGACAAGGTCCTGGTCTCGTGGAACGGGCTGATGATCTCCGCCTTTGCGCGCGCGGGCCAGGTGCTGGGCGACGAGCAGTACCTGGAAGCCGCTGAACGGGCCGGCCAGTTCATCATGGATAAGCTGTATGATCCTGAGAAGAAACAACTCCTCCGGCGCTACCGGGACGGGGAGGCGCGCTACGAGGCGCATCTGGAGGACTATGCGTTCTTCATTCAGGGGGTGCTGGACCTCTACGAGGCGTCCCTGGACATTCGCTGGCTGAAGACCGCCATCGCGTTGACAGAACGGCAGAATCAATTCTTTTACGACAAAGAGCAGGGGGGATTCTACGATACCTCCGGCGCGGACCCCTCCATCCTCATCCGCACCAAGGAGTTCTACGACGGTGCGGAGCCGACGGGGAACGCCATCGCCATTCTCAACCTGCTGCGCCTCTCGCAGATGACAAACAACCAGGCATGGAGAGAGATGGCGGACCGCTCGCTGGCCTACTTCGGGGACCGCATGCTGGCCTCCCCGCACGCCCTGCCACAGTTTCTGGTCGCGCTCGATTTCAGCCTCTCCAAACCGAAGCAGGTCATCATCGCAGGCGCGGCGGAGGACCCCCGCACGAAGGCGTTGCTGGAGGAGGTCCACGCGCGGTTCGTCCCGAACAAGGTCATCCTGCTCGCCGACGGCGGGGAGGGCCAGAGGACGCTGGCCTCCTATGTCCCCTTCATCGAGGGCGTGCGGATGATCGACGGAAGGCCGACGGCCTACATCTGCGAAGACTATGCGTGCCAGCTCCCCACGTCGGACCGCGTGGTCGTTGCGCAGTTGTTAGAGAGACATGAGGACACAAACCCTCCACCCTCATCGAAAGGGGCAACGCGATGAAGGCATGGGTCTCCTTCTTCCTCGGCGTCATCCTGCTTGCGATGAGTGGATTCTTCGCTGAACGCGGGCGGGCACAGGAAAAGTGGCAGGAGCAACTGAAGAAGGTGGAAGCACAGTTCGGCGGCGCTGCCCCTTCCTTGAGCACGAGCGCAGAAAAGGTGAAGGTCTCTACCCTGCTCTCTGTGGATAAGGTTCACCCGGACGCCTGGTTCCAGGCAGCAGTTGTGCTGGACATCCAGGACCGCTGGCACGTCAACGCCCATGTCCCTTCGCTCGATTATCTGCTCGGGACAGCCCTGAATCTCACCCCCCAAGAGGGAGTTGAGATCGTGGATATTCGTTACCCTCTCTCGAAAAAGCTGAAGCCTGCATTCGTCGAAGACGCCCTGGACGTGTACGAAGGGCGCTCTCCCATCCACATCACCTTAAAGGCCTCGAAAGCCCTTTCGACAGGCATGCATACCATCAGGGGGGAGCTCCGGGTCCAGGCCTGCGATGACCAGGTCTGCCTCGCCCCGTCCACCCTTGACCTGGAGATTCCTTTTGAAATCGTGGGGCTGGACCAGCCCATCGCTCCAACGAACACAGACCTGTTTGCGAGCGTGGGCGGGGCGGCCGGCGGCGGTTCCAGCGGTCCGGCTGCCCTGTCTTTAGACAACGAAATCGCGGACCTCTTTGAACGCAAAGGCGCGCTGCTCGCATTCCTCGGCATCTTCGTCATCGGGCTGGCGCTCAATCTCACGCCCTGCGTCTATCCCATGCTCTCGGTGACCGTCTCGCTGTTCGGCGCGCGGACGGATGCCAACATCCGGCGCGTGTTTCTCAGGGCGCTCACCTACGTCCTGGGCATGGCGACTATGTACAGCGTTCTCGGCGTCGCCGCGGCCCTGACCGGCGGTCTGTTCGGAGGGCTTCTGCAAAGTCCGTGGGCGCTCGCGGGGATTGCGGCGCTCTTGTTCGGCCTGGCGCTCAGCATGTTCGGTCTTTACGAACTGCAGCCGCCCTACTGGATGACGAGCAGGCTGGGCGCAACGAGCGCGACCGGGACAATAGGCATCTACCTGTCCGGTCTGATTGTCGGGGTCTTCGCGGCGCCGTGCATCGGACCTCCCATCATCGCGCTCCTCGCGCTCGTGGGCGCAAAGGGGGACCCGATTTTCGGTTTCTGGGCGTTTTTTGTCCTGTCGTTCGGACTCGGTTTCCCTTATCTAATTCTCGGAACGTCTTCAGGGCTTCTGAAGAAGATTCCAAAGTCCGGGGTGTGGATGGTCTGGGTTAAAAAGGTTTTTGGGGTCGTGCTGGTGGGCGTGGCCCTGTTTTACATCGGGCTTGCGCTCTATCCGAAATGGACCGTGTACGTCGTGCCGTTGACCCTCTCTGCCGGTGGGATCTATCTCGGTTTTGTCGAACGGTCCGGTAAGCAGAACAGACCCCTTCAAAGAATCCAGTGGGCGTTTGGAACCCTCGCTGTGTTGCTCGCCTTTGTCTCTTTCAAGGCGGTGCAAAAACCGGGAATGGAGTGGGAGGCGTATTCCCCTCAAAGACTTGAGGAGGCCCGGTCTGCGCACAGACCCGTCATGCTGGACTTCTACGCGGACTGGTGTATCCCGTGTCTGGAACTCGACCGGCTGACCTTTACCCATCCGGGGGTCCTCAAAGCGACTGAGGATTTTGTGAAGTTGAAGGTCGATCTCACGCATTACAATTCCCCTGAAGCCGAGGCGCTTCGGCAGAGATTCAACATCGTCGGTGTGCCCACCGTCATCTTCCTCGGGTCGGACGGCGATGAGACGCCAGGCGCACGCGTCGTCGGCTACCTTCCCCCGGACAAGTTCATCGAACGGATAAGACCCCTTCGTGCATTCGATGCTCTTTCACATCGGCCCCTTCGCCGTCCGTAGCTACGGCCTCCTTCTGGCCCTGTCGTTCCTGGTCGGGATCTGGCTGGCAGGGCATCGCGCCAGGCGCACGGTTATGATGCCTGAACAGGTGATGGACCTGTCGCTCTACCTGATCATCTCCTCGGTGATCGGGGCGCGTCTCTTCTATGTCGTTCTCCACTGGGGGGAGTTCTCAAACGATCTCTTCGGCATTGTCAATCCGTTCCAGAATCCGGGAGGGTTCGGAGTGTCGGGGCTTGTGTTCTACGGGGGCTTCCTGTCGGCTGTGCTGACAGGCGTCTGGTACGCCTTCCGGGACGACCTCTCCTTCTGGCTGCTGGCCGACGTGATGTCGCCCTCCATTGCCCTGGGGCTGGCCCTGGCGCGAGGGGGCTGTTTCCTGAACGGCTGTTGCTTCGGAGTCCCATCCAACCTCCCGTGGGCCGTGCAGTTTCCGCTCGACAGCCCGGCCGGCAGCCTGTTTCAGGTCCCGATCCATCCCACGCAGGTCTATGAGTCGCTGGGCGCACTGCTCATTTTTGGAGTCCTTTTGATCATCGACCGCCACAGGTCGTTCGACGGGTTTACGTTCTGGGCACTTGGGGCGATGTATGGGGTCCTGCGGTTCATTGTAGATCTGTTCCGGTACTATGACGCTGAGTCGACAGTGCGGGTCTTCAACCACGCCTTCTCGGTGAACCAGTTCATCAGCGCGGGCATCTTCCTGGCGGCGTGCGTCGCCTTTGCCCGGGCGCGCAAAAGACCGGCGTCTATGTGGGTTTCCGGGTGAAGATAGGCGCAGAGATGACGTGAATGGAGAGGTACGAGCATCTGATTCTCGGGGGCGTGCTGATCCTGCTGGGCGTTGCGGTCGTCGTGTTTCAGCCGTAAGGGGCGGCACGGCGGGTCGTCCTTACCGGGGAGGCGGACTTTCGCGTGGCGTGTCGCATCCTTTTGTCGTGGGTCTTAACCCTGCCCATCGCGGCGATCCTGAGCGGAGGGGTCTACCGGGCATTGAATGTGTGACATCGTGTTTGGTGTGGAGTGATCCGTGGCGTTTGCCTCACGTCGACGCCGATCGCAGTCCACCGAAAGGAGCGGGACATGTCAGGTGATCTACATCCGGGAGGCGCATCCGGTGGACGGGTGGGACATCGGAGGCGAGAGACGGCTCTACGACCCAAAGACTATCGAGGAGCGGAGGAGAGTCGCGGGGATGTGCGAGGCGACCCTGCAGTACGGCATACGGACCTATGTGGACGGGATGGACGACGCGGTCATGACTTCGTACGCCGCGTGGCCGGAGAGGTTGTATCTCATCGGCGTCGAAGGGCGGGTGGTCTATGCGGGCGGCCGCGGTCCCCAGGGGTTCCGGCCGGGGGAGTTGAAGGAGGCCATCGACCTCTATCTCGCAAAGGGGGTCCAGCCATGATGAGGCGGGTGGTCGTGGGTGTGGTCGCCTTCCTTTTAAATTTTTCAAAAAAAGGGCTTGACTCCGTAACTAAAATCGGCATGGTTCAATAGAGGGTAACAAAAGCAAGAGGACATGGCCTTTTCCTACCGACGAGAAGGGTGTATCTTATCCCAAACCTTCTTTCAGGAGACG
>Ga0209399_10001344_pt1 | contig 12884 bp, 15 predicted proteins | sample OV2TP3_FD_184130 | JGI IMG/M metagenome (GOLD analysis project Ga0209399, IMG submission 184130) | Hot spring microbial communities from Beatty, Nevada to study Microbial Dark Matter (Phase II) - OV2 TP3 (SPAdes) (version 3) | ecosystem: Environmental > Aquatic > Thermal springs > Hot (42-90C) ... | reverse complement strand
TTTTTCTGGAGGTCTTGGAGCCTGGATTTATACGCGCTAATTCTTTGATCAAGGCCGACAATGATATCTTTAAGCTCTTCCAAAGCAAGCTCTCTTCTAAGATTGCTTTATAGCAGGCGCTTTAAAGCATGTCAATAAAATTTTTCTATGCCGTGCTTTTTTCTTTTAAAGATATAGAAGGGCATCTACTTCAATGAGATATAGAGCGAGAAAGCAATTACGTCGAAGCGTGCTTCTTTTAACTGCACGATATCCTGTTTCCGTTATGTTTTCCTTTTCAATTTCTATCAATTACTCCATTTTCGGTGATAAGCACCAAGCTGTGGATATTATGTAACACATTGATTTAACATACACAAAATAGTTTTGAGCCCTACCTACAATATTTAGATTATAAACTTCAATGACCACAAGAATGCTTAAGGCATGGTGGAATGTGAAGGGAAGTACACGTAGTTGATAAACAGCATGTTTAACGTAGGTATAAGTACTGTTCAGTGGTTATTGGGTGACAGTCGGCGTAGGAGGTTTCGTGGGGGGGGTGAGAGGGACAGGCTTCCAGAGCTTGGCTCCATCGGTGCTGCGAAATAGGCCGCTGCCGTTGGTTCCGGCAAACACTGTCTGTGAGGAGACCGGACTGAGAGCCATGGCCCGGATATTCAGAGTCGTCAAGCCGGTGCTGGCTTCACTCCAGGATTCCCCGCCGTCTGTAGTCTTGTGGACCCCTTTGCGCGTCCCGACATACAGGATGTTGGGATTGGACGGCTCAATCAGGATGGCGCTGATGTACGTGTCGGCTAACCCTTTCTCGATACGCTTCCACGAGGCCGCCGCGTCGGTGGTCTTGAACAGGCCGTTGGTTGTGCCCGCATAAACCGTCCCGGGCATGTGCGGGTCCGTCACGAGGGTATTCACGCCGAGCGCCATTGCCGCGTCCAGTTTTTCCTTCGGGATGAGGCCGTTGTTGACCAGTTCCCACTTCACCGTGCCGTCGGAGGTTTTGTAGACACCTCCTGTTGTGCCAGCATACAGCACGTCTGTGTTTTTGGGGTCCATGGCCAACGTCACGACATAGTGGACCTCTTTCATCCCGTGCATGCGCTCCTCCCAAAAACGCCCCCCATCCTTGGTTCGAAAGGCTCCGACGGTTGTGGCAACGTAGATGGTGTCGGGCGTGGAAGGGTGGAAGACGAACTGGTTGACGACCGACACGTGCTCCTTGAGGCCGCCGTTGTGCGGGGTCCAACTCTGGCCGCCGTCGGGACTCTTGTAGACGGCGTCACCCATGGTTCCGGCCAGCACGTTCGAAGGACTATGAGGGTCAACGCCCAACGTCAGGACGCGGAAACTACTCAGGTCTGTCGTCTTTTTGGTCCAAGTGGACCCTCCGTCGCGGGTCTTGTAGAGCGATTCGTTGGTGGCGATGTAGATGATGTCGGGATTCCGTGGATGCGGGGCGATCGCCACGATCGTGTCGCTCTGTTTTCCGCAGCCCGTGCCGGAAAGCAAGAGGCTGATCAGTGTGAGCGCACGCAAGATAGGGGTCATTCCCGCCTCCCCTCGATCGCGAAGTTTGGGTACACTAATGAAACATCCGTGGGGTGTCAAGGCTGCTCGGTGCCCTCACAGGCGCCGCCGGAGAGGCGCTGCGTAGCCGGTCAGCTCCGCATAGCCCAGGCCTGAAACGGGCCTCCCTTCTCGTTCGCCCTTGACGGTGACGCTCCCTTCCCAATACGTGATCTGTGTGCTGGCGCGTGTGACCAGTTCCTGGTGCGGAATCGTTGGGAGGACTTCGACCGCCAGACGAGCGGAGGGGACGGTGATGCGCCACCGCGCGGGATAGCGGCCGCCGCTTTGAGGGGACTGCCAATGCTCCAAGGCCTCGACCACAATGGCGTTCAGTGGGAGGGGCACGCTCGTTCCATCAGGATTGATCCACGTCCCCCCTGAAGCCGGCTCGATGGACCCATCCCGGCGTCGGATTTGGTAGACCATCAACTCGGTCCGGTCGTCCATCTGCAGGGAGAACCAATCCCATCCGATTTGCGCGTCGCTAAGTTGGTTGCTGCCGAACTCGTGATCCATCCAACTCCGGCCAGTGACGGGAAGGGCCTTCCCGCCGAGCATGAGCGTGCCATCCGTGCGCATTCGACTGAAGGAATAGTAATGCGACGCCTGACCGGCGGTCTCCCCCTTCCGGCTGACGCCGTCGCGGCCGTGAATCACCGGCGGCTTATCCGGCCTCAACCTGAGGCGGAGAGCCATGTCCTCAGCTCGCGCTTCGAGCACATGCGTTTCGCCCTCCCCTTCGGCTCGCCAATCATCAATCCACACGGCGAGCCTTCCGGAGTCGGCGCCCGCCTTCCGAATCCCCGCCCGGGAAATTTTTTCCGCAAAACGGAATTGCCCTCCTCCTTCATCGGTGAGGGCAAAGTGTGCGAAGTAGATGTGACGGATTGTCCATCGCGAAGGGTTCCGGGCTGCAACCTCATGAGCCACGGCCCGCCGGAAGAAGGTGACTTGATAGCCGAATGTCCGGCCTTCGCCGCTCCGAAGGTGGCCGGTGTAGTACCACCATTCAGTCTGGAAGTCGTCATGCGAACCATGGTCCAGAGGAAAACGGAATTGGTATCCGGGAAGGGCATGACGAAATTCCGGCGCCGAAGTAGCATGCCCGGGTAGCGTGCCGAGGAGCCAGAGGGAACACCCAGCCCAGACGAATTTCCACACCAACGCATGGTTCATAAACGCATGGTTCATACGCGTATAGCGCGTAAGCCTAGCATGGGGCATGTCAGGGCGACAATGTGGGAGAAGGCCTGAGGCGTTGGTTGACCGCTTGTGATCGGTGTGCTAGTCTCGCGCTTCTCATGGACAACGCACCCAGGCCGAACCTCTGGATCGCATGGATGGAGACCCTCGACGGGTTGGGCTACATCACGGCTGGCTTCAGTTTCTTGGCGGTCGGCATGGTGGTCTTTGCTCATGCCTGGTATGTGTTCGTGACGACGTTCGCCTCAGGGGTCTTGCCTGCGGTTCTGTCCCTCATCCATGACCTGTTGCTGGTCATTATCCTGCTGGAACTTTTTCGGACCATTATCAATTTCCTCAAGACCCACGTCATCACGCTGGAGCCCTTCTTGTATATCTGCATCATTGCCTCCACTCGGCGCATACTTACTACCGGAGCCGAGACTGCCTATGCAGAGCATCTGACCACCGAAGTGTTTCACCGATACCTCCTGGATGTGGGTGTCAATGTGTTGGTCATTGTTGCGTTGGTCGTGGCGGTGTTCCTGGCGCGCAGGTCCCCCCAGCCGCTTATGCCCTAAGGAGGAGGAAGCATGGATGTCCGGAACTCGGTACCGAGTCCTCTCGTCGTAAATGAGGATGGCCGGCGGTGCCACCACAGGGTCCGTGCTCTGTCACACCTCATCATGCAGGTGGACGATTGCCGGCGTATCGTCTCAATAGAGAACATCAGTCTCAGCGGCGCTGCGGTTTTCTCCTTAGACATGCCGGAGCCCGGCACAGCTGTGCTGCTGACATTCCCCACGCGGCATGTGAAGCCGGGCGCCCTCAACCAGGTATCCGGGAGGGTCGTTCGACTCGCGGGTACGGGTGTGTTCGGCATCGCCTTTGATCCGGGCCAGGAGCGGACCATCCAGAGTATCCTGGGGACCTTGCCTGCCGTGCGTGTGGCCCGCGGGAGAACCGAAGCCAAAGCCCCGCGTCGCCGGAAGGCACGACCACGGGCCACGGCCAAGCCTCGTCCGAGGAAACGGCCCAAGGGTCGCCAGACGCGGAGAGGCGGCCCCAAACCTAAACGCCGCTAGTTCCGGAGTTCCCGGCTACTCGTTTCTTCAGAATTAAGTCAAGGGGCGTCGAGTTCGGCCGCGACGCCTGTCGTGCGTCCTTGCCTGTGGCGTGATGGGCACGTGGCGATCCATCTCGACGGGGTCCTCAACCACATCAATGCCGGCCGACGTAAGCATGATTGCGTTAAAGTGGTATTCGCCCCCGTTGCTGGCGCGATCGTTGGTGATGAATCCTTTGCCGTCCAGATACAGGGCGTTGAAGGCAAACTCATGCGCGGTCATGTCGAGCAAGGCGGCGATTTCCCTGGCCTCGATGCCGGCAATGAGCGATTGCGGAGTCTCCACCGCCCGCTCGTAGAGCAACTGCAAAATAGCCCGCCGCAACTGCTGGTATCTCACGGCTTATTGGGATTCAGGTCCGTGGTCTCCCAGTGTGAGCCCTACGAAGACAAGACTGAGAATGATAAAATACTACAACACCCGTATGAATTCTAGAGAATTGCTACCCTTCGTGTGTTGCAGAGCAAGATTCCGGCAACCGTGCTGGTGGAGCGCATCAATAACATGGTGATGGGAGTGAGAACGCTTCTGTATGCTGCTGTAAACTTATCCATCCTGCTCCTACTGGTCGCCTGTGTTGAGGTCAAGAAAGGGCGGGTGGTTTCCCCGCACGCCACTCTCGCGGAAATAAATTGGAGCGAGGAGGAGCGCGCCCGCAAGGTCGCGATCCGGACCTTGCAGGCGACCAAGGAAGCCAGCTTCCACCTTGTGCGTGTAGGGACTGCTGAGGAGCCGCACGTGCATGATGGTCACGACGGGACCATTTTTGTTCTAACCGGGAAGTTCCGGGTGCATTTCGGAGACCGGAGCGTGATCGTGGGGCCGGGGGATGTAATCGAGATTCCGCGCGGGACGCCTCACTGGGCCGAAAACATCCATTCCGAAGCCAGTGAAGCCTACGTGATCTTCACCCCGCCCTATGACGAAAAGGATTGGCGTCCAGTCGGGCAACCCTAACTCGGTTGCCATCTCTATTGTGAAAGAGGTTGTAGGCGGCTGTGGCGCGCCCGGAGGGAGTCGAACCCCCAACCCTCAGATCCGTAGTCTGATGCTCTATCCATTGAGCTACGGGCGCGAAGTAGGCGTGAAGCAGGCGTATTGTAGGGAAGTCGTGGGGGCATTGCAATCGGCCTGAAGACGATTGCTAGCGGGTGAGCGAGTCCTCGATGCCGGGGGGCGTGGCCTCGATCCGGTCGCCCAGGAACGGGTGACGTGCCTGTAGAGCCTGCCGGATAAGCCAGGCGACCGTGCGATAGGAGAAATGGCCTTTCACTCCCGAACGGAGCCGGGCAATGTACTCCGCCTCCGCGTAGTCCATCTTGAACAGGCAGCGGGTGCGGAAGCCGAAGGGTGTGAGATAGGCCGCGGCTTCCGGGTGAGAGACGGCGAAACTTTCCACCTGCCCTCTGACGTCGTCCATCGTCTGCCGGTATTGCTCCGCGACCCCCGCGGCCGTCAGGGCTGTAGGTGTCTCGTAGCCGTGGATCGTCGTGAAGTCCTGCCGGATCTGCTGACAGCGGCGGTGCCGGTGGAGATCCCGCCAGCCACCGAGGTCCATCAGGATATCGAAGATGAACGTATACCCGCAGTGAAACTCTTTGAGGAGTTCGTCGTGGGGGCCGCGTCGCCTGAGCCCGACCTCGATCAGTTCCTCATGTTCCTTTTCCGTCCAGCTCCGCACGGCAGACAAGATTTGCCGGTAGGGGTAGGCCGTCACCCGATAGAGTAACGTCGCCGACAGTTCCTCCAAGAGATGATGGGGCTCGATCAATTCCACCGGCGCGCTCGCCTGAACCTCTCCGAGGCGCAAGCGCTCGCCGGCGGCCTGTTTCAGTTCTTGATAGGTTGTGATGAGATATTCGCTCGGGCGCGCATAGCGGGCCAGTGTCGGGGCGAGGGGCTCGTTGTGACCCGCGGGTGCCCCATCGAGCTCCCCCCAGACATTCACCGGTGGGGCGGCGCAGGCCGTCTTCAAGTCCTCGCCGATCGCCCGGAGCTCGGCGACCGGCAACGAGAGCAGACGGCTGATCTGCTTCTCCAGCGTCCGGATGCTGACCACTTGGCCTACGTTGGTGTGTGACGCAAGCGTCAGCACATAGCGCGTGACGTCCAACGCGCGGGCGTTCATCGTCCGATCATAGGCTGCGGGCTTCATCTCGTCGGGCTTCGGCGTCGTCCGGGTCAAGTAATCCTTGATGGGCGTATGCAGCGTCTCATAAGCCTGGTGAAGGCGTGCGGCGATGCCCCGATACGTGGCCTCGACCGGCGTGCCGAGTATTGCCTCAGGCACGAAGACGCCGCCCGGGCCGAAGTCCTGGTAGCGGGACGACTTGGCTTGGCCATCCCACAAGGACTCATCTTGGATATGGATGGCGGCCAATTCGGAGATGCCTTCGAAGCAGATGATGACGTGGCCGAGGTCGGCGATCGAAGCGTGCCCGTAATCGAAGTAAAACTGCTCCCAGAACTTCTCGGATGAGTGGCCGTGGACCCAGCGCAGGCTGTCCTCGATGGAGTCCACCGAGCGGCTGTATCGGGCCAGCGCGTAAGCGGACTTTTCCGGCGGCATGGGCGCCAGGGCCAGCACGCGGCGTGCGGGCGTGGTCATGACGGCAGCATCTTGTGCATGCCGTGCATCATAGGGGGCCGTGCTGAAGGCGTCAAGAGCAGCGGCATGCCTACGATTTAACTTTTTCCCACAAGTCCGTGTCTTATGTTGTATTGAACCACCAAGGGAGAAGTGTTAGTATGCGACGCAATCCTCGTCTTCAAGCCGATAGCATCACACTGACCTTCTGGGACATGCGAGTACTTCAAAGAACTGCGAAGAATGTAAGCAGAAAATATACTACCTCGCAGCCTTCATCTCTAGCTACCGCAAAGCCAGCGCCTTACAAAGTTTTCCACGTTGACGCATTCAAGTGGCTTAAACATGCCAAGCCCAAGTCCATCCACGCAGTCGTAACTGACCCGCCTTACGGACTGATAGAGTACAGTCCGCGTGAGTTGGAGAAAATGCGAAATGGGCGAGGAGGCGTTTGGCGTATCCCACCGTCTTTTGACGGCTGCCAACGCAGACCGCTGCCCCGCTTCACTGTGCTGGACGACAAAGATCGGGCCAGATTGAGAGAGTTTTTTAAGCGGCTTGCTGAACGCCTCATGCCTGTTCTTGTGCCAGGAGCGCACGTGTTTATCGCGACCAATCCACTGGTCTCACATCTTGTCTATGAACCATTCATCACCGCCGGTTTTGAAAAACGAGGCGAAATCATCCGCGTTGTTTACACGCTACGAGGAGGCGACCGCCCCAAGAACGCCCATGAAGATTTTCCTGAAATTTCAGTCATGCCGAAGTCGTGCTGGGAACCATGGGGTCTCTTCCGCAAGCCGTGCGAGGGGCGTGTGCAGGACAACTTGCGGAAATGGAAAACGGGAGGTCTCCGGCGAATCTCTCCGGACGAGCCTTTCAAAGATCTGATTTACTCATCGCCAGCGCGAGGTTTCGAGCGCGAGGTTGCACCACATCCTTCACTCAAGCCCCAGCACTTTCTTCGTCAGATCGTCCGCGCGGCCCTGCCGTTCGAACGCGGTGTCATTCTCGATCCGTTCATGGGCTCCGGCTCGACCGTCGCTGCCGCTTCCGCTTGTGGTTTGCAAAGCATCGGCTTGGAAACCAACGCCGAGTACTATCAGCTTGCAGCTAAGGCCATTCCTGCGCTTGCCAAGTTCGCACCGACAGAGGGCAATGGGAATGGCACGAAAGGATGATTTCAATCCTTCAGTGCCCCTTCCGCCCGGTCTTGACGTAACGGCAATCCGCCGTGCGATCGACTACATTGAACAAGAACTGGCTGAATTAGTCGAAATCTACTATGAGCAGGCCAATGTCTTCAGCGCCATCGTTGGCATCTTTGGCACGAAAGCTCTCGACTCGGTCAGCAATTACGAAAAGCACCGCAACATAGATACAGCGCAGCAGCGGTTCCCTGATCTTCGAAGGCGCGGCTCCGGCCAGAAGCCGTCTCCCAAAGAATCACTCGAAAGCAAGGGAAGCAAGCGTCCCTGGGCGATTCAGTCACACTACGATCATCCCGGCTGGTACATCATCTGGCGGTATCTGGTCGATTCAACGGAATCACTCGAACGCGGCAAGCCGGTCATCATCTGGCGCGTAGATGTGGTCTTCCTGCAGAAATCAGACTGGAAATACGAGAAGAGTCGTGCTGGCAAGAAGGGAGGCGGGAGAACACATACTTTCGGCGTGAAGGATGTGGCTATGAAGTTGAGAGGCAAAGCCATCTATCAGCGCAAAGATGTGATCATCCGCGACCAAAAGCCGATTCCCCGCAACGGCAACGGCGACTAATTTCTCTCATCACATGGATCGGGAAAAGCCCGTCGCGTCTGTTCTCTTCACGCCGGACGAGCTGCGCCTGCTCGGCGACGAGCAATTCTTTCGCGCGAAGGCGCGGATCATGAAGAAGGTGAAGGCGCAGTTGGAAGCAACGTATGCCGGGTTGAAGGACGACCTCGCCGGGGCGGATCTCCTGGCCCCGGAGGGATTCGATCACGCGCTGCATCAGTTCGTGAAGGGGGAGCACCTGGAAGACTTCCCGTATCAGTACCTCGACTTTCCCAAGCATTTCGACGGCGAGGTGAAATTCACCTTTCGGTCGCTCTTCTGGTGGGGCCACCATTACGTGTTCGCTCTGATCCTGGAAGGCGGCCACTTAACCCGCTACAAGCACAACCTCATGAATCGCTACGAGAAGGTCGCTGAGAAGGGGATTTGTCTGTGCCTCGGTGGATCCCCCTGGGAATGGAGGCGCGGTGAGGGTTATACCATGGAGCTCACATGGGAGCGCAAGAACGAGTTGATGGCGCTGCTCGACCGCCGGTCGTTCGTGAAGCTCGCGCGGTTCGTGCCGTTTGACGACCCGATCGTGTCGGAAGGCCGGGTGCCGGAAACGGGAAGCGCCACGCTGCGCGACCTCTTGGCCGTCATCACTCCGTAAAATCCTTCCTATCGGCCGTAGCTTTTCAGGATTTCCCGGACGCGACGCAGGTTGATGGCCTCGGCCCTGTTGCCGTCGCGGCCGACGACCGTCGTCGCCATCGTGAGCGCGTTTAGAATGGCTTCTTGGGTGGCCTCGACGGTTGCCGCAAAAAGCGTGTTCAGGTGGGTATCCGCAAAGGCGGTGATCGGGTAAGTCCGCTCTTTGGGATAGTGCGGGATGACGTTGCCGGTCGAGAAGGCCAGGATGAAGTCGCCGCTTCCATGCCGCACCGTCGAACCGGTTCGGGCCAGACCGAGAGCCGCCCGCTTGGCGAGGCGCTTCAGTTGACGAGCGTCGAGCGGCGCATTGGTCGCGATGACGATGATGATGGAGCCTTCGGCCCCCTGCGCGGCTGCGTCCGAGTCGCCGTAGAGTTTGCCGACCGGCACGCCCCCCATCGTCAACTCGCCGCGTCGCCCGGAGTTGGCGTTGACCAGCACCCCTACGGTATAGCCCTCCGCCGATGGGATGACCCTGGAGGACGTTCCGATTCCGCCTTTAAAGCCGTACGCGATCATCCCCGTGCCGGCTCCTACCGTCCCTTCGGGTACGGGGCCGCCGCTCGCTGTGTCTAAGGCCTTCACGACGTCGGCCTCCGAGACGTGCCGGCCTTGGATGTCGTTGAGTCGGCTGTCGTCGCATTCGGCAGCCACCGGTGTGAGCGTGTCGTCCCGGATGCCGATCTCGGGGTTGCGGGCGATCAGCCAGGTCATGACGCCGTTCGCCACCCGCGGGAGGTTGAGGGTGTTGGTCAAAGCGATGGGATATTCGAGGAACCCGGACTCCTCGATCCAGGCGAGGCCCGTCATCTCGCCGGTGCCGTTCAGCACGAAGGCTCCTGCCGGAACCTTCTTGTGCCAGACGTCGTCGCGAGGGATGACGACGGTCACTCCGGTGCGGACCGGGCCTCGGCCGGGGACCAGTTTGCCCTCACCCTGGATCAGGGTGACGTGGCCGACCCGAACGCCGGCCACGTCAGTGATGGCGTTGAGCTTGCCGGTCGGGAAGTCGCCGAGAGCGACGCCGAGGGCTCGCACGCGGATGCGGGGCTCTTCCTGCGGAGCCTGTGGAGGTGTTGCGGTCTGAGCCTCCGCCGCGCCGGGGGCCCAGAGAAGCGCCAGGAGGAGCAGGGGCAGGAAAATCAACGGCGCCCGCCGGCCAGCGGGAATCCGGCCTGCAGCCAGGCATTCATGCTGCCGCGTATGTTATAGACGTTCTTGTAACCGAGTTCGGTCAAGGTGTCGGCGGCGATATTGCTCCGCTTCCCGGACTGGCAGTACACGACGATGTGATCGTCGAGTCCGGCGCCGATCTCGCGATGACGCTGAGCCATCTCCCTAAAATCAATGTTCAGGTCAGTGCCGGGAATGGCGCCCGTGTCGTGTTCTTCGACGGACCGCACATCCACCAGGATGAATCCCTTCTCGCGCAGGCTCGGCGCCTTGTCGATCGCGTTCTTGACTTCCTGCGCGCTGAGTTGCCGGACGTGCGAGGCCGACACCGTTCCGGCCCACAAACCGGCTACGGCGACGGCGAGGATACCGCAATATGAAATCCAACGGAGTTTCATGGCGTGCCCTCCCAACCGAGCTTGCTCGTGCCGGCTGCTTCGATCGGATGCGTCCGGATACTCAAACCACAAGTAAGCTCCGTTTATGCTTGCTTGTACCGCCCCTTTCGATCAAATAGGATCAGTATCCATTACATCCCATGCTACGGCGGGACTTCCGTGCTGGTCAAGTGGACTGGGTCTCAGTCGTCTTGGCAGAAGAGAGCGACGCTTGCAGTGTAACTGTGGAGGAAGTTGTCCCCGCCGACCGGACCGATTTCGCCCATGGCGAAGAAGCCTCCCACCGGGATGGCGCCCATCCGCGCGCGGACGACCGTGACGTCGTGATGAGGGGTACGGAAGAACCGCTGGCCTCGCCCGTTGCAGCTAAAAATCAATGCTCCGACGGGGGGACGCGCGCTCTGCACGGCGCGCTCGGCGGTCATCAGGGCGTGCAGGTCTTCACTGGCCGAGGCAGAATCGCGGAGCTGGAACTGGACGGTCTGTCCCCCCTTCACGAGATCAGTCACCGCAACACTCCCGGTCCGTTGGTCGGCGCCCACGAGGTTTCGGATCAGGAAGTCGCCCCGTTCGAATTGATCCTTGTGCTCGTCGATGACGAGGCCCAGGTGAAGCGCTCGTTCGGCCTGCTGCTGCTCGGCGGGAGAGAGGAGTCCGAAGACCTCCCGCAGGCGATCCAGGGCCGGCTTGCCGCTGAGTTCATGGATGATGTTCTGCTCGGCATGCGTGATCATGAAACGGTCGCCGATCGGCCGGCAACCCTGCGAGACCACCGTTCGGATTCGGACGGCGCCGGCGACCCCGACGCCGACGACGCCATCATCAACCGACTTGTCGTTGAACACCAGCCGATTCGAGCCGGGCTCGTGGCCCCCACTGGCCATGCCCCCGATCGCAGGAGCGCCCGGGCACCGGGCACTCAGTTCTTCCAGCAGGGCGTCGGTTGGGGTGGTGAAGGGATCCCCGATGATGAGAAACGACGGGTTGGTCTCCAGCCTGGGCATCGTCTTGGGCCAGCCGGTGACCGCAAAGCCGTCTCCGTCCTGCCGGAATTCAAGGTGGAACGGTGTCAACGTGGTTCCCGGAAGGTGTGCAGCCCAGAGACATAGGGCCGGCTGACCCTCGACTTCCTGCTCTCCTCCAATCACGCTCTCGGCCGAGCAGCCGAGGAGAACCTTCGGGTGCAACTGTTCGTGCACCATTGACACCAGAAATTCGGCGGATTCAGTATGGTTGGCAGAAAAGAAGACGAAGGCCAGGTCCACCGAGGAGCCGGCCAGTCCGGCGGAGACCTCGCGGCACACGGATTCCACAGCCTTCGAGGTCTGCTCCGCTCGTGACAACGCCGTCTGGATTTTCATGAATGCAGTGTACCACACCGGAGCGTTCCTCCGCTCCGGCTTCCCCTAACGCAGTAGCGCCGCGGCATGCCGTGGCGCTACAACTCGTGCGTGCTGCCGTTCAGCGTTCCGGTGCAGACAGGGCATCGTTGCGGAGGGGCGGCCGGCGAGGCGATGGGGGGCATGAGAAGCTGCGACCGTTTGATGGCGGCGACGCCGCTCTCGCAAGGGGTCCACAAACCGTTACACTCAGGGCAGAAAAACCATTGGGTGAAGCCGGGCCAGTCCCGGTCGCGCTGGGCCACCGTCTTCGGGCCTACTTATACCGAAGCCGGTCGAAACTGACATTCTCCATGTGAACGGTTTCGTTCCCGTTGACGCCGTCGGCGTCCATGTCCCGCCAAAGTGTGTGGTCGTACCAATAAAATACGGGGAAACGTTCGATATCGTACACTCCGTGGCCGTAGTCATTGACGCGCCAGGTGACCACTTTCCGTCCGGTGACGTAGTCCACCACGCCGTCTCGTTTGAGTGAGTAAGTGAAAATGATCAGCGCCGCCTCGTTGTCGTAAATCTCCTCCATCGCCAGCTCCTGCGGTGGTTCCGGCGGAAGCGGCTTGTGCGGTCGGGCCTGCGCGGCTCCGGTCGCGCACATACCGAAGACCAGGGCAACGAGCAGCGCACTCGCTCGCGTCATGATATCCACCGTCACCCTTGTATCATACCATCGGAGGCGCTGTAAATTCCCGTCGCTTTCTCTCTCCGATACCGACATGGTATGCTACGGTACCATGGTTCCCGACCTGGTCCTCTACCACGCCGAGTGTACCGACGGATTCGGCGCCGCCTGGGCCATCTGGAAGCGGTTCCCGGCGGCTGAATTTATCCCTGCCGACCACGGACATCCCCCGCCCGTCAGTTGCGCCGGACGGAAGGTGGTGATCGTGGACTTCAGTTATCCCCGACCGATCTTGGACGGAATGGCGAAGGAAGCGGCGGCTATCCAGGTATTGGATCACCATATCACGGCCCAAGAGGC
>Ga0209399_10001343_pt1 | contig 12888 bp, 10 predicted proteins | sample OV2TP3_FD_184130 | JGI IMG/M metagenome (GOLD analysis project Ga0209399, IMG submission 184130) | Hot spring microbial communities from Beatty, Nevada to study Microbial Dark Matter (Phase II) - OV2 TP3 (SPAdes) (version 3) | ecosystem: Environmental > Aquatic > Thermal springs > Hot (42-90C) ... | reverse complement strand
CACCGCCGTCGCCGGTCGCCTCGGCATCGCCGTCGATCTCACCCGATTCGATCGCATGGGCGCCAAAACGCCGGTGCTGGTCGATCTCAAGCCCTCCGGCAAGCATTACATGGAGGACCTGCACAAGGCCGGTGGCCTGGCGCCGGTGCTGCGCGAGCTCAGGAGGAAGAACATGCTCCATCTCGGCTGCCGCACCGTGACGGGGCGCACGCTGGGCGAGGACATAGACGCGCGGCCGCCGCCGTGGCCCCAGGAGGTCGTGCGTTCGGCGGCCAAGCCGCTGACCAAGGAGGGCGGCATGGCGGTCTTGCGCGGCAACCTCGCCCCCGGCACGGCGATCATCAAGCAATCGGCGGCGTCGCCGAAGCTGATGCGACACGTCGGCCGCGCCGTGGTGTTCGACGGCCTCGCCGACTTGGCAAGCCGCATCGACAGCCCCGACCTCGACGTTCGGCCCGACGACGTGCTGGTGCTGAAGAACGCCGGCCCCATCGGCGCCCCCGGCATGCCGGAGGCCGGCTATATCCCGCTGCCGAAGAAGCTGGCGGCGAAAGGCGTCAAGGACATGGTGCGGATTTCCGACGCACGGATGAGCGGCACCGCGTTCGGCACCATCGTGCTGCATGTGTCGCCGGAGGCCGCCGTCGGCGGGCCGCTGGCGCTGGTCGAGGACGGCGACGAGATCCGCCTCGACGTGGCGAAACGCCGCCTCGAGCTCAAGGTGCCGGCCGCCGAGTTGAAACGGCGCCGCGGCCGCCTGAGGCCGCCCCGCCACCCGGGTCGCGAGCGCGGCTACCTCAATCTCTATCTCGACCGCATCACCCAGGCCGAGCACGGCTGCGACTTCGATTTCCTGAAAAAGAAGAAGGTCACGGCAAAAACGCCGTAGCCCGCGTCGCTATTTCGCCTTGGCCGAGGTCAGCCGCCGAGGAACAGCCGCCCGACTTGCGGGTTCTCCAGCAATTCGTCGCCGGTGCCGGCGATCGCCGTCTCGCCCGACACCAGCACGTAGCCGATGTCGGCGAACTCCAGGCCCTTCTTGGCGTTTTGCTCGACCATGATGATGGTCTTGCCCTCGGTATTCTGCAAATCGTCGAGGATTTCGAACACCATGTCGATGAACCGCGGCTCGAGGCCGATGGACGGCTCGTCGACCAGCAGCACCTCCGGCTCCATCACCAGGGCGCGGGAAATCTCCAGCAGCCGCCGCTCGCCGCCGGACAGCACCTTGGCCTGGTTCTTCCGGCGCTCGGCCAACCGTGGATATTTGTCGAAAATCTTCTCCGCTTTCTCCTTGGCCTGCTCGGGCTTGTCCATCAGGTAGCCGCCCATCCACAGGTTCTCCTCCACCGTCATCGCCGGAAAGACCGACTTGTCCTGGAGGATGTAGGCGATGCCGGCGTCCCTCAGCTTCTCGCTCGCCGACTTTTTGGTGATGTCGATCTTGTCTGCGCCGTCGCCGATCAGGATGCGGCCGGAGAAGATATTGGTGAAGCCGAAGATCGAATGCAGGATGGTCGACTTGCCGGCGCCGTTGGGGCCGATCAGGCACAGCGACTGCTTGCGCGCCACCTGGAGGTTGAAGTTGTGGAGGATTTCCATCTTGCCGTAGCCGGCGCGCAGGTTCTCGATCACCACGTAGGGCGCGTTTTTGGCCAGCGCGGCGACTTTCGCCAGCGGCACCGCCTCGGCGATTTCCTTCGCCTGCCGGGTGACCTCGTCGACCGATATCACCGCCGTGGTGTCGATGGCGTGATGGCCAACCGCTCGCTTCGGCTTGTTCGGCTTTCCGTCCTTCGCGGCCATTCTCAATCTTCCACCATGTAATGGCCGCCGAGGTAGGCGTTGATGACGCGCTCGTCGTTCTGAATCTCGTCCGGCGTGCCGTGGGCGAGAAGGCGGCCGTTGGCAAGGCAGTAGATGTTGTCGGCGAGGTTCATGATCACCGGCATGTTGTGCTCGATCACGAACAGCGTAACGCCGAGCTCGGTGGCGGCCCGGCGCAGGCGGTCGATCAGGCCGTTGATCAACGTCGGATTGATGCCGGCCGTCGGCTCGTCGAGCAGCAGCACCTTCGGCTCGTTCATCAGCGCCATGGCGAACTCCAGGAGCTTCTGCTGGCCGAACGACAAGTTGCCGGCGATCAGCTTGCGCTTCGAATAGAGCCCGACGAAGTCAAGAAGCTCCTCGGCCCGGTCCGTCACCTCCGGCGGATAGGGCGCGAACATGTCGAGATAGGTCTGGTGGCGGTGCGGCACCGAGATCAACATGTTGTCGACGCAATTCATCTTCGAATAGATGCGCGTCTGCTGGAAGGTGCGCAAAAGCCCGCGACGGGCGATCTGTTGCACCTGCAAGTCGGATATCTCAACACCCTCGAACTTGATCGAGCCGCCGTCGATCGGATGGTAGCCGACGATGGAATTGAACAGCGTCGTCTTGCCGGAGCCGTTGGGGCCGATCAGGCCGGTGACGCGGCCCGCCGGCACGTCGAGGTTGATCCGGTTGTTGGCGACGACGCCGCCGAACGCCTTGGTGACGTCCCGGACCTCGATCATCGCGGTCATTGCGCGGCCTCGCTGCGGCGCGGGCGGTCATCCAGCTCCGGACCGCTCGCCGCCAGCTTGTCGTCGACGACGATGCCGAACATCTCCGGCCATTTCTCCTGCATCCAACCGACGATCCCTTGCTGGAAGAACACCACCAGGATGATGATCAGCGCCCCCAGGGCCACCCACTGCCAGCCGAGCATGTAGGTCCAAGTGACCTCCTTGAAAGCGTGGAACAGGGTCGCCCCCACCACCGGGCCCCACAGTGTGCCCTTGCCGCCGAGCAGGCACATCACCACCATGAAGATGCCGAAGGTGACGGTCGGGAAGGCGACTTCGAGGGGCTCGATGAAGCCGATCATGTTGCCGAACAGCGCGCCCGAGATGCCGAGGAAGAACGCCGATATCGCCCAGCCGACGGTCTTGTAGCGGTTGGTGTGGATGCCCATGCCCTCGGCCTTCGCCTCGTCGTCGCGGATGGCGTTGATGGCGAGCCCGAAACGGCCCGAATACACCTTCCGGAGCGTGAAGAACGTCACCACCGCCATCAGGAAGCAAAGCGCGTAAAAGAACAGCGACCGCTCGTCCGGCTCGCCCGGATAGACCGGCAGCGAAATGCCGCCGCCGCCGCCAACGTACTGCCAGGCGCCGGTCAGCTCGCCCGCCGCCAGCGCCACGCCGAGGGTGCCGATGGCAAAATAGGGACCGCGCAACCCGAACACGACCCAGCCGAAGATGGCGGCGAAAACGGCGTTTGCCAGCGCCGCCGCCACGATGCCGAGAAACAGGCCGAGGAAGTACTGCGGGGGCGTGATGTCGACCTTGATTTCGCCGGAGGCCGCGGTGTACTCGGCGACGTCGTAATAGAGACCGATCTGGATGATGGCGCACAGGTACATGCCGGCGCCGAAGAAAAAGATGTTGCCGAGCGAGTTGTAGCCCATCTGCCCACCCAACATGTCCCAGGTGAGCGCGAACAGGATCATCACCCACAGCACCGAGAACTGGAACGTGTAGTCGGGGAACACCAGCGGCGCCGCGATCGACGCCGCCAGGATGCCGCCGTAGAGGGCGACGGGGTTTCTGACCAGGTTCACTGGACCGCCTGCCTGTGGCGGCTGTACTGGATCTGGCGCCAGACGAGGACGGCGACCAGCATGCCGACCACCGTGAACTGCTGCAGCTCGGCGCCGAAGGTGAAGCCGGCGTAGAACTCGGCGACACCGAGGCCGAGACCGGCCATGATCACGCCCGGCAGGTTGCCGAGCCCGGCGGCGGTGACGATGACGAACGAGCGGATCGAATGCGCGATGCCGAAGAACGGCTGGATCACCCAGATCATCGAGATCAGCACGCCGGCGGCGCCGCAGATCGCGGAATTGAGCGAAAAGGTGAACGCGTAGACGCGGTCGGTGTCGACGCCCATCACCTTCGCCGCCCGCGGATCCTGGGCGGTGGCGCGGATCGCCTGGCCCATGCGGCTGTATTTCATGAAAACCACGACGATCGCCGCGAGCACGGCCGCGAGGCACAGCGAGACGAACTTAATGGTCGCCACCGTGACCAAGCCGCCCAACGAGTGGATCTCGAAACCGGACTCGGCGACCTGCACCTCCGGCCCGAACATCAGGTTCAGCAGCTGCGCCATCACCAGCGCCAGCCCGAACGTCGCCAACAGCGACGTGAACAGGTCCTTGCCGATGACGCGCCGGATCACGGCGACGTAAACCAACCAGCCGAAACCGAACATCACCACGATCACCAGCGGCATGCTGAGGATCGGATGGATGACGGGAGTCACCCAGTCGATCAAGGTGATCTCGGTGCCCGGAATCCCGATCTCGACGTGACGGGGCTGCGACAGCCACCACGCGAGGTAGCCGCCGGTGATCACGAAATCGCCCTGGGCCAGGTTTTTGACGTTCATCACCCCCCACACCAGGGCCAGTCCGTAGGCGGCGAGCGCGAAGATGGCGCCGACGAAAATCCCGTCGAGCAGCAGCTGCACGTTCAGGAGCGGTGCCTGGATGAGCAGGCCGATATTGTCCAGCATCCCGTGATTCCCCGTTTCGATGTCGCCGCAGTGGTCCTTTGAATGCGGCACCGCCTCCGCCCGGAGGCGGAGGCGGCGTATTTTCATTGTCGATAGCGTTTGGTCGGCTTCATCGGCATTAGTACATGGCTTTCCGCGGCCACTCGAGCTTATGGGACGCCCACTTCGACGGGGCGACCACGTTGAGCTTGCCGTCCTGGATTTGGCGGAGAACCATCGGCTTGGCGATGTTGTTGCCTTCCTTGGCGAACTTGATCGCGCCATAGAAGGTCTGCATGTCCGTCGCCGCCAAGGCATCGCGGACTTTCTCGATGTCGAACGACTGCGCCCTCTCGAACGCGTCCTTCCACACCAGCACCGCCGCCGTCGCCTGCGCCGACTGATACGGCACGTTCTTGTAGCCCTCGAAGGTGGCCTTGAACGTCTTGTCATAGTCCATGGCCGTGCCGAAGTACTTGTCCTTGTAGCTCAGCGTTTCCGCCCACTGGGTCGGGCACAGGATGCCGTTGGCCGCCGGGCCGAACTTGTCGATCAGCTTCGCCGCCTCGCAGTGCGTGATGGCGATCATCGGCACGTCGATTTTCAACTCCTTGATCTGGCGTGCCGCCGTCGCCGCGCCCTTCTCGTGACCGGAAACCAGCAAGATGTCGGGCTTCGTCGCCTTGACCTTGGTCAGCGTCGCCGCCATGTCGCTGAGATCGCGCGGCAACTTGTCGTCGATGACCACCTTCATGTTGAACTTCTTGGTGTCGTCGACGACGCCAGCCCGCACATCGAGCGAGAACGGATCATTCTCGAACGCCATCGCGACCTTCAGGTCCGACGGCTTTCGGCCGCTCTTCTCCGCCATCTCCGCCGCCAGCGCGATGGCGCTCGTCAGATACTGCTCAGAAGTCGAGATCACGCAGAACATGTACTTGTATCCCTGCGTGAACAGCGAGCGAGCCGCACCCTCCGCCTCAACCATCGGGATCTTGTACTTCTCGGTGATCGGGGCGATCGCCTTGGTGGTCGCCGAGCTGTATGGCCCGAGCATGTATTTGACGCCGTCCTGGTTGATCAGGCGCTCGGCCAGCTGGGCGGTGCGCAACGGTGTCGATTCGTCGTCGTAGTAGACGATCTTGAGCTTGTAGGCCTTGCCGCCGACCTTGACGCCGCCCATTTCGTTGATTCGCTTGGCGCCCAGGTTGTAACCGTTCTTGGCATTGATTCCGTTGGCAGAATACTTGCCGGTGAACGAAATGGCCGAGCCGAGGACGATTTCGTCGCCTTCGACCTTGGCGCCCGCCGGGGCGGCGAAAATCAGCCCCGCCGCGGCGACGCCGAACGCAAACGCGCCGACAAATTTGGAATGGATCGACATTCAGGTATCCTCCCTTGTTGGTTCTCGTTCGTGATCCCCGCCGGCTGGCCTGTTTGTTCCCCCAACCGCGCAGGACCGGTGATCCGAAACAGCGATCATATCCAAGTCGTCGCGATCCGCAACCTTAAAGGATTTGCGACATAGAGCGACGTTGTTGGGTCGGCCGTGCGGGGAATATTCTCCCAACAGCGCCGGCGCTTCGCGAATGAATTTTTCGTCGGAAAATTTTTATTTTTTGAACGCCGGCTTGGCGCCCGGCACCCAAGCCTTCACCGTCACCGCCTTGCCGTTTTGGGTGCGCAGCATCTTTGGCTTCACCACCTGCTGCACGCCGGGGGTCTGTTCGGCGCGCGCGAACGACAGGTGCATCGCGTCGAGCGTGATCTCGGCCTTGTGGCCGCGCTTGAACGCCTGCTTGAAGGCGGTCGTCTCCTTGACCATGCGCGCCAGGCGGTCGGTGGAATGATGGCCGAAGCGCCGCCAGATGCCGTCGAGGAACGCCTCCACCTCGCTCGGCAGGAACAACCGCGCGTCGATCTCCGGACGGCCCTTGGAGAACGCCGCGTAGATGTTCGGCTCCATCGGCCCGCGCTCGTCGGCGACGAACACCGCCGGCATCAACTTGCGGCCGTTGTAGGCGACGCAGTAGTAGGCTTGCGCGATGAACAGCAGTTGCTGGAGTTTCTGCGGCTGCAGGTACTCGTTCTCGTTCAGCGCGGTGTCCGCGAACCAGAACGCGACATCGAAGGCATTGTCCACATCGGCCGGCATCGCGAGCCTCGAGGTCAGTGACGGGACATCCCGGGCCGCGGCGCGATGACATCGCGGGAGCGCGTTCCGGGGCCGCGTCCGCGATGCAACATAGTAGGTAAAGGATAACGAAAAATAAAGGCTGGCCGGCGCCGCCGGCCGCCGCTCAGGCGACGATGTCGATGGTTTCGCGGGCCATCTCCTCGGCGACGCGCACCGTCGCCGCGGCGGCCCGATAGGCGGTCTCGGCCAGGATCAGGCGGCTGAATTCCATCGCCACCTCGACCTCGCCCGCCTCGAACACCTGCGCCTGCACGCCGCCCAGAGCCGAGCCGGCGGTGACGATGGAACTTGTGCGCACTTCGCCGGCTCTGAAGCCCGGCGTATTCTGATTGACGATGTTGTTGGCGGCGACGTTGGCCCTGAGTGCATTGGCTTGCAGGCCGGAAATCGCCACCGCCAACGGTCCAGTGACGCTCATGGCGAAATTTTTAACACGGGCGCGTAGTTTTGGCGGTGACGGCGGTCACAACGCGCGGCCCCGGTCGGATCGGAAAACGGGCAACAAAAAAGGGCGCCAGGCGCCCGGACGCGATTATCGCCGCCCAGCGGTTCACAAGACCAGGCTTACCGACGTGCCCAGGATGTTGTTGGTGCCGGTCACCACTTTGGCGTTGTTCTCGTAAATTTCGATGGCCTTCGAAACCAGGCCGCCGAAGCGCGCCCCGCGGACGCCGCCGGCATCGCCGCTGCCGTTGAAGAACTGCTCGCCGGATTCGAGGATCGCCGCGAACGTCTGGCTCGGCGCCGTGAACACGCCGGGGGTGTTCTGGCGCGAACGCCGCTGGTCGTCGCGCCCCAGCGATGGACGGCCTTCCTCGGTGTAGCCGAACGCCGCGGGATTGAACGACGGGCCGGCGCTGGCATACAACTGCTCGACGCCGGGACTAGACGAAGCGACGCGCGTCGGCGGTCCGACCCGCGTCTGAGCGACACTGGCCGGGGCAAACGTTGCCGCCGCCTTGGGTACCAAAGCCATTTTTCAACCCACCGTGGGAACACGCCGGCGCGCCGAGCAAGCGCACCTGCGGCCCACTTACACTTCGACATTCTGGAATTTATACCGAGTAAGGTGAAAGTCAAGGTGAAATACCCGCTTCCCGGTTCCGGTTACTAACGTTTTCGTATGTTATTTCAATGCATTAACCGGATGGACGAGAATCACGGTCCGTTAACCATGCGGGTCACGAAGCCGATCACCATCGCCGCCAGGCCGCGATCGTGAAGGTCGTTGTGGCCGGCGCCGGCGACCCAGTGGCTTTCCTTCGGCGGCCGCGCCGCCTGGAACAGCCGCTTGCCGAGCTCCACCGGCACCACGGTGTCGTCGGCGCCGTGGACGATCAGTAGCGGCGCCCGGATGCCGGCGATCTTGGCGATTGAGTCGAAGCGGTCCTTGACCAGGGCGCGCGCCGGAACGAACGGATAGTGGATGGCCGCCGTATCCGCCATCGACGTGAACGGCGATTCCAGCACCACCGCGCCGACCGGCGTGGTCGCCGCCTGCTCCTTTGCCAGTTGCACGGCAATGCCGCTGCCCAGCGATTCGCCGTACAGCACCCAGCGCTTCGGGGTGACGCGCTCGCCGGCGAGGAACGCCAACTGCGCGCGCCCGTCGGCGTACAGTCCCTCCTCGCTCGGGTCGCCCGGGTTGCCGCCATAGCCGCGATAGCCGGCCAGCAGCAAGCCGAACCCGGCGTCGAGATACGGCCGCGCCTTGACGCCGCGGTCGGAGATGTTGCCGGCGTTGCCCTGGAAATAGACTATCGTCGGCTTGCCGGCGCGCGCCGGACTGTACCACGAGACGATGCCGACGCCGTCGGCGGCGGTGAGCTCGACGGGGCGCATCTCCGGCAGGCCGCTGGCCGCCGGCGACCGCAACTGGTGCCCCGGATGATAGATCAGTTCGCGTTGGATCAGATACAACGCCCCAACCAGCGCCGTATAAACCCCGACCACGACGGCGATGACATTCAACATGAAGCGCCGTCCGCCCGCCGGCCGCGCCTTAACCGACCGCCGCCGGTTTCTCAGCTGAAATCGTCGGTGACGACTTTCCAGCTGCCGTCGGCCTGCTGGCACGCGGTGCCGACACCGGAGCGCACGCCGTCGGCGAACGCCACGGTGGAGCGATACTGACGGCACGACTGGCCCTGGGCGTTGCGGTACGAGTGGGTGGCCCGGAAAATCCCGGAGTTGCCGGTTTCCGGATTGCTCCATGGCACCACCTGCCCGTCGCCGGCCGAGGCCAGGCCTTGCTGGGTGGTATCGTCATACGCCCTGCGGTCGGTGCCCATCAGTGCCCGCGTCGTCAGGTAGCCGGCGGTGCCGCCGACCAGGGTGCCGGCGGTGGTGAACAGCGATTTCACCAACAGCCCGCCGCCGAACTGGTAGCCGACGACGCCGCCGAGGACGGCGCCAGCAGCGGTGCCGAGCATCTCCTCGCGGTTCATCTGCACGTTGGCGCATCCCCCGAGCGCCAGGATCAGAACGATCGAAGTAACTTTCTTCACGGCTGTCTCCTTTCTGGGAACGTCCGACGGTCGATCAAGTAAAGCCGGCGTCAATACCCGCGAACGCAAGCGTAAGTGGCGGCGATCGGCGTCGACAATGGACACGTTTCAAGCGACTGGTATTGGAATTCCGCTTTTTTGTTGAAGCGAGCACATTCTGCACTGGCCATATTGGCAACAATCTCCGGTTTTGTCCCATATTTACTGTAACATATTACAACTGAATCAATATTTAACGGCTCCTTGGCAAAATCCGGCCTTTCCCTGTTGAACTCGCCCTCGCGATGCACGTAAGGCGGCGGCGCGCCGCAGCCCGCGGCCAGCAGAACGGCCGCGAGCGCCGACACCAATGTCACCGGTCGCCTGCATCGCATGGCGCCTCTATACCGCCTTTCCGACGCCCCCACAATTGCCGCCGCCGCCGTCACTCCGGCGCCTCTTCGGCGAGCGAGAACAGCTTGGCGTTGCCGCCGGCGGCCGCGGTGTTGACGCTGAGCGTCCGCTCGACCGCGAACCGGTGCAGGTAGCGCGGCCCGCCGGCCTTCGGCCCGGTGCCCGACAGCCCCTCGCCGCCGAATGGATGCACGCCGACCACGGCGCCGATCATGTTGCGGTTGACGTAGGTGTTGCCGACCCGCATGCGGCGGTAGACGTCGTGCTGGGTGGCGTCGACGCGGCTCTGGATGCCGAGGGTCAGGCCGTAGCCGGTGGCGTTGACCTGGGCGATCGTGGCGGCGAGCCGCTCCGCCGGATAGCGGATGACGTGGACGATCGGGCCGAACACCTCGCGCTCGAGCGGCGCCAGGCCGTCGAGCTCGACGATCATCGGCGCGAAGAACGTGCCCGCGGCGAGCCGCGCCGGCACCTCGCCGCGATAGACGATCCGCCCCGCCGTCGCCATGCGCCCGGCATGGGCCTCGAGCAACGCGAGCTGCGCCTCGTCGATCACCGGCCCGACGTCGGTCGAAAGCTCGCCCGGATCGCCGAGCCGGAGCTCGGCGGCGGCGCCGACCAGCATCTCCAGCACCCGGTCGGCGATGTCGTCCTGCAACAGCAGCACCCGCAACGCCGAGCAGCGCTGGCCGGCGCTGCGGAACGCCGAAGTGACCGCGTCGGCGACCACCTGCTCCGGCAGCGCCGTCGAATCGACGACCATGGCGTTCTGGCCGCCGGTCTCGGCGATCAGCGGCACGATCGGCCCCGGCCGCTCGGCCAGCGCCCGGTTGATCAGCCGCGCCGTCTCCACCGAGCCGGTGAAGGCGACGCCGGCGATGTTCGGGTGCCGCACCAGCGGCGCGCCGACCGTCGGTCCGTCGCCCGGCAGCAGGTGCAGCGCATCCGCCGGCACGCCCGCCCGATGCAGGATTTGCGTCGCCGCGGCGGCGACCAGCGGTGTCTGCTCGGCGGGCTTGGCGACCACCGCGTTGCCTGCGGCCAGCGCCGCCGACGCCTGGCCGACGAAGATGGCGAGCGGGAAGTTCCACGGGCTGATGCAGGCGAACACGCCGCGGCCGCGCAACTCCAATTGGTTGCGCTCGCCGGTCGGGCCTGGCATGTCCAGCGGCCGGGCGAAGTCGGCGCGGGCGCGGGCGGCGTAGTAGCGGCAGAAATCCTCCGCCTCGCGCACCTCGCTCAGGCAATCCGGCAGCGTCTTGCCGGCCTCGCGCACCAGCAGCCATACCAGCGCCGCCCGCCGTTCGCCGATCAGCGCCCCGGCGCGCTCCAGCGCCGCGGCGCGCGTTTCCGCCGGTGTCGCGTCCCAGCCGGCGGCCGCGGCGGCGGCTCGCGTCGCGGCGCGCTCGATGTCGGCGTCCGTCGCCTCGACCACGGCGCCGACCTGGCGTCTGCGGTCGGCGGGATCTAGCACCGGCCGTTGGTCGCCGGCGACGTTGCCGCCGGGCATGGGCGCGGCGCGCGCTGGCCCCTCCGCCTGCCGCATGGCCTCGGCGAGGGCGCGCAATGCCGACGGGTCGCCGAGGTCGAGGCCGCGGGAATTCTCGCGCCGGTCGCCGTAAAGCCGCGCCGGCAGCGGGATTCGCGGATGCGGCTTGCAGCCGGTGCGTTCCGTCCGCTCGCGCGGCTCGGCAACGATCTCGTCGACCGGCGCAGTCTTGTCGACGATGCGGTTGACGAACGAGGTGTTGGCGCCGTTCTCGAGCAGCCGGCGCACCAGATAGGCGAGCAGGTCCTCGTGGCTGCCGACCGGCGCGTAGATGCGGGTGGCGACGCGCCCCGGCCCGGCGATGCCGCGCTCGACGATCAGTTCGTGCAGCGCCTCGCCCATGCCGTGCAGGCGCTGGAATTCGAAGTCGCGGTAGTCGCCGACCAGCTCCAGCACCGTCGCCAGCGACTGCGCGTTGTGGGTGGCGAACTGCGGGAAGAATGCATCGGTCATGGTGAGAATTTTTTTCGCGCACGCCTGGTAGGAAAGATCGGTATAGGTCTTGCGCGTGTATACCGGGTAGCCGTCGAGGCCCTGCTCCTGGGCGCGCTTGATCTCGGTATCCCAATAGGCCCCCTTGACCAGCCGCAGCATCAGCCGCCGCCGGTGGCGGTGCGCCAGATCGGCGAGCCAGTCGATCACCGCCGGCGTGCGCTTCGAATACGCCTGCACGGCCAACCCCAGCCCGTTCCAGCCGGCGAGCCGCGGGTCGCCGGCCATCGCCTCGACGACGTCGAGGGAGAGATCCAGCCGGTCCGCCTCCTCGGCGTCGATGCACAGGCCGATGTCGTGGCGCTTGGCGGCGGCCGCCAGCTCGATCAGCCGCGGCACCAGCTCCGCCATCACGCGCGCCTTCTGCGCCAGCTCGTAGCGCGGATGCAACGCCGACAGCTTCACCGACACGCCCGGCCCCTCGACGATGCCGCGGCCGGCGCCGGCCCGGCCGACGGCGGCGATGCAGTCGCCATAGTCGCGCATGTAGTCGTCGGCTTCGGCCATGGTCACCGCCGCCTCGCCCAGCATGTCGAAGGAATAGCGGTAGCCCCTGGCCTCCATGTCGCGGGCCCTGGCCAGCGCTTCGCCGATGGTGCGGCCCATCACGAACTGGCGGCCGAGGATGCGCATCGCCTGACGCAGCGCCTCGCGGATCAGCGGCTCGCCGCTGGTCGCCGCCAGGCGTTTCAGGATTTGGCCGACGTCGCCGGCGCCGCCGTCGCCGACGTCGACCAGCCGCCCGGTCAGCATCAGCGCCCAGGTCGAGGCGTTGACGAACAGCGACTCGCTGTGGCCGAGGTGACGCCGCCAGTCGGCGTCGGCGATCTTGTCGCGGATCAGCCGGTCGGCGGTGGCGGCGTCGGGCACCCTGAGCAGGGCTTCGGCCAAGCACATTAGCACCACGCCTTCCTCGCTGGTCAGCTCGTACTCGCGCAGGAAGGCGTCGAGCCCGCCCATCCGCCGCTCGCCCTGGCGCATCGCCAGCACCAGTCGCCGGGCGGTGTCGGCGACGCGGCGGCGCGCCTCCGGCGCCATCTCGGCTTGCGCCAGCAGCGCCCGCACCGCGGCCGTCTCGTCGGCGCGGTGCGCGGCCTCGACGGCGGCGCGCAAGGAGGTCGGTTGCGGGATATCGCCCACCACGGTCATGGCCTGCCCCGGCAGGTTGC
>Ga0209399_10001340_pt1 | contig 12901 bp, 9 predicted proteins | sample OV2TP3_FD_184130 | JGI IMG/M metagenome (GOLD analysis project Ga0209399, IMG submission 184130) | Hot spring microbial communities from Beatty, Nevada to study Microbial Dark Matter (Phase II) - OV2 TP3 (SPAdes) (version 3) | ecosystem: Environmental > Aquatic > Thermal springs > Hot (42-90C) ... | reverse complement strand
TCGGTCGAAGCTGCGTACGATGCCGCCGTGCTCAATGCAAAGGTAAATGATCTTTGGGTCATCCGGGTGGACAAAGATATTGCGGACATGGCCCTGGTGCGGAGGCTGCGGAAACCACCAGTTCTTTCGCGCTTCTTCAGGCAGGGCTTTCAGCGAGGTCAACTCTTCCCAGCTCTTCCCTCGGTTCTCGCTCCTATAGAGACCTACCGGCTCGACCCCGCTGTAGAGTACATCGTCGGAGGTGGGATCGACGGTTACTGAACGGATATCGCCGTCCAATACCTTGGCCCATGTCAGACCTCCGTCCTCGGTTCGGTAAAGGCCGTTGTGGGTCACGCCGACATAGACTCGTTCTGGATGTTGGTGGCAGCCATAAATCGAATCGATAATGCCATCCTCGAAACCGCGGCTCAACTCTTCCCAGGCGCCGTTCTTTGATCTCCAGGCAATGAGTCCGTGCTGCGTGCCGGCGTAAAGGCGCACTCTCTCGCTCATGGCATACCCCTTTTCTATTTGAGATTTTAGATTTTCGATTTTAGATTGAATCCAAAATGGGCAATCCAAAATCCAAAATGCTAGGCCAAAGGCCGAGCACCGGTGGCCGGCTGGCGGTCCCAGCGGGCCTCCAAGCGGGAGAAATAGTCCCAGGCCCTTTGCGCCCGCCGTTCCAGCGCGATTTCCCCGTCAAAGGCGCGGCACTCCTCGGCACTGATAAGGCCCAGCTCACCCAAACTTGCTGCCTGGACGCTCTTCTTGGCGTCGTCCTCTAGAACCAGCGAGGCAAAGAGTACCTCTGGGAGGTCTCTCCCGACCACGACAATTCCGTGACCCCGCAACAGGGCCGCGCGTTTGTTGCCCAGCACCTCAACCAGGCGCCGTCCCCGGTCCGGCGTGGTAATGAGGTGCGCCTCGGCGTAGAGCGGCACGCCGCCGCTGAATATCGCGCCTTGCAGGGTGACGGGCTGGAACTTGCGCTTCGCGATGGCGAAGAGCGTCGCATAGGGAGAATGGAGGTGGGCGACGGCCAGCGCGTCCTCGCGGGCAGCGTGGAGGGCTGTATGAATCGGCCACTCCACGGGCGGGCGCTTGTCGCCATCGAGCACCCGGCCCTCAACGTCGATGAGGAGGAGATCGGAGGGGCGGAGATTGGCCTTGTCGGAACCCATCCCGGGGGTCATGAAGATCCTCTTGGTCTCCGGATCGCACACGCTTACGTGGCCGAAGAGCCCGAGCATCCCTTGCATGGCGTAGATCCGGGCGCAGGTGGCCAGTTTCTCCTGCAGGTCACTGTCAGTTGTCATGGGAAGCTACCATTCGGACTTCGCCCACCGTCCACTCTAGTCGAGTTGAGCCCACTCTTTGAACTCCTCAAGGCCGAGCTTGCTCAGCGTCTCCATAAAAGGTCGGCCGGTTTTCTCGTGCCTGCCCATCAACCGGTGGTACTCGTAGACCATGTCCGGCAACCACTTGGCGATGGTGAAGCCTTTGTGGTTGCCGTCCGGTACCGGTTCGAGAAATCTCGGCCCGACGTCCTTCCAATCATGCTCCGCGATCCAGCCACGCTGCGTGCCGAAGATGCTCTGCAACATGGCGCTCCGATGGCCAGCCTCGAGCGCCTGATCGATGTCGAAGTTCCAGCCGGTCGTAGCATTGAAAGAATCGACGATGCTTTTGATGCCATCCGGTTTCATGTGCATCTGGGCAAACCAGCAGCCGCCGATGAGGCCGCAGAACTGGCGGTACTGCTCAGACAACGCGTTCGACCAAGACCAACCCTTCGGATCATCTCGATCCAGCGGCCCCCATTGCTCGCGGTATTTGAGATCCGGAGGGGGGTTGATCGTTCCGCCTCCTTGAGGCTTCATCCCGCCGCTCGCCACGATCTCGCGTATCATCTGGCCGAAGTGGGGCCGCCAGTCGTGCAGCGCCGGAGTCCCCTTCTTGGTGTGAACCACCCACTTGGGCGCGTCACCCCCGATTGCCTTGGCCACTTCAACCGGACCTTCAGCCAAGAGGTTCCCCCAGGTGCCTTCCCGCCGGGCCGCCATGTCAAGCAGGCGGTCGACCACCTCCACATTGCCCCACTCGAACTTGATGCCGCCGGTCTTCTCCGCGTTGAGCAGCCCTTTCTCCCAGGCCTCGAAGGCGACGCCGACGCCGCAGGAAAAATGGCTACACTCGATTCCAAGGTCGTTGATCCTCTGGGCGAGATAGAGGGCGGCGTTCCCTCGCACGCCGAGATTGTAAAAGGTGTCGAGCCACTCGCTGCCCGCGTTGAAATGGCCTACCGTCCCGCTGTATTTCCCCGCCTTCAGCTCGACGTCCCAGGGACAGAGCCGCTGGCACTGAAAGCAGGGTCTCAAGGTGACGCGGTTTTTGTCAAAGCCTTCGATGTGACTTTCCTCGATCACCGTGCTGCGAAAATTGAAGTTCGGCGCGGCGCCGAGATCCACGGCATGTCCCGCGGTTCTTTTCTCTGCTTCATGCCGCACCATCAGGGTTTTTCTCCATCTCAGTCCGGCTTCGATCAGCCGCTCTCGGTCATGGAGCGGCGGGCGTGCCGTGCCGTGCACTACAATGGCTTTTAGTTTCTTCGAGCCGAAGACCGCTCCACCGCTGTGCGCAGCGTTGTGATTGTAATCGTTGCAGAGCATCGCCGCGTGGACCAGGTTCTCTCCTGCCGGCCCGATGCACATTACCTTCGCGTCTTTCTGCCCTACCTCGGCCCTCAACCGGTCCTCCGTCTCTATCGCCCCCCTCCCCCATACCCGGCTCGCATCTCGTAGCTCCGGCTTTCCTTCTTTGATGTATAAATACGTCGGCTTGGAGGCTGCCCCTTCGACGATGATGCCGTCATAGCCGGCCGCCTTGAGATAGACCGCCCAGAAGCCGCTCGCGGCGCCGCGACCCAGTGTGTGGTTCGTCAAGGGGCTAAGATAAACCGCAGTGACTTTTGTCCCTCCGGGAGTAAATCCCGTGCCTGTGATCGGCCCGGTCATCATGACGACTTTGTTTTCCGGACCATAAGGCTTGGCGTCGAGCGGCAGCTCTTTAAGCAGGGTGTAGGCGGCTAGGGCCTGGCCGCCGATGAATTTCTTAAGCATCGGCTCCTCGGGCAAATTTTCGTCCTTCATCGATCCGGTCGTGAGATCGACGCGCAGGATCTTGCCCATGTAGCCGCCAGGCAGGCGGCTGTGCCGCTCCTTAGGAAAAAATTGGCTGTAGTCGTGCTGCACGCTCTCGGCAGTCATCGGCGGACCTCTTTGACTCGCGCAAAGACGCAAAGGAAAGGAAAGCTCCAAACTCGAAATCCGAAGCACGAAACAAATCCCAATGACCAAAAAAAGAGCAAATTCAAAACGAGATAGTTCTGGATTTCGAAATTGCGATTTTGAGTTTGTTTAGAATTTCGATATTCGGATTTCGGATTTTGATTCAACCCTTGGCGTCTTACCTCGCAAATAAAAGTCTTTGGCCTAGGCGTCATTTACGTTGACTCTGCCTTTCTCCAGGGCCAGTAGCGGTAGATAAGCCGCCCAGGGTGGATGATCGCGAGATACAGCGCCCGCGCCTTGCCGGCAAGCCCGCAGCGCAGGGTAAAAAGGTCTTTGAGCATCAGAGGCAGAGGGATTTTGTGCTTGGGATATTTCTCCGGCCTCACAGTACGGATTCCATAGGCCTCTTTTTTTTCTTTAAGGACGTAGATGACCTGGGTCCCGCCCCCCTCTTTGTCGCCATAGAGATGGCCGCTCACCTCTTCCGCTCTCTTTCTCGCCTTTGCTGAAACTCCTTCTTGGAGACCGAAATCGAGCGCGTCGACGGGGCAGGCTTGGACGCAGAACGGCTTCTTGTCCTCGCTCACCCGGTCGCTGCACATGGTGCACTTGCTCGCCTTGTGGGTGAGATCATCCTTCGAGATCACGCCCCAGGGACAGGCGTAGATGCAGTACTCGCAGCCGATGCAGACCTCCTGGTTGATGACGACCGGCCCCTCTTCGTACTTGGTGATCGCCTCCACAGGACAAACAGCGGCGCACATCGGGTAGTCGCAGTGCATGCAGCTGTTTCTCGCCCAGAGCGGAGAGAGCCCTTCGAGCAGCGGCGGCTCCATGGTGATCCAGTTGGTGGCCGACATCTCGTAGATCGTCGTCCGGGGGTGGTCGTTCCAGTCCTTGCACGCGTGGACGCACTGGCGGCAGCCGATGCACTTGGTCGCGTCGAAAAGAATGGTCCTCGGCTTGCCGTCCAAAAGACGCCCGGTCGGGATCAGCGCTCCGTATTTTCCATTCATAGATGTAGGCTTCTAGGTGACGGCCTCGCGCACGAAGAGGCTTTCCAGCGGCAGCTCCTTTTTCATCAGCCCCTGCTCGATCTGGTAGCGGTTCAAGGCACGCATGGTCCTCTTTTCGCACTCCCCGAGGACGTAGGCGTAAGGGTCTTCTCCCAGGACCTCTCTTTCCTTCCTGTAGCCGGTGATCTGTTCAGGCGTGAGGTACTTCGTCGCCATTTTGCTCGCCTCGCGGAAGGCTTCGATGAGCTTGGCCGGTAGATCGGGGTATCGCTCCGCGGTCTCCTCTTTCATCGTCATGAGATGGATGATCGGGTAGATGCCGGTCCGCTTGACGTAGCCGACAATCTCCTCAGCATCCTCGAACAGCGGCTTCACTCCGGGAAATCTCCCCATCTGTTTGGGAACCGATCCGCCGCCAAAGAGCCCCAGGTAACCGGAATCTCCGGGAACGAGCGCCGCGCCGAGGGACCCTTTGCTTAGCAGCTCCGCGAGTTGGGCCTTCTCTTGTCCGAAAGGGGGTGGGGGATCAAGCCTTTCCACTTTTACGGGCAGTTCATCGTTGATGTAGACCTCCCGGCCGGAGACGAACCAGCCCATGTCGGTGGTCTTGAGGCCGTACTCATCCAACAAGAAGCCGCGCGCCCAGCTCACGGCCGTGGCTCCGTAACGGAAGCAGCCGATCTTCTTGCCCCTGAGCTCGCTCGGATGCTTGAGCTTTCCCTCACAGTGAAAGATATTGCGCTGGCGCGGGCCACGCTGGAAAAAGACCGGCAAGGCGACGAAGCGCCGGCCCTTCTCCTTAGTTCTTAGAAACGTGGCGGCCGACATCTCCGCCACGTCGAACTCTCCTTGAACGAAGCGGTAATGGAACTCGCCGGGTGAGTAGTCGCGGACAAATTCGAGCTGGTAGCCGTCGATCGGCACAAGGCCGTCCACGAGAGCCTGGTTGCGGGGATCCGGGGGGGACCCCAGTGTGATGCGAGGTTTTGTCTCAGCCATCTGTGAACTCCTAGAGATTTTTCAGGAGGCCGCAGCCCTCTTGGGAGCAACCTCGACCAGATGCCGCCTGAAGAAGTCGAGCGTGCGGGGCCATGAGGCCTGGTCGGCAGGGGCGTTGTACTTGCTGCCGTGCCTGTCCACGAAGGCGTGGCCGGCGCCGGCATAAGAATAGAACTCGTGCGGCTTTCCGAATTTGGTAAGCTCGGCGTCGAGTTTGCGCATGTCTTCCGGCGATGGATTCTTGTCCTCCTCGCCGAAATGGCCTTGGATCGGGCAGTGGATCTCAGCCGTCCGCTCGAAAGGAGAAGGGCCTTCTCCCCATGCCGTGAAGATGTTTCCACCGTAATAGGGGACCGAGGCGCTGAAGCCGGGGTTTGCGGCGGCCACGAGGTAGGCTACGCGGCCGCCCATGCAGAAACCGACGATTCCGAGCCTCTCGCCATTGACCAGCCGCTGCCCTTTCAGAAAATCGACTGTGGCGTTTACGTCCTTGATGACGGTCGAGTCGCGGAGCCGGGAGCGGCGCGTGGGGCCGTCGTCTGTGCAATCGGCGCCGTCGCGGTGATAGAGGTCGGGGCAGACTGCGAAGTAGCCCGCGGCAGCGACTCTCTCGGTCATCTCTTCCATGAATGGATCAACCCCTCCCTGGTGCTGGATCACCACTACCGCCGGGAAAGGTCCGGCGCCATCGGGGTGGCTGATGTAGAGCTTCATAGGGTTGTTGTCTACTTTTATCTCTTCCCATCTGGATGCCATTGGCTCACCTCCCGAGATAAGATACCTGCCGTGTACATCGCGCGTGTTGCGGTTGTCAACCCCCTATACAGCTTGGAAGGGTGGACGGTCACTAGCCCGGACTATTCATGCAACAAGGAAAAACCCCGACGCACTGCCGAGTGAGGGGGCGAGCCGTGACTTTTTTTCTTTTATTGCCCTCGACCGGAAGGGCTTGTCCCCGAGGTCGATGAATAATCCGGGCTAGGATTGTTGTTCGGGCTGGCTTTGTTATTATTTCTGACTTCAAGCCACCAATTCTCCCTGAACGTCACTCAGAGCGAGAACCCGACCGACTGCCCCCCCTGACCCCATCTCAGCTTTCGTTTACCCTGTCAAGGAGCAGCTCTACCGGCTTCCCGTTCTTTGTCGCTTTTTATCCATTGAAGTTAGGTTTTGTCAATTTTTGTCACCCACATGGGACAAACCCCATGAGGACCAGGGCAGCACAGTCTTTAAAAACAGCTAGTTACACGCCTGACAGGCCCCTGGCATGGACATTGCTCGTATAGAAGCGGGGGTGTTTATTTATGAACGAAGACCATCCGGATCTTAAGTTGCTTACTCTTGGGGAGGCAGCGGCGATTCTTCAAGTCTCCAAGCGGACCCTCCTCAGGATGATACAGCAAAAAGAAGTGCCGGCTTTCAAAGTTGGCGGCCAGTGGCGCATTCGCGAGAGTCAGTTCAGAAAATGGGTCGAGGATAAGGAAAATCCAGTTTCCAGCCTCGGGGAATAAGGTTTGACCAACCGGAGATTCACATCTGTAAGGGAGCGGGAGGTTTTATGACGAAACGGATGCTTTCATGGAAAGTAGTCTTTATAACCGGCCTCTTACTTTTGCCCCATCTCACCTGGGCTAAACCACTTCGCATCGGCTCCATAAGCACGGAGCCGGCCGCCGAGATCAAGGAATTTTTGCCCTTTGCCAGCTATCTTGCCAAACAGCTCCAGTCGGAAGGATTCGACCAGGGGAAGGTTGTCGTGGCGAAGAGCATGCCCGAGATGGCCGCCTTTCTAAAAGAAGGGAAGGTGGACCTCTATATTGACAGTCCCTTTCCGACCATGGCTGTAAGCCGTCTTTCCGGGAGCAAGCTGCTGCTCAGGCGCTGGAAAAAGGGGATTGGCGAATATTATTCGGTGATCTTCACGAGAACCGACAGCGGGATCAACCGACTGGAGGATCTCAAAGGGAAGATGCTCGCCTTTGAGGAGCCCTTCTCCTCGTCCGGTTATTTTGTCCCCAAGATGGCGTTGATGCAGGAGGGATTGAAGTTGGTGGCCAAAAAGCAACCTTCGGATCCCTTAGCTCCCGGCGAGGTGGGCTATGTATTTAGCCTCGAAGACGAGAATACGATGCTGTGGGTGCTGAGAGGGAAGGTTGTGGCTGGGGCGATGGATCATCAAAAATATCCCAACGAAGCGAGAGCAAATCTAAACAGCCTGAAGATACTTCATAAGACGCTTTCTTTCCCACGCCAGATAGTCAGCCATCGGGCAGATCTTCCTGGGAATCTCGTGGCGAAGATCAAAGAGACACTGATCAAGATGGATCAGTCAGAGGAGGGGAAGAAGGTGATGCAAAAGTTTGAGCGGACAAGCAAGTTCGATGAGATACCCGAGGCATCCATGGCTCCTCTACTGAAAGCTGGGAAATTCATTGACGCCGAGATCGGGCTTAGATGAAGCTCAATATCCGCTTCAAGTTAGTTGCCTTCGCGCTCATCATCGCACTGCTGGCAGGGGGGGGCATCTCCCTCTATTCCATTTATCAGGGACGAGAGCGGATCCTTGCAACGTTTGAGAAGGAGGCGAGAGAGATAACGGGTCTGATTTCCGGGACCATTGTCGACGATCTCTATGTTCTCGATCTGCGTTCCCTGCGCCACAGGCTCCAGAGCGCCCGGATCAATCCTGACATCAGGTACACGTATGTAACGGATCTGCAGGGGTTGGTGCTGAGCGATGCCACTGAGGAAAATGCCCTACGGGATCAGAGGCTAAGCGACAGCTTTAGCCGGGAGGTTCTGCTTTCGGCGGGTTGGATCTCTCGGGTGGAGGGAGATCTTCTGAAGGTCGGAGGTCCGGTTTTTCTGCCTGACGGCGCACGCCTAGGACATCTCCAAGTAGGATATTCGCTTGATCATGCCTACAAAGCCGTTCGGGACACAACCCGGACGAGTCTCTACATCACTCTGATCGGCGTTGGTGTTGGCGCCTTTCTGGCCTTTATGGTGGCGACGGGCTTTAGCCGGCCTATTTGGTCTCTCGCGCAAGCCGCCAGGGAGATTGGCCAAGGGAAGTTGGATACCCGTTTGATGATTGACAGGGGAGACGAGTTAGGAGCCTTGGCAAAGTCCATCAATCATATGGCTGAGTCTCTACAAGGGCGAGAGGCTGAAGCCAAGCGCGCAAAAGAGGCGCTCGAGGCTCGCTACACAGAACTAGAAACCCTCCAACAGATGAGCCAGACAATTCTAAATTCTCTGGATCTCGAAACGGTCCTGCAAGGCGCCTTGGACAAGGTTCTCTCTCTTGGCCTCTTTGATTTGGGGGCCATCCGCGTCTTGGATCGTAGCCGCACATCTCTCGAACCCGTGGTCAGCCGGGGGTTTCGCGACCCCAAAGCTGTGCGGACACATCGGGTCAGGGATGTCACCACGGGAAAGATCATCGATCGAGTGATGGCCTTGAAGGAACCTCTCGTGGTGGAGGATGTTCAGCAGTGGGACGGACTGCGCACGTTCAAGAGCGAAGGGGCACAGTCGGCCATTGTAGCGCCTGTGCGCACCGAAGAGGAGACTGTCGGGGTCCTCCATCTCGGCAGCCGCACACCGCGCAAGTTTCAGCCTGATGAGGTGCGCCTTTTGGAGGCCATCGGGAGCCAGATAGGGATCGCCGTCCAGAAGGCCCGTCTCTACGAGCAAACCAAGCAGCAGGCGCTTGAGCTGGAGAAGGCCAACAACGTGAAGGATGAGATGCTGCGCTTTGTGTCTCATGAGCTTAAGACACCGGTGAATGCGGTGATCGGTTATGCGGGGATGATTCGGGACAAGATGTTGGGAGAAATCAACTTAGAGCAAGGCAAGATCCTGGACAAGGTCATGGGACGCTCCAGGGAGCTTTTGGGGATGATCAACAGCTTGCTGGAGGCGACGCGGATTGAGGCCGGGGCAGTGAAGGCGGAGAGCCGTGAGGTGGGTCTGGATAGCTTTTTGGATGAGCTTAGGGCGAGCTACGATGTCCCGTTGGGTAAGGAGCTTAGCCTTCAGTGGAACTATCCCTCCGGCCTTCCGGCGATCAGGACAGACGCCGGGAAGCTCAGGCACATTCTGCAGAATCTCATCAATAACGCCATCAAGTACACGGACAAAGGTCATGTGTTGGTGTCCGCCCGGATAGGAGGAGGCAGCAGGCAGCAGGCAGAAGGTAGTGGACAGGTTGAGTTCCAGGTGGCGGATACGGGAATCGGGATACCCGAGCAGTCCCTGCCCTTCATCTTTGAGATGTTTCAGCAGGGGGATGGCTTGCGCAGGGCGCACCGGGGTGGAGTGGGCTTGGGGCTTTATATTGTCAAGGAGTTCACAGAGATCCTGGGAGGCAAGATTGAGGTGGAGAGCGAGACAGGCAAAGGATCAACTTTTACCGTAACGATACCGTGCGCGCCAAAAAGAATTGACGAGATAGAGGAGGAAGCATGGTGAGAAAAAAGATCATCGTAGTTGTTTTGTGGTTACTGCTCGTGCCACTGGCCAGTGCAGCACAGGGCAAGCCTTACCGCGTCGGAATACTGCTCCCTGGTGATCAATGGGCTACCTCTGTGGATGGATTTAAAGAGGGCATGAAGGCGCTCCGCTATGTGGAAGGGCAGGATGTTCATTATCTTTTTGAGAATGCCAAAGGGGACAAAAAAAAGGTGGCGCAGCTTACTAAGAAGTTCGTCGATGAGAAGGTCGATGTGATCTATACGATCACGAATACTGCTCTTAAGATTGTAGCAGAAGTCAGCCGACCCTCCAGGACCCCGGTGGTTTTCGGGTCGGCCTCCGGGCCTGTAGAGAGCGGAATCCAACCGGGCTATGCCACGCCCGATACCCACATAACCGGGGTGACAAGCGGCAGTATTGAGTTGGTGGGCAAGAGACTAGAGATATTAAAAGAGGTGCTCCCGCATTCCAAGAAGGTCACAGTGATTGGTGACCATGAAGCCGATAGCTCCAAGGCAGCTTTCGCTATTGCTGAGAAAACCGCTCCCAAGCTAGGGCTTACTCTGGTCGAATTCAGGGTTAAGAGCGGGGAAGAGGCGATAGAGACAGCAAAAAAGCTCACCCGCAAAGAGGCGGACGTGCTTTTCTTAATCCCCAGTCTTTATGCGGTGGGGTCCATTGGGGAGATCGCCGCAGCGGCTAAATCCGCCCGTCTTCCCTTTGCTGTCTATCAGGTTGAGCATGTGAAGAAAAACGGCGCCCTTCTTAGCTACGGCTCTTCCTATTATCTCCAGGGCAAGCAGTCGGCATCGTTGGTCAATAAAATTCTCAAGGGAACACCAGCGCATCAGCTTCCGATCGAAAGGCCAAGCCTCCATGAACTTATTCTTAACCTCGATACGGCTAAGGAGATCGGTATCAAATTTTCTCCCGAGGTGATCAACCGGGCAGACGGGCTCATAGGCGGAGGAAGCAAGAGGTAGTCCAGTGAGGCTCTTCCAATCCAAGAGCATTCGTTCTCGTCTTTTTAAGACGACGATCCTCGCCATCACCGGGGTGCTGGCAGTCGCGGCAGTGGTCTGGCGTCTTAGCATCGAGCCTGCCTGGAGGATGGAAGTGGCTAAGAATCAGTCGGAAGTAGCCAGAAGGGTAGCGGATCAGATCGACGAGTTTCTGGATCACCGGATTGTGGAGCTTCTCATGGCGGCTGAGATCGGTCGCTTCTGGGAGCATGAAAGAAATAGACAAAAGGGAGCCCTTTATCGGTTGTTGAAGCTTGACCCCCAAGTTCATGAGCTTTCGGTTGCAGACCAGGAGGGTCAAGAGGTCCTGCGCCTCTCGCGTACGCAGGTCCATTCGGATGCCGACCTGATTTCTCTAGAGGGGACAGAAAAGTTTCTGCAGGCGATCCAGGGAAAGATCTACATCAGCAAAGTCTACCATGCCCGTACGGCAGAACCCTTCGTGACTTTGGCTGTTCCCCTTAAATTCACCGCCACCGATATTAGGGGAATTCTCAGCGCAGAGATCGCCCTTAAGACACTTTGGCAATCTATCTCACACATCAAAATAGGCAAAGCTGGCCATGCCTTTGTGGTGGACCAGAAAGGAAAACTGATTGCCCATCCTGACTATTCCAAGGTCCTTCTTGGGCTGAATATGGGTCACCTTCAGGGGGTTAAGGAGTTTCTGAGCCATCCAGGCAAGGATCCAGACCTCGGTAAGATTGTAGTAGGGCAGGATAGGAAAAAAGTCATAAGCACCTTTGCGCTAGCTAAAAGAGGTCCTTGGGGCGTTTTTGTGGAAGAACCTGCGGTTACTGCCCTGGCAGAGGTCAAGCAGGTAGAAAGGCTTGCCATCCTGATTTCTGCGCTCACGCTAGCTGGGGCCTTTGGCTTGGGTTACTGGTTCAGCGAGCGGATCAGCCAACCAGTGCGCAAGCTTGGGGAAGGAACGAAGCTGATTGCCCAGGGGAACCTGGAGCACAAACTGGAGATCCATACCGGTGACGAGATCGAAACCCTGGCCCATCACTTTAACCAGATGGCCCAAGCCTTGAAGAGTTCTTATGAGGGGCTGGAGACAAAAATCGCCGAGCGGACCAAAGAGATCTCTGCCCTGTATGCAGCCCTCACCCCCCTGGCCACTGTAGACTCTGTGGAAGAGATGCTAGAGAGGGTTATCGATAGGCTCGTGGAGGTCACTGGGGCCGATGCGGCTCTGATACGAGTTCAAGATAGGGCTACCGGGGCTTTTGTCTGTGCTAGTCAACGCGGATTCCCCGCGTCCTACCTGGAACGGGCACTGACGCTCCCGCCTGATTCTGTCGGCTCTACACTGGGTTACGTCTTCAAAAGAGGTGAGTCTATTATTTCTGCTAATATTGCCGAAGATCCCCGGCTCACGGGAAAGATCCAGCTCGAAGTTGGTTTCCAATCCTGCGCCTATCTCCCTCTAAAAGTCGGCATGGAGGTACGAGGAGCTGTTCATCTTGCTAGCCGCGAGGTGGGTTATTTTAACGAGGAGAAGAAGGATCACCTCATGGCCATCGCTCGCCAGATGGGTATAGCGATGGAGAATAAGGAGCTCTTCGAGGAGGGCCAGCGACGATCGCAGGAGCAGGCAGCGCTGAGCGCGATCGCTACGGCCACAAGTCAGTCCCTTCAGATCGATCATGTCCTTAAGGTGGCGCTGGATAAGATCCTGGAGGTGACTGGAAGAGTGGTAGGTTTTGTCCGGCTGAAGGACCAACTGACTGGGGAGCTCAGGGTTGTAGCATACCGAGGGATCTCCGAACAATATGTCGCGGCTATTAAGGATCCAAAACGGATTGGCTGGGTGGCGGCCAAGGTGCTGGCTACTGGGGAGACGATAGCGGTGAACGATCCGTCTCCCGGCGACTTCCTGGAAGACACTTGGGAGGAAGGGCTTCGGGCTACGGTTTGGGTTCCCCTTCAGGCCCACGGGCAGGTGGTAGGCGTGCTCACGGTAGCCTCCAGAACGCCGCGACTCTTTGACGCACGGGAGACCGAGCTTCTCAAAGCGATCGGCCACATAGTCGGGACCGCGGTGACTAATGCTCGTCTCTATGAGGAGACAAGTCGTAGGGCCGAAACGATGCAGAGCCTCAAT
>Ga0209399_10001339_pt1 | contig 12901 bp, 13 predicted proteins | sample OV2TP3_FD_184130 | JGI IMG/M metagenome (GOLD analysis project Ga0209399, IMG submission 184130) | Hot spring microbial communities from Beatty, Nevada to study Microbial Dark Matter (Phase II) - OV2 TP3 (SPAdes) (version 3) | ecosystem: Environmental > Aquatic > Thermal springs > Hot (42-90C) ... | reverse complement strand
GCAGCAGCGGGTGGCCATGGCAAGGGCGATGGTTACCGAACCGAAGATCCTGCTCATGGACGAGCCGCTCAGCAATTTGGATGCGCGCCTGCGCGAGCAGATGCGTATGGAGCTAAGAAAAATCACGCGGTCCATTGGGGTAACGACACTTTATGTCACCCACGACCAAGCCGAAGCATTGAGCCTCGGAGACAAGGTCTGCGTGATGAATGAGGGCAAGATCCTGCAGGTGGGCGCCCCGCAGGAAGTCTACGCGCGCCCGAAAGATCTTTTCGTCGCCAAGTTCGTCGGGGAGATGAATCTGATCAAGGCCACGGTCGCCGATCGAGGTCAAGTGCTTTCACCTTTAGGAAAGATAGGTTGCGGAGTGCCCCATGGCTCTTCATCCGGTAAGGAAATCACCCTGGCCATACGGCCGGAACATCTGACCCTGCTGAGCCCGGCCAAACCACAGGAGCACTCGGTAAAAGGAAAAATCGTAACGAAGAATTATCTAGGCGACGCCGCTATCCTCGAGGTCGATGTCAACGGCGTCCCCCTGATGGTCAAGCTCCCGGGGGACTCGGACTTCCAAGTAGGGCAACAAGCCCTGGTCGTCCTGCCCCCTGACCGCTGGCATGTTTACGGTTAGAACTGCGTGAGGGGGACAGGCTACTTTTTCTAGGATGCAATCCCACGTACCCTCTGTGGCAAGTCTTGAAAAAGTTGCCTGTCCCCTTTTTCCCTGTCCCCTTTTTCCACTTGTTTATGGTTAAACGGTTAAAAGGAGGAACCTCTCATGAATAAAGTCATTCAACCAAAATCTCTGAACGACCCAAGGCCGCGTTACAGCCAGGGCATTCTTGCCGGAGAAGGCAAACTGCTCTTCATTGCCGGGCAAACCGCTTCTGACAAAGACGGAAACGTCGTCGGCAAAGGCGACATCGAGGCGCAGACCCATCAGGTCTTCAAGAACCTGAGCGCGGTGCTGGAGGAAGCCGGTGGAAGTCTCGACGACCTGGTCATGACCACGACCTACATCACGGACAGAAAGTACCGCGAGGGGTACAACCGCGTCCGCCAGCAGTATTACAAGAAGAGCCAGCCGACCAGCACGCTGGTCATCATCAGCGGGCTCGCGAACCCGGACTATCTGATCGAGATTAACGGCGTCGCGGTGTTGTAAGAAAAAGGGGGCGAGAGGTAGCTCCCCGAACGCCCGGCGCGAGTTAGCCGCTCTTGCCGTAGATCCGGTCGATGAAGCCCTCCTTCTCGATCTCGCGGACGATACTGTCATCGATGAGATCATCGACGGTCACTTTCCTCGCGGGACTGCCTTTGAGGGCATCCTCGAGCTGAATTTTCATGCCCTCTCGGGTCGTATAGGGAACACGCTCCATGAGCTTCGCCGTCGCCCTGTAAGCGTCCTCCAAGTAGGCCTTATTGGCGCCCCGCAGGTACTTGGCGACGACTTTCTGCGCCCCCTCCTTGTTGGTGTTAAAGTAATGCGCGCCCTCGATCAGAGCCATGACCGTCCGCTTCACCGTATCGCGCTTTTTTGCGAGATAACTTTTAGTGGTGACGGCACAGATGAATGGAAGCGGATAAGGTTTTGCCAGGTCGGCCATATTGACCAGAATCCTGTAGGGCGTCAAGTTCCCGGCCAGGCGAACGTTTCCCGGTGGCGAAGGAAATCCGGCAATGGCCCCGCGGCTGAAAGCGGCGGCCCGATCCGAGGCACCGCCGATCTGCAAGATATTGACGTCTTCCATGGGCTTTAATCCTATTCCTTTGAGCAGTTCCCGCGCAGCCACATCCGAAACGCTGCCGAAGCGGCTGATGCCGATAGATTTACCTCTAAGACCCTCGGCAGACTTGATCGAATCCTGAACCACCAGCTCATAGACCAAGGCATTGATAAAACAGGCCACGCTCACCAGATCGGCGCCGCGGACCGCGGCCAAGGCCACGCCGCTACCCGCTGCATTGCCGATCTGAACGTCCCCCGCGAGGATGGCCGCCACGCTGATCGTCGTGCTCCCTATGTAAACCACATCGGCGTCCAAGCCGTGCTTCTTATAGAAGCCCAATTCTTTGGGGATGTTCCAGACCGAGTTCAGAGCGTCCGTCGAGCTGTAGGCGAGCCGAACCTTTTCCTGCGATTGTGAAGTTGTCCATGGGATGAGGACTACAGTAAGTAGGACAGCGAACAAAAGGATACTGTGGCAGCACCTTCTGCTTCTCATAGGACCCTCCTCAAAGATTTATTCCACTTGCCCAACGGCAGCGATGTTGGGCCAAGGGAGTAGAACCAGGCGTAGCGGTGGTGCAGAGCGAGACAAAGGACGAGGGTGGCGCTCGACCACTCCAGCACTTCATCGAGCAGCAGGAAGCGATCTCCCTCGAGATTCATGAACAGGACCGACAGCGCCGCCATCACAACGGAGTTCAAGAACCCCACGGGAAGCGGCGCGAATCGGATCGACCACGGAGCTATGATCCTCAGCCCCACGGCAAGCCCGACAAAAAGAACTACAGGAACCAGTGGCCCGAAGAGGTTGTGGAGGTTTCCCCCTTGGATGTTGTAGCGCGCCTCAAACGCGGGATCGTCTAGATCTAGCACGAGCATGCCTTGGCCCCAGTTAAGCTCCTCGCCCACCAGGACCAGACACCCGGCGCCGAAAAAGAAGTACCAGGCACGCCTCCCCCTCCCCTCGCGTGATGCCCTCCAGAGCCACAGGTAAAGCCCACCGGCAAAAACGAAGCTCAGCGCGGTGAGCCACTCGAGCACGCCCCCCTCCCACATGAGGTACTTCCAGGCACGGGTCGGCCGATAGGCGTTTACGAGTATGGCGCTCACGGCGGCGCTCGCCAGAGCGATCGCAAACCCTATCGGAGTGCAGCCGGTGAGATTGGATATCCGACCTGGGATATTCATTGATTGACGTTGAAATCGACAAGCGTGGAGGTCGTCACTGCTCCTTCGGCTCCCGAAGATGTTTCCTCGCGCAGGTAGACAATAGCCCTCGCCTGTGGCGAGTAATAATACGTGATCACCCTCCCCTGCGATCTTCCCACGCGGCCTGTTCTTTGGGCAGTTGTCATCAAAATCTTAAACGCCTCGAGCTCACCTTTTAGCGTCTTGACTCTCTCCTGAGATTGAACTTCATACTGTGCCGACTCCTGTCGTTGAATCCCCGGCATTTGTAGGGAAAACTGCCCCGACCAAGAGAGGCCCACCTGGATGGGGAATCTGAGAAGCTCTCCTCTCCATCCTGGTCTACCCAGGAGAATCGAAACGATCATCGATCCATCCAACTCCTTTTGTTGATCTCCTCTTATGCCGAAGACCCTAAAGCCACCTTTCTCTGCCCTCACGAGGTATTCCGGAAATCCGCCAAGCTGGGGTCCTTCCACTGAGACGCTGACAGGACGCTTCGCTTCGACTCTAATGCGCCACCAATCCCCGTTCTTATAAACAGGCGCATCGGCCTGCTGGGCGTACGGACCGGAGGGCAAGATCAGGAACAATGAAAAGACCGTAAGAAGAGCGGAGAAAACTTTCGTCATTGCTATTTGAAATAGCCCTCCTTGACCAACTGGTCGATGAGGCTTGTATCGATAAACGCGGTAGGATCCGCAGAAGCGGCCTTAGGCGCGGTCTTTTTGATGGCCTCCAAAGTAGTCCGCTGGCCTTCCACCTTGGGCTTAGGGAGCCGGTCTGCCCACTTTGAAAACGCCTGGTAGGCATACTCCGTGTCTTCACGACTGCTCCCCAGGAATTCAGTCAAATAGTTAACAGTTTTCTCTTTTTGTTCGAAATAGATTTTCATCGCGTCAGCTATCGCTCTTACGAAGCGAAGGACCGTATCCCGGTTCCTACTAAGATAAGATTTCTGAACCCACTCCCCATTATTCTGCCAAGGAATTCCCAAATCAGGCAGGGAAATCAGGGGACGAAAGCCGCGCTTCTCCGCGATGCGGTCGAAAGGGGGCGCCAGAGGCCCAAACTGGACATCCCCCTTCTCCATCTGGGCTATGATATTTGCTGCATCGGGCCGGGCTATTTGGATCAACTTGACATCTTTTTCAGGATTGAGGCCCAACTTGGTCAGCGCAAACCTCAAGGCGACGTCTGGGATCGTCCCGAACGGAGCCCCGATGTGGCCTGTTTTACCCTTGAGATCCTCGGGCTTCTTAATATCCTTGTGCGCCATGACCGTGTAAGGGAAAACGTTGATCCAGGAGGAAACCAGGACGAAAGGCGGAGATCCCTCTAGGGTGGCGGTAACAAAAGCCGCCGCCCCTGATCCTGTGGATATCTGCATGCTCCCCCCCAGCATAGCCTGCACCGCGGCCGAGGTACTGGTCCGGATGATGTTTACATCGAGGCCATGCTTGGCGTACAGCTTTTCTTTTTGCGCAATGAAGAAAAGGCTTGTCCCCGGATTAATTCCTGTCTGGCCCACGGTAATCTTGATGTTCTGGGCGCCAAGATAGCCAGGGCAGAGGAAGATAGCCCCATACGCGGATAGGACCAGCAACAGGACCTTGGCGGAGCGTGCTAACCATGCGGACTTCATCGTTCGACCTCCATTGTTCGTTATTGGTTACTCGGAAAAAATTTCGGTTAACCATTATACGAGTTACGATTACACGAAAATCACTTCGGCGGTTTCCATTTCTCGAGACGCCTCTCGACGACCTTCAACAGTTCTGTCAGCACGGCGCCGAGGCAGGCAATGATCACGATCGGGACAAACATAGCCGCGATCTGAAAGCGCTGGGCAGCCACCGAGCTTAAGTATCCCAGGCCCATGGCGGCCCCGTACTGCTCAGCCACCACGATATAGACCAACGCCCTGCCCAAAGCCACCCTCACTCCGGCCACGACATAAGGGAGTGAGCCGGGCAGGGAGACTTTAAGGAAGATAGTCGCATCGCTGGCTCCGAAGGAGCGCGACATCTTGATGAGATTGGTGTCCGTATTGGCGATTCCGGCCATGGTGTTGATCAGAACCGGAAATACCGCTGCCAGAAAAGTCATGATTATCTTCGAGATCGCCCCGAGTCCGAAGAGCATGATGATGAGAGGGAGCAGGGCGATGAGGGGCGTGGCGTAAATTCCAGACAGGAGCGGGTCGAACGTCCTGCTGATCCCCTTGTACCACCCCATCGGAATTCCGGCCAGGACCCCGGCCGCGACCGCTGCGGCGAAACCGGCAGAGAAGTTCGTGAGGCTGAATATCATGTGTTCCCAAATGATTCCAGTGGCAAACAGCTCGATGCCTTTGGCGATGATCTGGGAAAAGGGAGGGAAGTAAAAGGGATCGAGGATACGGCTCCGGCTTCCGACCTCCCACGCAAGCAAAAAGGAAAGGATGCCCAGGACTCCCAGGCTCCGTCCCAGAAGATCTCTAAGCCACAGCGCTAAGCGGCGCAACGGGTTAAGCTCAGAGCCGCTGGGAGAGATCGGAACCAAGCCCTCCTGCTCGGCGGCAACCGGTTTGGCGGTTGAAAGGGGCTCGGTTTCCAGCGCCATCAAGCGCCATATTTATGCCCCGGCGCCCTGGCTGTCAAGCACTCAGCTTCAGCTTTACCCAAAGAAGCTCTGAAAGCCAGACTCTTTTCCCATCCATTGGGCGATCATCTCAGGGGGAACGGTCGCCTGAATCAGACCGGCAATGATGAAGGCTGAAATCATTCGTGGCGCAATCTCAAGAAGTAGAGTCATACTGGACTTGAGGCCCCTCTCTGCCGACTGCGGAGATTTGAGGTAGATTGCTATTAAAAAAAGAAACGCGACCGCCATCATGATCAGCGTAGAGATGTCCATAGATCTCCTTAAAATGAGCGGGAATTTTCCCTTGAAAGGCATAAGCAATCTTAGAGCGATAGATAGGTAATGAAGGGGTCTATTTATTTAACAAATTGAAGCGCAGAGCAATTAGGAACCACATAGGATAGGAAACTTTTTTCTGCTTTCGGGGTCGAGGCATTGAAGAGGAGCCCGTCTGATGGGGGCTGGCTTTGTAACTTTGCCTGAAATATCATATGCGACTAACTCCATCGTGCCGGCAGTGCTTTCGGTTTTGGTCTTTATAATATTTTTGGCCTGCGGGGCATACCAAAATGTCCATTCACCGCAATCTGGCCTATAAAGGGCTCCAGTATCGATGACTGAACAGCGGCATTTGCATTCAAAGGCCTCAAATCTACCGGCGGTTACTGCAATTTGTCTAAAATCAGCTACGTCGCAATCGATCTGCGTAGGGATGCGAAACTCCTTACTTTCTCGAGGTTGTCCCATGAGAAGAGCTCCACCTGGGTAGCTCCACGTTTTGCCTACCCACAGAGGGAAATTGATGTTAGCGAGAAGTGTCGTCCCACCCTTTACCTTTCTCATATCCGCCAGCTCGTACACCCAATAATCTCCCGCCGTGGTAACCGGGCGCTCGGCAATCGGCCCTTTATAATTCTCCGGCGGCGTTAAAGATGACAAGAGAGGAGTGCAGCCGGTGATCAATCCGAATAGAAGAAGATGCGGCAAAAAGAAATGGAGGCTATATGCGATCTTACATCGTGACGCCATATAAAGCCCTCCTCCTTAAATCGCAAAAATAAGCCCCTTCAGTCTCTATGATCCTCTCCCCCGCCATTTCTTGTCAAGCCCGATTTCCCGCCTCAGGTGCCCTGGATCTTCTTACTAAGAGTCGCAAATGCGGTGCCAATGTCGGAAGATTGGCGCTAGTCTAATTAATGCATCGAACTAGCGGGGGAATTCCTGAAGGGTAGATTCAATTAAACCGGCAGGTAAAAGGCACGAGTGTATCCTTCCGATACGTCTCCGTCTAAAAAAATCCTTAGCCTGACTTCTAGGATTGACTTTTAAGTGCTGCCCTGGATATGTTTCCTCAATCCCAAGGAGAACGGAAATGGGTATAGACAAAGATGCGGCCCAGAAGGTGTTGGCGCATATAGACCGGGACGAGCTGGCTCAACTCGGCTGTGATCTCGTCAACATTCCCAGTCCAACAGGACAAGAGAAGGCTGTGGCGGAATTCATCCTGGATTGGTTCAAAGCCAACGGCCTGAAAGCGATACGTCAGGAAGTGGAGATAGATCGGCCCAATGCCGTGGGGATTCTGAAGGGCGAGGGCGCGGGATTGAGCCTGGGTTTCAACGGGCACATGGACACGAGCTTTACGGGCACTGAAGAAGATCTCCGCATGGTGGCCAACGTCGAGCCTGATTCCGATCTCAAAGCCTCGATCGGGGACGGAAAGGTTCGCGGCCTCGGCATCTCGAACATGAAAGGCGGCATCGCTGCCTTCATGATCGCGGGGAAGGCGCTTAAGAAAAGCGGGGTTAAACTCAAAGGCGACGTTATCCTCGCCGCGGTCGTGGGCGAAATCTCGCGCACGCCGATCGGACCTTGGCAGACCAAAGAGTACCGGGGAGAAGGCGCCGGCACGAGACACCTTCTGACTCACGGAATGCACTCGGATTACGCAGTTGTGGCGGATGGGTCGGATATGAATATCGTCTGGACCCAAACCGGAGTCGTTCAGATCAAGATCACGACCTTCGGCAAAGCGGAGGCGGCATGGGGAACCAAGCGGGTCACCCACCCACCCGTGAAGCTAAACGCCATCGTCAAGATGACCAAGATCATAGAGGCCTTAGAAAAATGGGCGGAAGGTTTTGAAGAGCGGTACATTTACAACTCCCCTACCGGCCCGGTCCACCCTAAAGTCAACATCGGCGCGATAGAGGGAGGGGCGCCCTACAGGCCCAACTACTTTCCAGGAGTTTGCAGCGTTTACGTCGATATCCGAATCCCACCTCAGGTCAGACCCGTGACCGTTCAACATGAGATTGAAAAGAGCCTTGCGCCGCTAGGCATCGAATACGAGATGGAGCCTTACAAGTCGCTCCTAGGACATGAAGGAAAAGGTGTCGAGCCCTTGGTCGAATCCATCGAAGAGGTCTATGAGTATCTCTTCGGCGAGAAGGTGAAGCCCGAGGCCCCCGACCGGGCGAGCATCTGGACCGACACGAACGTGTATAACGAATTGGGAATTCCTGCGGTGAAAATCGGCCCTCGCGGTAGGAGAATAGGACCACGCAACGAGGAGCTGGAGATCGACCAGATGGTTAAAGCTGCGCAGCTCTACGCCCTCGTCGCCTTGGACATCTGCAGCCGCGAGCGCCCCTGAGCTACTGTAGATGCGCGACAAGAAACACTGGCTGCTCGCCGGAGTCCTGTGTCTGGCTTCCTGCACGGCCGCCCAGAGACCGTCCTGGAAGAGCTATTACGACGCCGGATTAAAGGCATATCAGCAAGGCAGCTATAGCGACGCGGAAAAGCACTACTTATCGGCGGTTAAGGAAGCCGAAAGATCCGGGACTCAAGACTCCTTGGCTATGACCCTTAACGACCTGGGGCTGGTCCACTATGCCCAGGGCAAGTACGCAGAGGCCGAACCTCTTTACAAGCGGGCGCTGGAGATATGGGAGAAGATCCTGGGGCCGTCGCACGCCTTCGTAGCGGTAACCCTCACCAACCTGGCGGTTCTCTATAGCAAACAGGCGAGATACAGCGAAGCCGAAGCCCTCTACAAGCGGGCGTTGGAGATCCACCGAGAGACGCTGGGCCCGGATCACCCCGACACCGGTGCGAGCCTTAATGATCTCGCGGAAATCTACCGTGCCCAAGGCAAGCATGCTGAGGCGGACGCTCTGACAGGTCGCCAAAAAACTCCCCCGGAGGCGCCCCGACCCGAGGTCATTCCCGCACGAGAAGAGCCCGCAGGTCGGGTAGGTTCCGAGACATTGATTGTTTCGCGTGACAAGCTTGCGCTAGGACGCGTCTTGCCGGCCAGCCTTAAGGGCAGCCGCGATAGTAAGCGAGTGGCTTATATCGCTGCAGTGGGAGACAAGTGGCTGGTCATTGTCGATGGAAAAGAGGAAATACCATATGACGAGATCTGGCCCGACAGCTTCCTCTTCAGCCCGAACAGCAGGAGGATCGCCTATGCAGCGAGAAAGGATGCCAGGTGGCTTGTCGTCGTCGATGGAAAAGAGGGGAAACCCTACGATGGCGTCGGCTATCTCACCTTCAGCCCGGACAGCAGGCAGATGGCTTATGCGGCTAGATCGGCCGACAAGTGGCTCGTGGTCACAAACGGAAAAGAATCAAAGCCGTACGATGCCATGACGGACCTCGTCTTCAGCGCCGATGGCAGGCGCGCGGGCTACGCGGCTAAAATGGGCAACCGTTGGTTCGCCGTGGTCAACGAAAAAAGTGACAAACCCTACGACGCCGTCATGGCAGGCTCTCTTACCTTCAGCCGCGACAGCAAGCAGGTAGCCTATGCGGCTAAAGCGGGCAACCGTTGGTCTGCCGTCGTCAACGGAAAAAGAGAGAAACCCTACGACGCCATCATGGCGGGCTCTCTTACCTTCAGCCGGGACGGCAAGCAGGTGGCTTATGCCGCTAAGAGTGGGAATAAGTGGCTAGTGGTCGTCAATCGAAAAGAGCGGAAGCATTATGACGGGATCGGGGCCGGAACTCCCATCTTTAGCCCGGACAGCAAGCGAGTCGCTTATGCAGCCGCGCTGGGGAACAAGCGGCTGGCAGTCGTCGATGAGCGAGAGGAAAAACCATATGATGATGTCGGGGCCGGCTCTCTCATCTTTAGCCCGGACGGCAAGCGGGTAGCCTACGCGGCACAAGCGGGCAACAAGTGGCTGGTGGTCGCCGACGGAAAAGAAGAGAAACCATACGACGGCATCGCGGCCGGCTCTCTCACCTTCAGTCCAGACGGCAAGCGAGTAGCCTATATAGCGGCAACGGGAAAAGAGTGGTTCGTGGCTATCGACGGAAAAGAAGAAAAACCATACGATGATGTCGGGGCCGGCTCTCTCATCTTCAGCCCGGACGGCAGGCGGGTAGCCTACGCGGCACAAGCGGGCAACAAGTGGCTGGTCGTTGTCGATGGAAAAGAAGAAAAACCATACGACGGCGTCGGCTATCTCACCTTCAGCCCGGACGGCGGGCGGGTGGCCTACGCGGCACAAGCGGGCAACAAGTGGTCTGTGGTCGTAAATGGAAAAGAGGGGAAGCCGTACGACGGCTTCATTGCCGGAAGTGAGATTATCTTTGACTCCCCTGATCGCCTCCATTATCTTGCCGGAAAAGGCAGCGAGATCTACCTGGTAGAGGAAAGCTTTCAGCCTTGACAAGTGAAGCCCTGATAATCGTTCGAGCGACTCACGTGCAGTCTTTGTCGTCGCCCGCCCGTTAAAAACTCGTTGCCAACTGCCAGAGACGGTTATAGAATCGCCGCCAGTTCTAAAGGTGACTGGTCAGGCTAGGCTGGCCAGTCTACGTACTTAGATAGACATACAAGCTAATATGGTCGACTCGACAGATTGGCGCCTTCAGGCGCAGGAAAAATATCTCAAAGGTGTCAACTTGTGTTGGCGAGTGTATCGCCGTTACCCTAAGAAGCCAGACTGGGATCATGACCACTGCGAATTTTGCTGGAGGCGTTAGAGGCGGATTTATCTCGTCTTCGATATGAGCTAGATCGTCTTGCGAGACTCCAACGGCCTTGAGAATATGTCCAGCTTGGGGTGCCGGTGTTCGTCGCACAGCTTTCCAAAGTGCGGTCACATCAACCTCATATGTTTTCTTCATCTATGCCTCCTTTGTCTAACCAATCCGCTTCAGGAGACGCGGCTCCTGTGCGGTTAAGGATTAACTTGGCGGTTCCCGTTTAGGACCGCACTCCTGAGCGGGGACGTTAGATTTCAAAGGTGGAATCTGGTACTTTGACCGTGCGATGGCGAAGATTGACCGACTCGAGGAAGAAATCGGCTGGCTCAAGCTGGTCTTCGGCCTCCTGGTCGCCATCGACGTCTCTCTGGTCGGTTGGCTGGCCCAGAACTATGCGAGCGCTAGCCGGGTGCTCGTTGTCGGCGGTATGGTGGCGACGGCTGTGGTGACGTTCGGAGTTGTGCGGATTAACCGAGTCGCCTATCATCGAATGAAGGAAATGGAGGATACGTAATGGTCTGGGTAGTAATCGCAGCGCTGGCAATCCTGCTAGTTGGACTGATCGTAGTTGTCCGAGACGCGGAGCAGCACGGTCGCTAATCTAGCGACCGGCTGCAGCGGCCCGCCTAATGATCTGGGCTATCTAAACGTTTTGGCCTGTGGATGAGTCTGTTCACGTGCGGCCGTCGGTGGTGAAGGGCCGGCGGCCACTGATCCTGACCGTTATACGCTATGAAACAGACCTACAAAGGATCGTGTCACTGCGGTAAAGTTCAGTTCGAGGTTGACGCCGATCTTGACCATGTCCGAGTTTGTGACTGCTCCATATGTCGTCGAAGGGGTGCCCTTATCCATCGTGTCGAAGAAAAATGTTTCCGCCTGTTAACGCCAACCGAAGAGCTTTCTCTATATCAGTGGCACACTAAGACTGCCAAAGACTATTTCTGCCCTAACTGCGGAATCTTACCTTTCCGTCGTCCGCGTACAGCTCCACAACTTTGGGGCATCAATGTTCGTTGTCTCGAAGGTGTCGACCTATCCTCTATTCCCATCAAGTACGTGTATGGAAGCCGACTGGACTAAGATTGCGGCGTATAACACGCGGCTTGAGACGGAGCTTCGGACCCGCTCGCAAGGCTCGCGCGGCTCAGGTGTATAGTTGAACTAAACCGCTTCGCGGTGGTGGCCCTTTAGACCTTGTCATCGCAAAGTCGCGCTGACCTTCTGGACAATTCGAAAGTCGAACACCTGCTCGGGCAGCACCGGCCGCGGAGGCTTAACTCGCTCGGAAGCATCTGCGATCATTTGCCGCTGCGTGTCCTCGTCCACCGATCCATTCTCCAAGAGTGCCGGAGCGGCAGCATCATAGACGCGCGCGGCAATCCTTTCCGGGTCCTTGCCGATGTCCAGCCAAGGTCCCTTGATAAAGTCAATGCCATACTTTCTGTCGGTTTTGATCACGCGGATCGCGCGCAGAACGGCACGAGCAACCTTGGTCACCAGCTCGGGGCGCTCGGAGAGGATGGCTGTGGTCGTCGCGAGTCCACCCTGCACGGATCGATAAAGGGCCCCCGCGTCGAGGAGCTTGCGAAAGCCTTCGTCTTGAGCGGTAAAGGTCAGAGGCATCTGGAGCGGCGCAGCGTCAATGACTTTGGCTTTTAAGGCCAAATAGGTTACATGGCTGGGACCCGTTGCAAGAATAACGACCTCCTCGGGACGAACCCCATGCGCTATCAGAATCCGGCGCGCGAGAATTTCCGCCAAAGAGGCAACACCGCCAGTGCCGATTTTTTTTCCTCGCAATTGCTGCACACTGGTAATTTCGGGTTGGACTATAAGATCAAACGATGGCCGGTCAGTTACCGCCAACACGACCCTGATTTCAGCGCCCCTGACGGCGGAACTGACCGCTGTCCCGGTTGCAGAAGCGAACTCCGTGCTTTTCCCCAACGTCGCCTGAATCGTCTGGATCGCCTGCATCACAATCAGCTCGACTTCCAAACTTTCCTCGCGGAAAAAACCGCGTTCCCGGGCCACAAAAAAAGGCATGGTCGTAGTGCTTCTGGCAGCTAAGCCGATGCGGATGCGAGTCAGTTTGTCGGAGCTGTCAGCGGAAAAAGCCTTCTCTGTCTTGGCGGGAAGCAGGCTGGTAGAGATTAGAAGAAGGACGGCGATTATTCTCACTGTATTCATAGGTCCCTCCTTGCAATTACGTCAAATCAAATAACACACCAACCCGTAGAGCGCTTCTCTTGCTCCTCAAAAATGGCCCGCACTTCTTCAGCCGCCCCTTCCTTCGTTACGCCTTTGATTCTAGCCATGACTACGGCTTGACGATGAGGGATGGCTCTTCGGCGG
>Ga0209399_10001335_pt1 | contig 12944 bp, 8 predicted proteins | sample OV2TP3_FD_184130 | JGI IMG/M metagenome (GOLD analysis project Ga0209399, IMG submission 184130) | Hot spring microbial communities from Beatty, Nevada to study Microbial Dark Matter (Phase II) - OV2 TP3 (SPAdes) (version 3) | ecosystem: Environmental > Aquatic > Thermal springs > Hot (42-90C) ... | reverse complement strand
GGGGCCACCCCTCCTCCAGATTGGTTCGTCCTCCGGCAAGCCGGAGTCCTCGCAACGACAAATACGAAACGGCTATATTAATAATTCGGATACTGATATGTAGGCGCTGGTTCTGTATAAGTCGGCGCTTGATAAGTAGGAGCAGGCTCTGTGTAAGTTGGCACTACGCATTCGGGTACATAACCGCAGTTTTGGTCGTATTTTTTAACAACGCTTCCACCCCTTGCTGAACAGTCTCTATTGAAAGCTATTATGTCGTAAGACGGGCAAGCCACGTGTTCTGTCGTAGGCGCTACGTATGTGGGCTCCGGACTTATAGTTGCCGCTCCGCCGCAAGGATCGGGATAACAGGAATCACTCGGAACTACGCGGCCTCCGGCATATTTACAGTTAGTTTCGCTCTGCCGCACGCAAGTATTATCAACACAGCATGTAACTAGCGCAGTTACGACCGGCGCGGGTTGTATCGCAGACTGTTCAAGCAGTAGTCTTTGCTTTTCCTCTAATAATCGCTGGTAGTCAATCGTAGCGGGTATAATAGGGGCAGGCGCGGTTTGAATTGAGCCAGTTGGCGCGGTTTGGCTTTGGCAGCTATCGTCGCGGAACCACCCGGGAGGCAGACAGGAGTTTGTGAACACTCTGCATTGGCTTGTTATTTTTTCTCGCGCGGGAGTCATCACCTGAGCGCATACTGTATCTTGCTGAAATGACTCGGGGCGGACAAAATTTTCAAAGGAAGGCGGCTTTACATTAATAAATTGATCAAAATCAGGACGTTGATCAACTGGCAAGTCCTTGAATTGCATTCTAACTTGGTCCCGATGTTCAAAATATTTAAGCTGCTCGGCTTCAAAGCCCGATGTTTCAAGCATACGAATGCCATTCGTTGCATTTTGGATTGCGGAGATCGCCAGGCCAAAGGCCTCGCCCTTATTGGCGCCCGAGAGGGCTGTTTTTGCTTTTTCAAGATGTTCGCGCGCGTTAGTAAGATTACTGCGAGCAGCCTCAAGGCCCGGAGCGCTGACTTCGGCATTTTCTATGAGCGAAGAAAGTTTTTGTATCATCGCATCCGCCCTTTCAATCTTCAGGTTTATATCTTCGCCCCCAAAGCCGTGTTCTGATATTTGGGTATCAAGGGCCTTAAAGTGCTCGCTGATTCGCGGAGCAAATTTTTGGATTTGTTGAAAGGAGCGCGGATCCTCCTGAATTCTTATGCGGAATTTTTCCGCTCTTTCAAGGAAGTCTGAATTTTCCGGACGTTCTTGGGAGAATTTTTGAAAATTTTGAAAACGCTCCCCAATACGATTGGCTTGCTCTTCGCGCATGCCTTTAAAGAAATCAAATTCTGGCCCAAACTCACTTTCGAATTTATCTAATATCCGCATATCTTCGGGTTCAAAACCAGCGAGCATGCGAGTCTCATCTTCCAATCGGCCGAACCGTTTTGCCCCGTCTATATTTGATTGCATTTCGGTCATTGCCTTTTTCTTCATTTTTTGCCAAAAATCTTTCTTGTCTTCTGGTATTATTCTTTCCATTTCATCCATCACGGAGAGCATCTGCACGTCGGAATGATTTTCTATTTCGTCAAAAAAGTTATCAAGGTCGCCGATTGACTCCGCGTTCTCAAATTTTTCACGCATTTTTTCCTGCATTTTATTCTTTATACCAAGAATGTTGGTTATGGTTTCGGGGGCGAGATTATTTTCAAGCTCATTGACTATTCTGGCATTTTCCATATTTCCGTCCTCTAGGTGCGCAAAAAATATTTTTTTGCGAGTTTCGTCTTTTATGCCTTGCAATCTTTCTTCCACGCGCTTACGCGTTTTTTCGCGAGCTTTTTCCATTTCCCTGAACATATCTTTATCTATATCCGTGAACGAGTTTAGCGAGTCGAATGCCTCAAGGTGACGTATTTCGTTGCCGCCCGTTTTTTCTATATACTTATTAAATAAATCACGCTGACCCTTTTCTATATTAGAAAAATCTTCTTCAAAAAATTTAGAGGATTGTTCAATCGCACTTTGAATCGCGTCCTTTGCGGCATCCGGAACATTGTCCTTTACCTCCCTAAGCACTTCTATGTTTTTGAAGTGCCTGAAAGAACTTCCTTTTTGCTCCTTGATTACTTCTTCAAATTTTTGTCTTAACACTTCAGGATCCGCGATATCAGCCATTGACTCCGAAAGACGCTTCATAGCATCGGCTTTTTCCTGTTCGATTTCGGGAGCAATATCTTCTCGGTTTTTCATAATTTTGCCGAGTAATTTGTACTGTTTTATCTGGCTGTCCGCGGTTTTTCTGACTAATAACTCTATTTTAGCCTCATCAGCAGCGCCCCTTAGCTTTTCAGCTTGCGTTTTTAGACGAGCAACCTCTTGGCCGTAGTTGTCCAAGGCGTTTTTAAGAGTCGCGTCATCCACGCCTTGCTCTTCCAGCTTATCGGCTTCGATCAGCTTTTCATTAGAGAATTTTATTTTGAGTTCGGCTTTTTTTACGGGGTTAAAAGTAAAGAAAGACTGCATGCCTCTTGAAAAGTTTTTAAATCCATAAAATGGGCTTCCCGGCAGGATGTTTGGATCTCCCACTCCAAGGTCTTCCGGCGTAATATTCTGATCTAAATCCGCAAGCTCTTGTGCTTGGGCGTCTTGCGCCGCAAGTTGTTCTTCGCTTGGTGTATCGATGGTATCTGCGGGAGGCGGCTCGGCGCTGGGATCATCTTGAGCGTTTGCCGAGATAGCAAGCAGAGCGAATGCAAAAGCTAGTGAGATGCAAAAAATGCTAAATATAAACCTTGGGTTTTGTGCGATATACATAGATATCACGAACGGACACGGAACACGCACACGGAACAGACACGGAAGGTTCTGTGTCAGTTCAGTGTAAGCGTGGTTCAGTGTCAGTTTATAGATTATTTAATTCTATTTTAACATCTTCTGTAAATTTCTTTACTGTGGATAACCCAAGATCGCCTTTTACCCGATGCCGCACCGATATTTTTTTGGATTTTTCTTCTTTTTCGCCAACGACTATAATATATGGGATTTTTTGAAGTTGGCCCTCGCGAATTTTTTTGCCAAGAGTTTCGTTTTCTGATTTTATAACTATTCTAGAAAGAGCGTCAGATTGCCGCGCTTCGCCCATGCGGGCTCCGCTCGCAATGACACGGGCTACTTCCCCGGCATATTTATTAAATTTTTCGCTCACCGGAACTATCCAAATTTGTTCCGGCGCAAGCCACATCGGGAAAGCGCCCGCGTAATGCTCTATAAGCATTGCCATAAATCGTTCAATAGAGCCCAAAAATGCGCGGTGCATCATGATAGGCGTTTTTTTAGAGCCATCTTCCGTGACATATTCAAGGTTAAATCTGGCCGGCATATTAAAATCAAGTTGTATAGTGGAAAACTGCCATTCTCTTCCTAGGCTATCGCGGGCCATGAAATCCATCTTCGGACCATAGAATGCCGCCTCGCCTTTTTTTGGTTCGTATTTTATCTTTTGTTTTTTAAGCAGGTCCTCCATTTCTTTTTGCGCCTTCTGCCACGTTTCGTCGTCTCCAAGATACGCGTTTTTATTTTTTTCATCGCGCAGCGAAAGGCGAATCCAGTAGTCTTTTAGCTCAACTGCCCTCGCGAGTTCCCGCTGTATTTTTAGATTTATTTCAAGCTCTTGCTCGATCTGATCTTCACGGAGAAAGCAATGGCCGTCGTCTTGGGTAATAGAACGAACGCGGGTTAAGCCGCCAAGCTCGCCCGCTTGTTCATCTCTGTATACAGTTGTCGTTTCAAAGTATCTTATCGGAAGGTCTTTATAGCTTCGCATTTGAGATTTATAAATTTGCGTATGATGCGGGCAGTTCATCGGTTTTAGGACAAATTCATTTTCTTTTCCTTTTACATAGAAAATATCTTCCTTGAATTTATCCAAATGTCCTGAAATTTTATATAAGTCAGGTTTTGCAAGGTGGGGGATCCAGACTTCTTGATAGCCATTTTCGCGCTCTAAATTTTCTACAAAATTTTTTAAAACATTTCGAATAATCGCGCCGCGGGGTGTAAATAATGGCAGCCCCGGGCCAACTAAATCCGAGAAAGTAAATAGTCCGAGCTCTTTGCCTAATTTTTTATGATCGCGTTTTTGGGCCTCTTCCTGCTGCTTAATATAATTATCAAGTTCTACGTGGGTTTCAAAAGCAACTCCGTATATTCGCGTGAGCATGGGATTCTTTTCGTTTCCGCGCCAATATGCGCCGGCAACTCTCGTAAGCTTAAACCCGTCTAATGGTAGGTCCTTAGTATTTTCGACGTGGCCTCCCTTGCAAAGATCAAGAAATACATCTCCGGTATAGACCATTCCAACTGAACTATCGGGGTCAGACCCCGATAGTTCAGTTATTAGTTCTAATTTGTATGGCTGTTTTTCTTTATTAAAATGCTCTCGCGCTTTATCGGCATTCCATAATTCTTTTTTAAATTCGTGTCCCTGCGCGGCGATCTTTCGCATTTCTTTTTCAATCTTCGGAAAATCTTTCTCGCTTATTTCTATATTTCCAAAATCATAATAAAACCCGTTTTCTATAACAGGGCCAATGCCGAACTTCGCTTCAGGATAGAGGCGTTTTACCGCGGCGGCGAGCAGGTGAGCGAAAGAATGGCGAATTTGTTCTATAGAATTTGACATGATTTAAACGTATCACATAAAATCTTTTTTCGAAAGTTGAGATTGCCGCAAAATAGAGTGGAATGTCCCTGTTGGAATTTCCTTGCGGCTTCTTGGGACGATAACGGTTAGAGTTAAGCGACCGAGCTTTCTGTATTTTGCATGGCTTCCTTTTTGCGAAATAAAAATAAATCCTCGTTTTTCGAGGACGTTAATAATATGATTGGAAGAATAAAGTTTAGGCATATGCCAAACTTTCAACCCTAACCGTTCGACGTTCAATTTTTTCTACCTTAGACAGAGACGTATCTTCAAAATACAATTCAAGGGCTTCCGATAAATTTTGGATTGCCTCGCTTCTCGTTTTGCCAAAACTAGAAATATCTACATTCAAACATTGGGCAACATAATACTTGCCTTCTTTCCAAGTTATACTAATGAGATTTTGTTTTTGCATGCTCTATATTACCAGTTTATCAAATAACGCAAGCTTCTGCAAGGCGCAGTCATTGATGAGAACTATAACTTACTGCTACACTGTATTATATCATGCCATTAGAGAATTCTATTACAATACACACCGACGGGGGATCGCGTGGGAATCCTGGGCCTGCGGCGCTTGGGGTGGCCATGGGCACACCCATAAATAAGGGCTACTCAAAGTATTTGGGCAAGAAAACTAACAACGAAGCAGAGTACGATGCCGTGATTTTCGCGCTCGCAAAATTAAAGGCGCTTTTAGGAACAAAGAAATGCCGGACTCTCAAAGTTATTTTTAAAATGGATTCAGACCTTGTTGTTCAGCAACTTTCAAATAAATGGAGAATAGAAGGCAAGACTATAATACCGCTATTTATTAAAATACATAATTTAAGACTAAATTTTGGAGAATTAGAATTCCAGCATATTCCGAGAGAAGAAAACAAAGAAGCCGACGCGTTAGTAAATCAGGAGTTAAACAAACATACACACGAAGAGGGGTTATTTAATTTGTAGTCGTAAAGATTTATATGACACGACTCTCCGCTCCGCCATTGTCAGAATACTGCATTTATTGTATACTAACTTGTTCCTTAACAAGACATTAGGGAGGTAAATCTTATGCAAAAGATAAACGGGTTAAAAATTTCATTGTGCCAGATGAAAGTGGTGTCGGGAAGGCCCGATATAAACGCGGAATATATGATACGCGAAATAAATTCCGCCAAGGATCGGGGAATAGATATTATTGTGTTTCCCGAAATGTGTACCACAGGATACTTAATCGGCGACATGTTTGAGGATATCGACTTCCTTGAAGATGTTATGCGATTCAATAAAGAAATTATTGAGGCAACCCGCTCGGGAGATTCTGGACCCAGCGGCATTACAGCTATATTTGGCACTCCGGTTGTTGACTTATCCAAGCGAGGCGAAGATGGCAGACCGAGAACATACAACGCGGCGATTGTCGCGCAAAATGGCGGATTGATCACGCGCGGCGGATCTTTCAGTACTGCCAAGTCTCTTCAGCCGAATTACCGTTTTTTTAACGATGATAAGCATTTTTATTCTTTACGAAAATTTTCGGAAGAACTTGACTGTAAGCTAAAAGGCCTTCTTCTGCCTCTTCCTATAAAAACTCACGTCGGCGAGATAGATATAGGCGTGATCCTGTGTGAAGATATGTGGCACTTAGATTACGCATTCAATCCTACTAAAATTCTGGTTAATAACGGCGCAAAAATAATATTCAACTTGTCTGCTTCGCCTTGGACATGGCAGAAAAACCGCAAGAGGCATCAGGTAGTTAAGGATTTGCTCGCTGACTTAAAAGTGCCCTTTGTATATGTGAATAATACCGGAACTCAAAACACCGGCAAGAATATCATCACATTTGATGGAAGTTCTACTGTATACAACAGCGATGGCGATATTGTCTTTGAGATTCCTGCGTATGAGACAGGATCGCATGATTTTACGCTAGATGCGGAATTAAAAGCTATTCTACAAAAATCGCGAGATGATGTAGAAGAGCTTTATGCCGCTATGACTTGCGCGACGTTATCAATAGTTCCGCCTAGCGTAAAAATATTTACAGGATTAAGCGGGGGAATAGATTCCGCGGTTGTTACTGCGCATTTAGTTGACGTCTTAGGGCCGGATCGCGTATGCGCGATAAATATGCCAATGCCTTTTAATAGTAAAGAAACGAAAGACATGGCTGCTTTGATTGCGCGTAATCTTGGCATTGAATATAGGGTCATATCTCCGGCAGATATCGTAGAAGCAATATCCAAAGCAACCGGCGTTGAGCCAAATTCGCTCGCGTACGAAAACGTGCAAGCCCGCGCTCGCATGGAAATCCTGGCTGCCGAAGCTCAAAAATCTGGAGGCATGTTCCCCTGTAACTCAAACAAAGTTGAAATGGCTTTTGCATATGGAACTCTATATGGCGACATTGCCGGGCTTTACGCGCCATTGGGAGATTTGATAAAAAGAGAAGTGCGCCAGATTGCTGGCTATGTAAATCGCGTAAGATTTGGAATGGAAGTTATTCCCGTATCTTGCATAAATCAAACACCTACCGCGGAACTTAAAGATAATCAAAAAGATCCATTCGACTATGGCGACATAAATCGCCGCGGTTATCACGATGAAATGGTGCGCGCATTTACGGAATTCAGAAAAAACCCCGAGTGGTTTTTGGAGCTATATATAAAGGGGGAACTTGAAACCGAACTTATGTTAGAGCGGGGGACACTATCCCGCTTATTCCCAACCGCGAAAGATTTCGCAGAAGACCTTCGCAGATGCTGGACAATGTTCGAACGAGCGTTTTTCAAGCGTGTACAATGTCCGCCAATACCTGTTTTCAGTAAAAGGGCTTTCGGGCGGGATCTTGAAGAATCAATAGTGACTGCGCATTTCACGAAAAGATATTTAGATTTAGAAAAATTTATACTCGCTCGGGAAGAATCTCGAAAACAAATCGGAAAACAAAAAATTGCTATATATGGCAGTGGCGTGAATCCGCCTGCAAAAAATCACGAATTAATAGTTAAGAAACTTTGCGAGCTCTTTGATACGGTAATTATAGTGCCTCGCGGCATAGGGACTAAGCCATCTTTAACCGATGTCGCGGCTCATCACAGAAAGGCAATGACGTTATTGGCCTTCGAGGATATAAACCCCGTTAAAATCAAATTTGACTTTTATGATTTGGACAATAACACTTTTACTCCAACTTATTTATTGCATGAACGCTATTTCAAGCAATTTCCAGACGCAGAATTATACTTCGCGATTGGCGGAGATCTTATCACTGGAGGCCATGATAGAAATTCAGAAATTCAGCGCGAATGGATAAAAGGCGAAGAGGTTTGGAGGAGTCTAAGATTTGCAGTTATCAGCCATCCGGGCTTCCCGGTAAATCCGGCCGATTTACCTCCAAATTCAATGATAGTAGAAATGCAAAAAAATCTGCGTCCAAACCTAAGAAGTACCTCTATCCGTGAACGCGTAAGCCGCGGCGAGCCAATCGAAGATTTAGTTAGTCCAAAAGTAGCGCTATATATAAAAGCGCACAGACTCTATGAATAAAGCGCGGCACAATAATCTGTGCCGTTTTTATATTTTACTTTTAGAGATAATCCAATAACGCCTCGTAATTTATAAAATCAAGCCATTTATATCCGTAATAAATAAGCAGGCCAAAATTTCCCATAAAGAGAAGTATGCCGAGGAATACCAAAAATATGCCTCCGACAATTTCCACGCCGCGAAGATACTTTGCGATTTTTGTTACTTTTGTTGCGAGGGCTCCAAACCCCGCGGCAATCACAAGAAAGGGGACTGCAAGGCCCATGGAAAAAATAAACAACAGAAACCCGCCGTGAAACGCGGTTGCCGAAGTTGAGGCGAGAAGCAAAATCGAGCCAAGAATCGGGCCCACGCAAGGAGTCCATCCGAAGGCGAAAGATGCCCCAAGCGCGGCTGAACTAATTAGGCTTCCCCGTTTAATCTCAAAAGGCAGTTTAATTTTTCTATTCACACCCAGCAGTGAGTTCAAAGGGCCAATTTTAAACAGGCCTATAATATAAAGTCCAAAGATTATTACAAAAATCCCGCCAATTTTGGTAAGCCAAATTCGCCACGGGGCAAGCGACTGACCTATGAGTCCGGCTATAGTTCCAAAAGCGACAAATACAACCGTAACTCCGAACATGAAAAATAGTCCGTTCAGAAAAATTTTTCCGCGGCGCGAATTCGAGGAGCCGCTTATAAACCCTAAATATCCGGGCACCAGCGGAAGCGTGCATGGCGCGAGAAATGTAAGAACCCCGGATATAAATGCCGGGAGTATTAAGGATGTTGTTTCAAGGGTCATATAATATTTATCTAGAGGCGCTCTCTACGCGCTTGCGCGCAATTTTCATTGCTTCCGCGCGCGGCGTTGTCTTATTATTTTTTGAACTTTCTAGAATCAACTTTGTATTTTTTACAATTTTTCTCCGCACCATCGTAAGCATGTCTTTTGGATTATATCCGCGATATTCCGCGTACGAGGAAATAACTCCGCCCGCGTTTGCGATAATGTCTGGAACTATAAGTACCCCTAAATCGTGAAGTTTGTTTTCTATATCATGCGAAATTGGCACATTTGCCCCTTCTATGATTATTTTTGCTTTTACTTTTTTATAATTATCTTTGTGAATAACATTGGGTATAGATGCCGGAATTAAAATATCAACCGGCAGTTCGAATATATCTTCGTGTTTTAATTTAGACGAGTTTTTGTATTCGCTCACAGAACCATTTCGTTTTGCTTTGAGGATTTCAGAAAAATTTAGTCCATCCTTATTATAAATCGCGCCTGAAATATCCGAAGTTGCTACTATTTTCGCGCCCATCTTTTCCAGGTACCTAGCGGCAAATTCTCCAACATTGCCAAATCCCTCAATTGCTACGCTTGTCCCCTCTATATTTATATTTGCATATTCGGTGGCTATTTTTGTCGCATTGGCAACTCCAAATCCGGTGCTCCCAAATTCGTGGGGGATGCCGCAGTGCCGTCGAGATCCTTTTTTTGTAAATACGTCGATGCAAAGTTGAGATGGCTTCCCGGTTGCCGAGCGCCATTTTCCATTTGCTTCTACGAACCATTGCATCTCCTCCTCGCCGGAGTTCATGTCCGGTCCGGCGATATATTTCCCCGGCAAAAGAGGCTTAAGCGCGCGGGAAAACGCCTGAACCATTTCTTTCTTTTCTGATTTAGAACATTTTTTTGGGTCAAAGATAATGCCTGCTTTTGCTCCGCCAAACGGCAATTCTGCCAAAGCATTTTTCCACGTCATTGTCCTTGCTAGCGCATAAGTTTCTTCAATGGTTATATCAGGCGTCATTCTAATTCCGCCTTTTCCTGGTCCAAGCCAAGTATTGTCTATAACCAAAAAACCGCGCATGCCGATTTTCGCGTCATAAACTTCAAGAATATATTCCGGTCCAAATTTGTCGTGCGTAATTTTTGTCATAACACCTTCTGCCTCATCCCAGATTATACCACAACTATATCGCAATCGAGCAAGTGCAAGTGTTTAATGTTTAAATTACATAAAATACGAAGTATACAAAATTTTAACGATCATTAAAAATTTGTATACTTCGTATTTGTAAGAATAAAGCTCTGTACAAAAAATTTGACACCCCGTTTAATTTATACGAAAATATAACTATGGCAAAAAAGAAAGCAGTAGACAATTCTCCGATAGAGGCGAAGGTTTTATAAACTTATACCATAATACTTATGGCGCTTTTGCTTATATTATTGCTCCCGGCAGTCTTGATATTTGCGTTGTACTATGAGCTTATCTGGAAACGATTTGAGCGTGAGAAGCGAAGAGGCCTTGTCGGAATGACAAGTGATTTTATATTTAAAAATGATGAATCGCGAGATGAGCCGGAAAAACATGTTGCCGTGGCTTCGAGCCCCTGGAGGGATTGGAAATATCGCCTAATGGTCGAGTTGCATCGCAAAAATCAGATTAAGCCGGAAGAGGCAGCGCAGTCTATAGGAATTTCACTTCGCAAGGCCGAGGCATATCTAGATAAGCTGGAAAGCGAGGGCAAGGTCCAACAAGCCGGGGATTCCGAAAGAGGAATATTTTACAAGGTTGTAATCGATTAGGCCATGAAAAATATTGTAATTTTGGGCGCCGGATTCGCGGGACTCAAAACTGCGATAAAATTGGAGAAGAGCCTAAAAAAATCCTTCGGCAACGCTCCCTCCTCCGCCAAGGCTTCGGCGGGCAGGCAGGACAAGCTCCACCATGAATGGAGCGTTATTTTGATAGACAGAAACAGTTTCCATACGTATACATCCTCGCTATACGAAGTCGCAAGCGCGTACAGCCGGAAATATGCCGAGGATTTTGAAGAATTACTCGGGAGTTCTTCATGTTTATCTCTAGTAGATATCATCGGCAGAAAGAAAATTACTTTTATCAAACAGGAAGTTGCTGGTATAGATTTTATAAAAAAATTAGTAACTACAAACACGGGCGATGCGATCCCGTTTGAATATTTGGTCCTGGCACTCGGGTCAGAAACCTCTCATTTTGGAGTACCCGGAGCAGAACAATGCTGTTTCTCGCTAAAAACTCTGCAAGATGCTTTAAATATACGAAAAAGAATAAAAGAAATTTTTGTACAGCATAAAGCACGGGGCTTAAATGGTAAAATAAAAATAATTATGGCGGGCGCAGGCCCTACGGGAGTTGAAACTATTGCGGAAATCGCAAAATACGCTGGTCATCTTGCGCGAGATTATAAGATAGACCGTTCAGGCGTAAATATTTTATTGCTTGAGGCGCGGGATGAAATTTTGCCATATACTGCGCCCGCTCAACGAACCGCGATTGAAAAACGTCTTAAAAATTTAGGTATTGAGATAATTGCCGGCGCGAGAATCAATGAAGTAATGCAAACATGCGTAGTGCTCGAAGGCGGCGCGAAATGCGAGGCTGATATTATTTTATGGGGCGGAGGCACAAAAGGTCCGGCGATACTCAAGACGTTTAAAGGTATTGAACTTGATAATCGCGGCCGAGCTTTGGTGAATGAATTTCTTTCCCCCTACGTGGGATCCCCCGAAGGGGGACAAATATCCAAGTATGTTTTCGCTATCGGAGACAATGCTGTTTTTGTCGATAAAAAATCCGGTATGCCGGCCCCGGCCACCGCGTATATCGCCGAACAGCAAGCAGATACGGCCGCAAAAAATATTATTCGCTCAATCCAAAAACTGCCGCTTAAAGAATACAAGCCGGCTATTCCTGGCTATATTATATCCTGCGGCGGAAAATACGCGGTAGTTAATATATATGGCGTTACGTTTTCCGGATTTTTTGGCTGGGAATTAAAGCGGCTTATAGATCTCAAATATTTTATATCCATACTGCCATTTTACAAAGCGTTATCTTTATGGTTTAAGGAAATGAATTTATTTACTAAAAATGATTAAAATAAATTGTGAATAATCCACGATGATATTCAGGAGTTTTAAATAATTACTTTGTACCTCATTGTATATTCATTCCTGAATATGTGCGCGGGTAGTACCCGCGCCTATTGACAGGGTTTTGAAAAGTTGATAAAGTATTGCTACATCCAAGCTGTGTTGCTCCTTGTCGGGGGGTTGGAGGTCGCATCTGCGGCTGGCATAGATTGGAATGGAGAGTTCATTAAAAATCAAAAGAAAGAGGTAAGTAGCAATGGTTGAAGTCGCTCTAACTCCAGGACAAATATCCGAACTGAATACAAAGCTGCTTCAGGCAGAACTTACGTACAAGTCCATCCAAGATCTTTTAGATAGTAAGAATCGCTTCAATGCTTTTGTATCTATTCTGCGGGATGAAGTGACCTCGGCGCCACGCGTTACGGCGAGTCCGTTCTTCGCCAACGAAGAGGTGAAGTCCAACTACGGCTATCCTTCGGGTTACGCCGTGAAGCCGGTCTGCGAACAGCTCGTGGAGCTTTCCAAGCACTTCAACGGTTTGAACAACAGTTCGGTGCTGGCGTGTTCCAAGGAGCTTCCAGTTCTGCCCGCTGGTGCGGAAGGCTGGTTCGCCGTTCCGCGGTGGGAGAAGGTTGCGTCCTCGTACAACGAGGCTGTCGAGAAGGTCCTCGACCTGATCGGTAAGACACGCACCCTCTACAACTACCACAAAGGCGAACTCGGCCCGGAGTACCTGCGGCTCTCCGAGCGCACGGCAGTCGCGCTTCAGATGATCGGCGAGAAGCAG
>Ga0209399_10001327_pt1 | contig 12983 bp, 9 predicted proteins | sample OV2TP3_FD_184130 | JGI IMG/M metagenome (GOLD analysis project Ga0209399, IMG submission 184130) | Hot spring microbial communities from Beatty, Nevada to study Microbial Dark Matter (Phase II) - OV2 TP3 (SPAdes) (version 3) | ecosystem: Environmental > Aquatic > Thermal springs > Hot (42-90C) ... | reverse complement strand
ACCACGGCAGTCCACCCTGTGTCGGATTTGCAACAGTGGCGCGGATTTATTTGTCATCTTTTTCGCAAAAAAAGATTGACTATTGGTCGAGGCTGTACGATCCCATCACGTAGCGATGCCACGTCGGGGCCGCGGGCACTGGCGTGACCGGCTTACGCCGCGACTCACGATAACATGGCGTTAATAATGACATTTGCCCACTCGTTACGACGCTGCGCGAGATCCGCCCGGGCCGGGCTGGGCAGGGGGAAGGGAAGCGCAACATGCGTATGATCTTGAGGTTTACCGTTTGGGCGTTCGTTTCGCTGTGGTTCTCGGCCATGGCGTTCGCCCAGGACGCGGTGCTCACGCGCGCCGCCGAGCTTCTCAACACGAAAGACGCGCAGGGCGCCTACGACCTGCTCAAGCCGCTTGAAGGCGACCGCGCCGGCGATCCCGAGTTCGATTTGGCGCTCGGCGCTGCGGCGCTCGACTCGAAGCGGCCGTCGGAAGCGGTATTCGCGCTGGAGCGGGTGCTTGCCGTCAATCCCAACAATTCGGTTGCCAGGGCGCTGATTGCGCGCGCGTACTTCGAGCTCGGCGAAACCAGGACCGCCAAGCAGGAATTCGAAAGCGTCAAACGACAGTCTCCCCCCGCGGATGTCACTGAGACAATACAGCGGTTTCTCGATGCGATCGAGCGGATTGACGCCGGGATCGGTACCAAAGTGACCGGTTACCTCGAAGCGTCGATCGGCCACGATTCCAACGTCAACAGCGCGACCGGTAACAATCAGGTTGCAATTCCCGCGTTCGGCGGCGCGCTGTTCACGTTGAGCGCGGCGGGGGTCAAGGCGAGCGACGACTTCCTCAGCGTGGGCGGCGGCGTGAACCTGCGCCATTCGTTCAGGCGTGGCCTCGCTCTGGTCGCGGGCGTGGACGCCAGTACGCGGACCAACGATACGCAGGACGCGTTTGACACCAGTTTCTGGAGCGCTTTCGCAGGCTTGAACTTCACCCAGGAGGCCAACAGCTACACCGTCGCGCTGCAAGGCCAGCAGTTCTACCTCGACAATAAGCGCTTCCGCGATGCCTTCGGCGTCACCGGCCAGTGGCAGCGCGCGTTCGACGATTTCAACTCGCTGTCCGCTTATCTGCAATACACGCGCCTCGAGTATCCGACGCAGAATGTCCGCGACGCGGACCGGACGGTCGTGGGCGTCGGCTATGCGCGCGCGCTCGAAGGCGACCGCAAGCCGGTGGTTTTCCTCGGGGGCTACGCGGGTGAAGAGCGCGAGCGCGCTGCCGGCGTGCCGCATCTCGGTCACCGGCTGCTGGGAGTGCGCCTCGGCGGCCAGCTCAGTTGGAGCGCTGACATCACGCTGTTCGCGTCGGGCAGTGTCGAGCAGCGCGATTACGGCGGTCCCGACCCTCTGTTTGCAGTCACGCGCGACGATACCCAGAGCGATCTGCGGGTGGGGGTGAATTTCGTGCCGGCGAAGCGGTGGACGGTGACGCCGCAAATCTCCTACACGCGCAACAAGTCGAACGTCGCCGTCAGCGACTTCGAGCGGACCGTGTTCTTCATCACGCTGCGGCACGATTTCAAGTAAGAGGCCCCCATGCGCGCTCAAGCACGTTTCAATTTGACGCGGCAGGCAACGTTGGCGTTGCTGGTCTCAGCGGCGTTTTCCGGGCCGGCCGGTGCGGCGCCCGTCGCGCGGGTGGACTTCGCGTTCGGCGGAGTCAGCGCGACAGGTACGGACGGCAAGCAGCGGCCGCTCGCCAAAGGCGCGGTCCTTGAATCGGGCGAGACGGTCACCACCAACGCGAGCGGGCGCGCGCATTTGCGCTTCACCGACGGCGGTTACACCTCGGTGCAGCCGGACACCCAGTTTCGCATCGACGATTATCGCTTCGAGGGCACGGCAGATGGAGAGGAAAAGGGCTTCTTCAGCCTGTTGAAGGGCGGTTTGCGCACGATCACCGGCGTGATTGGACGCCATAACAAGTCAACCTATCGAGTGAACACCGCCACCGCCACGATCGGAATCCGCGGCACCGAATACCTCGCGAAGGTGACGAACAGCCTTGAGTTGAGCGTTGGTGCGGGCACCGCGGAAGTGCGGACCCGGGAGGATACCCCGCGAACTTTCCTGGTCCCCGAGTTTTCATCGATGCTGCTTTCCGCCCCGACGAGCCCGGTTGTATTTACACAGACCCCGGTGTTCCTGCCGCCTGCGCCGGCGGAAGTTCCGGCGGTACAGGCAAGCCAGCCAGCCGCGGCACCTGGACAGACGGACTCGCAGCAGACCGTGTCGCCAACGCCGCCGCCGCCGCCCCCCGTATTTGTCGCTGGGGGCCAGACCACTTCCAGCGGCACCGCGTCGGTCATCTCCGGGGGCGGCGGAGGATTCAGCTTGTCGTCGGGTTCGGGCTATGCGCTCGCGTTTTCCATCGGCGGCGAGGGCGGCTTCTGCAATATCGGCTGCGCGGCCGGCAACACCGCAACGTGCGGCCAGCCGATCGTTACCCTCACGTCCACCGGCGGGCTCACTTGGACTCAGGGCACGGCGTTCATCACCAGTATGTTCGCCGGCGTGCTCGGCTTTCCGAACGACGGTTTCGTGACCACAGGGTTGATGGTGATCGAGCCGGGAACGCTGCAGTTCAGCGGCGGCAGTATCGGCGGAGTGCTCGGCTGGGGCGTTTTCAGCAACGGCCAGACCTCGCCGGAAAGCAAGTTCTGGCTACTCGGCGAGAACGAGGGTGCGCATGGCATCCTTTTCATCCCGACGCCGAGCATGCCGACCAGCGGGAGCGCTACTTACACCATGATCCCCGGCGGGGCCACCAGGCCGACGTTCACTAACAACATGGGAGGCGGCGAACTTGTGCCTGGGCTCGCTGTGACCGGCGCCACGATGACCGCGAATTTCGCAACCAGCATGCTGACCGGGCAGGCCAACTTTTCGGTTCCCAGCGGCAGCACATATGCCCTGACATTCAGTAATGTCAGCATCAACGGAGCGGGGTTCGGGGGCGAATCGCCTCCGTCTTTCAATGGCACTTTCTCCCGTACCTCGGTCCCCTCGGGCACCCCGCCGCCAACGCCCTGTTTGACATCGTGCGAGGCCCACGTCAACGGCGGTTTTGCCGGGACTGCGAACCCATCGCCGCCCTTTGCGGGCTATGCCTACAGGGTGGCGGTCCCCAGCGGAGGATTCGGCATCAACGGCGCCATCGCCAGTCAAGGGAATTAGCTCGATTCCCGACTGACGGGCGCCATGACTTACCGCGCCCGGTCTACGTTCGTACCGCGCAGTGACGTTCCGAGCATCGTCTGGCCGGCCATTCCTTCGCCGCATGGCGCGACGATGCTCGCGCTGCAATTCCAATTGCAGCAGAGCGAGTGGTGGCCGGCGGCGCGCATCGAAGCGCAACAATTCGCCCAGCTCGCCGAAATTCTGCGCCACGCGCGCGATACCGTGCCTTTCTATCGGCGCGGGTTTGGCGAGCGGGGTTACGGCGCGGGAAGCGCGGTCGCCCCGGAGGACTTTCGCCGCCTGCCGCTGCTTACGCGTCACGACGTCCAGCTTTCCTTCGATGAAATTCTCAGCGCGTCGCCGCCGGCCGAACACGGCAAGCTGATCGACGGCCAGACCTCCGGCTCCACCGGAACGCCGGTGCGTTTCAAGGGCACCGAGCTTTCCAGGTTCATGTGGGAGGTATTCACCCTTCGGGACGTGTTCTGGCACCAGCGCGACCTTGCCGCTAAGTACGGCGTCATCCGCATGGGGGTGCAGGAGGTCGTGCAACCGGGCTGGAGCGCGGCGACCGAGGTGGCGTTCAGCACCGGCCCCGCCGCGTTCTTGCCGGTCGATACTGAACTATCGCGGCAGGTCAAATGGCTCGAGGCGCAGCAGCCCGCCTATCTGCTTACTTATGCTTCGAATTTGCACGCGCTGGCGCTTTACTGCCTCGAACGGGGCACTGCCATGCCGTTCCTCAGGGAGGTGGGCAGCCTCGGAGAGGTGGTCAGCGACGAAATCCGCCGCGACTGCGAACGGGCCTGGAACGTTTCACTTGTCGACATGTACACCGCCCAAGAGGTCGGATACATCGCGCTGCAATGCCCGAATTACGAGCACTACCACGTTCAATCTGAAAATGTGCTGGTCGAAATACTGCGCGAGGATGGGGTTCCGTGCGGGCCGGGCGAAGTCGGCAGGGTCGTCGTGACGACGCTGCACAACTTCGCGATGCCGCTCATCCGCTATGACATCGGAGATTATGCCGAGGTTGGGGACGCCTGCCCCTGCGGGCGCGGGCTGCCGGTACTGAAGCACATCCGCGGCAGGGTGCGCAACATGCTCACGCTTCCGAACGGCGAGAAGCGCTGGCCGCTGGTCGGCTGCCGCGGCTACGGCGAGCCCTGGCTCATCCGCCAGTTCCAGTTCACGCAGCGCAGCCTGGAAGAAATCGAAGTGAAGCTCGTTACCGGTCGGGCCTTGACACCGCAAGAGGAGGCGGGACTGAAGCAGAGCATCATCGACAGCCTCGGCCATCCGTTCCGGCTAAAGCTCGTTTACTGCGACGCGATTGAGCGAAATTCCGGCGGCAAGTTCGAGGATTTCCGCTCCGAAGTAGCTGCCTGACTGTGTCGAACGGAGCGTGTTCTCGCAACTGACTCGTGCTCCGCAACAATTGGTCCCCGACCGTTGCTCAAGCAGATCAACCGATCAGGAGCCCATGAAAATCAGCTAAATACGCGATGAAAGCGCCGCCGGATGTCCTATCCATCCGGCGCTGTAGCGTAGGGCTCATCTTCGGCGACGAATTCGGTTTCCTTCACCGCTTCATCCGTCCACGCCGTTACAGCCGGTGCCGCCAGCAGCGTCTGCTGGTATTCGTGCGCTGCTCCGGATAGTTGTACAGCGTAGGTCGCGAACCGTGTGGCGACCGGCGCGTAGTAGGCGTCAGCTGCGGAGAATCCCCCGAACAGGTACGGTTCGCCGCGCCCGAAATCTTTTCTCGCCGCGGTCCAGAGCGCGCCGATGCGATCGATGTCCTCTTGTACCTCGGGGTTCATGCCCTTGCCTGGATACCGGCTGCGGATGTTCATCGGCATCGCGTTGCGAAGGGCGCGAAAGCCGGCATGCATCTCGGCGCAGATCGAACGCGCACGCGCCCGGGCGCGCGGCTCGGCGGGCCAAACACCGTTTGCTGGAAACAACTCGTGCGCGCGCTCGATGATCGCCAACGTGTCCCAGGTGGCGAACCCCTCGCCCGGTGCACCTTCCCAGAGCACCGGAACAAGCCCCGAGGGCGAGAGCCGCCCGATGTTGTCTTTCCAGTCGTCGGACTCGAACTTGAGTTGCCGCTCGTGAAACGCGATTCCAGCCGCGCGCAGCGCGACCCACGGCCGCATCGACCACGACGAGTAGTTCTTGTTCCCGATGACCAGTGTCAACTGCGCGCCCATGGCGCATGCATTTGACCTTGTCCAGTGAGCCGAGGCAAGCGGCTGCCGAAGCGGCCGGGCGCTGCCGGAGCGATTTCCCGGCCTCCTTTCCTCTCCCGGCGCGCCCGCCGCCGCGGTTCGTCGTCAAGAGCGAAGTGGGCGGGCAGAGCGCACTCGATGCCGAGCGCCACATCCCCGTACTCGTTCATGCCTGCGCGCTCCCGGCGAGAACAAGCGTCGCGGCCGCGAGTGCCGCGCTCGCGCAAAGACCGACTCCCAGTGCAAGCGCCGCCTGGGCGGCAAACTCCGCTGCAATCGTGCGAATTCTCGGCATGCCGGCTCTCCGTCGTCGTTTCCGCCATTGCAGTCCCGCAACCCGCAAGCCAAGGGACCGCGGTGTGGCGAAGCAGCGAAAAAAGATGGCGAGAAAATGAAGCAGCGCCTTCCGGTATAGTCGTTCGCCATGCCCCGCCGCATCGCGATCGTGGAGGACGACCCGGCGATCCGCGCCAATTACGCCGACGCGCTCAGGCGTCACGGCTACGACGTTTCCGCCTACGCCGGACGGCGCGAGGCGCTCGACGCATTCCGGGCGCGGCTTCCCGACCTTGCGGTGATCGATATCGGCCTCGGGGACGAGACCGAAGGCGGGTTTGCGCTGTGCCGCGAGTTGCGCGCCCTTTCCGCGCAGCTGCCGATCCTTTTCCTGACCGCGCGCGACTCGGATTTCGACATCGTTTCGGGCCTGCGCATGGGCGCCGACGACTACCTGACCAAGGACGTGAGCCTGCCCCACCTGCTGGCGCGGATCGGCGCGCTCTTCCGGCGCGTCGACGCCCTGCGCGAGGAACAGCCGGTCGAGGAGCGGATCGTGCGCGGCGCGCTCGAACTCGACCTCAAGCGCTTCAGCGCGCACTGGAGCGCGCAGCGGATCGACCTGACGCTCACTGAATTCTGGATCGTGCATTCGCTCGCGCGCCACCCGGGGCACGTGAAGAACCGCGACCAGCTGATGCGCGACGCGGAGCTGGTCGTCGACGACGCCACCATCACCTCGCACGTCAAGCGGGTACGTGCCAAGTTTCTCGCCGCAGACCCTGCCTTCGAGGCGATCGAGACCGTCTACGGCCTGGGCTATCGCTGGAAAGCCTGAGGGTGAACCGTTTCACGCTGCGCAGCAAGCTCGCGCTCGTCGCGCTCGTGCTGCTCGTGCTTCCCTGGGCCGGATACCGCTACGTGCGCGAGATGGAGCGCTTTCTTCTCGCCGCCCAGGAACAGGCGCTCGCCGCTACCGCTCGCGCCGTCGCCACGGCGCTGCACGACCGGCCGCAGCTGCTCGCCTATCGCCCGGCGGACGAATCGGAACTGCGCCGGCAGGCAGAGCGGGAACTGCGGCGCCTTGCCGGCGGCGCGGCGACCGAACGCGAGCCGCCGCCTGCAGGCGATCAGGGCGTGACCGAAATCGCGGCAATCCTCAAGGGCGTCGAGCGCGCGAGTTCCCGCATCTGGGTGGTGAGCCGCGACTACCGGGTGCTTGCGCTTGCCGGTTCGCTGCGGCGTGCGGAGCCACAGGCGCCGGGCCTGCTACAACAGGCACTCGGCTGGCTCGTCGGCGCGCCTGGCGAGGAGTTCGAGGCGGCGATCGCCGACGAGGCGGTCGCGGCAGGCCGCGAAGTCGCGGCCGCGCTGCAAGGGGCCGCCGGAACGCGCACCCGCAATACGCCGGACGGGCGCGCACTGGTCGTCTCGGCGGCGCACCCGATCTGGGTAGGGAACGAAATTCACGGCGCCGTGGTGGTCGAGGAAACGACGAGCCGCATCGCCTCGCTGCGCAGCCAGGCGCTCGAGCGCCTGCTGATCGTCACGCTGGCAGCCTTTACCCTGGTCGCCGTGGTGCTGCTGTGGTTTGCGACCCGCATCTCGAACCGCATCCGGCGGCTGAGCGCGGAAGCCGAAGCGGCGATCGACGCGCGCGGCCGGGTGACGCGGCTGCTCACGGCCTCGGACGCCGGCGACGAGATCGGCGACCTCTCGCGCGGCTTTACCACGATGCTTTCGCGCCTTGCGCGCTACAACGCCTACCTCGAGGGCATGGCCGGGCGGCTCTCGCACGAGCTGCGCACGCCGATCGCGGTGGTGCGCTCCTCGCTCGAGAACCTGCACGCCGCGCGATCCGACACGGAAGCGCGCACCTACCTCGAACGGGCGGAAAACGGCCTCGCGCGTCTCTCGACGATCCTCTCTCGCATGAGCGAAGCGAGCCGGCTCGAGCAGAGTCTCGGCGCCGCGCCGCGCGAAACGTTTGATGCCGCTGCGCTCGTGCAAAGTTGCGTCGACGGGTATCGACTCGCCTACGCGCCGCGCGCGTTCGACCTCGCGCTGCCAAAGACCGGAGCGCCGCTGAGGGGGGCGCCCGATCTGCTCGCGCAGATGCTCGATAAGCTCGTCGAGAATGCGGCCGACTTCGCAACGCCGGGCACGCCCGTTCGGATCGCGCTTTCGCGCGAAGGGGAGCGGCTGCTCCTGCGCGTCGAGAACCAGGGGCCGCCGCTGCCCGAGGCGATCGGCGAAGCGCTTTTCGATTCGATGCAGTCGCTGCGTAGCGGCTCTGCGGACGGCGTTCCGCACCTCGGCCTGGGACTCTACATCGCGCGCCTGATCGCAGAGTTCCACGGCGGGACGCTGCGCGCCGAGAACCTCGCCTCCGGGGCGGGAGTCGCGTTCGAGGCTTCGCTCAAGTGCGCTGCATCGGAGAGCGCGTGACGGGCGGCCGTCCTCAGGGTGGAAAAGCCGACTACGACCTGCTTGTCGTGGGCGGCGGAATCAACGGCGTCGGAATTGCGCGCGACGCGGCAGGCCGCGGCCTGTCGGTGCTCCTCTCCGAAAAGGACGATCTTGGCGCGGCCACCTCCTCGGCGTCCTCCAAACTCATCCACGGCGGTCTGCGTTACCTCGAGCAGTACGAATTTCGCCTCGTTGCCGAAGCGCTCGCCGAGCGCGAAGTGCTGCTCGCAACCGCGCGGCACCTGGTCTGGCCGACGCGCTTCGTGATGCCGCATGTGCCGGAACTGCGGCCGCGCTGGATGATCCGCACGGGGCTCTTTCTCTACGATCACCTCGGAGTGCTCGCCGTGTCCCGGGGCACGCGCCGCGCCTCGCTTCCGGGTTCGCGCGGCGTGCGGCTCGACCGGCCGCCGCTTGCGTCCGGCCTCAGGCCGCATTTCCGGCACGGGTTCGAATATTCGGATTGCCGGGTCGACGACGCACGCCTCGTCGTTGCGAACGCGATGGACGCACGGGCACGCGGCGCGCGCGTGCTGACGCGCACCGAATGCGTGTCTGCGCTTCGGGAGCGCGGGCTGTGGCAGGTCGCGCTATCGAACGGCGAAAGCGCGACCGTGCGCGCGATCGTCAACGCGGCCGGGCCGTGGGTGAAGCAGCTCCTCAACGACCGGCTGCGGCAACCCTCGCGCGACGCAGTCCGGCTGGTGAAGGGAAGTCACATCGTGCTGCCGGCGCTGTACGCCGGCGAGCACGCCTTCATCCTGCAAAACGACGACCGGCGCGTCGTCTTCATGATCCCCTATGAGGGCCGATTCACGCTGGTGGGTACGACCGACGTCGCGGTCGAGGAAGCCGCCAGCCCGCAGGCGACAGCGGAGGAGGTGCAATACCTGTGCCGCGCGGTGAACCGCTATCTGGCAAAGCCGGCGAACGTTGCCGACATCGTCTGGCGCTACGCCGGAGTGCGGCCGCTCTACGACGACGGTACGAGCGACCCCTCGGCCATCACGCGCGATTACACGCTGCGCGTGGACGATGATGCCGGCGCTGCACCGGTGCTTTCGGTGTTCGGCGGCAAGATCACGACCTACCGGCGTCTTGCGGAGCACGCGCTGGAAAAGCTGGCACCGTATTTTCCCGGCATGAAAGGCGCATGGACCGCGGCAGTGCCGCTCCCCGGGAGCGACTTTGGCGACGCCGGGCGCGAGCGCGCGCGCGCGGCGCTCGAAGCACGCTATCCCAAGATTCCGCGCGCGACGCTAGGCGCGCTCTTTCGGCGCCACGGCACGCTTGCATCCGCAGTGCTGGGAGATGCGGCGCGTGTCGCTGACCTCGGGGAGGATTTCGGCGGCGGCCTCACCGAGTGCGAACTCGCCTATCTCGCGGCGCGCGAGTGGGCTTCGAGCGCCGACGATGTGCTGTGGCGCCGGAGCAAGGCCGGACTGCACATGAGCGAGAGTCAGCGCGCGCGGGTCGCCGCGCGCATGTGCCGGTGATGCGGCCGCTCGCGGAGCTGCGGGTCGAGAACTTCCGCGGCCTTCTGTTCGATATCGACGACACTCTGACGACGCAGGGAAAGCTGACCGCGGCGGCCTACGGCGCGATGGAACGCCTCAAGTCGGCAGGCAAACTGGTCGTTCCCATCACCGGAAGGCCGGCCGGATGGTGCGATCAGATTGCCCGCCTTTGGCCGGTGGACGCCGTGGTGGGCGAAAACGGGGCGTTCTATTTCTTTGCCTCCGGGGCCGGGCTCGCGCGGCGCTACCTCGACGAAGCGCCGCGGCGCGCGGAAAGGCGCACGCGCCTGGGCGCGATCGCGCAGCGGATCCTGCGTGAAGTACCGGGCTGCGCGCTTGCCTCCGACCAGGCCTATCGCGAGACCGATCTTGCGATCGACTACTGCGAGGACGTTGCAGCGCTGCCGCTTGCAGCGGCGGAACGCATCGCGGCGATCATGCGCGAAGAAGGCCTGCAGGCGAAGATCAGCTCGATTCACGTCAACGGCTGGTTCGGCGAGTACGACAAGCTGTCGACCACCCGCCGCCTGTTCGAGGAACGCTGGGCGATCGACCTCGCGCGCGATGGCGCGCAGTTCGTGTTCGCCGGCGATTCGCCGAACGATGCCCCGATGTTCGCGTTCTTCGCGCATTCGGTGGGTGTCGCCAACGTGGCGCGGTTCGCGGGCCGCCTCGCCGCCGAGCCGCGTTACCTGGCGCGCGCATCCGCGGGCGCCGGATTCGCCGAACTGGTCGATCAGCTTCTGGGCGCCGCCCCCCACCCTGCCCCGCAGCCGAAGCGGGAGTAAGGCGCGCGCGTGGACTGGTGGCTCGCCTATCTCGCGATCGGCGTCCTGGTCGGGTTTCTCGCCGGGTTGCTGGGTATCGGCGGCGGAATGGTCATGGTGCCGATGCTGGTGTTCGTGTTCACTGCCAAAGGTTTCCCCTCGGTGTACATGATGCACCTCGCCCTTGCCACCGCGCTTGCCACGATCGCCTTCACCTCGGTGGCGAGCGTGCACGCGCATCACCGCCACGGCGCGGTCGACTGGGCGGTGGCGCGGGCGATGTCTCCCGGGATCGTTGCCGGATCGCTTGCCGCCGCGTTGATCGCGGGCCTCATCCCGACGCGGCCGCTGGCGGTGTTCTTCACCGCGTTCATGTTCTACGCCGCGACGCAGATGCTGCTTGGCACGAAACCAAAATCGGCGCGCACGCTGCCCGGCCGCGCCGGCATCTTCGGCGCCGGGGCGGCAATCGGTGCCGTCTCGAGCCTGCTTGCCGCGGGCGGCGCGTTCCTCTCGATCCCCTTTCTCGCCTGGTGCAACGTGCCGCTGCGCAGGGCGATCGGCACCGCTGCCGCAAACGGATTTCCGATCGCGCTGGCCGGTTCGCTCGGGTACGTGCTGCAGGGCGTGCGGGTCGATGGGCTGCCCCCAGGGACGCTCGGCTACGTCTACCTTCCCGCGCTGGCGTTCATCGTCGCCACCAGCGTGCTCGCCGCGCCCTGGGGGGCGCGCCTTGCGCATCGCCTGCCGGTCGCCCGGCTGCGCATGGTTTTCGCGCTGGTTCTGTACCTGCTGGGCGCGCGCATGCTCATTGCGCTGTGGTAGGCGACTCCTTCGGCTCGGCATAGGCGTCCCGCAAGGCGTTCTTCTGCACCTTGCCCATGGCGTTACGCGGCAATTCACGCGCGATGATGACGCGCTTCGGGACCTTGAAGGCGGCGAGCCTTTCCTTCGCGTACGCAAGCACCGCCTCTTCGGTGATCGAGGCATCGGGCTTCGGAACGAGCACCGCCGTGACCGCCTCGCCGAAGTCGGGGTGCGGCAATCCGATCACGGCGGATTCCTCCACTCCGGGAAACTCGTCGAGCAGCATCTCGATCTCCTTCGGGTACACGTTGTACCCGCCGGTGATCACCAGGTCCTTGGATCGCCCGACGATCGAGAGGTAGCCGTCGGCATCGAAGGTCCCGAGGTCGCCGGTGCGGAAAAAGCCGTCGGCGGTGAATTCGTCCTTGTTCTTTTCGGGCAGCCTCCAGTAGCCCGGCAGCACATTGGGGCCGCGCACCTGGATGTGGCCGATCTTTCCGGCCCCGAGCGGCGCGTCGCCATCATCGACCACGCGCACCTCGATCCCGGGAAGCGGGAAACCGACCGTGCCGCCGCGCCGCTCGCCCTCGTACGGATTGGAGGTGTTCATTCCGGTCTCGGTCATGCCGTAACGCTCGAGGATGGTGTGGCCGGTGCGCGTGCGGAAACTCGCGAATGTTTCCATGAGCAGCGGCGCAGACCCGGATACGAACAGGCGCATGTGCGCGCACGATTCGCGCGTCAGACCCGGCTCGGCAAGCAGGCGCACGTAATACGTCGGCACGCCCATGAAGACGCTTGCCTGCGGCAGGCGGCGGAGCACCTCCGCGGCATCGAATCGAGGCAACAGGAGCACGCGGCTTGCGTTCAGAAGCGCAGAGTGAAGCGCGACGAAAAGTCCGTGCACGTGAAATAGGGGCAGCGCGTGCAGCAGCACGTCGCCGGGGCGAAACTGCCAGTACCGGTGCAGCGTGAGCGCGTTGGAGGCAAGATTGCCGTGCGTCACCATGGCGCCCTTGGCGCGTCCGGTCGTGCCCGAAGTGTAGATGATCGAGGCGAGATCGCCGGGCACACTCGTCACCGTGGAAAAATTCGCCGACTGCCTTGCGGCAGCCTCGACGAGCGAGCCGCGGCCCTGCACATCGAGTTCGAAACCGTGCGGCACGCGCGCAAACCACGAGCGCGCTGCCGGCCGGCATACCGCCGCCTTGGGCTCGGCGTCGCCGAGGAAATAGGCAATCTCGTTTTCGCGGTAGGCCGTATTGAGCGGCAGGTAGACCAGCCCGGCCCGCAGGCAGCCGAGGTACAGGAACACGACCTGCGGCGACTTGTCGACCTGGACGGCGAGCCGGTCGCCGCGCTCGAGCCCGAGCGCGGCGAGCAGGTTCGCATAGCGCGCCGATTCGCGCTCCACATCGGCGTAGCTGTAGCGCGTACCATCCTGCAGCTCGAGGCACACCGCATCGGGTGCGTCCGAGAAACGCGCGGCAAGCTGCGCATAGAGATTAGCGTTCATCGGCGAATCCTCCGCCGCGATCGGCAGCGCGTCGCGCTTGCGCCGCAGACCGCGGTAGAGCTGCTTCAGGTGGTGGTGTCTCAACCACCACGCGGCGACGGACAACGCGCCCCAGTCGCCGTACTCCACAAGGCAGCGGGTCAGGTGGG
>Ga0209399_10001325_pt1 | contig 12990 bp, 13 predicted proteins | sample OV2TP3_FD_184130 | JGI IMG/M metagenome (GOLD analysis project Ga0209399, IMG submission 184130) | Hot spring microbial communities from Beatty, Nevada to study Microbial Dark Matter (Phase II) - OV2 TP3 (SPAdes) (version 3) | ecosystem: Environmental > Aquatic > Thermal springs > Hot (42-90C) ... | reverse complement strand
CTCGAGGAGATCCTGCAGAACTTGATCGGGAACGCCTTTAAGTTTACCCCGGAGGGTAAGATCAAGGTGCAGGTGAGGAACCTTCGGGGGAAGGATCGGATCGAGTTTAGTGTTGCCGACACCGGCATAGGCATTGAGGAGAAGGATCTCGGACGCATCTTCGAACCTTTTCACCAGCTCCAGGAAGCGCACACGGGTAGCTACAGCGGGGTGGGCCTGGGATTGAATATTATCAAGTGCTACCTAGACCTCATGCAGGGAGAGATCCGGGTTGAGAGTCACCCAGGAAAAGGCACGAAGTTCACCTTTACCTTACCTCGTTCCATCGAGAATAGAATCCAGCAGTCGGAATCCAGTATCCAGAATCTCCCCTCCTCCTGAATCCCGGCTCCTGACTCCCCTTGACTTTTTTACCCTATAAAAGCTAGGAAAGGCTCAGGGAGGTAAAGCCCTCAGCCGTCAGCTTCCAGCGGTCGGCTAACGCTAAAGGGTGGAGGCTGATTGCTGAGCGCTTATCATGGAAGGGGCCCTTCAAGGCATCCGCGTTGTTGAGCTTGCGAGCTACGTGACTGGCCCGTTTGCTTCGCTCCTTTTGGCAGATCTGGGTGCTGAGGTTGTCAAGATCGAGCAGCCGGGGCAGGGAGATCCGTTTCGAGGTTGGGGAGAGAAACTTTATTCCTCAACCTTCTGTAGCCTTAACCGTAACAAGAAGAGCGTGACCCTCGATATCCGCCATGATCAAGGGCGGGATATTTGTCTGAAGCTTGTTGCTGGCTCGGATATCCTGATCGAGAATTTCCGGCCAGGGACCTTAGAGAAAAGGGGCCTGGGCTATGAAGTAGTCCGGGAGCTAAACCCGAAGATTGTCTACTGTTCCATCTCCGGATTCGGTGAGACCGGTCCCTACCGCGATCTGCCGGGCTACGATACGATCGGTCAAGCCATGAGCGGGCTTTTGAGCTTGCTTACCGATCCGGAAAGACCCCAGGGAATGGGAGTTTCCTTCTCCGATCATCTTACGGGGATCTATGCCTGCTATGGCGTTCTGGCTGCCCTGGTCAACCGGATGCTTACAGGGAAAGGGCAAAGGGTCGAGACCTCGCTCCTGCGCGCCTCTGTGTCTTTTATCAGCGAGAATGCGGCCCGATTCTTCGAAACCGGCGTTGTCCCGCGCCGGGCCCACAGAACCCGGACGGCGGGTGTCTTTGCCTTTGTGGATCAACAAGGGCTTCCCTTTGTTATCCACCTCTCTTCTCCAGAGAAATTCTGGCACGGTCTTTTGGAGGTCGTCGGCAAAACGGAGTGGGCGGCTGATCCTCGCTTTCGGGATCGGAAGGCTCGGACTGCGAACCACGATGAGCTTTCAGATCTTTTGCAGGCGATCTTTCGAGGGGGATGCAGAGGGGATTGGCTCAGACGGCTTCAGGAAAGAGGCGTTCCGTCCGGCCCTCTGAGTACCCTGGAGGAGGTTTTTAAGGATCCACAAGTGCGTGAGTACGGGTTCCCGATTGAAATCGAGCATCCTCAGATGGGAAGGATGCGCATGGTAGGCAGCGGGATCGACTTAAGCCGCACTCCTCCGAGGATCAGCACGCCGCCGCCGACCTTGGGAGAACACACGCGCCAGATCTTGGGGGAACTCGGATACGATGAGCAGGGAATTTTAAGGCTCAAGGAGCAGGGAATCACCTGAGGGGGATATGATCAGACTTCAGATAGTCGAGCGACACGGCGTGAATCTGTACCGGACATTGATCCATGCAATGCGGTCGGGCAGTCTTCGCACCTTTATGGTGACACGACGAGGTAGGAAGGTCACGCACAGGAACCCGAGCTACTCCGGTTGGATCAACTGGTCCTACGCCGAAGGGGTCATTAGTTGCGAGGTCCAAAGCCCGCGAAAACCGGGAACGGAGTGGAGACTGGTGGGTGCCCTAGTAGGCCGTTTGGCGGATAAGTTCGCTGATCGGGTTCACAGCATTAGCATTCAGTTCCCCGACGCTTCGGTTGCTAAGAACAGGCCGAAGCGCCGGCAGCGGCGCTCCCGTTAAGAGCGGGATCTTTCCTACCAACTCCAACATAACCCATGCGCCACGCGAGCCTGATAGCGCGACTTATTCCCTCTATTTGAGAGTCATGTTCCAGCAGTCCAGGCAGAAGAGGTAAAAAAGGGCAAGATCGAAAGGGTTCTGGCACTTCAGGATGGCTAGATTCAAATTACAAGCTACCGGCGACGACATCAATTTTGTCCCTCAACGAGTCATCATCGCCGGCTATACGGGCCGGGATCAGGAGTCCGTCAGGGCTCACATCCATGAACTTGCCGCGCACGGAATTCCGGCGCCGTCGGAGATACCTACAATTTTTCGCACTGCTTTGGACAGGCTGACTACGGAAAGTGAGCTGGAAGTCCTTGGCGAGCATACATCAGGAGAAGCCGAAGCTGTGCTTCTCGTGAGCGGTGATGACCTTTGGGTAACGCTCGGGAGCGACCACACAGATCGAGAATTGGAGAAGGTGGATATTGCCGCGTCCAAGCAGGTCTGTCCAAAGCCGGTCTCCGCCGAGGTTTGGAGATACGCCGATGTCCGTGATCGCTGGGATAGTCTGGTCTTGAGGAGTTGGGTCGGCGCAGCCGGTCGGGAACAGCTTTATCAGGAAGGCCTAATGTCGGCGGTGCTGGCGCCGGAGGATTTGCTTGCCGTTCTGCGCGGGCGTGTGGGAAGGCTTGTGGATGGGGCAGCGATTTTTACCGGTACGATCCCTCTGCTGGGCGGCGTGTTTTTGGCCAAGCCGTACTTCGAGGCCGAACTTCTTGATGAATCCGCCGGTCGTTCTCTTCGCTGCGCGTACCGGGCGCGGCCTGTCGACGCCGGGCCGAAATTTTTTTCGTGAGAACGCAACTGCTTCTGCCTTTTGCCCCCTCTCCCTTTGTCCTCTCCCCCGCTGGGGGAGAGGGAAGGGTGAGGGGGCTAAGAGAGCTGCAAGGAGGCTAAGGAGATGCCGAAGGAAGAGCGAGAGTTTTTTGCTGTGACGACCATGCCGTGGCGCGATGTTCCAGGCAGCCAATGTGCCGGCCTTCACGAGCGCATTTTGAGTGGAGACCTCAATACGGGCGACTACACCCGAATTTTGCGGTTCGATCCTGGTTGTGACACCACAGCCAACGGCGTCCTGACTCACGATTTCTGGGAAGAAGTTTACATCTTGGAAGGAAGCATCATTGACCTGAGGTTGAATCAAGAGTTTAAGGCGGGGCAGTATGCCTGCCGGCCCCCGGGTATGCCTCACGGCCCGTGGAGGTCACCTGGCGGCTGCACGACTTTCGAGGTGCGCTACACGAAGTAGGGGCGAACCCTATTTTCTCGGGTGGTGGTCGATGTGGATATAGGCGTCGATGAACCGCACAATCCTTCTCTCATCAAACTCATTGAACTTGTCGATGCGGGACCAGGCGGTCAAGGCGATCCTGTGACTCATCCCCGGATAAGGGGCCAAGATGACATGGTCATATCGTCTGACGACTTGGGCAAGCCTCTCTTTGAGCGCGCCGCACTCCTGGGTCTCAGCGGCACAGTTGTACTGAACCGCGACTCCGCCATCTTCTAAATTGTGGACTTGCAGCTCTTTGGGGATCGGACTTTCATGGACTCCCCAACGGGCCAGAGACGGGAAGTGGGGGCCTGAGGTCGGGGGATCGCTGTTATACGTAGTGAGCCCGACTTCCGATGGATTGACATGGCGGTTCCCCATGCTGGGCACAAACTGGCCAGGTGAGCCGCCGATCCACTGGCCGTAGGCCCAGTAACCCAGACCTCCAAGGAGCACGGCCGCGAGGAGGTAAAAGACCATCTTCTTGGCCTGGGCCGCCCTCTTTTGTTTTTCTCTTTGCTTTTGGTTACGCTCTTTCTTAACTAGCCGCTCGGTTCTGCGTCTCTCTGTTCTCGATAGTTGCTCCATGACAATGCTATTGGCTATTGATCACTGTATCTCTGATGTTCCATCTGTACTGTCAGGTTCCCCCTCACCCTACCCTCTCCCCCTCGAAGGGGGAGAGGATGAAGGTGAGGGGGTAGGATTGAGGGTATCAAGTGCATAGACTTTAGTTTGCAGCCATCGATAATAGCTAGAGGGTAGACCGCACAGCAGGACGGGCAAGGAGGCGGTCCAACCAGTTTTTCAGGTGGGGTAGAGTATCATCAATGGCGACGCCGTACCGCTGCTGCCGGGTAAAGAAGGGGATATAGGTAATGTCGGCGAGGGAATAGTCTTCGGCAATGTAGCTCCGGCCTGCCATCTGTCTGTCCAAAGTCCTCAGATGTTCTCTTAGTTTTCCTCTCGCCTTCTCTGGATCGCTACCGTGCACCACGTCGCTTCCTGCCGCCTGCAGTCGGCTATTGCAGAAGTCGATCCAGATTCTCGCACGGGATCTTAAACCCAGGTCCTTCGGCATGAGAGGGAGTTGAGGGAATTTCTCCTCCAGGTACTCGTTGATGATGGCGGATTCGTATACCACCACATCTCCGTCGACCAGGACTGGAACCTTTCCATAGGGATTGAGTTCCAACAGATCCTTGGGTTTGTTCCTGAGATCGACCTCAATCAACTCGTAGGGGAGTTTCTTCTCCGCCAGGACTATCCTAGTCCTGTGGGCGTACGGTCAGGTGTGGCAAGAATAGAGTTTCATGGTTACCTCCAAAAAACCGTGCTCGTGGCTCGTGCACGTGCTGGTTCCCCAACCCCTTCCTTACGAACACGAGCACGAACACGAATCACAATCTCTACTACCACTATTTCCCTCGTTTCTCCAGCCTGTCTCTCAGCCCGTCCCCAACGAGGTTCAAGCCCAAAACAGTAATCATGATCGCCAGGCCTGGGTAAGTGGTCAAGTGGGGAGCGACCAGGAGGAACTGCCTTCCTTCATTGAGCATGGAGCCCCAAGAGGGGGTAGGAGGCTGAACCCCTAATCCTAAGAAGCTCAAGCTCCCCTCGGCGATGATCGCTGCGGCCATACCGAAGGTGCCTTGGATCAAGAGGGGTGGAAGCAGGTTCGGTAGCATGTGGAGAAGGATGATGCGAGCCGGGGTTCCTCCAAGGGCCTGAGCCGCACGGACGAACTCCCTCTCTCTGAGCGCCAGGATTTCTCCACGGACCAGGCGCGCGTAGCCGGTCCATCCGATGAGGCAAAGGGCGAGAACGACGTGGTTCAAGCCGGGACCGAGCACCGCAGTAAAAGCTATGGCCAGCAGAATTCCCGGAAAGGCCATGAGGGTGTCGACCAAACGCATGAGAAGCTGGTCCACCCACCCCCCGAAGTAACCGGATAGAGAGCCAATCAGGAGGCCGATCAGCGAGGAGATGGTTACGGTGCTTATCCCCACCAGCAGCGAGATGCGCGCTCCGTAAAGGGTGCGACTGAGCAGGTCGCGGCCCAGCTTATCAGTCCCCAAGGGGTGCTCTTTGGAGGAGGGAAGGAGGTCTCTCTCTAGATTCTGCTGCGTCGGACTGTGAGGGGAAATGACGGGCGCCACCAATGCCACGGCGGCAAGCAGCAGGAGAATCATGGTGCCGACAAAAACAGAAACTCTATCTCCCATAGGTTATCCGGGGGTCTACGACGCGATAGAGAATGTCGGTGATCAGGTTCACTGCCAGGTAAGAAATGGCGATCAGCAGCACGCATCCCTCAACCAAGGGGTAATCCCGGGTCTGGATGGCCTGCAGCGTGAGCCGGCCGATCCCCGGCCAGCTGAAGATGGATTCCGCGATGATGGAGCCGGCAAGCAGGGCGCCGAACTGCAGTCCCAGGATGGTGATCACGGAGAGGAGTGAATTGCGCAGCGCGTGTTTGAGCCATACCCTGCGTTCGCTCAAGCCTTTAGCCCGAGCGGTCTGGATGTAATTCTCGTGGATGACGTCGAGGAGGCTAGAGCGGATCATGCGGGTGAGTATCGCGGCCATGGCCGTGCCCAGGGTCAGCGAAGGTAGGATCAGGTGGGTGAATCCCCCTCGCCCGGAGACCGGGAGCCAACCGAGCTCTATCGAGAAAACAATCATCAGAAGCGGGCCAAGCCAGAAATTGGGCATCGCCAAACCCAGCAGGGAAAAGAGGAGCGAAAATCGGTCAATCCACGAATGGCTCTTCGCCGCCGCCAGAATCCCCAGCGGGAAGGCCAGGAGAAGGGCAATTCCCATGGCTGCCACCGTGAGCTCCAGTGTAGCCGGCAGCCGCGTCAGGATTAGCTCCGTGACCGTTCCGCGCTCATAAAGAGAGCGCCCAAGATCTCCCAGCGCGAGCCCGGCAAGGAAGCGTCGATACTGAGTCCAGAGCGGCTGGTCCAATCCCAGCTCCTGGCGCAGCGTCGCCTTGTCAGCGCTGCTTGCTGTCTCTCCGAGCATCGCTTCCACAGGATCGCCCGGCACAACGTGGACGAGGAGAAATACCACGGTTACTACCCCCAGCAGAGTGGGGAAAAACAACAGCAGGCGTTGCAGCAGGAACCGTTTCATTTGGCCGGTCGGGAAGAGGTAAAGGAAACCTGTTTAAGGGAGATCAACTCGCCGTCGGGATAGGGCATGAAACCCTCGATGGTCGGATTCATAACCACTACGTTTTTCCACCACCACAAGGGGATGTAAGGAAGGTCGACGGCGAGGATCTGCTGCACTCGGCTGTATGTCCGCCCGCGCTCTTCAGGCCTCATGCTTTGCCTTCCCTGATCGAGCAGTTGATCGATCTCTTGATTGCGATAGCGTCCGCGGTTGTTTCCATTCGGGGGGATGCTGCCCGAGTGGAAGAGATTATGATAGATGTCGGGATCGGCAACGCCCACCCACCTGAGCGAATAGAGGTGGAAATTTCCTTTCTGTATGTCGCCGTAGAAAGTTCCCCATTCGTACGTTCGCACCTCCAGCTCGATTCCTACGCGGCCGAGCTGCTCTTTCAGCGCCTCAGCGATTCTCTTGCTCAGATCCAGATTGGTGGTTTTGTAGGACAGCCGGAAGCGGGGAAGGGGGCCGTCTCCGTCGGGGTCGGGGAAACCGGCCATGTCCAGGAGTTGCTTGGCCTGTTGCGGATTGTAGTTGAGCCCCGCCACGGACGGCTCGTAGGCCCAATGCTGGGGAGAGAGGAGGCCGGTGGCGGGAATCGCCAGCCCCTTCAGGATATGTCGGATAATTGCGTCGCGGTCTATCGCGCGGCCCAGCGCCTGGCGGACCTCCCGGCGCTTGAGAACGGGATGGTCGAGATTCATTCCGAGGTACTGAAAGGTGGTTCCCTGCTGGTTCAGGATGGAGGCGCCGGTATTCCTCCTCAGCCATGGGAGCATGTCGGGCTCGAGGTCGTTCTGGAGAAAGTCGATGGTCCCTTTCCTGAACTCCAGGGCTCGCACGATGGCGTCGGGGATGATCTTGAAGACGACGCCTGGGAGCCGGGGCGCCCCTTCCCAGTAGGAAGGGTTCGCTTTGAGAACCACTCTCTCCGCCGAGGAGAACTCGACCAGGGAGAAAGGTCCTGAGCCGATGAGGCGGGACCCGCCTGCGCTTCCGTCGCCGGTCGCGTCTCCAGGAACGATCCCCAGGGTGAGGCTTTCGAAAAACGGCGCGAATGGAGCCGCCAGCTGAAAGCGGACTTCGTAGGGACTGACTTGCTCCACGCTGTTGAGGAACCGCAGCGCTCCCCGTTTTGGCGAGCGGTTCTTCGGCTCCAGAACCGATTCGTAGGTATATCGCACGTCCGCCGCTGTCAGAGCCTTGCCATCATGGAAGGTGATGCCTTTTCTCAGATGGAACAGGTAGGTGCGTTCATCAACGGCTTCCCACCTTTCGGCCAGGTCCGGCCGGAGACGAGAGTGTCCGTCGGTGCGCATCAGCGAGTTAAAAATCAAGGCCCCTATCCGGGCTGAGTTGGCATCTGTGGCATAACGGGGATCGAGGTGAGTCGGACTGCTCTCAATTGCTATGACCAGGTAGCCGGATGGCCGGTCGGATTGAGCGGGAGAACGACAGCCTGCCGACCCCGCCCATAGGCAGAGCAAGATCAGTGAAGAAAAGGATGTAAGTTTTGCTGGCAATTCTTTTGCGTTTGTTTTTTTTGACATCAGGATAGCTCTTTTGCTATCATGGGTCAATTTTTTGTGTTTGGATCTATGGCGAAGTTGCTGGTTTCTCTTCTGCTCTGGTTCCTGGTTTCCCTTCCAAGTCCCGTTCAAGGCGAGGAAGGCTCCGCTTACGAGAACCCATTCCCTCTCCTTCCCGGTCTTGAGCCGTCGGTTGAGTTCTGGAAGCTCGTTTTTACCCGGTACAGCACCTCCGAGCTGATCTTCCATGACCTGCTGGAGCCGACCAAAATCTATAAGGTCTTAAAGGCGGGGGAAGACAATACGGCGCGGCGGCTCATCGAAGAAGAGCGGGAAAAGATTCAATCGGCATACGGCCTTAAGGCGGACGAGAAAAGGGTGCGCGTCCAGCGTGGTTTGAAAGAGCGTTTTGCCTCGGGTCTTCAGTTGTCTCGGAAGCACCTGGAGCAGATGCAGCGGATCTTCCGCGAGGAAGGCGTCCCAGTGGAGCTTACCCTTTTACCCTTGGTGGAATCATCCTTCAACATTCATGCCCGATCTCGTGCCGGGGCCTTAGGGCTGTGGCAGTTCATGACCGCGACGGGAAAGCAATTTCTACGCATCAGTAGCGTAGTGGACGAGAGAAAGGACCCGCTGGAATCGACTCGAGCTGCTGCCCGTTTTCTCAAGCGGAACTATGATCTCCTCGGTAACTGGCCGCTGGCGATCACCGCTTATAATCATGGTAGAGAGGGGATGCTTCGAGCCGTTGCGGAGGTTGGCTCAAAGGATCTGATGGAGATTATTCGGCGGTACCAAAGTCCCGCGTTCGGCTTTGCCTCGAAAAATTTTTACGCGGAGTTCTTAGCTGCCGTGGAAGTGGCGGGCAAGGGCGAGGAGTTTTTTCCCAATCTGGAATATCATCGTCCCTTCCCTTTGGAGGAGCTAGAGGTGGAGCAACCAACCTCCATCGCGGCCCTGCTCAAGTCCACAGACATCCCGCGAAGCGAGTTCCTCGACTGGAATCCAGCCCTAAACCCCAAGATTAGTGATCTTCCAATTGGGTATCGGGTTAAGGTCCCTCCGGAGAAGCTGGAGCTATTTCTCGTTGCCTATCAGCAGATTATCGGCCAGGTGAAGCGCAGCGCTCGGGCTGTGCGCGAGATCTCTGGGCCCTGGACCCGCCATCGGGTGGCGCCGGGAGAAACCCTATCTCAAATCGCCAAGCATTATCGGCTCTCCGTACGTGAGATTCAGCGGGCTAACAGGCTTGCGAGTGCCCATCTCATCGCTGCCGGACAGGATCTTAAAATCCCTAAGCGCTGAACCTTTCTGGGTCTGGCTCGGATTCCGAGGGGAGCGAGACTGAAGGCCGGCGGCACCGGGATGTGAAGCTGTTGGCAGGCCCAGACCGCGAGAGTAAGCACCCGTAGGGGTTGGGGTGGCGGTCCTCGAAGCACAGGCTTATTGCCGACGGCCGGAAGGCTCGTTTCCCGAGGAAGAACGGACTAGTGTTTGGCTCAGAGGCCCCGGGAAGGGGCTAGTCTTTGAGTCAGCCAGGGGTTGGTCTATAATGGCTGGTAGCTTATGGATGTCACGCTGCTTAAGGTTACCGCTGTCTTCTATCTGTTGGGGACAGGGAGCTTTATCGTCTACCTGCTTTTCCCCAGGGATTCTCTGTCCCGGCTCTCTCCCTTGATTCTACTCGGCGGGTTTTTCATCCATACCTTGGCCCTTGGAGTCCGGTTTTCTGAGGCAGGTTATCTCGCGGTTACGCAATTCCGCGAAGCCCTGTCTTTTTATAGCTGGCTCATGGTGGCGGTTTATCTTCTGGCCCAACTCAGGTACCACCTGACTGTTCTGGGGTCCTTCATAGCCCCTCTGGCCTTTCTTATGTCCCTCGGAGCCTTTACCTTTGGGACTGGCGCCGGAGAACTGCCACTGTCGCTGAAGACCTACTGGCTTCCTCTGCATGTTACCCTCGCCTTTTTGGGAAACGCTGTCTTTGCGTTGGCCTTCGGCGTGAGCCTGATGTACCTGCTGCAGGAACATCAACTGAAAAACAAGAAGCTAAACGTGGTCTACCGGCGTTTTCCGTCTCTGGAGACTCTGGATCGGCTTAATTATGTCTTTTTGGTGTGGGGGTTCCCTCTTATGACCTTAGGCATCTTGACGGGGAGCCTATGGGCCGGTGTCCATTGGGGAAATTACTGGTCCTGGGAGGCGCGTCAGATCTCCTCCGCGATAACCTGGTTGCTTTACGGTGCCTTGCTTCACGGTCGGATCACTGCCGGCTTGCGCGGAAAGAAGGCGGCGCTCTTGACCATCGTGGGTTTTGCCGTTGTCCTGGGTTACTTTCTCTTCGGGAGCTCTGTTTTCCCCAGCCGGCACGGGGGCCGGTTTGAGTAGGCCGTGCGTAGAGAGATTATAATCGTGGGTCTCAACCACCGCACCGCACCCGTGGAGTTGCGGGAAAAAATTGCCTTCGACAGCTCCCTTCTGGGAGAATCCCTCAAGCGCCTGCACTCCCTGCCCTCGATTCAGGAGGGCGTCATCCTCTCCACATGTAACCGAGTGGAAGTGGTTGCGGCGGCCCCGGACGAACAGGCTGCTTTCCGGGAAATTAAGGGCTTTCTGGTGCAACAGGAATCCGCCGCGGGCCATGTTGGATTAGAGGACCATCTTTACTTGTATGCGGGAGATAAGGCCGTGCGTCACCTCTTTCGCGTTGCGGCAAGCCTCGATTCCATGGTGGTAGGCGAGCCGCAAATCCTAGGGCAGCTGAAAGGTTACTATCTGGCTGCCCAGGAAGCGGGCACGGTGGGGGCGATTCTGCACCGGCTCTTCCATCGCTCTTTTTCGGTTGCCAAGAGGGTCCGGACCGAAACCGGTATCGCGAGCCGAGTGGTCTCGGTAAGCTCCGTGGCCGTGGACCTGGCCAGACGTATATTTGACTCTCTGGAAGACAAGACTGTCATGCTCATTGGGGCAGGCAAAATGGGTGATCTGGTGGCCCGTCATCTCCAGCGAAGCGGCGTCAGCAGCCTGATGGTCACCAATCGCACCTTTGAGCGCGCGAAGGAGTTGGCTGATGAACTCTGCTGCAGTCCCATTCGCTTCGAGGATTATCCCCGTTATCTTAGGATGGCTGACCTGGTGATTGGCTGCGCCGGCTCCCCTGAGGTTCTGTTGCGGCCAGAGACCGTCGTGGAGGTCTTAAAGGAGCGAAAGCAGAAGGCGATGTTCTTCATTGATCTCGGTGATCGCCGCAACTTCGATCCGCGCATTAACGAGATCGACAACGTCTATCTCTACAATGTCGATGACCTGGAGGCGGTGGCAGAGGAGAATCTTAAGGGGAGAGCCGGCGAGGCACATAGGGCCGAGGAGATCGTGGATGAGGAGGTGGTGGGGTTCCTGCGCTGGTTGGACTCCCTGGAGCAGGTTCCGACCATTGTGGCCTTGAGACAGAAATTAGAGCAGATCCGCCAGAGGGAGCTAGAAAAGTCTTTGAGCACGAGCCTCAAGGGGCTTTCGGAAAAGGAAAGACAGGCGCTTGAGAGTATGGCCTCTGCCATAATCAACAAGATTCTGCACGCGCCGATCACCCGATTGAAGCGACAGGTCGAGGGCCAGGATGAAGCCCTATACATAGAGGCGCTTAAGAAGCTTTTTGATTTGGAGGAGAAATGATGGGCTGTTCAATGAAAAATGAAAATTGTAAAATGCAAAAGTCAAAATGAAAGATAGAGATCTGAGACAGAGACTGTGCCCACTTCCTAGTTTCCCTCATTTTGCATTTTTCGATTTGCACTTTGCATTTTGCATTGGGGCAGCGGCTGAGGGAGGTAAGGCGTGAGACTGATTCGCATCGGCACGCGCGGGAGCGCGCTCGCCTTGGCTCAGGCGGGCTGGGTGCGCCAGAAGTTAGCGGCAAAGTATCCGGGTGTGCGAATCGAAACTGTGACTATTAGGACAGCCGGGGATCGCTTCCTTAACACGCCCATGAAAGCAGTTGGGGGGAAAGGCATTTTTGTCAAGGAAATAGAAGAGGCCCTGCTCCGAGAAGAGATCGATCTGGCGGTTCATTCCATGAAGGATCTCCCCACCGAGATTCCTAGAGGTCTGACTGTGGCGGCCATTCCCGAACGGGAAGATCCGCGGGATGTCCTGGTGAGTTTGGGCCGGAGATCCTTGAAGGATTTGCCTTCTGGCGCCCGGGTTGGTACGGGAAGCCTGCGCCGGAGGGCGCAAATCCTGAACTACCGGCCAGACCTTTTGCTCCTTCCCATTCGAGGGAACATCGATACGCGACTGAAAAAATTGGATCAGCAGGAGGTGGACGCCTTGATTATGGCGCTGGCAGGCCTTAGGAGGCTAGGATGGGAGCACCGGGCCAGCGAATATCTCGCTCCAGAAATTTGTTTGAACGCGGTGGCTCAAGGGGCCCTAGGACTGGAGGGTCGGGACGGAGATCCAGCGATCGGTGCGATCGCGTTTCTCCACCACCTCCCGACCGCCGCAGAGGTTCTGTCGGAGAGGGAGTTTCTGAGACGGTTAGGAGGGGGCTGTCAGATACCGGTAGGGGCGCGCGCGTGGGTGCATGGAGATCAAATTAGGCTCATGGGAATGGTTGCTGAGGTTGACGGAGGCAGGTTGTTTAGAGAAGAGATTTTAGGGTCCGTTCAGGACGCCGAAGGATTGGGCCGGGAGTTGGCGGAGCGGCTTTTGAAAAAGGGCGCGGATGAGGTCCTCGGATTAGGGAATGGCGAATCGGAGAGGGTCTTTTAGAGCATGATCCCAGATAAGGGGACAGGCGCTTCATCGCCGGAGGCCAAGCCGCTATTGGGCCGGCGTATTGTGGTCACCCGTGCCCGTTCTCAGGCAGGTTCTTTCTCACGCGCCATCCAGGGTCTCGGCGGAGAGGTGATTG
>Ga0209399_10001321_pt1 | contig 13014 bp, 9 predicted proteins | sample OV2TP3_FD_184130 | JGI IMG/M metagenome (GOLD analysis project Ga0209399, IMG submission 184130) | Hot spring microbial communities from Beatty, Nevada to study Microbial Dark Matter (Phase II) - OV2 TP3 (SPAdes) (version 3) | ecosystem: Environmental > Aquatic > Thermal springs > Hot (42-90C) ... | reverse complement strand
CTTTGAAGGCCTTGCGCAGAGTACTGAGCCGATCCTTAGGTGTGTTTGGAGGAAGCGTTAGCGGCCGCTGGAACTCATACGGGCGAACATAGGCCCTGAAGGCGGCTAGGTTTTCCTCGCCTCTGATGATGTCGGTAAACTGAGGTAGATCCTTGACTTCAGGGTCCGGAGATTTTCCATGAATGATAAAAGGAATCAACTTATCATCCCCCCTCGCATCGAGCATCGGCCTCGCTGTAACTCTCATGGAGTCCCAAGTCCAACAGGCCCCTTCCACCTCTCTCCTTTGCATGGCCACTCGTATCGGTGCGGTGCCCTTATAACCTGAGATGATGTTAAACTTTGTTCCCGCGAGCACGTTCATGAGCTTCGGAAAGTCATCGGTGCCCGCGCCCGGTCTTGTCCCTCCGAGCCTGATCTCCTTCTTCGACGCCAGAACGTCGTCCAGGTTCTTAAGGCCGGTAAACCCCATGATCGCGCATACGTTTAGTCCCTTAGAAGGCGCGCCAATCCAGCCAAACTTCCGAGCGTCAAACCTGATCCCTCTCCCTCCCAGTGCCTGTTGCGTAGTTAAGTTGGCATTCCAACTTCCCACGGTAAGACCGTCTGGCTGGCCTTTGTTGTAAAGAAAGTTGGCTGAAAGAAGACTACTTGCCCCGTCCATATTTTCGATGACGGTGGTGGGATTGCCCGGAATGTGTTTACCCATATGCCGTCCAATTGCGCGCGCATACGTATCATAACCACCACCGGGAGCGTAACCAACAATGAAGCGGATGGTCTTCCCTTTGTAGAACTCATCGGCCCGAGGTTGAGGCGGTGCGGCCAAGAAGGCCAGCCCGGCCACAACTGCTGTCGCCAACAAAATTCTCTTATTCATGATCGCTACCTCCTTTTTGTTTCCTTTCTATCCTCTTCTGATTTCCCTCAGTGCCTCTTTGAGATAACTGAGATCAATGTATTTGCTTGGATTGGGAATGAGACCTTTCGCCAGTGTCACTTCCCCATCAGTTTTTTCATCCGTTCGATGACCTCCGGCGGTTGGGCCATCACTTCCTTTGCAATCTTTTCTAGTTCTTCTCCGGACCCGGGTTTCACCTCTAGATTTCTCCTTTTCGCCTCAGCCAAAAACTCAGGATCGGTCACCATTTTCATAAAGGCCTCACGCAGGAGCTTGAGCCGCTCGGCGGGGACCCCAGGAGGCAGCACATAAGGGCGACCGAGTTCTGTTGAAGCAAGGACAACGGTCGCCAATCGCCGCCCCATCTCCTCCGTCTTGAACTCGTCCATCAGCTCGTTGAGTGTCGGCACCTGAGGCAGTCTTTCATCTCGTTTTCTCCCGGTTTGAATCAACAGATGGGCGAATCCTTTGGCCCGCCAGGTGCGATATGGCTCGCCACTGAACCAGGCTACAACGCTAAACGCGCGGCACTGGGTTTCGTTTTTTTCCACCGCTAGATCCATTTCCGGCCCGCCCGGATAACCCAAAACGATCTCAAACTTCGTGCCGATCGTTTCACCTAAAAGTTTCGGCATATAGTGGCCGACCGTGCCTGTCCCAGTGGCAGAGCATTTGGGCGGCTGAGTGGCTCGGCGCACTTCATGGATCGTCTTAAAAGGGGTATCAGATCGCATATAAATAACATTATCCGAGTGGTCCACGCTGCCGATCCAGTTGAATTTAGAGTAGTCAAACCGCACCTCTTTGCGGCCGGCGAGTTGATTGAAGTAAATGGCGGGGATGATTGACGCGACAGTCAAGCCGTCGGGCTTCGCCAAGTTGTAAAGATGATTCGCCGCGATCAAGGAGCCAGCGCCCGCCATGTTTTGCACGATGAAGTCGGGATTTCCCGGAATGTGCTTGCCCCAATAATGGGCTATGAAGCGCGCGTAAGCGTCGTACACGCTTCCCGCAGTGGTCCCCGCTATAAACGTAATCGTCTTTCCCTTATAGAAAGGTGTCTGGGCATTGAGGTCTCGAATCAAGGCAAAATGTAAATTGCAGATTGCGAAAATCAAAATGAGAGCATAGTCATGAAGCATTTTGCATCTTTCCCTCTGCATTTTGCATTACCTCCTTAAGGCGTCCTTTTTTGGTTACTCACTTCTGACTACTATTTTGCATTGGCATTTTTCATCTGGCACTTTGCATTTTGGATTGGAACGGAGTCACTGTCCCAAAATCTTTTTAACCCGCTCGACGACCGCGGGCGGGTGAGCCAGCATTCTCTGAGCGAGCTGCTGCAACTCTTCTCCCGATACCGGCTCGACCTCCATTTTGCTTTTCTTCGCGGCGTCCAGAAGTTCAGGGTCTCTCAATGCGCTGGCCATGGCATTACGTAGGATCTTTACGGTTTCCGGAGGGGTACCCGGAGGCGTGACTAGTGGCCGTCCAAAGTCACCCCCACGAATGATCACATCCGCCGCCCGGCGAATCTCCTCCGGGGTCTTATGCTTCTCAAATAGCTCGTAAATGGTCGGCGCTTCCGGCGCCCGGGGATCCCGTTTCTCATTAGTTACGAGCAACACGCGAACGAATCCCTTCTTGCGCCAGGTATGGAAGGGCTCCCGACCAAAGAAAGGAGCGGAGGTAAGCCCCCGACACACCACCTCGCCTCTCTCCACAGCGACGTCAATCTCGTTTCCACCGGGGTAGCCCGTTACCGACTGGATCTTGAGCGGAGGGAAAGCCTCTTCAAGAAGTCGCGCTAGGATGTAATCCGTGCCCGCTGTCCCCCCGGAGCCGCACTTGGGAGGCTCACTGGCCTTCTGTATGTCCTCTATAGATTTATACGGTGCGTCGGCTCGCATATAGAGAAGCTGGTCGCTCCGCTCCGGGGAGCCGAGCCAGTGAAACTTGGTCACGTCGTACTTCACTTCTTTGCGGCCCACGAGCTGGTCCAAGTACATGCCATAGCCCAGAGCCCCGAGCAGTAGGCCATCGGGTTTGCCCACACTGTAGACATGGTTTGCGGCAATCAAGCCGCTAGCTCCAGGCATGTTCTGCACGATCATCTCAGGGTTCCCCTGGATGTACTTTGGAATGTATTTCGCTAAGAGCCTCGCCCAGCGGTCGTAGAATCCTCCGGGGGTGAAGCCGACGACAACCCTAATTGTTTTACCTTTATAAAAGGGCTCCGTCTGAGCTCGAAGGCGAGGGACTGACCATAGGGCCCACGCGACAGAGAAAAGAAGGACGACCATCACAGAGTTTATCCGGTTTTTCACGATGACCTCCCATATCTGATACGGGTCACACTTCCCTACCCCATGCGAACCTGCCTATGAAAAGCCTATTTCGCCAACAGTTTTTTTATCCTTTCGATCAGCCCTTTTGCTAAGAAACGGCCTTGCCAGCGGCCGCTTCACTCACTAATGCTGTAGAAATGTCTTCATTCGCTGGATGACCTCCGTGGGCTGAACGAGCTCTTTTAACAAGCGTTCAATCTCGTCACCGCTGATAGGATTTGGCTCGAACCTTTTTTTCCGGGCCTCGGCCACGACGTCGGGATCATTCATCATCTTCATAAATCCCTCGCGAAGAACTTTGATCCGGTCAGCCGGAACTCCGGGAGGACCAAACAACGACCGGCCTAGGTCGTCAGGAGCGAGAAGCACCCTAGCCAGCCCCCTTGTTGCCTCAACTGTCTTATACTTATCCATGAGCTCCCAGACTGTCGGAACATCGGGCAGTTGTGGATGGCGCCTTTGTCCGCCTTGAGCGAGCACGCGCACAAATCCTGTCTTGGCCCATGTGCGGCTCGGCTCGGTGCCGAAATAGTTTTGAACGGTGCCGCCCCAGCAGTGCATTTCCCCTTTCTCGATGGCCAGGTGAACATCAGCGGCGCCTGGGTAGCCCGGCACAACGTTCAACTTGAATCCAAAGGTGTCTGCGAGAAACTTGGGCCAATAATAACTTGCGGTGCCAACTCCCGTAGCGCCGCACTTGGGTGGCTCGGCCGCCTTTCGAAGATCCTCAATCATCTTGTAACCACTATCTGCGCGAATAAAAAAGATGCGGTCCGTTCTCTCCGGCGAGCCGATATGAGAAAACTTGAGCCAGTCATGCTGAACTTCTTTTCGCCCGGTAAGCTGTTCGATGTAAATCGTAGGACTAACGAAGCCGAGAGTTAAACCGTCCGGCTTGGCGACGTTGTAGACATAATTGGCTGCGACCATGGAGCCGCCGCCGGTCATATTCTGCACCACGAAGGCGGGGCTTCCAGGAATGTATTTGCTCCAATGATGAGCCATGAGGCGGGCCCATACGTCGTAGGCACCGCCAGGGGTGAATCCCACGATGATTCTGACGGTTTTGCCCTCGTAGTAGGGAGTTTGGGCTGCGAGGTTCGATGTTAAAAGCAGGCAAGCCAAGAGTGCCAAAGAAACTCTTTTCATAGCGCCTCCTGTATAATTTTCTCTTGGACCAATCACACTCAAATGCAGAGGCCACCCCCTTGAAGAGGTTTGGATAGCGAGATAGCTATCGAAAGAAATTTAGCCACACAAATAGCACTCCGTCAGGAAAAGGCAGGTGAAGCAGGTAATCGAACAGACCGTAAAAAACGGCCCAGGCCATCACACTCAATAGAATGCTGGTCGACCATTTCTCGCCGCCCGCGAATCGAAAATATAGAAAGCTTGCAACTGGCACGGCGATAACAAAGCCTAACAGCCAGATGGCGAGGAAAAATCCTAGAGTCCACGCAACGATGGAGACGGCGCGGCTCCGCGCAACGGCCGATTGGAGGGAGGATGTGATTTCTGGGGGATCTGTTCTGCCGGTCGCGCGGCGAAGAGTGTTGAAGAGTTCCTGGCCGAAAGCCAAAAGGGCCAAAGCTAGACACGGAATGCCGAGAACCATAGGAAAAAGGGCGGCTCGCTCTTCCATGGGCCGGATCTCGTAAAAAGTCTCGCGCAACACGTAGACAAACAGCGCCACAAAGAAAAGCGCAAACAGCGGTCGATACACAAGGCTAGTGAGCATCGTGGTCTGGGGCTCCGGCGCCGATCGCTCACCTGCTGCTGGCTCTTGACTTTTCTGCTGGAGGATTTGGCGTATGGAGTAGAAGATCGCGCCGACGATGAGAACGCCGATGATAAGAACCCCGGGGTGCAAGAGCCAGCCGGCCCCATACGCCCTGGTGGAGATCCAGAAGTTTCTCTCCGTGATGGTCCCCAAAACCAACCCCACCAGCAGAGGAGGCCTCTGCCAATCGAACTGGACCATGAACCAACCGAGTGCGCCGAAAATCAGCACCATGATCATGTCGCCAAAGCTATTCTTTACCGTAAAACCGCCCAGGTAAATGAGCAGGAGAAGGAACGGGATAAGCAAGGCTCCTCTGATGTTGGTGATTTTTGCCAGTTGGTTGAGGAAGAGAAAACAGACTGCCACGGTAATGATGTTGGCAACGATAATAATCCAGACGAAGGAAAAGGTCAGGTTGAGGTGCTTAGCCGGATTCAGCATGTCAGGGCCGGGCACGATCCCCTGGATGAGGAAGGCCCCGAACAGGATCGCTGTGGAGACGCTGCTGGGGATGCCGAAGGCAACCGTGGTGACCAGATCCCCTCCGCGGGTGGAGTTATTAGCGGCGCCAGGGCCGAGGACTCCTTCGACGGCGCCCTTGCCGAAGCGCTCTTTATTAGGGGAGCTCTGAACCGCGTAGGCATAAGCCACCCATTGGGCCGTGCCGCCCCCCACTCCCGGAAGGATGCCAACGTAGGCGCCAACAGCGCTGCACTTTAGAACCAACCACCAGTGACGGAAAGTATCTTTTACCCCTTCCATGACGCCGCCTAGTTTTCCGACCTGCTCCCGGGCGATGCTCGTTCCCTGAACCGCCAAGTCGATAATTTCCGGTATAGCGAAAAGTCCTATAGTCACGGAAACGAGAGCGACGCCGTCCCACAGGAAGATCGAAGGTCCCTGTCCCAGGATTCCCTCAAAAGTAAAGCGTGGTACTCCCCGTATAGGGTCCAGGCCGATGGTGGAAATCATTAGCCCAAGGCCCCCGGCCATCAGACCCTTGACAATGTTTCCGCCGCTCAGAGAACCGACAAAGGTGATGCCAAGGAGGGCGAGCATAAAAAATTCAGGAGAACCTATGGCGAGGACCAGCGGGCTTGCGATGGGAATCGCCAATGCTAGGACAAAGGCGCCAAAAACAGCGCCCACCAAAGAGCTCATCAGCGCTGCGCCTAAGGCTCGCCCAGCCTCTCCCTTCTTGGCCATGGGGTGACCATCGACAATGGTAGAGGCGGTCGTGCCTTCTCCCGGCACGCCGAATAGGATCGAGGTGATATCTCCCGTCGTAGCGGTTACGGAGTTCGACCCCAAGAGAAAGGCGAAGGCTGATGTAGGGTCCATTTTGTAGATGAATGGGAGCATGAGAGCCAGGGTTGCGGCTCCTCCCAGCCCCGGCAGGATGCCTACCCAGAAGCCGATAAAGACCCCAACCAGCATGAAGAAAAAGGCCTGCTGGCCCTGGCTCGTAAAAGGCAAGATGTTGATCAGGCCGCTATAAAAGGCGTCGATATATTCCATAGACCAGCCCCGAGCTACTTTTTCGGCTTGACCAATAAGAAGTCGAGTAGCTCTCTGGCCTTGGGAGTAATCGCCAACATATTCTCTACGTACTGTTCAATCTGCTCCCCTGACACGTACGTGACTTGAAGCTTGAGTTTTTTAGCTTCAGCCAGGAACTCTGGATCTTTCAGTGTATCGGTGAAGGTTTTACGCAGGAGCTGGAGACGGTCTTTGGGCGTTCCAGGGGGCACAGTAAAGGGCCGCTGAAACTCGTACGATCCGACCCACGTTTTATAGGCCGCAAGCTTGTCCTGATCCTTTTTTATGACCTCCGGAATGAGCGGGAGGTCTTTTACTTCCGCATCATCCCACCGGCTATGTATAAGAAACGGAATGATCCTCTCATCACCTTTCGCGTCGAGCATAGACCTGTAGGTTGTTCTCATCGATTCCCAGGTCGGGCAGCCACCCTCCACCTCCCTTCTCTTCATGGCCACAAGGATCGTGCCGGTTCCTTCATAGCCGCTAACGACCTTAAACTTCGTTCCCAGGGTAAGGTTCAATATTTTAGGCAAGTCATCGTAGGTGCCCCCAGGTCCGGTGGCTCCCACTTTAATTTCTCGATTTGCGGCCAAAACATCATCGAGGGTCTTAAGCCCGGTAAAGGCCATGATGCCGCAAACCGGTGTCCCTTTCGTCGGAGCGCCGATCCAGCCGAGCTTGCGGCCGTCGAGCCTTACGGCTTTGTCGCCAAGGGCCTGCCGCAGAACAAAGGCACTATTCCAGATCCCCACAAACAGGCCATCGGGTTTGGCGCTATTGTAAGTGTAGTTCGCCGCAATAAGTTGCCCGGCGCCAGTCATGTTTTCGACAACAATGGTAGGATTTCCAGGAATGTGCTTGCCCATGTGGCGTCCGACAACCCTGGCGGCGAGGTCATAGCCGCCTCCGGGGGCAGCCCCGCACACAAAGCGGATGGTTTTGCCTTTATAAAAGTCATGAGTCGATGATTCTCCAGGAGCTGTAATAAGGAAGACAAAGCCTAGTACTACGGCTATGGGAAACCACATTTTCGCTTTCATAATGCCCTCCCTTTGAACTGATCTTTTGCTTGAGATTTATGGATCCAGTGCTTCAATCTTTCCTTGCGCCCGTGCCCCTCAACGCCTCGAGCAAGACCTCCAATCCATGGAGATTTACCATCATAGTATTGGGGACAGTCGCTGCAATTTTCCCGATGACGTTTTCACTCGCATCAGCTCGGTCAGCGATAATCACGATTTCCATCGAACTCCTGATGTCTCTCAAGTTGAAAACCGTCTCAGCCAAGTCCATTTCTTTACCTGTAGAGACGAGAACGGCTGTGTCAAAGATCTCCCGACGGATCCGGTCAAGGGCCCTGTCGCCATCCCTTACCCTCGTGACTGTGCACCCTGCACCGACAAGACACTTTTCGACCTCCTCGCAACGTTCCGAACAAACCAGCAAAGTCTTATCAAACCGACGCGGCAAACTAACGACCGAAACAGACAAGGCTTATCGTTCCGTCAGTCGAAGCCTCAGCTTCCTGAAGGCTTGAGTCTTAAGAAACCTGCACGAGAGCGCTTCTGCTCTCTCCTCAGCAGAGGGTAGCTCTTTGACGCAATCAACATGCCAGGGCTAGGAGCGCCTGGATGGAGTGAGGTAAGTGTTAGATTTATAGAGGAAATGCTTTAAGCATCCGCTCCCAGGGAAGGCCTTATGAGTGTGCAAAAAACTTACACATTCATATGGCGGGTGTGTAGATAGACTCACACGGATGGCGAGGGGCGTTGTGTTACATTCTGACGAAGTGCTGTTTTGTGGGCAGGAGGAACCCGAAACGATCATCCGGTTCCACTCTTAGTCCTACAGCGAGTGCTTTCTGAGCTTGTCATAAAGAGCACGGCGACTGATCCCCAGTTTCTGGGCCGCCTCTTTCTTGTTTCCTCCAGTCAGGGCGAGAGTCATCAGGATGAATTCTTTCTCGACAGCATCGAGAGTCATGCCCGCACGAATCGGGAAAGGCTGGCCTGCGGCAGTCGTTTCCGCCGCAGCTCTAATTCTCAGTGGGAGCAGATCGGCCGTCAGCTCCTCTCCTTTGGCCATCAGAACGGCGCGTTGAATAACGTTCTTCAATTCCCGTACGTTACCCGGCCAGGAGTAGCTCCTAAGATAGCGCCAGGCCTCCGGGGCGATGGTACGGACTTGTTTCTTATAAATGGCATTGAAATGGGGCACGAAATGATTGGTAAGGAGCGTGACACCTCCGGGACGCTCGCGGAGAGCCGGCACATGAATGTGAAAGACATCGAGACGATAAAAAAGGTCCTCCCGAAATCTTTTCTGTCTGACCGCCTCTTCCAGATTTTCATTGGTCGCCGCTATGACCCGGACATCGGCACAGATATCTCTTTCCGCTCCGACTCGCCGGAAAGTCTTGGTTTCCAGAACGCGGAGGAGACTAACCTGCGCCTTCTCATTGATGGTGCTGACCTCATCGAGGAAGATGGTCCCACCATCGGCTTCCTCAAAACGCCCCTTGGTAGTTTCAATTGCGCCCGTATAGGCGCCTTTTTCGTGACCAAAGAGTTCGCTTGCGATCAATTCGGAGGCCATAGCACCGGTATGGACGGCAATGTAAGGGCCATTCTTGCGCCTGCTTCGCGTATGGATGGCGGAAGCGACCATATCTTTGCCTGTGCCCGTTTCGCCGGTTATCAGCACGGATATGTCCTCTGACGCCGCCTCAAGGATCCTCTGAAACACCTCCCTCATCGGCAAGCTGATACCCAGCATACCCTCGAACTCCGCCGGGATGGGTATCGCACCATTGACGCCCCCTCGGTTCCTCGAGAGCTGTTGATGCACCGCCTCGGTGACGAGCGCGCAGATCTCATCCTCGTCCACGGGCCGCACAAGCGTGCGGTGCGCGTAGGCTTTGAGATGATCAAGGGGAATCGGTGGGCGTTCCTGATCCGTCACAACGATAATGTATGTCCTACTTGAGTCTTTAGTCAGTAGGTCGAGTAGCTCAAGGCCCTTGGATTGTTCCGTTTTCGATGCGGCGGCCTCCCATATGAGGACATCGTATCCCCTCGTCGCAATCTTTTCCGCAGCTGCTCCGATGAGGGGCGTGGCATCCACAGAGATGCGATTTCCCGAGAACCGCTCACTCAGCAGCGCCTGAATATGACCCGTCTTTTCAACTACCAGGACCCTTGACATACATCCCCCACGGTCTTTACCAAATGACACTATTGGAGTCCATACGGGTACATCTTTGGTCCTACCCTTATCAAATGACATGGCCTTGAGTCTAGGGGGGGCGGCCGTTCCCTAACCCCTCCGTCTCAAAGCGGTGTCGTGCTGGCCGGTGGCCTGCGGTGGTGGGTCGCCTGCTCGTAGGCGTAAGCGAGCTTGATCATGTTTCCATCATCATAGGGCCGTCCCAGAAAGCAGATCCCGGCGGGCAGGTTGTCGCGCGTAAATCCTGCGGGGACCACGATCGTGGGAACGAATACTAAAAACGTGTTCAGATGCGGCGCCCCTTTTTGATCCACGTAAGGCGGGTTGACCCCCTCGCTGATGAGCGTCGGTTGGTGCTCCACAGCCTTGTGCGCGATGGCGTCGAGCTTGTTATCCGCCATGACCTTCAGCACATGGATCATCAGCTCGTCTTGCGCCGTGAGGTACTCATAATGTCTGGTTGCATCTGAGGTCCTCTTAAATCGGTCTTGCGAGCGTCGGACGACTTGGGCGAAACCCGGCGACCGTATGGCCTCCTGACGAGACTTGAACGGGGGATTGGCGCTCCTGCCGAAGTACGCCTTGAACGACTCCTCTCCTCCGGCGGGCCTTCCCGCTCGTCTCGCAACCAACTCGTTGAGCCTTGGAATGACGATCGAGGCGACGATCTCGGCGCCGGCGGCTTTCAGCTCCATAACCGCTTTGTCGAAAACTTGCGTGACTTTTTTGAAGTCTTCCGAGCCGGGCTCGGAGCCGTAACCCATCGACTCACGCAGGATCCCGATGCGCGCTCCCTTCAAGCCGTTTTTGTCGAGGAATTTTGTGTAGCTGTCCGGAACATGGCCGACGCCCTTTGCCGTCAGAGGATCCTCCGGATCATAGCCGACCATGACGTCCAACAGAATGGCCAAGTCTCTGACCGTGCGGGCCATCGGCCCGAGAGAGCCAGCGATTTCCGGCCAGCCGGCATAGACACCGCCCCGGCTCACAAGGCCGGCCGTCGGCCGCATGCCGGCAATGGAGTTCCAGGTCGACGGCCTGCGGATGGAGGCAAAGCCCTCCTGTCCGACTGCCACGGTCGCGAAGTTCGCCGCAACACTCGCCGCGCAACCGCCGGAGGAGCCTCCGGCAGTTCGCTCCAGTGCGTAGGGGTTCCGTGTCGATCCGAACAGGGAACCATGCGTGTCCCCACCCCCTAATTCACCTAGGGTGGCCTTCGCTAAAATGATCGCGCCGGCCTTTTTCAGTTTCTCCACGACAAAGGAGTCTCTATCCGGATAGTAGTCTTTGAACAACACCGAGCCCAGCGTCGTCGGCATGCCTTTGGCATCGGCCTGATCCTTAAGGATCACCGCAATCCCATGCAGCGGACCGACAAGGCCTGAAACTTTGAATGCGGCATCGAGCCGGTCTGCCTCTTTCAGAGCCTTGGAATTTACCGTGATGATCGCGTTGAGGGCGGGTCCCTTCTGGTCGTACGCCTCTACCCGATCAAGATACATCTGGATCAGTTGGCGTGCTGTGAGCTGCCCCGATTTGTAGGCGCTGTGAATATCGTCGATTGTCGCCTCCAGAAGGGGAAAGGGCGTTATTGATTTCGAGGTCATGAGAGCCTCCTTTGCGCAAAAATCCTTCATACTTCACGGTCGAGAGATTGTCCAGCTCTGACTGCGGGAACCGGCTACCATCATAACTGCTGTGAGACCTTGAAGGATTGGCTCAAAATGAAATAAGCTGGGGCCGAAATCGGTCCTGTTTATCGCGCTCTCTCTTGAAACGAGCCGCGAAATAGGCAGTTGGAGGGAGGATGTATGTCACTTCCGGAAGCTTTGCGCAAAGAGCTTGACCGCATGGTGAATGCGCAGTTTGAAACGCCCGAGTTTCGGCGTTTTCTCTCGATCAGGTACACGATGAATCGGGCGCGTTTTTTGGCGACAGAAATGGCTTTTTATACAAAAAATCGCAGAGACTGCTGGGGCTTTGTCCAGGGAGCGAGTCCGCTCGATGTCAAGCAAATCATCTGGCAGCACGAAGCAGAGGAGCTGATGAGAGACCCCAGGTGCGACACGGATCACACCTCCCTCCAGATCAAAGAGTGCCACCTCCTGGGAATCTCGCCGGAGCAAGTGGCGAAAGCAAAACCGACCCCGCAGTCGCGGGCCGCCTTCTACGCGTGGGCGCACCTCGCGCTGAAGCAGGACTGGCTGGGCGCTCTGGCCTCTTCGTCGGTCCTCGAGCGGAGGAACAACAACCAAATCGTGAAGGGCGGAGGACTGAGCTACCGGATCGGTCAGAAGTGGCGGCAGGAGCTTGGTCTGCAATGGAAAGACATGCCCTCCACGGACGTGCATAAGCGGGCCGACAAGGAACACTCGGATATGATGTGGGAGATCTTCGAGCGCTACGTTACGGACGAACGAGCTTACGGGTCGGTGGTCGCGGGGGCACAAGAATCTTTGGAAATCGACCGGGCTTATCGTCTGGCCCTAGCGGTAGCGATGGAAGGGATCGAATAGAGAGGAAAGAGAAAAGGTCCTCCATGGAGATCGCCGACACACAGACGGGACGGATCCGGAGCGCGGCGTGGAATTCGGTGTATTCGACCATCTAGACCGCGGCGATTTGCCGTTGAAAGACTTTTACGAGGCGCGCCTGAAGCTCATCGAAGCCTATGACCGGGCGGGCTTCTACGCGTACCATGTCGTCGAGCATCACTCGACCCCGCTCGGCATGGCGCCGTCGCCGAGTGTGTTCCTTTGCGCCGTCGCACAGCGCACCCGCCGGCTCCGCTTCGGGCCACTTGTCTACGCCCTGCCGCTCCATCACCCGCTTCGGCTGATCGAGGAGATCTGCATGCTCGATCAGCTGAGCGGCGGACGGCTCGAGATCGGCTTCGGCAGGGGCTCCTCGCCGGTGGAGATCGCGCTCTACGGACAGGATCCTGCCAAGGCACAGCGGATCTATGCCGAGGCGCTCCACGTGATCCTCCAGGGTCTCTCCGAAAGGAGGGTCCGTTGTCAAGGCGAGTTTTTCTCCTTCGATAATGTTCCGATGGAGCTGGAACCGTTGCAAAAGCCGCATCCGCCGGTCTGGTACGGTGTCCACTCCGTCGAGAGCGCCGAGCGGGCCGCTCGCCTGGGCTTCAATATCGTGAGCCTGGACACGGCCCGTGAAACACGCGCCTTCGCCGATCAATATCGCAAAGTCTGGCGCGA
>Ga0209399_10001318_pt1 | contig 13030 bp, 14 predicted proteins | sample OV2TP3_FD_184130 | JGI IMG/M metagenome (GOLD analysis project Ga0209399, IMG submission 184130) | Hot spring microbial communities from Beatty, Nevada to study Microbial Dark Matter (Phase II) - OV2 TP3 (SPAdes) (version 3) | ecosystem: Environmental > Aquatic > Thermal springs > Hot (42-90C) ... | reverse complement strand
CCGGGAGGACGCCCTGGCCGGCGGGATGAATGGCGTTAACCGTAATGCCTTCGTGCGCAACTTCATCTGATAGGACTTTAGTGAAGTTGATCAAGGCGGCGTTGGTTGGCCCTGCCGAACCACCACCTCCACCACGGGCCGCTGAGCCTACTACATTCATTACCCTGCCCCACTTCCTCTCTCGCATGTAGGGAAGCACTTCACGGGTGAATCTTACATATCCAACTACCTTGGTGTTGAAGTGGTTCCACCAGTTCTCATCGGTCAGCTCCATCTCCACGAGGATGTAGCCGGGGAAAAACTTCCGTTCAGAGATCCGTTTCTTCCCGCCTCGGATTTCCGCGACCCGCTCGGTTGGCACCAAGACCTGACTGATCGTGTCAGCCCCCTGGCCCTGACGAAGCTTGTTCTCGAGACTCACCTTCACCTTGACTTCCTGCCCGGTTTGCGTATGGATGACATACCACTGCTTTGGCATATAAATTTTGCTGCGCAAAATTTATGAGAAGTTATCCCAAACGCTAGACATGTCTTCGGCCATTCCTCCACGGCCAAGCCCGTGGCTCCCTGTTCTTCGTCATTCCCGTCTTGCGGTATTTCCGTACTAATAAATTTCGCGAAGCGAAATTTATGTGGGCTGTTCGTGCAGGCGCTGGCGATACACTTCATTCAAGAGTTCTTCAGCCGTCTTGACTTTCGGGCTCCTGGCCAGCGCCGCGTTGATCATCTGCTTGGCCTCTTGTTTCTTATACTCAAGTTGTAAGAGAACCGCAAGGGCTTCTTCTGCAATCGCCGTCTGTTCATCGGTCAACGCCTTTTCAGCTTCGGCGGCCTTGGTCTGAATCAACGCGAATTTGCCCACTTTGCCCTGGAGCTTCGCCACGATTTCCTTGGCCCGTTGCTCGCCGATGCCTGGCAGGGATTTCAGCAGACCCAGGTCCCCCTCGTCGATGGCCCGCGCAATGACCGGGATGGGCAGCGTGAGGGCCTTGAGCGCCGCTTTTGGCCCCACGCCGGAGACGGTGATGAACCGCTCAAAAAACTCCCGCTCGATTTCGTTCGTGAATCCGATCAGCATCGGAAAGCTTTTTCCGACATCGAGCTGCTGGTAGTGGAACGTCACCAGCTCCACCTCGCCGTTTTGAGACACCTTCTCCGTGACGGTCTGCATGAGGGAAGGTGGGACGAACACCTGGTAGGAGACCCCATTGACGTCCATCACGACGTGCGTCTCGGTCTGTTCACGCACGACGCCACGCAGCCGGCAGATCATCTCATGAATCCTTACTGAAAAATGTTGTGTAACACCGCAAAAGCGCAAAAACCCGCAAAGGCGCAAAGAAGAAACTGATCGAAAATCTTTTGCGTTTTTTCGGCCATGTTGCGTCTTCGCGGTGTCGTCAGGGTTTTCCCGACCATCGCATCGTTCCACCTAGAGCGACAAACGGGCGGCGCCGGGTCCGTTCCAATCCTCGATAGCGGCTGGTCGCCTCGCTGATATGCGCATGGGCAATGGCCAGAGCCAGGGCATCGGTCGCATCGGTTGACCAGGACGGATCCTCAACGCCAAGCCAAGCTCCAACCACGCGGGCCACTTGCTCCTTCGAGGCTGAGCCATAGCCAGCCAAGGCCTTCCGCACACGGGTAGGAGGATAATCGACCACCGGAACGTGATGCTGCGCGCTGAGCAGGCAGGCGACCCCGCGGGCATGGGCCATCATCGTAGCCGTCGTGACGTAGCGGTGATGGGTGAACAGCTCCTCAAGGACCACGGTCCTTGGCTGATGCGCTTCGATCACTCGGGCAAGCGCCTCATAGAGGAAGACCAGCCGATTGGCCAACGGCTGGTTCGCCGGAGGCCGGATCGTCCCAGCGGTGAGGAACTGCACACGGCCCTCCTGGGCGGCAATGACCCCGTAGCCGGTTGCGTTCAAGCCGGGGTCGATGCCCATAATGATCAATTTTCCTTCGGAAAATTTATTCGTGGGCATTCCCGTGCTTATAAATTTTGCTTCGCAAAATTTATGCAGTATGCTCTGCCAGGATCGCGTCAGGGATATCGAAGTTCGCAAAAACATGCTGGACGTCGTCGTGGTCCTCGAGTTCGTCCAGCAAGGTCAACAGTCGTTTGGCTTGAACCGACTCTTCCACACGGACCGAGGAGGAGGCCACCAGGGTCAGCTCGGCGGACTCCCAGGTGATTCGGTTGGCGGCAAGCGCCTGCTTGACCCGCTCCAGGTCCTGGGGAGCCGTCGTGACCGCGTAGACGTCGCCGTCGAGCGTGATGTCCTCAGCCCCGGCGTCGAGGACGAGGCTCATGAGGCGATCCTCATCGATAAGTTTGGCGCTCACCAACACGGAGCCCTTCTTCTGAAACTGCCACGAGACACTGCCGGCTCCGGCGACGTTGCCGCCATGCTTGGTGAAGAGGTTGCGAAGCTCCGCGGCCGTGCGGTTCTTGTTATCGGTCAGGGCCTGCACCAGGATCGCCACCCCGCCCGGCCCGTAGCCCTCGAGGATCATCTCCTCGTAGGAGACACCGGGAAGCTCCCCGGTCCCGCGCTTGATCGCCTTCTCGATGTTGTCCTTGGGCATGTCCGCGTCCCGGGCCTTGAGAATCGCCAGGCGCAGACGCGAGTTGGCCTCCGGATCCCCGCCGCCTGCTCTCGCGGCGACGGTGAGCTCCCGGATCAGCTTCGAGAAGAGCTTGCCCCGCTGCGCATCCACCAGGGCCTTTTTGTGCTTGATCCCTGCCCACTTGGAATGTCCCGCCATATAAATTTCGCTCCGCGAAATTTATTATAACGGAGAATGCAAACCTTGGTAAGAAGTTTTGCGTAGCAAAACTTCTAGATCTTCAACCGAACCCCTTCACCCTCTTGGGCTCGGGCGGCTTGGGCTTGGGCGATGATCGGCTGGGCGATTTTGGCCGGGACCTCTTCGTAGTGGGAGAATTTCATCGTGTAGGAGCCGCGACCGCCGGTCACGGACTTGAGGTCCGAGGCGTATTTCAGCATCTCAGCCAGGGGCACCTGGGCTTTCACGACCTGATACTTGGACTTGGCTTCGATCCCCAGGACGCGGCCTCGGCGGCCATTGAGACCACCAGTCACGGTCCCCAGCGTCTCCTCCGGCACAGTCACCTCCACCTCCATGATCGGCTCAAGCAGAACCGGATGGGCCTCTTCGGCCGCTTTGCGCAGTGCCATCGAGCCGGAAATCTGGAACGCCAAATCGGAGGAATCGACCGGATGGTAGGAGCCGTCGTACAGCGTGACGCGCACATCCGCCATGGGATAGCCGGCGAGCACCCCATCCTGCATCGCCGTCCTCACGCCTTTCTCAACGGCCGGGATGTAGTTCCGCGGCACCGCCCCGCCGAAGATCTTGTTGATGAACTCAAACCCGCCTCCGCGCGGGAGCGGCTCCACCTCGATCCACACATCCCCGAACTGGCCCCGGCCTCCGGTCTGCCGCTTGTACCGGCCTTGGACCTGGACTTTCTTCGCGACCGTCTCTTTGTAGGCGACTTTCGGCAGGCCGATCTGGACCTGGACGCCGAAGCGCGACGTGAGCCGCCCGGTCATGACGGCCAGGTGCAAATCGCCCATGCCCGAGACGATCAGGTCCTTGGTCTGGGGATCGCGGCTCACCCGGAAGGTCGGATCCTCAACGGCCAGCTTCTGCAACGCATCGGAGATCTTCTCCTCGTCGGTGCGGGTCTTCGGTTTGATCGCGATGGACAGCATCGGATCGGGAAACGCGATCGCCTCAAGCACCATCGGGTGGGCCTCATCGGTGAGGGTGTTGCCCGTGTGCGTGTCTTTCAGCTTGGCGACCGCGGCGATGTCTCCGGCGCTCACGCTGGCGATCGTCGTTTGGCTTTTTCCCTGGAGTCTGAAGATCTTCCCGATGCGCTCCTTGGTTCCGGTTGAGACATTGAAGAAGCTGCTGTCCGAGTTCAGCGTGCCTGAAAAGACGCGAAAGACGCTAAGCTGGCCCACATACGGATCAGCGATCGTCTTGAACACCTGGGCTAACAACGGCTCGGTGGCAAGCGGCTTGCGGGTGACGGATTCGCCAGTGGAAGGGTGGGTGCCGACGAGCGGCTCCCGCTGATCCAGCGCAGGGAGCAGCTTGACGATCGCCTCAAGCAGGGATTTGATGGCCTGCTCGTTCGTCGAAGAGGCAAGGAGAGTCGGGACCAATTTTTGCGCCTTGATTCCCTGGGCGATCCCTGAGACGACCTGCTCACGCGGAAGCGTCCCTTCGGTGACGAACCGTTCGAGGAGCTCGTCGCTCTGCTCGGCGACCGCCTCAACGAGCTTTTCGTAGAAGCCCTGATGCTCGGACGCCAGGCCCTCGCCCAGGAGATCAACCGTTCCGGCAAACTGTTTGCCAGCCCCCTTCGGCGCTTCAAGCAGGATCACGGAGCTCCCAAACGCCTCACGGATGGAGCCAAGCGTCTGGTCAAAATTTGCCTGCTCGTGGTCGAGTTTCGTCACGACGATGAGGCGCGGGAGCTTGCGATCGTTCAGGAGTTGCCAGGCCCGCTCGGTGCTCACCTCGACGCCCTTGGTCGCATCGACCACGACGAGGGCGCTATCGACGGCTGCCAGCGCCATGAGGACCTCGGCAAGAAAGTCGGCGTAGCCCGGGGCATCGAGGAAGTTGATGTGGACGCCCTGCCAGCTACAGAACAGGCAGCTTGTGTTGATCGAGACCCTCCGCTCGATCTCATCAGGATGGTAGTCGCTCGCCGTCGTGCCCTGGGCGACGCTACCTAACTTGGAGATTGCGCCCCCATAAAACAACAAGGCCTCCGCGAGGGAGGTCTTGCCGCTACCTGCGTGGCCCACCAAGGCCACGTTTCTGATGCCCTTGATCTCAGCCATTACGGGGTCATTCTACCATCGTCGCGTGAAATCCTGTCAAGCTTAAGTTCGCGTTACTCGGGCGGTAAATCCTCTGTATCGACGTTGAAATTCTCCACGTCGATCTCTGACTCTTTCCCGCAGTCCAAGCACTTGATGACCACGACCTCTCTCGTTTCATAGGAGGAGACAATCGTCACATTCGTCGAGTAGCAATAGGCGCACTTCGCCTCGTTCATGGGGAGTGCTCGTATCCTACTTGGCGTTCCGCCGGACAGTCCCGCCAACCACCAGGCCTGCCGCGATCAGGACGAGGTTTTTGATGACAAATTCACCCTCCGTTGTGAGGAACACAGGGTTACCTCCTTGAAACGCGATGTCGGGCCGTAGCACAAGCACCAAGAGGGTTCCCGCCATCTGGAGCCAAAAGAGAAACAGCGTCAGGCGCAGGGCGACCGCAAAGAGGAGCCCCGCCCCCACCACCATCTCCCAGACCCCCAAGAATGGCACAAAAGCATCGGGTGGGACCCAGTAGACCGTCTGGGCGACAAGCTCCGCGACCGGGCTTTGTCCAAGTACCTTCAGCAATCCAAACCAGAAAAAGACGATCCCGAGACACATCCGGAGGATCTGGATGCCAAACGTCGTCATGAACCAGATCATGCCCTGATCCAGCCGATCCCCGAGATCCCGAACGACGCCTCCGAAGCCGCCCATCCTCTGAACGTTCACGCGGCAGCGCTTCCGCTGTGCTTATTCTACCCCTCCCCCTCACAATACGAAAGCCGCCAGCGGATTCGTCCCAGGATCGTTGCCGTCTTTACTTTTTCCACGAAAATTCCAGTTGCGGCGCGCAATCAGGTGGTCGGCGAAACGTCGAGACCTCGGGCTCCTCGTCCTCCTCTTCCTGATTGAACCCCAGCCGGTGCGTCCAGACCTCCCAGGTCTGCTCGACGAGGTCCCAGTACTCCCCTTCTCCATGATGTCGGTGCCCAAACCGGCTGTCGTAGAGCCTGCCGCCTCGGACTTCCCGAATCCGGTGCTCGATCTTTTCACCCACAAGCGGGAGCTGTTCCTTCAGCCGATGGAAAAACACCGCCTTCACGCTTCCTGGAAGCCGCAGCAAGGTCTTGAACGCAAACTGCGCCCCACATCGCTTGGCTTCTTTTAGGAGTCCCGGAATATCCGGATCGTTTAAGCCGGGAATGATCGGCGCAACGCCGATCCCAACCGGAATCCCCGCCTCAGCCAAGAGGCGCATCGTCTCAAACCGCTTGCGGATCGTCGGGGCTCCCGGCTCGATGATCCGGGTGATGCGCTCATCGAGAAACGGGATGCTGAGGCTCACGCTGCAATCCGCCTCGCTTGCCAGGGCCTGCAACACGTCAACATCCCGTCGCACGAGCAACGACTTCGTGACGATGCTGACCGGATTACGATATTTCAGGCAGATCTCTAAACATCCTTGCGTCAATTTCCACGCCGCCTCAAGTGGTTGATAACAATCGGTCACGCCGGAAAACATCACCCGCTCCCCCTTCCAGGAAGGATGGCGAAACGCTTCTTCCAGCAGTTGCGGCGCACGGGGTTTGACGAAAATCTTGCGTTCGAAATCCGTACCCGCGCCCAACCCGAAATACTCGTGCGTGGGCCGAGCATAGCAGTTGTGACTCACCACGCCGTTCGCGATGAAGTCGCCGGTCCCTGTGGTCATGTCAAACATCGGCACCGAGAGTCCAAGCGGCTCAATAGCGGTCACGCGTAGCCGCGCCTGATTCTTGATTGCTTGTCCTGCGATGTCCATCTTCCGTGTGATAGCCGGGTTCACTGTGAGGAAGAACCGAAGGTGCTCCACAATGCCACCCCGTAAGCGAACCACGGATACGGGTTTGTTGTCACCCGGCCTGATCTCGATCGCGTAGTCGAATCCGAAACGTCGGAAAGTGTCGGTGATCGCATCAATGATGTCGGGGTTCGTGTTATAGAGACGAAGAATCCCTCGGCTGTAGCTGCCTTCTGCATCGAAGATGCCTGCCAAGAAGCCCTTGCGCCAACTGGGCGTTGCGGCTATCGGCCACTGGATGAGATGTTCCACCCGCGCCACATGAAGGCGTACCTGCGCCCGGATTGCGTACATAGGGTGGTAGCCCGCCTTAGCTCGTTGGAATACAAACTGTTTCGTCGGCACCTCGAACGTCGAGAGATATGTTTGCGCCCTTTGGAGCGCTTCCGTGTCAATGAGCGCGAGTCGAAATTGGTGGAGGGTTTCGCGAGCACGGCGCCGTCCGTCATAATTGTAGGACGCGAGCAGCCCATCGCCCCGAATGATGCCGCACACATATCCTTGTTGATACTCACGATCCTCTTGAGGTGGAGTTGTGAACCGACCCGTGCCGATGAGTTTGTTCTTCAGCGTCAAATGGGGTCGCCTCGCCCGCCCCCACTCAGCCCCCGTGACATACTTCCAGCCTCGGTGCGTCAGGAAGCGATGGTCAGCGCTCGTAATGAGCGCTGTCCCATCTTCGAGTGTGACCCGGTACGCCGGCTTGACGGTAGCCCAATGAGCGAGGACCTTCGTCTTGACTAAATAGCGGTACCTCCCCTGACGATAGGCTCCGCGCAAGATAGTCCCGTAGACCGCATCACCTACCTGGACGTCAGCCATGGGCTTCGTGTGGCCATTTCCCATCAAGATTGGCGTGTCCCCCGATACGCAATAGCCACACGCATGAAAACAGCCCCGATAGGGATTCACGCTCCAGCGAAAGCCAAGATCAGGACTGTCGTTTCGGGAAAGGATCGACTTTGACTGATCCTCATAAACCTCAAGTTCAGCAACCGGCGGCTCACCGAGGAGTTCTCGATGCTCAGTCAAATATGGGTTCGGAGGATTCCAGATTCTCTTGAGTTCCATTGGGTTATCATAGACTAGACATCTGTCTACGTCATTGTCAACAAAAATCGCCAGTCTTTGCTGGCGATCGTCACGCAGTCTTACTCGGTCCTCGGAGTCTTTTCTTGGTTTTCTTTTTGCTCTTCTTGCGCCTCAGGCTCAAGCCTCCACGCCTGCAAAAAGCCGTTGTAATAAGATCCCCACGAGGCTCAGCACAAGAATGATTCGCATGTCAAGCCCGCCTCCTCCAACAGCGACCGCACAATCTCCGGATGCTTGGTCCAAATGTCCGGTATGGTCAGCCTCCTGACGACGTGTCAGACACTTCTTCCCGCACCAACAGTGTCTGATACGTATGATGAGGTTCTGCGGTCGCCCACGACTTTGGCAATCACCAGGCCGGCGAATGCCCAGCCGATCACCAGATCCACAATCGCCAGGAACGTAAAGCCGGTCGAAACGCTCCACCAGTTCCAATCCGTGAGGCGGCACATTGCGCCAGCAATCACCGCAGTGAGGACGACGACTTTCACGCGATTGGCATACGTCATCGTGGGCAACATCAGCAGCAACCAAGTCACGAGCAACGCCGCCAGCATCTCAAGGCCCAGCCCCCGCAGATAGTACCTCGGCATGTCCGGGCTTTCCAGGCGAACGGACCCAAACAGCATGAGCCCTTTCGGGATCCCCTGTTGCTCCAGCGCAGCGGTGTCCCAGCGATAGGGCAACAGCAAATACATCCCGGCATTCGGGGCATTGGCCTGTACGACTTTCGCCACCGCCACCTCATCCCTGAAAGACAGCAGGGTCGTCTGATGCCACGGCAGCACCACCCACGACAAGAATCCCCAGAGAAACACCACCAATCCGCCAAGCACCGCTCCAAGCACGAGTTTCTTCACCATCCGTCGCTTCACCCTCAATTAAGTGCCAGGCACTTCTGCCCGCACAAAAAGTGCCTGGCACTTCTTACGCCCCTTGCGCCAGCGGCTTCCCTCAAAAATCAGAACCGCTACTATTTTCTAGTGGCGCTGATGGGAGGCTCCCCGGTGATGGCGACGCGCACCGCCGTGTCGGTGTGGCAGGTGGGCGTGAGGTGGGGGCGGCCTGCGGTAATCGAAGTTCGGCAGCGTCACCCGCGGCAGCGTGCGATTGAGGGCCTGCTCGATGTGGGCAATCATCGGCTCGTCTTCCCGATCCACCAGGGTGAAGGCATCGCCGGTCGCCTCCACCCGGGCCGTGCGGCCGATGCGGTGGATGTAATCCTCTGGAGAGTTGGGCACATCGAAGTTGATCACATGCGTGATGTCTTCGATGTCAAGGCCGCGCGCGGCGATATCCGTGGCCACCATCGCTTGAGCACGGCCTCGCCGAAACTGCTCCAGGGCATGCAGGCGCTGGGATTGGCTCCGATCGCCGTGCAGCACCGAGACGCGAACCCCCCGACGCTCCAGCACTCTGGTGAGCCGATCGGCGAAGTGCTTCGTGCGGGTGAAGATCAGCACGGAGGTCGCCCCCTGGCCGCGCAGCAGCTCGAGCAGCAGCTCCGTCTTCAGATGGTGCGGCACGGGATAGACGGCATGACGGATCCCGACGGCCGCCGTGGGCCGCGCATCAATCTGCACCGTCACCGGATCGCGCAGGATCTGATGGACCAGCGTGAGGATCTCCGGCGGCACCGTGGCAGAAAACACCAGGTTCTGGCGCTTCGGCGGCAGCAGCGAGATGAGTCGCCGGATGTCAGGCAAGAAGCCCATATCGAGCATCCGGTCGACTTCATCGAGCACAAAGACCTCCAGATCTACGAAGTCGATGCGCCCCGAGTAAATGTGATCCAGCAGCCGACCCGGCGTGGCCGAGATCACCTCCACTCCCTGCGCCAACGCCCGCACCTGTGGCTGCATGGGGACCCCGCCAAAGAGCGCCACCCCCTTGAGGTGCACAAACCGGGACAGGGCCCGCACCTGCTCCATGGACTGCAGCGCCAACTCCCGGGTGGGGGCAATGATGAGGGCGCGCACGTGGCCACGGCTGCGACCCGGCAGCAGTCGATGGAGGATCGGCAGGACAAAGGCGGCGGTCTTGCCGGTGCCGGTCTGGGCGCAGCCGATCACATCGCGCCCTGCCAAAATGGGTGGAATGGCGCGGACCTGAATGGGGGTGGGCCGGATGAACCCAAGGTTGTGGACCCCCTTGAGCAAGTCCGGATGGAGCCCGAACGACTCAAACGTGACTTCCGTCCCATCAGCAGCGAACACCGGAGCCCCGCCCTTCATCGTGTGACTGGCCCTGTGGGGCGCCGCTTCCTGTGGAGCCCCACCCCGCCATGGCGGGGTGGCACCTGTTGTGTGCCCCTTCGGGGCGACATCCCGAGCAAGCCCCGCAGAGCGGGGCGCGTCGAGGGGTCGTTCTGACATCACCTTCTCCCCTTCCTCTCCTCCATCCCTGCTCCCTTTCGCACCCCCGTACCTTTCCCATGTTTCAGGTTCATGTGTTTCAGATCAGCCCCAAGCGTACAAGTTTTTTCGCCAGCTCGTAGACGTCCTTTTTGTCGCCTTCTTTGCGAAGGCCCAAGGCCACCACCGCGACGAGGACGCGTTGACGCTCAACGCGGTAGATGATCCGGTAACGCTGGCCGACCACCCGCAGACTCCGGTAGCCGGCCAATTCTCCGCCTAAGGGTTTGCCTTGCTTTTCGGGGTCGTGGGCCAGCCCGTCAATGCGATCGCGGATGGCCTGCTGACTGCGACGGTCTGGAAGATCGGCAAGCAGCTGAATCGCGGTCGGGGTAATGACAATCCGGTAGGTCACAGCCCAAGCTTCCTCTTGGCCTGCTCCCACGCAATGACCTTGCCCTGCTGGAGCTCCTTGATGCCCTGCCGGAGAGAGGCCATCAACTTGGGATCACCAAGGACCTCAAGGGTCTCGACAAGCGCTTCGTATTCTTCCCACGGAAGGATCGCCAGGACCGGCTTTCCCCGTCGCGTCACCGTCACCGCCTCATGCGTCTGACTCAACTGCTCCGGCAACGAGGTCAGCTCGTCTCTGACCTCAGTAATTGGGATAGCCTTCATCCGTCACCCCCCTATTCTGTACTTTATAGTGTACTGATACATGTACAGAATGTCAAGCCCGCCTTGAGCGTTCAGGAACCGTCTCAACCTGCTCCCTCCGAACCCGGTCCCGTTTCCCCTATCCGAGGTGGCCCAGCGCTTCCTGCAAGAGCGGCAGGATGCCTTCGAGCTCCTCTTTCGTCAGGCGGCCCAGCTTGGCAAACGACGGTCTGCCCTCCTCGCCCTTCGGCTCCCGCCGGATTTGCACCTTCCGGGGTCCGCCGTTGTACGAGTACACCCCGACCACCAGCCGCCCCATGTCATTCTCCCAGGCCTTCGCGAATACCTCTTCATCCAGACTTGGATCGTAGGCCATCCCTCTGCTCCTTCCTTCGCGTGCTCCGCACGAAGCAAGCGGCTGCGTTACCCTGTAACATCAGAACCGGTACCATGTTCCTTACTGCGTACCCACGTCGTTTAGACGATGGATGAGCTCGATGAGGCGCCCGTAGTGCTGGCGGCTGAATCGGAACACCACCCGGCTCAGGTGCTGAAGTTCCGGCTCATCGGCTTCCTCGGGCAGCGGGCCTGAGGCCATGAACCGTCCCGACGCCACCAAGTCTCGAAATTCCCGCGTCAGCGCCTCCAAGGCGGGGGGCGGCAGCGCCCGGTGCAGCCGCAGGACCAGCCGCTCCCCAACGTAGCGCATGGAATGGTAGGTGGAGTAGAACCGCTGAATGATCTCGGCCGCGTCCTTGGCCGAGTGCGCGACCTGATAGAGCGAGGGATCGCTTGGCTCAATCATCCCCTCCCGGACCATCCGCTCCTCCATGAACCGCAGGAGGGGCTGCCAAAACCGGCTCTTCGGCGGCTCGACAAAGACGATCGGGCGGGGGTCGGTCTTGCCCGTCTGGATGAGCGTCAGCGACTCGAAGCCCTCATCCAGCGTCCCGAACCCTCCAGGAAACAGGGCGGTCGCGTGGGATTCCTTGATGAACAGCAGCTTACGGGTGAAGAAGTACTTGCAGTTGATGAGGTTGGGGGTCCCGGCAATCACGGGGTTGGCTTCCTGCTCAAACGGCAGCCGGATGTTCAACCCGAAGCTCGCCTCAGGACCGGCCCCCTCATGGCCGGCTTTCATGATGCCGCTGGCCGCCCCCGTGATGACCATCCAGCCCGCCTGGGCCATCAGCCGTCCGAAGTCCCGTGCCATCCCGTAGGCCGAATGCCCGCGCGACATCCGCGAGGAGCCGAAGGTCGCCACCTTACGCACGTGCCGGTAGGGCCGGAAGACCTTGAAGGCGAAGCGCAGCTCCTTGACCGCCGCATTGAGCACCTTGAGATCGCCGGTCGAGGCCTCATCCAGCCCCAGACGATAGACAGAGGTGAGGAGCTCGTTGAGGAGCCGCTGGTCCAAGCCGTCCCCAAAGCCTCGGACCAGCGCCGCCAGCTGTGCATCCACCGCGGCATTCCCCGTCGTGTAGGGCCGTCGTACACCACGCGTCTGAACCATCTCCTGCCTATTCTAGCGCATTCCGAAAAAAACAACAGCCGCCAGCCTTGCGCCGACGGCTTCGAACATCAACACGTCCACAATGTCCTACTTATTCCACCACACTTTCGCGCGCAGCTCTGCAATCCGTTCCTCAATCGCGGTCATGAGTGGATGTGTCTGTTTCAGTAAGGCATCTAGATCAGGCTGAGGCCCGTCACGCTCGATCAGGGCCTGCAGAAGCCGCTGGGCCTCTTGGGCATGACGTAACGCCCAGCGGTTTTTCACAATGTTGCCACACAATGTTTCTTCGTCGTATCCCAACCCATGCCCACCCGCGATATCGGCCGCAATCCTGAGGGCATGTCGACAGAACTCATCACGCAGTGAATCCTGACCTGGCTGCTCATGCTCGAATCGTTTCAGGTAATCCAAGACTGCCGTGGCAAATTCAAACGCGAGTTGATAGGCGGGAATCTGGCGGAAATCATCGATGTCACTGTCAAGTGGTTCTTCTTCAATCGGTTCGTCCGCCTTGAATTCCTGCTTAACCTCGGCAGGTCCTTGAGGAGCTGGCGGCTGGGGGTCGTGTTCTTCCCCGAGATCCAAGTCGTAGTGGACCTTGTGGTAGAGATCGAGCGGGTCATCCCACCGACGGTCGGGGTTTTCCTTCCAGACCCGCTCGTAGCGGTCCATAAGCTTCTCGTTCTCGAGCATA
>Ga0209399_10001316_pt1 | contig 13034 bp, 10 predicted proteins | sample OV2TP3_FD_184130 | JGI IMG/M metagenome (GOLD analysis project Ga0209399, IMG submission 184130) | Hot spring microbial communities from Beatty, Nevada to study Microbial Dark Matter (Phase II) - OV2 TP3 (SPAdes) (version 3) | ecosystem: Environmental > Aquatic > Thermal springs > Hot (42-90C) ... | reverse complement strand
CGTGATCGCGATCGAGAACGCGCGGCTGTTCAACGAGACCAAGGAGGCGCTCGAGCAGCAGACGGCGATCAGCGAGGTGCTGCGCGTGATTTCCGATTCGCCCACCGACGTCAAGCCGGTGCTCGAAGCGGTGGCCGTGCGCGCGGCGAAGATCTGCGAGGCCTCGGACGCGCGCATCTGGCTCGTCGAGGGCGGCTTCATGCGCCATGTCGCCGGCTTCGGAGACGTGCCGATGCCCGTCGAGCTCGACGAGAGCTTGCCGCTGGAGCGCGGTACCGTGAGCGGGCGCGCCATCGTCGACCGCGCGCCGGTGCATATCGAAGACGTCGCCAGCGTCTCGCGTGACGAGTATCCGATTACGCGCAAGCTGCAGGAGCGCAGCGGCTTCCGCACGATCCTCTCCGTGCCGCTGATGCGCGAGCAGCGCGCGCTGGGCGCGATCATGTTGCGCCGCATGGAGGTGCGCTCGTTCAGCGACAAGCAGATCGCGCTCCTCAAGACCTTCGCTGACCAGGCTGCGATCGCCATCGAGAACGTGCGGTTGTTCAACGAGACCAAGGAGTCACTGGACCAGCAGAAGGCTTCAGCCGACGTATTGGGGGTCATCAGCAGCTCGATCGCCGACACGAGGCCCGTGTTCGACAAGATCCTCGACAGCTGCGAACGGCTGTTCGAGGGCCATCTGGTCGGGATAACGGTGCTGAGGGAAGACGGCCAGCTCGATCGTGCGGCTTATCGCGGTCCGCACGAGGAAGAGATCCGGAACATGTTTCCGATGCCGTTGTCACGCGACAGCGCTTCGGGCAATGCCATCCTCGATGCGAAGGTCGTCCACTATCCGGACATCGAGGCGCCAGGCGTTCCGGCTGGAGCGGTCAATCGCTTCCGGATGGCCGGCACGCGAGCGATCATCTGCGCCCCGATGCTTTTCGAGGGGCGGGGCATCGGCGCGATCTGGGTCGGGCGCAAATTCGCCGCCGCGTTCAACGAAAAGCAGATAGCACTGCTGAGGACATTCGCCGGCCAGGCCGCTATTGCCATCCAGAACGCGCGCCTGTTCCGCGAGATCCAGGAGAAGAGCGCGCAGCTCGAGGTGGCGAACAAGCACAAGTCGGAGTTCCTCGCCAACATGTCGCACGAGCTGAGAACGCCGCTGAACGCCGTCATCGGGTTCTCGGAAGCGCTGTCGGACCGCATGTTCGGCGAGGTGAACGAGAAGCAGGCCGAGTACCTGAAGGACATCCACGAGTCCGGCAAGCACCTGCTCTCGCTCATCAACGACATCCTCGACCTCTCCAAGATCGAGGCCGGGCGCATGGAGCTGGAGGTCTCGACGTTCCATCTGCCGAGCGCGCTTTCCAACGCGATGACGCTTATCCGCGAGCGCGCGCAGCGACATTCCATCACTCTGAATCTGGACGTGGACGAGCGCCTGGGCGAAATGTCGGCCGATGAAAGGAAGTTCAAGCAGATCATGCTGAATCTGCTCTCGAACGCGGTGAAGTTCACTCCGGACGGCGGCAAGGTGGACGTTTCGGCGAAGCAGTTCGACGGGAAAATCGAGGTCGCGGTGCGCGACACCGGCATCGGCATCGCACCGGAGGACCAGGCAGTGGTGTTTGAGGAGTTCAAGCAGGTCGGGCGCGACCGGATGCGCAAGGCCGAGGGCACGGGCCTGGGGCTCGCGCTCACCAAGCGGTTTGTCGAGCTGCACGGCGGGGCCATCCGCCTCGAGAGTGTCCCGGGCAAAGGTTCCATCTTTACGGTCGAATTGCCGCTGGCGGTTCCCGGAAAGTTGCTCTGACCCCTTTATGACCCGAGCGCTTCGGCGAGAGGGCCGCTGGCTGCGGCGCGTCACCATCAAAGGCGACGCGCCGCGCTAGGCTAGGCGCAGCCCAGCCGCCGTTCCTTCGCCAGCACCAGCGCCGTAAGCGTCTGGTTCGTGGGGCGCGGGATCGAGCCGTTGATCACCTCGATCTCGGACTTCCTTTTTGCAAGCAGGTCGAGAAGAACCGAAGGGCGGGCATTCGGAATCTTCGAGCCGAAGTCGCGCACGTAGCCGACGGGGTCGGCGAACCCCAGTTTTATGTTTTTGTTGAGAGCAACTTCAAAACCTTCGCTGGCGCACGCGGCTGAAACGCGCGCCAGATCCGGATCGCTCATCACTTCGCCGATCGTGCACTCGGCGATCGCGCACGGCCCGGAGTAGGCGCAGTTGCACAGCAGCTTCTCCCACACCAGCTGGTCGATGTCGTCGAACACCTTGACGCGGAAGCCGGCGCCGCGCCACAGCTCCTCGATCCTCTTCAGGCGCGGCGTGATCGGGCCCCCGAGCTCCCCCAGGCGCACGAGCTCCCAGCCGTTGTGGTGCGCGTGCCCCGGCGCGCGCATCGAGGCGCCGAAGCCGCCCACCACGCCGACCATGACGTGCTCCTTTCCCAGGATCGAAGCCGCCGTGTCGGGGCCGCCGAGACCATTTTGAATGGAGAGGACCGGGGTTTCGGCTTTGAGGAGAGGTTTGATCGAAGCGGCAGCAGCGGCCACATGCATGGCTTTGGTGGCCAGAACCACGAGGTCGCAAACCCCCGCGTCGCGCGCCTCGGTGGTGGCGTTGAGCTTTACCGTGCGGTCGCCCGAGGCGCCCTCGACGCGCAGCCCCTTCTCGCGCATCGCCTCGACATGCTCGCGCCAGCGGTCGATCGCCCATACCTCGTGGCCGGCGGCGGCGAACAGGCCGGCGTACACCGAGCCCATCGCCCCGGTGCCGACGACGGCGATTTTCATGCGACCTCGAACAGTCCCGCCGCGCCCATGCCGCCGCCGATGCACATGGTCACCACCACGTGCTTCGCGCCGCGGCGCCTGCCCTCGATCAGCGCGTGGCCGGCGAGGCGCGCGCCGGACATGCCGTAGGGGTGGCCGACAGCGATCGCCCCGCCATTGACGTTCAACCGGTCGTTGGGAATGCCGATGCGGTCGCGGCAGTAGATGACCTGCACGGCGAAGGCCTCGTTCAGCTCCCAGAGGTCGATGTCCTTCACTTGCTTTCCGGTCTGCTCGAGGAGCTTCGGCACCGCGAACACCGGGCCGATGCCCATCTCCTTCGGGTCGCAGCCCGCGGCGGCGAAGCCGCGGAAGATGCCGAGGGGCTTGAGGCCGCGGCGCGAGGCTTCGCGATCGGACATGACTACACATGCAGATGCTCCATCGGAAAACTGGCTCGCGTTGCCGGCGGCGATGCAGCCGCCCTCGATCGCCGGCTTGATCTGCGACACGCCCTCGTAGGTGGTATCGGGGCGGATGCCCTCGTCCTCGGAGGCCGTGACCTCCTTGATCGTCTCCTGCCCGGTGTTCTTGTCGACCACCTTCATCTTGGTGGTGATCGGCACGATCTCGTCCTTGAACCTTCCCTCGGCGCGCGCCTTGGCGGCGCGCGTCTGGCTCTGCACGCCGTACTCGTCCTGCTTCTCGCGCGGGATCTCGTAGCGGCGCGCCACGTACTCCGCGGTCTGCAGCATCGGCCAGTAGGTCTCGGGCTTGTGGCGGTGCAGCCACTCGTCCTGGAAGTGGTGCTTGTTCATCTCGTTTTGCACCAGCGAGATCGACTCGACGCCGCCGGCGACGAAGATCGCGCCTTCGCCCGCCATGACGCGCTGCGCGGCGAGCGCGATGGTCTGCAGCCCGGAGGAGCAGAAGCGGTTCACCGTCATGCCGGGCACGCTCACCGGGCAGCCGGCGCGGATCGCGATCTGGCGGGCGATGTTCCAGCCGGTCGCGCCTTCCGGGTTGGCGCAGCCGATGATCACGTCCTCGAGCTCGGCGGGGTCGACGCCTGCGCGCTCGAGCGCCGCGTGCACCACGTGCCCGCCCATCTTCGCGCCGTGGGTCATGTTGAGCGCGCCGCGCCAGCTCTTGCACAGCGGCGTGCGCGCGGTGGAAACGATGACGGCTTCGGTCATGTCGGCTCCTTCAGTGCAACAGCGTCTTTCTCAGGAAGGCTTTCACGTCTTCGAGCGCCTGGCGCTTGACGCGGGCGTCGGCGGCGATCGTGGCGCCGGTCTTTATGCAGTCGCGCCGCATCACCTCGGATGCCATCAGTGGGGAATCGAGGCGCTCGCCGGTCTTTGCGTATGTGGTGGCTCCGTCGTCCTCGATATAGAGCAGGCAGTCGCTCAGATTCTGCGCGTGCGCAATGAAGATCGGGCGCTGATTTCTCGTATCGCCGTCGAAGCCGTGCCGGGCGCCCGGGTAGATGCGCAGCTCCGCGGCGCCGCCGGCGGCGCGCATGCGCTCGAGGTAGTCGGCGCAGGTCCTGATCATCGTGTAGTCGTCGCGGCTGCCGATCAGCACCTGGATCGGCGCGCCCGGCTGCGGATTGCGGTACTGCGCGACGCAGCCCGGGTAGAGCGCGATGCTCGCCGCGAATCCGGGGCCGCCGCCGTGCTTGCGGCGGTCGACCGCGCGCATCGCGACCGAGCCGCCGCGCGACATGCCCATGATGCCGATGCGCGCCGGGTCGACGTAGGCCTGCGCGGCGAGGTAGCCGAGCGCGGCGTAGGCGTCGCGCACGCCCTGCGCCGTGCTGACGCTCGACTGGTTGGCGAGGCTCGTGCCGACGCCGCGCGCGCTGAAGCTTTCGACGACCAGCGTCGCCATGCCGAGCGCGGCGAGCTCGCGCGCCCAGAACCCCTCGCGCGCTTCGCTTACGCCGTCGAAGCCGTGCACGAGGACCATCGCCGGGCGCCGGCCTTTCGCTGCGGGCCTGAAGAGCTGGGCGTAGATCGATTCGTCGTCGACCCGCAGGATCACCGTTTCGCTCCCGGGAAGACCTTGCGCAGACGCCCCGGCGGGGAAAAAGAGCAAAAGGAAAAAAACCCTCATAGGTTGAAGCGCTTGCCTTCGCCGGCGAGCTTGACGAGCAGCGGCGCGGGCTGCCATTGGGCGCCTTGATAACCCTTTTGAAAGGTTTGAATGGATTTCAAAACCTTATCCAGCCCCACCGAGTCCGCATGGAACATCGGCCCGCCGCGGTAGGGCGGGAAGCCGTAGCCGGTGAGGTACACCATGTCGATGTCGGAGGCGCGCAGCGCGATGCCTTCCTCGAGGATCCTCGCGCCCTCGTTGGCGAGCGCATAGATGCAGCGCTCGATGATCCCTTCGTCGGGGATCTTTCTGGGTTTGACTTTGATTTCGGCCCGGAAATCTTCCAGGAGTTTCTCGACTTCAGGATCCGGAACGGGCTTTCTGCTGCCCTTCTCGTAGCGGTACCAGCCGCGGCCGGCCTTCTGGCCGAACCAGCCCTTCTCGCAGATGCGGTCGGCGAGCTTCGAGTAGACCATGTCGGGCCGCTCCACGGCGCGCCGCTTTCTGATTTCCCAGCCGATGTCGTTGCCCGCCATGTCGTACATGGCGAACGGCCCCATGGCCATGCCCCAGCGCGAGAGCGCGCCGTCGACCTGCGCCGGGGTCGCGCCTTCCTCGAGGAGAAAGAGGCTCTGCTGCACGTACTTCTCGAGCATGCGGTTGCCGATGAAGCCGTCGCACACGCCCGAGACCACCGGCACCTTCCTGAGCGTCTTTCCGAGCTTCATCGTGGTGGCGAGCACGTCCTTCGCGGTCCGCTTCCCGCGCACCACCTCCAGGAGCCGCATGACGTTCGCCGGCGAGAAGAAGTGCGTGCCGATGACGTCCTCGGGGCGCGTGGTCGCCGCGGCGATCTTGTCGACGTCGAGGGTCGAGGTGTTGGTGGCGAGGATCGCGCCCGGCTGCACGATGCCGTCGAGCTTCCTGAAGAGCTCCTGCTTGACATCCATCCGCTCGAACACCGCCTCGACGACGATGTCGGCGTCCGCGGCCTGGGCGAGGTTGATCGAGCCGCGGATCAGGGCCATGCGCTTGTCCATGTCGGACTGCGCGAGGCGCCCTTTTTCGACCGTGGCGGCGTAATTGGATCTTATTTTCGAGATTCCACGATCGAGGAATTCCTGCGTCGCGTCGATCACGGTGACCGGGATGCCCGCATTCGCAAAGCACATGGCGATGCCGCCGCCCATGGTGCCGGCGCCGATCACCGCCGCCTTGCGGATCGGGCGCACCTGCGTGTCCTCGGGCACCCCGGGGATCTTCGAGGTCTGGCGCTCGGCGAAGAACATGTGGCGCAGCGCCTTCGACTCGGCGGTGTTGACCAGGCGGTTGAAGCGCTCGCGCTCGACCTTGCGCCCCTCGTCGAAGGGCAGCGTCGCCGCCGCGGCGGCGCAGGCGACGATCTCGAGCGGCGCCGGGTAGCCGCGCGACTCCTTCGCCACCTGGTCGCGCACCTGGGCGAAGAACGCCTCCGGGTCGCCGTCGATCTTCGCCGGCATGTCGCGGGTCCGGCGAACTTGAGAAGAATCCAGTTTTCTTGTGAAGGCGATTGCACCTTCGAGCAGGTCCCCGTGCACGATCTCGTCCACCAAGCCGAGGTCTTTCGCTCTTTCCGCGCTGATGGTGGCTCCGGTGGTCATCATGCGCACCGCTTCGGCCATCGGGACGATGCGCGGCAGGCGCTGCGTGCCGCCCGAGCCGGGAAGGATGCCGAGCTTCACCTCGGGCAGGCCGAGCTGCGCCCCGGGCGCCGCGACGCGGTAATGGCAGCCGAGCGCGAGCTCGAGGCCGCCGCCGAGGGCGAAGCCGCCGATCGCGGCGACGAGCGGCTTGCCCATCGCGTCCTGCTGGTCGTTCACCTCGAAGAGATCGGGCTTCTCGCGCGGCTTTCCGAACTCGCGGATGTCGGCGCCGCCCGAGAACGCTCTTGCCGAGCCGATGATCAGCGCGCCCCTGGCCGCCGCGTCGGCCTCGGCTTTCTGCAGGCACGCCATCAGCGCGGCGCGCAGCGCGTTGCCCAGGCCGTTCACCGGCGGGTTGTTCATGGTGATGACGGCGATGCCGTCGCGGACGGCGTAGCTGGCGACGTCGCTCATGCGCAGGACACTCCTGAATTTAGGCCGTGGGTCTCAGGCCCAGGCGCGCGAACAGCGCGCGGTCCCGGGCCGCTTCGGGATTTCCCGTGGTCAGCAGCTTCTCCCCGTAGAACACCGAGTTCGCGCCGGCGAGAAAGCACAGCGCCTGGACCGGCTCGGGCATGCTTCCCCGGCCGGCCGAAAGCCGCACCCGCGCCTTCGGCATGCAGATCCGCGCCGCCGCGATGGTGCGGACGAATTCGAGGGGGTCTAAGGGCGCAGCCCCCTGCAGCGGAGTGCCTTTCACTGAAACCAATGCATTGATCGGAACGCTCTCGGGATAGGGGTCCAGGCTCGCGAGCTGCGCGATCAGCGCGGCGCGGTCGCGGCGCGACTCGCCCATGCCGACGATGCCGCCGCAGCACACGCGGATGCCGGCGGCGCGCACGCGCTCGAGCGTCTCGAGCCGGTCGCGGTAGGCGCGCGTGCTGATGATCTTGCCGTAGAACTCGGGCGAGGTGTCGAGATTGTGGTTGTAGTAGTCGAGCCCGGCGCCGCGCAGGCGCTCGGCCTGCCCCGGCCTGAGCATGCCCAGGGTCACGCAGGCCTCCAGGCCAAGGGCTTTCACGCCTTCCACCATCGGAAGAATCTTCTCGAGCTCGCGGTCCTTCGGCCCGCGCCAGGCCGCGCCCATGCAGAAACGACTCGCTCCGTTCGCTTTGGCAGTCTTGGCAGAGGCAATCACCTCTTCGAGGGGGAGGATCTCCTCATCCTGAACCCCCGTAGCGTAGCGGCGCGACTGCGGGCAGTAGGCGCAGTCCTCGGGACAGCCGCCGGTCTTCACCGAGAGCAGCGTCGAGAGCTGGATTTCGGCGGGGTCGAAATGGGCGCGGTGGACGCTCGCCGCCCGGTAGACGAGCCCGGTGAACGGAGCCTCGAAGAGCCCGAGCACGTCCTTGACGTTCATGGCGCTAGGATAAACTACTTCGCGAGGAGGAATCATGCACGGCCTGATGATGGACATGCCGCTGCTGCTGAGCGACCTGATCCGCCACGCCGACCGGCACCACGGCGCGACGGAAATCGTGTCGAAGACCGTCGAAGGCGGCATCCACCGCTATACCTACCGCGACGTGCATGCCCGCGCCAGGCGGCTTGCCAACGCTCTCAAGAGCCTCGGCGTCGCGATGCACGAGCGCGTCGCGACGCTCGCCTGGAACGGCTTCCGGCATCTCGAAACCTACTACGCGGTCGCCGGCTCGGGCGCGGTCATCCACACCATCAACCCGCGCCTGTTCCCCGACCAGATCGTCTACATCGCCAACCACGCGGAAGACAAGTACGTCTTTTTCGACGTCACCTTCGCGCCGCTGCTGGAGAAGCTCGCGCCGCAGCTGAAGACAGTGCAGGCCTTCGTTGCGATGACCGGGCGCGCCCACATGCCCAAGGAGCGCATCCCGAACCTGCTTTGCTATGAGGAGCTGCTCGAGAGGCAAAACGCGGACTTCGAATGGCCCTCCTTCGATGAGCGCACCGCGGCGTACCTGTGCTACACCTCGGGCACGACCGGCAACCCGAAGGGGTCGCTGTACGCGCACCGCTCGAGCGTGATCCATGCCTACGCGGCGGCGCTTCCCGACGTCCTGAACCTGTCGGCGCGCGAGGTGGTGCTGCCGGTGGTGCCGATGTTCCACGTCAACGCCTGGGGCCTGCCGTACTCCTGCCCGCTCGCCGGCGCGAAGATGGTGCTTCCGGGGCCGCATCTCGACGGCAAGAGCCTGCACGAGCTTTTCGAGGCGGAACAGGTGACGATGAGCGCCGGCGTGCCGACAGTGTGGCTCGCGCTCCTCAACTACGTGAAGGAGAAGAAGCTGCGCTTCTCGACCCTCGAGCGGGTGGTGATCGGCGGCTCGGCGTGCCCGCCGGCGATGACCCGTGCGTTTCAGGACGATTACGGCGTGCAGGTGCTGCACGCCTGGGGCATGACCGAGATGAGCCCCCTCGGGACGGTGTGCGCATTCAAGGCGAAGCACCTGAAAGCGAGCGAGGAGGCGCGCTACGCGCTGCAGGCGAAGCAGGGGCGCGCGGTTTACGGCGTCGACTTGCGCATCGTCGGCGAGGACGGGAAGGAGCTTCCCTGGGACGGCAAGGCGTTCGGCGACCTGCAGGTGCGCGGCCCCTGGGTGATCAAGAGCTATTTCAAGGGCGAAGGCGGAGATCCGCTGCGCGATGGCTGGTTTCCCACCGGCGATGTCTGCACCATCGACCCCGACGGCTACATCCAGATCACCGACCGCTCCAAGGACGTGATCAAGTCGGGCGGCGAGTGGATCAGCTCGATCGACCTGGAGAACATCGCCATCGCGCACCCGGCGATCGCCGAGGCCGCGGTGATCGGCGTGCGCCACCCGAAATGGGACGAGCGCCCGATCGTGGTGGCGGTGAAGAAGACCGGGCAGGACGTCTCGAAGGACGAGCTCCTGCGCTTCTACGAGGGCAAGATCGCCAAGTGGTGGATGCCCGACGACGTGGTGTTCGTCCCCGAGCTGCCGCATACCGCGACCGGCAAGCTCTCCAAGCTCACCCTGCGGCAGCAATTCAAGGACCACCGCCTTGATACGAAGTGAAACCAAGGACCGGGTATCGCGCATCCGCTTCGACCGGCTCGACAAGAAGAACGCGATTACGCGCGACATGTACTCGGCGCTCGCCAGGGCCCTCGCCGCTGCCGATGCCGATCCTGCGGCGCGCGTGGTCCTGCTGTACGGAACGGCGGAGTGCTTTACCGCGGGGAACGACGTCAACGACTTCCTCGAGGGAGCTTTCGGCGGCGAAGGCTCGCCGACCTGGCAGCTTTTCCAGGTTCTTCCGAAAGTGGCGAAGCCCATCGTCGCCGCCGTCGGCGGCCCGGCGGTCGGCATCGGCACGACGCTGCTCCTGCATTGCGATCTCGTCTACGCCGCGGCGAACGCGCGCTTCCAGCTGCCGTTCGTGCCGCTCGGCATCGTGCCGGAGTTCGGCTCGACCCTGCTGCTGCCGCTCCTCGCCGGCTACCAGCGCGCCGCCGAGCTCCTGCTCCTCGGCCAGCCGTTCAGCGCGCAGAAAGCGCATGAAGCGGGCATCGTGACCGCGGTCGTTCCCCAGGAGAATCTTCTTCAGGAAGCGCAGAAAGCGGCAAACCTGCTCGCCGCGCTGCCGCCGGAGTCGATTCGCCTCACCAAGCGCATGATGCGGGCGACGCATGAAAACGCCGTCCACGAGCGCATCCTGGAGGAGGGGCGCCTGGTGCTCGAGCGCCTGCGCTCGCCCGAGGCGAAAGAGGCGATGAGCGCCTTTCTCGAGAAGCGCAAGCCTGACTTCTCGCGTTTCTAGCACGCTCGCCGCGATGCTGGTCGCGCCGCCGGCTTCGAGCCCTCGCGCTATCATGCCGAGCCGGTGCCCCGGCGAGAATCGCCGACGGGGTGAGGCGCTGCCTGCAATGAAATTTTTCGTTCTTGTCATGGCCTTTGCCGCCTTTCCGGCCCATGCGGATCTGTATCGCTGGATCGACCGCGAAAGCGGCTCGGTCAAGTTCTCCAATGTCCCGCCGCCGTGGTACGGCGACCCGGAGAAGGAGCGCGGCGCGCCCGCGGTGGAGGTGATCCAGTACCGCGGGCCGGGGGCGCCGGCCAAGCCGGCCCCGGAGACTTCGCCTGCGGCGAGCCTGGTTGCCGCGCTCGAAGCGCGCTGGGCAAGCCTGCTGCAGTTCTTCGCCAGGCTTCCGTCGACGACCGATTTCAGCCGCGCCGGCGCCGGCATCGAGCGGCAGCTCGAGGATTACCAGGCGGTCAGCGCCGAGCTCGATCGCCTCGACCCCGCGGGCGCGGCGCGCCGCCGCGCCCAGGAAGCCGGCATCTTCGAGACCGTCCGCAGGGGCCTGGAGGCGCAGCTCGGCGCCAAGCCTGCGCCGCAGTGATTTCCATTCCGGAGCTCGAGCACCGCGTGGGCGAGGAAGTCGGCGTCTCGCCCTGGGTCGAGGTGACGCAGGAGCGCATCGACACCTTCGCCAAGGCGATCGACGACTTCCAGTGGATCCACGTCGACGCGGCGCGCGCGAGGCACTCGCCCTTCGGCGGCACCATCGCGCACGGCTTTCTCACCCTTTCGCTGCTCTCGCACCTCTCCGAGCGCACCTTTTCCTTCGCCGATCGCAGGATCGGCGTGAACTACGGTCTGAACCGCGTGCGCTTCACCGCCCCCGTGCCGAGCGGCTCGCGCGTGCGCGCGCGCTTCACGCTCCACAAGTTCGAAAGGCTCGCCGACGGCGGCATCCAGGTGACGTGGAGCACCGTCATCGAGCGCGAAGGCTCGGACCGGCCCGCCCTCGTCGCCGAATGGCTGGGTCGTCATTACTATTAAAACCGAATGACGCAAAGGTGGAAGAACAAACCGCCCGGCTCGAACTGGGGCGACTTCGGCGCGGACGACCAGCGCGGGCGCATGAATCTCGTGACGCGCGAGAAGGTCCTGCAGGGAATCGCGGAAGTGCGGGAGGGAATCAGCTTCTGCCTTTCGCTGCCGCTCGACTACCCCGGCGGAGCCGCGCTCAACCCGCGCCGCTCGCCGCCGCGGCTTGCGTCGACGATTCGCGACGGCAAGAGCGCAGGCAGGCAGAACTTCTGCTTTCCGCTGGCCGAGGACGATCCCGACCTGACCGACGTCGTGTCCGACGACGTCGCCCTTCTCACGCTGCAGTACTCGACGCAGTGGGATTCGTTCGCCCACGTCGGCGCGCGCTTCGACGCCGACGACGACGGCAAGCCCGAGATCGTGTTCTACAACGGCTTTCGCGCCGGCGAGCATGTTGTTCCTGGTTCCGAGAAAAAATCGGATGGCTGGGACCGTTACGAAGGCACCGAGGCGCGCTCGCTCGGCATCGAGAATCTCGCCGAGCACGGCGCGCAGGGCCGCGGCGTCATGATCGACCTGCACGCGCATTTCGGCCGCAGCCGCCGCGCGGTGGGCTACGACGACCTGATGAGGATCCTCGACGAGGATCAAGTCGCGGTCGAGCGCGGCGACATGGTATGCCTGTACACCGGCTTCGCCGACGTGATCCTGGAATTGCAGAAGAACCCGGATCCGAAGCTGCTGCATGGCACTTGCAGCGGCCTCGAAGGCCGCGATGACAAGCTCCTGCAGTGGATCTCCGACTGCGGACTCGCCTGCCTCATCTCCGACAACTACGCGGTCGAGCTCATCCCGACGAGCATCGCCAAGCCGAAGCCGCACGCCTTGATGCCGCTGCACGAGCACTGCCTGTTCAAGAACGGCATCCACCTGGGCGAGATGTGGTACCTCACCGAGCTGGCGCGCTGGCTGCGCGGCCACCGGCGCAACCGCTTCCTGCTCACCGCGCCGCCGCTGCGCCTGCCCGGCGCGGTCGGCTCGCCCGCCACGCCCATCGCCACGGTATGAAAGTCGCGCTGATCACCGGCGGCTCGTCGGGAATGGGCGAGGCGACGGCGAAGGAGCTGGCGAAGCGCGGCTGGCAGGTGGCGATCATGTCGAGAAGCAAGGTTCAAAAGGAATTCTTTTCGATTCAAGGCGACGTGGCAGAGGATGCAGACTGCCGCAGCGCCGCAAAGGCGGTCCTCGAAAAATGGGGCCGGATCGATGCGCTGGTGAACAGCGCGGGGATCACGAAGTTCGTCGCGCACGCCGACCTGGAAGGGCTCTCGGCCGAGGACATCCTCGGCATCTTTCGCGTCAACCTGGTCGGGCCGTTCCAGATGATCCGCGCCTGCGCCGCGGCGCTGAAGGCGAGCCGCGGCTGCGTGGTGAACATCTCCTCGGTCGCCTCGATCCTCGGCACCGGCTCGTCGATCGCCTACGCCGCCTCGAAAGCGGCGCTCGACACGATGAGCTTCTCGCTCGCGCGCGCGCTCGGCCCGGAGGTGCGGGTGAACATCGTGGCGCCGGGGTACGTGCGCACGCCCTGGCAGGTGGCGGCGCACGGCGCCGAGGGCGCCGCCGAGCTGGAGCGGCGCTTCGCCGAGCGCGCGCCGCTCAAGGCCGCCGCCGAGCCGCAGGACGTCGCCGAGGCGGTCGCCTGGC
>Ga0209399_10001315_pt1 | contig 13035 bp, 13 predicted proteins | sample OV2TP3_FD_184130 | JGI IMG/M metagenome (GOLD analysis project Ga0209399, IMG submission 184130) | Hot spring microbial communities from Beatty, Nevada to study Microbial Dark Matter (Phase II) - OV2 TP3 (SPAdes) (version 3) | ecosystem: Environmental > Aquatic > Thermal springs > Hot (42-90C) ... | reverse complement strand
ACGGTCTCGTGCCGGCAGGCCGAGCGACGGGCGGCCGCCGGCTCGGAGGAGCGCACCCTCGCCAGCGTGTGCGTGGTCCGGGCGCAGGCGGCCCTCGGCGAATGCGCCGCCGCGGTGCCCGCCGAGCAGCGCACCGGCGCCCGCGCCCACGGCGGCGCCGATCGCCGCGCTCTTCACGCCGCTGTCCGCGGCGGCCTGCTCGGCGCTGGTCCCGAGCTGCGCCGCGGCGTGGCTGCGGCACTCGTAGTCGTCGGCGCGGAACCGCTCGAAGCTGCTGCCGCCGCCCGGGAGCACGAGCACGCTCGGCCCGGTGGGCGTGGTGGCGCACGCGGCAAGCAGCAGGGCGGCAAGCGCGGTCGCGCGGTTCATCGGTCGGCGGGGGCGCTCGGCAGCACCTGCGCCCAGCCGCCGGGACAGTGCTTGACGTAGGGATAGTAGGCGCCGGCGTCGCGGCAGTAGTACCAGTAGGCTTGCGGTGCGGGCTCGCGCTCTACGTAGGTGCGCGGCTGCGCCGGCACCGTGACCACGGACGGGTAGTAGTAAACCGGCGGCGGGTAGTACCAGGCCGGGGGCGGGTAGTACCAGCGGTGCCACAGGAGCGGCGCACCGACGAAAACGCCGAAATGCACGCGGCCGCGGCCGTGCGCGAGCACCGGTGCGCTCGCCGCCGCGGTGAGCAGCAGCGCAAGCAGCGTTGCGGTGAGCCTTCGCGCCGGCATGCGAGAAGCATAGTCCCGGGGGCGCGTTGCGGCGGTGCGAAATTGTTTCAAGATGTTTCGCGCTATGCTGTGCGCCCCCGTTGGGAGGAGGCGACATGAAACCGGAAATCACGCTGCTCGCATGGTCGGTGCTGCTCGCGTTCGCGCAGATGCTCGTTGCGGTCCAGGGCGCCATGGGCCAGGTCGGCCTGATGGCGCTGTTCGGCAACCGCGAGGGGCTGCCCGAGCTCAAGGGCTGGGGCGGGCGCGCCGCGCGCGCGCACCGCAACATGATCGAGAACCTGGTGCTCTTCGCCGTGCTCGCGCTCGCCGCCGCCGCGGCGGGCAAGACCAACGACATGACGCTGCTCGGCGCGCAGCTCTTCTTCTGGGCGCGCCTCGCCTACGCGGTGATCTACGTCGCGGGCGTGCCGTACCTGCGCACCCTGGCGTGGACCGTGTCGGTGGTGGGCCTCGCCCTCATTTTCCTGCAGCTCGTGTAGCCACGAAGGGCATCGGCACGACGCGCGCCGCGCGCGCACCCGCAGGCGTCTCGACCTCGAGGGACGTGCCCTCGGCCGCGCGCTCGGCCGGCAGCATCGCGTAACCGATGTTCCTCCCGAGCCGCGGCGACCAGACCGCGGAGGTGACGTGGCCCGCGGGCCGCACCGGCCAGCGCGTCATGTTGAGCTCGAGCGGCGCGCCCTCGATCTCCACCCCCGCGAGGCGGCGCTTCGGCCCCTGGGCGCGGATGCGCGCCAGCGCCTCGCGGCCGATGAACCCGGCGCGCTTCCCGAGCTCGACCAGGCGCCCGAGGCCCACCTCGTAGGGGTTCGTCTCGAGCGTCATGTCGATGCCGTAGTTGAGGATGCCGGCCTCGATGCGCCGGATGTCCGAGGGCCCCGTAGCCGCGATGCCGTGGCGCGCGCCGGCCGCCATCACGCGATCCCACAGCTCGAGGCCGCGCGCGGGATCGAGCAGGTACAGCTCGTAGCCCAGCTCGCCCGTCCAGCCGGTGCGCGTGACGATGAGCGGGATGCCTGCCAGCTCCGCTTCGAAGAAGTGGTAGTAGCCCAGGTCCCGCATGCGTTCGCCGAAGAGGTCGGTCGCGAGGTCCCTCGACCTCGGCCCCTGCAGCTGCAGCGGCGCGACCTCCAGCTCGCGCAGCCGCACGTCCATGCCGGCGCCGCGCGCCACGCCCTTCGCCCAGAGCAGCACGTCCGAGTCGGCGCAGGCGAGCCAGAAGCGGTTCTCCTCCAGGCGCAGCAGCACCGGGTCGTTGACGATGCCGCCGGCGTCGTCGCACAGCAGCACGTAGCGCCCCTGGCCGGCGCGGCATCCCGAGAGGTCGCGCGGCGTGAGCAGCTCGGCGAACGCGGCGCCGTCCGGGCCCGCGATCTCGACGTTGCGCTCCACCGCCACGTCCCAGAGCGTGACCCCCTGCCGGAGGCTCTCGTATTCCGACTCGAAACCGGCATAGGCGATGGGCAGCAGCGTGTGGTTGTAGACGGTGTAGCCGCGGCAGCCCGCGCGCTGCGTGGCCTCGAAGTAGGGGGAGCGGCGCAGCCGCGCGCCGCGCTGAACGAGGGCGGGGTCGAATGTCATGGCATGATTCGCTAAAGGGAACCGGACGGAGACCGGCATGGCGGTGCACCAGAACTACGTCAACGGCGAATGGGTCCGGCCGGTCGCGGCCGCGCCGAATATTAACCCGTCGAACCTCGCCGACGTGGTCGGCGAGTACGCGCGCGCCGACGAATCGCAGGCGCGCGCGGCGATCGCCGCGGCGCGCGCCGCGTTCCCGGCCTGGTCGCGCGGCTCCGTGCAGGCGCGCGCCGACCTGCTCGATGCGATCGGCAACGAGATCCTGGCGCGGCGCGAGGAGCTCGGGACGCTGCTCTCGCGCGAGGAGGGCAAGACCCGGCCCGAGGGCATCGGCGAGGCGGCGCGCGCGGGCTACCTGTTCAAGTTCTTCGCCGGCGAGGTGGTGCGCCAGTCGGGCGAAGTCGTGCCCTCGGTGCGCCCCGGCGTCAAGGTCGAGATCACGCGCGAGCCGGTGGGCGTGGTGGGGATCATCACGCCCTGGAACTTCCCGATCGCGATCCCGGCCTGGAAGATCGCCCCCGCGCTCGCCTGGGGCAACTGCGTCGTCTTCAAGCCCGCGGACCTCGTGCCGGGCTGCGCCTGGGCGCTCGCCGAGATCCTGATGCGCGCGGGCGTCCCCGCGGGCGTGTTCAACCTGGTGATGGGCCGGGGGTCGGTGGTGGGCGAGGCGCTGGCGAAGTCACCCGATGTCGACGCGATCAGCTTCACCGGCTCGCAGGCGGTGGGCCGGCAGGTGGCGCAGCACTGCGCGGCGCGCCTGGCCAAGGTGCAGCTCGAGATGGGCGGCAAGAACCCGCAGGTGGTGCTGGACGACGCCGACCTCGACACCGCGGTCAACGTCTCGCTGCAGAGCGCCTTCTTCTCCACCGGGCAGCGCTGCACCGCGGCAAGCCGGCTCATCGTCACCGAGGGCATCCACGACCGCTTCGTAAGCGCGCTCACCGACCGGATGCGCGCGCTGAAGGTGGACGATGCGCTGAAGGACGGCACCGACATCGGCCCGGTGGTGGACGCCTCGCAGCTCGCTCAGGACCTGCGCTACATCGAGCTCGGGACGAAGGAGGGCGCGATGCTGGCCGCGGGCGGGCGGCGCCTCGAGCGCGCGGCCGAGGGCTTCTACCTCGAGCCCGCGCTGTTCACCGGCTCGAGCCCGGCAATGGCGATCAACCGCGAGGAGATCTTCGGCCCGGTCGCCTCCGTGATCCGCGTGCGCGACTACGAGGAGGCGCTCGCGGTGGCGAACGACACGCCTTACGGCCTATCCTCGGGCATCGCCACCGCCTCGCTCAAGCACGCCGAGCACTTCAAGCGCAATTCCGCCGCCGGCATGGTGATGGTCAACGTGCCCACGGCGGGCGTCGACTACCACGTGCCCTTCGGCGGGCGCAAGGGCTCGAGCTACGGCCCGCGCGAGCAGGGCCGCTACGCCGCGGAGTTCTACACCAGCGTGAAGACGGCCTACGTCAATGCCTGAGCAGGCCGCGCCCGCCTTCGAGCTGGACCTGTCGCTGCAGGTCGGCAAGTACGACATCCAGAAGCTGCTCGGCAAGGGCGCGACCGGCACCGTGTACCTCGCGCGCGACACCTTCACCGGGCGCGAGGTGGCGCTGAAGACCATCGAGCCCGAGGTGTTCCGCGACCCCGAGTTCGGCACCGTGTACCGCTCGCAGTTCCTCAACGAGGCCTCGCTCGCGGGCAAGCTGCGCCATCCCTACATCGTGCAGATCCTGGACGCGGTGGTGGAGGAGAATTCGGGCCACATCGCGATGGAGCTGGTCACCGGGGGCGACCTCTCGCAGTACGTCAGCCCGGACAAGCTGCTGCCCGTGCCCGACGTGCTGCAGGTCGGCTTCAAGTGCTGCGGCGCGCTCGACTACGCCTTCAAGGAAGGCATCGTGCACCGCGACCTCAAGCCCGCCAACATCATGGTGGCGCAGGGCACCGACGTGAAGATCGCCGACTTCGGCGCCGCGGTGCTGCGCAAGAGCCAGGCGGTGCAGACCGTGGCGATGGGCTCGCCCTTCTACATGTCCCCCGAGCAGATCGCGGGCCGGGAGCTGACCTTCCACAGCGACATGTACGCGATCGGCGTGTGCCTCTACGAGCTGCTCACCGGCAGGCGCCCGTTCGGCGGCAGCAGCATCGAGGAGCTCGTCGACCACATCCAGCACCAGGCGCCGGCGCCGCCGAGCAGCCTGCGCGCCGACCTGCCCAAGGACATCGACGCGGTGATCCTGCGCGCGCTGGGCAAGAAGCCCGAGCACCGCTTCGAGACCTGGACCGAGTTCGCGCTCGCGCTCTCCAAGGTGGGCGAGCTGGTGCTGCCGCCCGGGGCGATCCCCGACAGCGAGAAGTTCGTCGCGCTGAAGAGCGTCGAGACCCTCGCCGGCCTGTCGGACGCCGAGATCCTGGAGGTGGCGCACGCGGGAAAGTGGTACCGCATCGAGCCGCGCATGACGATCGTCAAGGAAGGCGAGGAGGGCAACTCCTTCTTCTTCCTCGCCAAGGGCGAGGTCAAGGTGACGCAGAAGGGCAGGCTGCTGAACCTCGTCAACGGCCGCGAGTTCTTCGGCGAGATGGCCTGGATCCACGGCGGCGGGCTGGCGCGCCAGGCCACCGTCGATTCGATGTCGGAGCTGCTGGTGGCGGAATTCGAGCCCGAGGCGCTCGCGAAAATCAGCCTCGGCGCGCAACTGCAGCTGACGCGCGCGCTGGTGCGCAACCTGGTGGACCGGCTCGCGCTCGCCAACACCCGCCTCGCGCGCTAGGAACCGTCAGGAATAAACCCGGGTCAGACCACGTTTTCCGCCGGGAGGGGAAAATGACACGCACGCTCGCAGCAGTCCTCAGCCTGCTTCTCGCCACCGCCGCGTTCGGACAGGGCGCGTATCCGGGCCGGCCGGTCACCGTGGTGGTCGGCTTCGCGCCCGGCGGCGGCACCGACACGGTGTCGCGCATCGTCGCCAAGGCGCTGGGAGAGCAGCTCGGCCAGCAGGTGCTCACCGAGAACAAGGCGGGCGCCGGGGGCAACATCGCCACCGACCACGTCGCCAGGGCGGCGCCCGACGGCTATACGCTCCTGCTCGGCAACGTCGGCGCGCTCACCGTGGCGCCGCACCTCGTCAAGGCGCTGCCTTACGACCCGCTGCGCGACCTCGCGCCGATCTCGATGGCGGTGATCTTCCCCAACCTGATCGTGGTGCACCCGACGGTGCCGGCCAACACGCTCGCCGAGTTCGTCAAGGCCGCGAAGGATAAGCCGGGCGCGTACACCTACGGCTCCTCGGGGATCGGCGGCGCGGGGCACCTCGCGGGCGAGCTGCTCAAGCAGATGGCGAAAATCGACCTCGTGCACGTCCCCTTCAAGGGCGGCGGCCCGGCGATGCAGGCGATGCTCGGCGGCCAGATCCACGCCTACTTCGCCACGCCCGTGGCCGCGGGCCCGCACGTCAGGGCGGGCAAGGCCAAGGCGCTCGCCACCACCGGCGCGAAGCGCGATCCGTTCATGGCGGACATGCCCACGGTGGCCGAGGTCGGCTACCCGGGCTACGAGGCGGTCAACTGGTACGCCTACGTGGCCCCGGCGAAGACGCCCAAGGACATCATCGCCAGGCTCAACCGCGAGATCGTAAGAGCGCTCGGCTCCCCGGAGGTGAAGGACCTGCTCAACAAGCAGGGCCTCGAGCCCGCGCCGAGCTCACCGGAGGCGCTCGCCGAGTACATGGCGCGCGAGCACGCGACCTGGGGCCGCGTGGTGAAGCAGGCGGGGATCACCGCGAACTGAAAAGGGGTCAGGACCCTTTTTCAGGCGCGGAGCACGATCTTGCCGGCGTGGGCGTCGGATTCCATCCGGCGCTTGGCCTCGGGAAGCTGGTCGAGGTCGTACACCCGGTCGACGAGCGGCCGGATGCGGCCCTCGGCGATCGCCGGCATGAGGTCCGCGCGGAAGGCGCGCACGCCCTCGGCGCGGCTCGCCGCGTCGCGGTGCTTGTTCGAGACGCCGAAGATGTGCAGGCGCTTCGCGTGCACGGCGTCCAGATCGAGCGGCGCTTCCAGCACCCCGTCGACGTAGCCGACGATCGCGAGGCGCCCGCGGTAGGCGAGCGACCGGACGCACTCGGCGAACACCGTGCCGCCGACGGTGTTGACGCACAAGTTGGCGCCCTTCTTCCCGGTCGCCTCCATCACCGCGCCGGCGAAGTCGCCCTTGCGCGTCGGGATGCCCGCGTCCAGCCCGAGGGCTTTGAGCTTCTCCAGCTTCTCCTTCGAGGCGGAGGTGCCGATCACGCTTGCGCCGGGCGCTTTCCCGGCCTGGAGCGCCGCGACGCCTACGCCGGAGGAGACGCCCGTCACCAGCAGCCACTCGCCCGCGGCGAGCCCGCCGTGCACGCACAGCATGTCGTGCACCACGAGGAACGCGATCGGCGTTGCGGCCGCTTCCTCCCAGGAGAGGTTCGCCGGCACGGGGATCGCGTCGCCCGCCTCCATGCACGCGTGCTCGGCGAACGCGCCCGGGCAGCGGCCCATGACGCGATCGCCGGGTGAGAAGCCGGACACGCCGTCGCCCAGCTTCACCACCTCGCCCGCGGCCTCGGTGCCGCCGGCCTTGGCGGCCGCACCGGCGAGGCCGTGCCCGGGGATGAACTCGCCGCGGTTGAGGCCCGCGGCGCGCACGCGGATGAGGAGCTGCCCCGGTTTCGGCTCGGGAACGGGGACGTCGCGCGCCTCGAGCACGGTCTGTCCGTCGCGCGGCTGGATCCAGAATGAGCGCATGGGCTGCCAGTCTATCGCGCGAGCGCCCGCCACACCCGCTCGCTCGTCGCCGGCATGTCGATCGCCGCGCCGCCGAGCGCATCGGCGATCGCGTTCATGGCCGCGGCGAGCGCGCCGACGGTTCCCGCCTCACCCGCGCCCTTGGCGCCCAGGGGATTCATCTTCGTAGGCACCGGGTTGCTGCCGACGCGCATCCCGCAGAGGTCGCCCGCGCGCGGCATGGCGTAGTCCATGAAGGACGCGGTGAGGAGCTGCCCTTCGGCGTCGTAGACGATGCGCTCCATCAGCGCCTGCCCGAGCCCCTGCACCACGCCCCCGATCACCTGGCCCTTGAGCGTGAGCGGGTTGATCTCGTTGCCGACGTCGTCCACCACGTTGTAGTCGAGGAGCTCGATCGCGCCGGTCTCGGGATCGATCTCGAGCTCGCACACGTGCGTGCCGTTGGGGAAGGTCTCGGCGGGCGGCGCGAAGCCCGCGTGCTCGATGAGCCCGGGCTCCATGCCTTTGGGCAGCCGCGCCGGCGCGAACGCCGCGCGCGCGACGTCCTGGAGGGTCACCGCGCGATCGGTGCCCGCGATCGTGAAGCGGCCCTCGGCGAACGCCACGTCCGCCTCGTTCGCTTCCAGCAGGTGCGCGGCGATCCTTTTCCCCTTCGCGATCACCTTCTCGGCGGCGAGCCAGAGCGCGGTGCCGCCGAGCGCGGCCGAGCGCGAGCCGTAGGTGCCCGCGCCGTAGCCCACGGCGTCGGTGTCGCCGTCCGTCACGCGCACGTCCCGCGCATCGAGCCCGAGCCGCGCGCAGGCGATCTGCCGGTACATGGTCTCGTGCCCCTGGCCCTGGCTCTTGGTGCCCACGAGCACGGTAGCCGCGCCTCCAGGGTCGAAGCGAACCTCCGCGTACTCCATGGCGGGCGGCGAAGCGGCACGCTCGATGGGGTTCGAGAGCCCGATGCCGCGCAGCCTGCCTCGCGCGCGCGATTCCTCCCTTCGCCCCGCGAACCCCGCCCAGTCGGCGGCGGCGAGCGCCGCGTCCATGCCGCGCTCGAACTCGCCGCAGTCGTAGGTGAAGGTGAGCGCGGTCCTGTACGGCATTGCCGAGGAGGGGATCAGGTTGCGCCGCCGCAGCGCCACGCGATCCATCCCGATCTCGCGCGCCGCGTCGTCGATCAGCCGCTCGATGACGTAGATCGCCTCCGGCCGGCCGTTGCCGCGGTAGGGGGCGATCGGGTTCCGGTTCGAGTAGACGCCCGTCACGCGCACGTGCGCCGCGGGGAAGGCGTACACGCCGACGAGCGAGCCGAGGTTGGCGGTGCTCGGGGTGAGCGTGCGGTCGGAGGACACGTAGGCGCCGAGGTCGTTGCGGTTCGCCACGCGCAGCGCGAGGAACCTGCCTTGCGCGTCGAGCGCGAGCTCGGCCTCCGACTCGAGGTCGCGCGCGTGCTCGTCCGCGAGCGGCGCCTCGCTCCTCTCGCAGAGCCACTTCACCGGCCGGCCGAGCCTGCGCGCGAGCCACAGCACCAGCCGGTGCTCCGGGTGCGCCCAGCCCTTGGCGCCGAACGCCCCGCCGATGTCCTCGCTCACGACGCGCACGCGGTGCTCGGGGACGCTGAAAGCCTGCGCCAGCGCCTCGCGCAGGCGATGGGGATGCTGCACGTCGGCGTGGAGCACGTAGCGGCCGGCCGCGGCGTCCCAGGCGCCGAGCGCGCCGCGCGTCTCGAGGAACTGCGCGTGCACGCGCTGCACCACGTAGCGGCGCTTGACGATCCTCGCCGCGGCGGCGAACGCCCGCTCGGTGGCGGCACGGTCGCCCACCTCGAAGACGTTGCAGACGTTGTCCGGGCACTCCTCCCAGACCGGCGCGCTCACGGGCAGCGGCTGGTAGTCGATCGCCACCCGCTCCGCGGCGTCCTTCGCCTGCGCGAGTGTCCCGGCCACCACCGCGACGACGGGATCGCCCACGTGGCGCACGCGATCCTTCGCCAGTCCGGGATGCGCGCGCCAGAACATCGGTGTGCCGTCGGGGCGGCTGCGCTTGAGGCTCACCGCCGTGGCGCCCACGCCGTCGGCGAGCAGGTCCTCCACGGTGAAGACGCCGAGCACGCCGGGCGCGCCCGCCGCGGCCGCCGTGTCCACCGCGGCGATGCGCGCGTGCGCGTGCGGCGAGCGCACGAGCACCATGTGCGCCTCGCCGGGCAGCAGCCGGTCGGCTACGAAGCGCCCTTCGCCCCGCAGGAGGCGCGGGTCCTCGAAGCGCTCGACTGCCTGCCCGATGCCGAGTCGTTCCATGCTAAAAGGGGCCAGACCCCATTTTGCACGGAGCGCAGTCCATGGCCTATACCGGTTTCGATCTCACGGGGAAGGTGGCACTGGTCACCGGCGGCAACGGCGGCATCGGGCTGGGGATGGCGCAAGCGCTCGCGCAGGCGGGCGCGGCGGTGTGCATCTGGGGCACGAACGAAGCGAAGAACGCAGCGGCGCTCGCGAAGCTGAAAGGCCACGGCGCAAGAGCGCTCGCGCTGCGCTGCGACGTGGGCGAGGAGAGCGAGGTCGAGCGCTGCCTGGAGCAGACCGTGAAGCAGCTCGGCGGGCTGCACGCCTGCTTCGCCAACGCCGGGGTCTCCGGGCGCGCCAACACCAAGTCCTTCATGGAGATGAGCACCGAGGAGTGGAAGCGCGTGATGCGCGTCAACCTCGACGGCGCCTTCTACACGCTGCGCGCGGCGGCGCGCCGCATGGTCGAAGGCGGGCAGGGCGGCGCGCTCGCGGTGACCGCGAGCCTCGCCGCGATCTCCGGCCAGCCGCGCGGGGAGCACTACGCGGCGACCAAGGGCGGGGTGATCTCGATGATGCGCGCGCTCGCGGTAGAGCTCGCACGCCATCGCATCCGCGCCAACGCCATCCTCCCCGGGTGGATCGAGACCGCGATGACCGAGCAGGCGCTCAACTGGGACAAGTTCAGGGACAAGGTGCTGCCGCGCGTGCCGCTCAGGCGCTGGGGGCGGCCCGAGGACTTCGGCGCGATCGCCGTCTACCTCGCCTCGGACGCGAGCGGCTACCACACCGGCGACACCTTCCTCATCGACGGCGGCTATTCCCTCTTCTAGGAGGTCGCATGGACTGGAAAGCGATCGCACAGGAGCTCGAGCAGCTGCTGCGGCTGCGCGCGCTGCCCTTCGGCATGAAGCTCTTCGAGTCGGTCGAGGCGATGGAGGCGCTCCCGCGCATCCGCCGCCCCAAGGGCAGCGTGCACACGCTCGACCAGATCGTGGCGCAGGCCGCGCGCCTGGGCTGGACCGTGGGCATCACCTCGCAGGACCTCGTGGGCGACCAGTGCCGCTCGGTGGTGGGCCTCGGCGGCCAGGACGCGAAGTGGGTTTCGGGCGAGCACATGGTGAGCGTCTGGTTCGCCGCGCCCGCGGACGCCGCCGCGCACCAGAAGGCGATGCACCTCGTGCCCGCGGGGAAGTACCGCGCGCTCGCGGTCGCGCCGCTCGCCTCGGGGCGCCTGGATCCGCCCGACATCGCGCTCTTCTACGCCACGCCCGGCGCGATGATCTACTTCATCAACGGCCTGCAGTACGCGGGCTACCAGCGCTTCGACTGGAGCGTGGTGGGCGAATCCGCCTGCGCCGATTCCTGGGGCCGCGCGCTCGCCACGCGCCGGCCCAGCCTCTCGATTCCCTGCTTCGCCGAGCGCCGCTACGGCGGCGTGCTCGACGACGAGATGCTGATGGCGCTGCCGCCGGGGGAGCTGGAGAAGGCGATCGCCGGGATGCGCGCGCCGGCGAAGAACGGCTTCCGGGGCGGACCTAGCCAGATTAGCTAATCGAGACTATGATGCCGGCGATGCAGATCAACATGTTCGAAGCCAAGAGCCAGCTTTCCAGGCTCGTCGAAGCCGCGCTCGAAGGCAAGGAAGTCGTTCTTGCGCGAAACGGCAGACCCGTGGCGCGGATCGTGCCCTACCGGGCAGCCGTCCCGCGGCGCAAGCCGGGGGCGCTCAAGGGGCGCATCTGGATGGCGCCGGACTGGGACAGTCCCGAGACGAACCGGCAGATCGCGGAGGAGATGGCGGCCCATCCGCTGGAGCCGCCCGAGGCGCAGCAGCCTCGGGCGCGCTACCGGGCGGCGCGGCGCAAGCGCCGGCGGTGAGGCTGCTGCTCGACACGCACGTCGTGCTCTGGTGGCTCGCGGGCAGCCCGAAGCTCGGGGGCGCGGCGCGCAGATTGATCGGCGGGGCGGACTGCGCCGTGAGCACGGCAAGCCTCGTCGAGCTGCGCACGAAAGTCGCCCGGGGCAAGCTCAGGCTGCCCGGAATCCCGGAGTTCGTCGCTTTGCTCGACGCGGAAGGATTTCAGGTGCTTGCCGTGACGCCTGCCCACGTGGAATCGGGCACGCGGTTCGAGCTCTCGGTCGCGGATGCGGTCGACCGGCTCCTGCTCGGGACCGCGGAGGTCGAAGGTCGCGAGCTCCTCACGCGGGACGCCGCGCTCCTCGCGCTGGCGAGCGAGGCGAAGCTCCGGTTCGTTCGAGCCGGCTGACGCGCCGCGCTACTTCCCCGGCACCCCGATCGCCACCGGCCGCACCGGCGCCCCCGCGCTGCCCTTCTCGCGCGGCGGCAGGATCATGGTGCAGGAGGTCCACACCTTGTCCTTCGCCAGCTCGTCGAGCTTCGCGCTCTCGACGTGGTGGATGCCCGCCTGCGTCAGCATGTGGTGGTGCATCGAGAACGGCAACCCCGGCGGCGAGCCGGGCGCCGGCCCGCCCTTGCCCTGGAGCTGCCCCTCGGCGACCGCGTCGACGAACGGCGTATCGAGGCCGATCGCCACCACGCGCAGCCTCCCGAGCAGCTGCCCGGCGTCGAACGAAAGGCCTGGGGCCATGCTGTAGTAGCGCTTCTCGGTGTCGGGGTCGCGCCAGTGATCGCCCCAGCCGGTGTGCACGTAGACGACGTCCCCCGGCAGGATGCCGCGCCTGGACAGGCCCTGCGCCTTCAGCATCTGCTCGATGTGCTTCGCGGTCACCACTTCGCCCGCCTTCATCGGCTGGCCCTTGCCGACGTGCCGCTTGGCATCCAGCAGCACCGCGCTGGTGACGATCGCCGGCATCTTCTCCATGCCGAGCTTGAGCAGCATCGAATCCGGCGTGGGCTTGACGTCCTTCTGCGTGTAGCCGCCGTAGTAGATCGCGCCCTCGGCCGGGATCGGCGGCTTGCCGTCCCAGGGCTGCTTGAAGTAGCCGAAGTGGCCGAGCGCATCGATCTGCGTGCCCTGCTGGCCCGGCTCGGCGCCTTCGCCGAGGCTCTCCAGGTTGAAGGCGTGCGCCGTGCCGGGGATGCTGGCGGTCGCCTTGGGCTTGGTGACGTAGGGACCGGAGAAGGGCGAGAGCGGCATGGTCCCGGAGCGCAGGTGCGAGAGCTCGTAGGCGCGCGCCTTCGGCTGCTGCAGGTGCCAGGCGCAGCGCAGGAAGGTGCCGGGGCCGATCGCGTTCGCCATGCCGCGCTCGTCGCCCGCCGGCCAGGGCGGCGCCGGGACCTGCTGCTTCGACTGGCGGAGGACGCGCCCGGGCTCGGCAGCGGGAAGCGGCGCCGCGAAACCGGCGGCGAGAGCGAGGGCGAGCGGGGCGAGGCGGTGCGGGGTCATGCGGGCTCCTCCTTGGCGCGAAGCCGCGAGCATAGCCCGGCTGCGGCGCGCCGCCGAGATGCTTGACTTAAGCAAGTACCTGGTTGACGATGGCATCCATGACGGCCCGGATCGACGCGGTGCGGCGCTTCAACCGCTTCTGGACGCGCCGCATCGGCGTCCTGCGCGCGGGGCTCGCGGGCAGCCCCTTCTCGCTCGCCGAGGCGCGCCTGCTCTACGAGATCGCGCACGCCGCGCGGCCGACCGCGGCGCGGCTCGCGCGGGAGCTGGGCCTGGACGCGGGGTACCTCAGCCGCCTGCTGGGGGGCCTGCGCCGCC
>Ga0209399_10001313_pt1 | contig 13050 bp, 12 predicted proteins | sample OV2TP3_FD_184130 | JGI IMG/M metagenome (GOLD analysis project Ga0209399, IMG submission 184130) | Hot spring microbial communities from Beatty, Nevada to study Microbial Dark Matter (Phase II) - OV2 TP3 (SPAdes) (version 3) | ecosystem: Environmental > Aquatic > Thermal springs > Hot (42-90C) ... | reverse complement strand
TGCTGCCGAGCAGACCCGGAAAGCCTCTCGCTCCAAGCCACCTTCGTGATCCAACCGTCGCCGGTCCAAATTCCCGCACTTTTTGATGTCCGGCGACAAAGCGCTATGGCGCCGCACCGCGTTGTAGTCCTGCCGCCGCGCTTCGATGATCCGGCACGTCCGCCGGGGTCGGACAACCGGGGAGGCCCGGTTTGGGGGGCAGCTCCGGGGACTTGACGGGACCGCCCCTCGCCGTGTTTCAATGAGAGTGGGTCCCTGCGCTGTGCGCGATGCGAGGTGAAGTTGCGAGCCCAATCTAGACGACACGGGAGCCCGAACGCGAGCGCGGTGTGCACGCCCCTCTCCGAAGGGGAAGCCTAAAGCCTCCGATAGGGCGCCCACCTGGTTTCGACCAGGTTCGGACTTCCCGAGCACACGGCAGAGGCGGGGACCAGCGAAGGCGGGCGGGACGCGTGTCCCGCCCGTCGCGGTTTCCTCCCGGCGATCCCCACGGCCGCTCGCGGCGCGCTCAGCTTGACACTCCGTCCCAAAATGGCCTAAAATTGCGCAACTTTAGCTTGTTCCGCGACCTGACACGCGATTGCCCCGAGCCGGCCCCGGGGTTCCCGGGCCCGGCTCCTGAGGGGGGGTGGACGTCCTGGATCTCACCGTCATCCATCTCATCCTGATCGCGGCCCTCGTGGCCGGGCTCCCCCTGGCGTGGCTGGGAGGGATGCTCCTCCAGAGGACCGTGCTGACGCGCCGGATCGGCGAGGCCACGGAGCAGGCCCGCCGGATCGTCGAGGAGGCGCAGCGGAGCGCCGAGACACGGCTCAAGGACGCGGCCGTCGAGGCCAAGGAGACCGCCTACAAGGCCCGCGTGGAGTTCGAGAAGGAGGTCAAGGAGCGCCACAAGGAGCTCGAGGGGATCGAGCGGCGCCTCTTCCAGAAGGAGGAGCAGGCCTCGCGCCGGCTCGAGCAGTTCGAGCGCCGCGACCGCGAGTTCCACTCCAGGGAGGAGTCGCTCGCCACCCGTGAGCGGGCCGCGAAGGAGCTGGAGGAGCGCTACCTCGGCTTCATCGAGGAGCAGCGCCGCCAGCTCGAGCGCATCGCGGGGCTCACGGCCGAGGAGGCCAAGCAGCGGCTGCTCGCGCAGATGGAGGACGAGGCGCGGCGGGAGGCGATCCTCATCGCGATGCGCCTCGAGGAGGAAGCGCGGGAGGGCGCGGAGCGGAAGGCCCGCGAGGTGCTCGCGACCACCATCCAGCGCCTCGCGCCCGACTACACCGTCGAGACGGCGGTCTCCATCGTGGATCTGCCCTCGGACGACATGAAGGGTCGGATCATCGGCCGCGAGGGGCGCAACATCCGCGCCCTCGAGCTCGCGACCGGCGTGGATCTGATCGTGGACGACACGCCCGAGGCGGTGATCATCTCCGCCTACGACCCGCTCCGGCGCGAGGTCGCGCGCCTGGCCCTCCAGCGCCTCATCGCCGACGGGCGGATCCACCCGGCGCGCATCGAGGAGGTCGTCGAGAAGGTCAAGAAGGAGATCGACCAGCACCTCAAGGAGGAGGGTGAGCGGGCCTGCTTCGAGGTCGGCGTCCACGGCCTCAACCCGGAGCTGGTCAAGCTCGTGGGGCGCCTCAAGTTCCGGACCTCCTACGGCCAGAACTGCCTCCAGCACTCGAAGGAGGTCGCCTGGCTGGCCGGGATGATGGCCGCGGAGATCGGGGCCGACGTCAAGCTCGCCAAGCGCTGCGGGCTGCTCCACGACATCGGCAAGGCCCTCACGCACGAACAGGAGGGGACCCACGTCGAGCTGTCGGTGGACATCCTGACCCGCTACAACGAGCCGCGGGCCGTGCTGAACACGATCCTCGCGGGGCACGAGAACGCGGAGCCGGAGACGATCGAGGCGGTGCTCGTCGAGGCCGCGGACGGCATCTCGGCCGCCCGGCCGGGCGCGCGCCGGGACGTGCTCGAGAGCTACGTCAAGCGCGTCAGGACCATGGAAGAGATCGCGCGCTCGTTCAAGGGCGTGGACTCGGCGTACGCGATCCAGGCGGGGCGCGAGCTGCGGATCATCACGAAGTCGGACCAGGTGTCGGACCTCGACACCTACCAGCTCGCCAAGGACATCGCGAAGCGGATCGAGGGCGAGATGCAGTACCCGGGTCACATCAAGGTCACCGTGATCCGGGAGCACCGCGCCACCGAGTACGCGCGATAACCTCGGAGGGGGGCTCTGCCCCCCTTTATGTCGGGGGGGCCGAACCTCCCCCCGGGAGGGGTTGCGCGGGCCAAGCCCGCGCTCGGAGCGCTTCGGTCGGGAGCGCGGCGACGGGCCGGGCGGGGCCGCCACGACGGAGCGGCGAGGAGGGAGTGAGGGTTGAAGGAGCTGCGGGTCCTGTGCATCGGCGACGTGTTCGGCGAGCCCGGACGCCGGGCCCTCGGTCACTACCTGCCGCGGCTCCGCGCCGAGCTGGAGCCCGACCTGGTCGTCGTCAACGTCGAGAACGCCGCCGCGGGGTTCGGCGTGACGCCGGCCCTCGCCCGCGGCTTCCTCGAGGCCGGCGTGGACGTGATGACCTCGGGCAACCACATCTGGGACCGCAAGGAGATCATCGAGTACATCGTCAAGGAGAACCTCCTCCTCCGCCCGGCGAACTACCCGCGCGGGGCGCCGGGCGTGGGGTCCGTCGTCGTGAAGGCCGGCGGGCACCGCGTCGGGGTCCTGAACCTGCAGGGGCGCGTCTTCCTGCCCACGATCGACTGCCCCTTCCTCCGTGGCGACGAGGAGGTGGCGCGCCTCCGGGCCGAGACGGCGGTCGTCGTCGTGGACATGCACGCCGAGGCGACCTCGGAGAAGCAGGCGATGGGCTGGTACCTCGACGGCCGCGTGTCGGCCGTCGTGGGCACGCATTCCCACGTCCAGACGGCCGACGCGCGGGTGCTCCCCCGCGGCACCGCCTACATCACCGACCTCGGGCTCACGGGGCCGATCGACTCGGTGATCGGCGTCGAGCCGGAGCTCGCGATCCAGCGGTTCCTCACCGGGATGCCGAACCGCTTCGAGCCCGCGCGGGGTCGGGCGTGGCTGCAGGGCGTGACGATCCGCATCGATCCCGAGTCGGGTCGGGCGACCGGGATCGAGCGCGTCCAGCGCGAGCTCGCGGGGTAGCCGATTCCCCTCTCCCCCGCCGGGGGAGAGGGTCAGGATGAGGGGGCGACACCCGGCGATGCCGCTGATCCTCGACGGCAAGGTGGTGGCCGCGAAGGTGCAGGCGGCGGTCGCGTCCGGTGTCGGCGACCTCCGCGCCCGGGGGATCGTGCCCACCCTCGCCGTCGTCCTGGTCGGCCAGGACCCGGGCTCGCAGGTCTACGTCCGGCGCAAGCGCGCCTCTTGCCAGGCGGTCGGGATCGACGCGCGCGACCACCTCTTCCCGCAGGGGCTCGACGAGCCGAGCCTCCTGGCCCTCGTCCGGGAGCTCAACGCCGACCCGGCCGTTCACGGCGTCCTCATCCAGCTCCCGCTCCCGCCGGGCATCGACGAGGACCGCGTGATCGCCGCGCTCGATCCGCGGAAGGACGTGGACGGCTTCCACCCGGAGAACCTCGGGCGGCTCCTCGCGGGGCACCCCGCGGTCGTCCCGGGCACCCCGGCGGGCATCCTGGAGATCCTCGACCACTACGGGATCGAGCTGAAGGGCGCCGAGGCCGTCGTCGTCGGGCGCTCCCGGATCGTCGGGAAGCCGCTCGCGCAGCTCCTCCTCCTCCGCCACGCGACCGTGACCGTCTGCCACACGCGAACGCGCGACCTCGCCGCGCACACGCGCCGCGCGGAGCTCCTCGCGGTCGCGGCGGGCCGGCCCGGCGTCGTCACGGGCGACATGGTGCGCCCCGACGCCGTGGTGGTGGACGTCGGCGTCAACCGGCTGGCCGACGGGAAGCTCGTCGGCGACGTGGACTTCGCCTCGGTCGCCCCGCGGGTGCGGGCGATCACCCCGGTCCCCGGCGGGGTCGGACCGATGACCGTGGCGATGCTGATGCGCAACACGCTCGACGCGGCCAGACGCCAGGTCGGGCTCGGCTGAGAGGGCGCGACGCGGTGAGTGCCTCGACGGTGGACCCGGGCCGGCGCGTCCTCACGGTCTCCGAGCTGACCGGGGCGATCAAGGACCGCCTCGAGACCCACTTCGGCGGCCTCTGGGTCGAGGGGGAGATCTCGAACCTCCGGGTCCACACCTCGGGCCACGTCTACTTCACGCTCAAAGACGAGGGGGCGCAGATCCGCGCCGCCCTCTTCAAGAGCCGGGTCCGTCGCCTCCGGTTCGAGCCCGCCGACGGGCTCCACGTCCTCGCCTTCGGGAGCCTGGACGTCTACGCGGCGCGTGGCGAGTACCAGCTCGTCTGCGAGATCCTCGAGCCGAAGGGGCTCGGCGCGCTCCAGCTCGCCTTCGAGCAGCTCAAGGCCAAGCTCGCCGCGGAGGGGCTGTTCGACGCCGCGCGGAAGCGGCCGCTGCCGGCCTTCCCGCGCCGTGTCGGCCTCGTGACCTCGCCCACGGGCGCGGCGGTCCGCGACTTCCTCCGCGTGATCACGCGGCGCTTCGCCGGGATCGGCGTGGTCGTCTACCCCGTGCGGGTCCAGGGGGAGACGGCCGCGCCCGAGATCGTCCGGGCGCTCCGCGACCTGAACCGGCTCGGCGGCTTCGACGTCCTCGTCCTCGCCCGCGGCGGGGGCTCGCTCGAGGACCTCTGGGCGTTCAACGAGGAGGCCGTGGCGCGGGCGATCGCCGAGTCGAAGGTCCCCGTCATCTCCGCCGTCGGGCACGAGACCGATGTCACGATCGCGGACTTCGTGGCGGATCTCCGCGCCCCGACGCCGTCGGCCGCGGCCGAGCTGGTCGTCCGGGAAAAGGCCCAGCTCCTCGCGCAGCTCGCCGGGCTCCGGGGGCGGCTCCACGGCGCGCTCCGGCGCCGCGTGGAGTGGTTGACCGAGCGCGTCGCCGACCTCGGCCGCCGGCGGGTCCTGACCGACCCCGCGCGGCCCCTCCGCGAGTGGAGCCGCCGCGTGGACGACCTCGGGGCGCGCCTCCAGCGGGCGGTCCGGCGCCAGCACGAGGCGGCCGGGTCGCGCCTCGGCCACGCCGCCCGCGTACTCCGGCCCGAGCGGCTCGGCGCCCAGGCGCGCCACGCGGCACGGCTGCTCGCCCAGCTCCGCCGCCGCCTCGAGCAGGGGGCGCGGGGCGACCTCGCGCGGCGGCGGCGGGCCGTGGAGGGGCTCGCCGGGCGGCTCGACGGGCTGAGCCCGCTCGCCGTCCTCGCCCGCGGGTACAGCATCTGCACGCTCCCCTCGGGCGAGGTCGTGCGGCGCGCGGGCCAGGTGAGCCCCGGGGCGGCCGTGGCGGTCCGGCTCGCCGACGGCCGGCTCGGCGTGCGCGTCGAGGACGTGCACCCGGGCGACCCGGAAGGGCAGGCCCGTGGCGCCTGAGCGGCCGGGCGGCGAGCCCGAGCCGAAGTTCGAGGAGGCGATGGCGCGGCTCGAGCAGATCGTCCAGGCGCTCGAGGCGGGAAACCTCTCGCTCGACGACTCGCTCCGCGCGTTCGAGGAGGGGACGACGCTGCTCCGGTTCTGCGTGCGCCGGCTGGAGGAGACCGAGCGGCGGATCGAGATCCTGACGCAGGACGAGGGCGGGTTCCGGACGCAACCGTTCAAGTGGGAGGAGGAGGGGGAGGCGCGGTGAGCTTCGACCTCGAAGCCTATCTGACCGAGCGCCGCCGCGCCGTGGACGAGGCGCTGGAGCGGCACCTCCCGCCGGCCGATGCCTACCCGCCCGTCATCCACGAGGCGATGCGCTACAGCATGTTCGCGGGCGGCAAGCGTCTCCGCCCCATCCTGGTCATCGCGGGCACCGAGGCGGTCGGCGGCCAGATGGCCGACGTCATGCCGACCGCGTGCGCCTTCGAGCTGATCCACACCTACTCCCTGATCCACGACGACCTGCCCGCGATGGACGACGACGACTTCCGCCGCGGCCGGCCGACCAGCCACAAGGTCTTCGGGGAGGCGGTCGCGATCCTGGCCGGGGACGCGCTCCTCACCCACGCCTTTGCGCTCGTGGCCGCGAACGCGGCGCTCGGCAAGGCGCCGCTCGACGCGTTCCCGCGGGTCCTCGCCGAGATCGCGGAGGCCGCCGGCACGGCGGGGATGATCGGCGGGCAGGTCGTGGACGTCGAGTCCGAGGGCCGCACGGTGCCCACGGAGACGCTCGAGTACATCCACACGCGCAAGACGGGCGCGCTGATCCGGGCGGCGCTCCGCGCGGGGGGGATCCTCGCGGGCGCGAGCGACGCGGCGCTCGCGGCGCTCACCGGGTACGGCGAGCGGCTCGGGCTCACCTTCCAGATCGTGGACGACATCCTGGACGTGGAGGGCTCGCTCGAGACGCTCGGCAAGACGGCCGGCAGCGACCGGCGCAAGCGCAAGGTGACCTACCCGGACCACCACGGGCTCGCGGCCTCGAAGGCGCGGGCGGCCGCGCTCACGCGAGAGGCCCACGCGGCGCTCGGGCCGCTCGGGGCGGCGGGGGCCCCGCTGGCGGCCCTGGCTGATTTCGTTCTGAATCGGAAGGCCTGAGGCGTGCCGATAACCGTCGCATCTCTGCGTCCTCCAGCTCGCCGGGACGCGCTCGGCCTGCGGCCTCGCGCGCGTCCCGCCCCTCCGGTCGGGTCGTCGGCGGGCCTCAACGTATGCGGCATGCGCCTCGGCGTCCCTCGGGCCTGCGTCCTTGATCTGCTCGGTTCTCGGCCCGGCTTGAGGAAGCGCTGAGGCGTGTCGGAGATCGTCGAAATCCGCGCCCGCGAGATCCTCGACTCGCGCGGCAACCCCACCGTCGAGGTGGAGGTCCTCCTCGAGAGCGGGGCCGAGGGGCGGGCGGCCGTGCCCTCGGGCGCCTCGACCGGGAGCGGTGAGGCGCTCGAGCTGCGCGACGGCGACGAGCGCCGGTACGGCGGGAAGGGCGTCCGGCAGGCGGTGAAGAACGTCGAGGAGGTCATCGCCCCCGAGCTCGAGGGGACGGACGCCCTCGACCAGGCGCTGGTGGACCGGGCCCTCTGCCAGCTCGACGGGACGGCCCAGAAGGAGACCCTCGGGGCCAACGCGATCCTCGGGGTCTCGCTCGCCTGCGCGCGAGCCGCCGCGGACGAGGTGGGGCTCCCGCTCTTCCGCTACCTCGGCGGGCCTACGGCGCGGACCCTCCCGGTCCCGCTGATGAACGTGATCAACGGCGGGGCCCACGCCGACAACCGCCTCGACGTCCAGGAGTTCATGATCGTCCCGGCGGGGCTGCCGGGCTTCTCCGAGGCGCTGCGGGCGGGCGCGGAGATCTTCCACGCGCTCCGCCGGCTCCTCCACGAGGAGAAGCACGCGACCGGGGTCGGCGACGAGGGCGGCTTCGCGCCGGACCTGCCCGGCACCGAGGCGGCGCTCGGCGTGCTCATGCGGGCGATCGAGGCGGCCGGCTACCGGCCCGGGGAGGAGATCTGGCTCGCCCTGGACGTCGCGGCCACGGGGCTCTGGCGGGAGGGGCGCTACCACGCGCCCGGTGAGCAGGCCGTGTGGGCGACGGAGGAGCTGATCGAGGTCTACGAGCGGCTGGCGGGGCGCTTCCCGCTCGTCTCCATCGAGGACGGCCTCCGGGAGGACGACTGGGAGGGCTGGGCCGCCCTCACCCGGCGGCTCGGCGGAGGGCTCCAGCTCGTCGGGGACGACCTGTTCGTCACGAACCCCGCGCGGCTCGCGGAGGGGATCCGCCGCGGCGTGGCGAACGCGATCCTTGTCAAGGTGAACCAGATCGGGACGCTCACCGAGACGCTCGAGACCGTGGAGCTGGCCCGGACGGCCGGCTACGGCATCGTCATCTCGCACCGCTCCGGCGAGACCGAGGACACGTTCGTCGCCGACCTCGCCGTCGGCGTCAACGCGGGCCAGATCAAGACCGGGTCGCTCTCGCGCAGCGACCGCGTCGCCAAGTACAACCAGCTCCTCCGCATCGAGGAGTGGCTCGGCGACGCGGCCCGCTGGCCGGGGCGCGCCGTGTTCGAGCGGCACCCCCGATGACGCCGCGGCGGCCGCTCCACCCCGCCTGGCTCGTCGCCGGGGCGCTGGCTCTGCTCCTCCTCGCCGGGGTCCTCGGCGACAACGGCGCCCTCCAGCTCTGGCGCCTCCGCGCGGACGTCGACGCGCTCCACCGCGACGTCCAGGTCCTCGAAGCCGAGAACGAGCGACTCTCCCGCGCCATCGCCGAGCTCCGCGACGACCCGTCCGTCCTCGAGCGCATCGCGCGCGAGGAGCTCGGGCTGGTCCGTCCCGGGGAGCGGGTCCTCCGCTTCCCGAAGAGCGCCCGGCCGGACGCGGCCGCGGGGTCCCCCGCGGCGCCCGCGCCCGGCCCCCGTTCCCCGTAGCCCTTCACGGCCTCACGCCGAGGACGACATGGAGTGGATCGACGCGCTGCCGGTGTGGCTGTTCGTGCTGACGCTCGCCTTCAACCTGCGCGCCGCCTGGAAGCTCGGGCTCGACTGGAAGGGCATGAGGGCGACGGTCCGGTTCGTGCGCGCGGCGTACGCCCGCCGGGACGCGCTCCCGGCCGAGGAGACGCTGGAGCGCGATCCCGACGCCCCGGTCTTCCTCGCCCTCGTCGCCGCCTACCAGGAGCCGGCGATCGCCGCCACGCTCCGCACGCTCCTCGACCTCCGCTACCCGGAGCGCGAGGCCCGCGTCGTCGTCGTCACCAAGGCGGCCGAGGACGCCGCGTCGCACCCGGCGATGGAGGCGAGTACAGGGACGCTCTGCGAGCGCTTCCTGGCGGACCTGCCACCCTACGAGGCCAAGCGGCTCACGCACCTCACGATGCCCGGGCCCGGGCGCAAGGCGGAGCAGCTCAACTGGGCGCTCCGGCCCGAGGCGCTGGCGGCGGTCCTCGAGGAGCACGCGGCCGACCCGAGCCGGGTCTTCGTCGGCGTCTTCGATGCGGACTCCGTCCCCGATCCCGACGCCTGCCGCTGGATCGCCGGCGAGGAGCTCGCCGGGCGCGGGGCCGTCGCCTACCAGGGGGTCACGCTCTCGCTCGCCAACTGGGGCGCCCTCGACCTCCGCAGCCGGATCTGCGCGATCCAGCAGTCCTCGATCTTCATGCGCGTCTCCCTGGCGCGGCTCCTGAACGAGGTCAAGCGCGCGCGGGCGGTCGAGCGCGTCGTCGGCGTGCTGCCCCGCTGGCTCGGGCGGTGGGTCCGGGCGGGCCTGGAGCTCGCCATCCGCCGCTCCCAGATCTGCCTCGGCCACAACGAGTTCGTGCGGCTCGACGCGCTGCTCGCCCTCGGCGGGTTCCCCACGCGCGGCGCGACGGAGGACTCGACCCTCGGCTACAAGCTCGGCGCGCGTGGTGTCCTCATCCGCGCGATGCCGATGATCGAGCTGACGGACCTCCCGGAGACGAAGGAGAAGATCGTCCGCCAGAACGCCCGCTGGTACAAAGGGGTCCTCGACGACATCCGGGAGCTGTGGGCGATCTGGCGCGCCCGGCCGAGCGCGTTCAACCTCGCGCAGCTCGTCCGGCACGTCGCGAACAAGGTCGTCGAGTGGCCGGTCGCCGCCGGAGTCTATCCCATGATGGGCTACCTCGGCTGGCACTTCGCGTACGCGTACCGCGACGAGCACCCGCTGCTCTTCCTCGTCGCGGTGCTGGTCCCGACGGTCTCGCTGGGGCTCACCGTGTGGGTCGGCGGGATCGAGACCCGACGCGCCGTCCGGGCGATGGAGCCGTACCTGCCGCGCCCGGCCCGGCTCCGGTGGACAGCCTTCCGCGAGGAGTTCTGGGCCACGTTCCGCTGCCAGATCTACTGGCTGCTCGCCACGCGCGCGGCCTGGCGCGTCCTCTGGCAGCTCGCCCGGACGGGCCGCTACGAGCCCGCCAAGACCGACCGCGTGGTGCGCGGCGGCGTCGTGGGGAGGATCGCATGAGTCGCGAGCGGAAGCTCATCTCGTCCGGGTCGCCCTGGGAGCCGAAGGTCGGCTTCAGCCGCGCGGTGCGAGTCGGGAACCGCGTCGTCGTCGCCGGCACCGCCCCGATCTGGCCCGACGGCTCCTGCGACCCCGATCCGGAGGTCCAGGCCCGGCGCTGCCTCGAGATCATCGTCGCCGCGCTCCGCGAGGCCGGCGCCGGCCCCGAGCACGTCGTCCGGACCCGGATGTTCCTCACCGACGCCGCGTACGGCGAGGCCGTGGGCCGCGCCCATGGTCACGTATTCAGCACGGTGCGGCCCGCCGCCACCATGGTCGTCGTCGCGGCGCTCCTCGACCCTCGCTGGAAGGTCGAGATCGAGGCGGAAGCCGTCGTCGAGTAGCCCCCGGCGCTCGACGGCAGAGCGCCGGACTCTTCCGGCGGCCCGTCAGGACTTGCCGCCGAGCGCGCGGTCCAGGTTGGCGGCGGCGCTGATCAGCGCCAGGTGGGTGAGCGCCTGGGGGAAGTTGCCGAGCGCCTCGCCCGACGGCCCGATCTCCTCGGCGTAGAGGCCGAGGTGGTTGGCGTAGGTCAGCATCTTCTCGAACGTCAGCCGCGCCTCGTCGAGGCGGCCCGCCCGGGTGAGGCACTCGACCAGCCAGAAGCTGCACATGCTGAAGGTGCCCTCGCGCCCGGCCAGGCCGTCGGGCGTGAGCTCGGGGTCGTAACGGTAGACGAGGCTGTCGGCCACGAGCGTCTGCTGGATCCGCTCGAGCGTCGCGAGCATCCGCGGGTCGCTGGGGCCCATGAACTTGACGAGGGGCATCAGGAGCAGGCTCGCGTCCAGATGCGTGCTGGCGTAGTGCTGGACGAAGGCCTGGCGCTCGTCGCTCCAGCCCTTGTCGATGATCTCCTGGTAGATGCGGTCCCGCGCCTGGCGCCACTTGCCGTCCGGCCCCGGCCGCCGCCGGGCCCGCGCCATCCGCATCGCCCGCTCGAACGCGACCCAGCACATCATCTTGGAGTAGACGTGGTGCTGGGGCGTCGCGCGGACCTCCCAGATCCCGGCGTCCGGCTCGTCCCAGTGCTTGTCGAGCCAGCTCAGGAGCCGGCCGAGGTTGACCCAGAGGTCGTAGGCGATGGGTGTCCCGTACTTGTTGTAGAGGTAGGCCGCGTCCATCAGCTCGCCGTAGATGTCGAGCTGGAACTGGCGGTAGGCGTCGTTGCCGGACGGGCCGCGAGCCCCGGTGGCCCTCGAGGTGGCCCAGCGTCGTCTCGTCCAGGCGATGGCGCCCGTCGATCCCGTAGACCACCTGGAGGGCGCCGTCGGGCTCGAGCTCCCGGCAGCGGGCCTCGATCCACCGCATGAAGGCGCTGGCTTCGTCAGCGAACCCGATCCGGAGCAGCGCGTAGAGCGTGAAGCTCGCGTCGCGGATCCACGTGTAGCGGTAGTCCCAGTTCCGCTCGCCGCCGATCCGCTCCGGGAGGCTCGTCGTCGGGGCGGCGACGATGGCCCCGGTCGGGTCGAAGCAGAGGAGCTTGAGCGTCAGTGCCGACCGGTCCACCATCTCGCGCCACCGGCCCGCGTAGCGGGACCGCCCGAGCCACCGGCGCCAGAAGGCCGTGGTCTCCCGGAACCAGGTCTCCACCTCCGCGGGCGAGAGGTGGAGCCGTGCCGGGTCCTCCACCGCCTCGAGGACGAACGCGGCCCGCTGGCCGTTCTCCAGGGTGAACTCCGCGACCGCGGCGTCGCCCTCGACGCGGAGGGGGACGGTGCCGGCGAGCCCCAGGGTCAGCGTCGGGCTGCGGAAGCACACGCCGCCGGGCCGGGTCTCCGTCTCGTGTCGGGCCCGGGCGTAGTCGAAGGCCGGCCGACACTCGAGCTGGAACGCGACGGTCCCGCGGACGGCGCAGACCATCCGCACGATGCGATGCGGGCGGTCCTCGTCGTGGCGGGAGGAGATGGGCATGAAGTCGAGGATCTCCCCGACGCCGTCCGGATGGAGGAAGCGCGTGATCAGGACGTTGGTGTCCGGCAGGTACATCTGCTGGTTTCGGCCCCCCCCGAACGTGGAGGCGATCCGGAAGTGGCCCCCCTGCGCGTCGTCGAGGATCGCGGCGAAGACGCTCGGCGACTCGAAGCGCGGAAGGCAGCACCAGTCGATGGTCCCGGTGGTGGCTACCAGGGCTACGGAGTGGAGGTCCCCGATGACCCCGTGCTCCTCGATCGGCAGATACGCCATGGCGCCTCCTGTGTCCCGGGCCGCTCGCTCGTCTCCCCGGGCGGGCGGCGTCTATCCTACCCGAGGGAGCGGGTGCGCGACAGCTGCCGTTCCTTCGCCGGACGCGCGCTCGCGATCCTGGAGGGCCGGCCGCCCGAGGTGCGAGCGGAGCCGGGCTGACCGCGCGCGGGCCGTCGGGGGGATCGTCCCCCGCTGGGGGGTCGGGGTCGAGATCGAGGCGGAAGCGATCGTCGAATGCCCCTCGCCGGCTTGACACGCCCGGGGCGCTCTTGTAAGGTATCCGCTGGCATCGCGGGGTGGAGCAGTCCGGTAGCTCGTTGGGCTCATAACCCAAAGGTCGCTGGTTCAAATCCAGCCCCCGCAACCAAGGAAACCAACGGGTTACGGCACAGGCCGTAGCCCGTTGGGTTTTTCGGGCAACGTCCGACTCACGATCACCGCTACAAGTCTGATCGTTCGCGTACACACCACCGAACACCCGCGGACAAATTCGCTTGAAGCCCGAAGATGCGGGAGATCGTGCGACGCGATGCCCTCGTCTTCTGCCTCGTGGACGAGGTCGGCGCGGCCGGGCGGGATCTCGGTCCCGACGTCACGGGTGTCTGGGCGGTCCTCGGCGCGAGGCGGCTTCCGTGTCGCGCCCGATCGATCAAGGTGCTGAGGCGGTTCTTGGGTGTGACGGGTCTCAGGCGTGGAGGCACCGCGGACAGGCGACGCCGCCGCTGCGGTGGAGGCCTACCTCGTAGGTGAGGCCGTCGCAGCGCGAGCACCGGGCTGGCTCTCCCACGCGCTCGACCGGATCCCAGGTCAGCGCGAGTGGCGCCTCA
>Ga0209399_10001309_pt1 | contig 13060 bp, 13 predicted proteins | sample OV2TP3_FD_184130 | JGI IMG/M metagenome (GOLD analysis project Ga0209399, IMG submission 184130) | Hot spring microbial communities from Beatty, Nevada to study Microbial Dark Matter (Phase II) - OV2 TP3 (SPAdes) (version 3) | ecosystem: Environmental > Aquatic > Thermal springs > Hot (42-90C) ... | reverse complement strand
AGCACTGGAGCGAAAAAATCCGTAAATCCGTGGCGCGGCCGCCACAATGGGTGAATCCTTACCTCGACAAATGCGCGCTCCGGCGAGTAGATTGGAACCGCTGACATGAAAGCCAGGACCGCCCTGCTCGTTCTTTTTCTGTTGGCCGGCGAGGCAGCCGGGCAATCCGGCCTGCGCCTGCCGCAACAGGGCGAGCCCGGTCTCGACCCCACCTTCGCGCGCGGCTGGCTGGCTCCGGACTACGACCGCTTCGGCTCCGCCCTGCACAACTGGCGCGAAGCCGTCGGTTTCGCTCCCGGGCAGCGCATGAACTGGTCGTACACCCTCGGTGATCGTGGCAGCCTTGGGATGTGGATGGGCAGCAACGCCTATCTCGACGAGCAGCGCCAGCTCTCGCTCTACGGTCGCTACTCGCTGACGCCGGACTGGGCGCTCAGCGCCGAGACGCTGTCGCGCGATGCTTCGGGCCTGCTCCAGTTGCGGGATTTCCGCATCGGCGTCCAGCGCCGGTTCTAGGTTTACTTCCAAGTAAACTCCGGGCGCTTATGCGCCTGGCGCTGTTCGACCTCGACAACACGCTCCTCACCGGCGACAGCGATTACGAGTGGGGCCAGTTCATGTGCGACCAGGGCGTGGTCGAGCGCGCCGCCTACGAAGCACAGAACCGGGTCTACTACGAGCAGTACGTCGCCGGAACGCTCGACATCCACGAGTACCTGGGCTTTGCCCTGCGCCCGCTCGCCGACCACTCGCCCGAGGATCTCGCGCGCTGGCACGCCGAGTTCATGCGCGCGCGCATCGCGCCGATGATCCTGCCCGCCGCCCGCGTGCTGGTGCGCCGGCACCTGCACGCGGGAGAGCTCTGCGCCATCATCACCGCGACCAACAGCTTCGTGACTGCGCCGATCGCGCGCGAGTTCGGCATCGAGCATCTCATCGCCACCGAGCCCGAAAAGCGCAACGGGCGCTTCACCGGCCGGGTGGCGGGAACCCCGTGCTTCCGCGCCGGCAAGCTCGCCCGCCTGCACGAGTGGCTCTCCGGGCTGGGGCGGCGCCTCGCCGACTTCGAGGCGAGCACCTGCTACAGCGACTCGCACAACGACCTGCCGCTGCTCGAGCGCGTGACGCGCCCAGTGGCCGTGGATCCCGACGAGGCCCTCGCCCGCGAGGCGGCGCGCCGCGGCTGGGAGCGCATCTCTCTCCGCTGATCTTTATCCGCTCCTTGCTCCGGTAGAATCCCGCCCCTCGATGATCAAGAGGTTCATCCGGCGGGTGCTCGGATTACCCTCCGCAGGCATGCTGCGGGTGCCGCGCGAGAAGCACGGCGTGGCGCGCGAGCGCCTGAGCCCCGCCGCCGCCAAGGTGTGCGCGGTGCTGCGGGAAAGCGGGTTTTCGGCCTACGTCGTCGGCGGCGCGGTGCGCGATCTGCTCCTCGGCATCGCGCCGAAGGATTTCGACATCGCGACCGACGCGCGCCCCGAGCAGGTGAAGCCGCTGTTCCGCCGCGCCCTCGTCATCGGCCGGCGCTTCCGCTTGGTGCACGTCATGATCGGCGCGGAGACCGTCGAGGTGTCGACGTTCCGCTCGGCCGACGGCGACACCTCGGAGAAGGACGAGCACGGGCGCGTGCTGCGCGACAACGTCTTCGGCACCCAGGAAGGCGACGCGCTGCGCCGCGACTTCACCGTGAACGCCCTCTATTACGACCCGGCGACCGAGGAAGTCGTCGACTTCCACGGCGGCCTCGCCGATGTGAAGAAGCGCGTGCTGCGCGTGATCGGGGACCCGCCAACCCGCTACCGCGAGGATCCCGTACGCATGCTGCGCGCGGTAAGGCTCTCGGCGAAGCTCGGCCTGACCCTCGACGCGGCGACGCGCGAGCCGATCCGCAGCCTGGCGCCGCTCATGGAGCGCGTGCCCCCGGCGCGCCTGTTCGACGAGATGCTGAAGCTCCTGCTCTCGGGCCACGCCAGCGCCTGCCTGCGCCAGCTGCGCGAGGTCGGGCTGCACAAGGGCCTGCTGCCGCTGCTTGACGTGATCCTCGACCAGCCGCTCGGCGAGCGCTTCGTGACGCTTGCCCTCGCCCAGACCGACGAGCGCGTGCTCGCCGGCCGGCCGGTATCGCCCGCGTTCCTGTTTGCCGCGCTGCTGTGGCACGAGGTGCTCGCGGCGTGGAAGGCGCGCCAGAGGCGCGGCGAGCGCCCCATCCCGGCGCTCGAAACGGCGATGGACGAGGTGCTCGACACGCAATGCGCCAAGCTCGCCATCACGCGGCGGTTGACTGCGACGATGCGGGAAGTGTGGGCGATGCAGCCGCGCTTCGAGAACCGCTCCGGCCACCGCGCCTACCGCCTGATCGAGGCGCCGCGCTGGCGTATGGCCTACGATTTCCTCGCCCTGCGCGCGGCGAGCGGCGAGGTGCCGGCCGAGCTCGAGGCGTGGTGGCGCGCCTTCCAGGGCGCCGACGCCGGCACGCGCAAGGCGATGCTGCTTCCCGAGACCGGGCCGCGCAAGCGCCGCCGGCGGCGGCGCAAGAAGCGGCCCGCCGCCGCGGCGCCCGTGCCGGAAGCCGCGTGACCATTGCTTACGTGGGCATCGGCTCCAATCTCGAGGATCCGGTGCGCCAGGTGCGTGAGGCGTTCGCCGAGCTCGACCGCGTGCCGCATACCCGCGTGGTGAAGCGCTCGTCGCTCTACCGCAGCGCCCCGGTGGGTCATGCGGCGCAGCCCGATTTCGTCAACGCCGTCGCCCAGCTCGAGACCCGGCTCGCCGCCGAGCGGCTCCTCGCCGAGCTGCAGCAGATCGAAGCGCGCCACGGCAGGGCGCGCAGCTTCCCGAACGCGCCCCGCACGCTTGATTTAGATATTTTGCTGTATGGCGACCTGGTATTGCGTACCCCGGGTCTGGAAACCCCGCATCCGCGCATGCACGAACGGGCGTTCGTGCTGCAGCCCCTGGTGGAAATCTCGCCCGAGGTGACAATTCCGCGCAAGGGCCGGGCTCGCACCCGCCTGGCGCGTTGCTCCGGTCAACCCGTCCAGAAAATCGATGGATAGGTTCCGCCACCTCGTGGTCGAGGGGCCGATCGGCGCCGGCAAGACGAGCCTCGCGCGCCGGCTGGCGGCGCGCCTGGGCGCCGATCTCGTGCTCGAGCAGCCGGAGGAGAACCCGTTCCTCGCGCGCTTCTACCAGGACATGCCGCGCTACGCGCTCCCGGCGCAGCTCTTCTTTCTGTTCCAGCGCGCGCGCCTGCTCGAGCCGCTCGCCCAGCCCGACATGTTCGGCCGTGCCGTGGTCGCCGACTTCCTGCTCGACAAGGATCCGCTGTTCGCGCGCATCACGCTGTCGGCCGACGAGCTCGCCCTGTACGGGAAGATCTACGCGGTGCTGCGGCTGCGCTCGCCCGCGCCCGACCTCGTGATCTACCTGCAGGCCCAGCCCGCAGTGCTCGTCGAGCGAGTGCGCCGCCGCGCCGCGCGCTACGAGCGCGGCATCAGCGAGGACTACCTGGCGCGGCTCGCCGAGGCGTATGCCGGCTTCTTCTATCACTACGACGCCGCGCCGCTGCTCATCGTGAACTCCGAGAACCTGAATTTCGTCGAGCGCGACCCGGACTTCGAGCTGCTGGTGTCGCGCTTGCGCGCGATGCGCAGCCGGCGCGAGTTCTTCAACCTCGGCTGATGCAGATCCTGCGCGATATCGCCGGCCTGCGGCGAGCCCTTCCAAGGGAAGTTGCTTTTGTCCCCACGATGGGGAACTTGCACGAGGGCCATCTCTCGCTCGTACGCCAGGCGCGGCGTCACGCGCCCGCCGTGGCGGTGAGCATCTTCGTGAACCGCCTGCAGTTCCTCCCGGGCGAGGACTTCGAGCGCTACCCGCGCACCTTCGAGCGCGACTGCGAGGCTCTCGAGGCCGAGGCGGTGGATTTCCTGTTCGCCCCCGACGAGACGGTCTTGTATCCCGAAAAACAACATTTCAGGGTGCACGCCGGCCCACTGGGCGAGGAGCTCGAGGGCCGCTTCAGGCCGGGCTTTTTCGACGGCGTCGCCACCGTGGTGCTCAAGCTCCTGAACTGCGTGCAGCCGCGCGCCGCGGTGTTCGGCAAGAAGGACTACCAGCAGCTCATGGTGGTGCGCGCCCTGGTGCGCCAGCTCGACCTGCCGGTCTCGATCGTGGCCGGCGAGACGGTGCGCGAGCCCGACGGCGTCGCGATGAGCTCGCGCAACAGCTACCTCTCCGCCGCCGAGCGGGCCGAGGCACCCAGGCTCTACAGGGTCTTGCAGGAAGTGGCCGCCGGGGAAAGCCCTGGCCGCGCCGTCCAAGTCCTGTCGGATGCGGGCTGGAAGCCGGACTACGTGGAGGTGCGCCGCCGCCGGGATCTCGCCCCTCCGCAACCGGGGGACGATGAGCTCGTGGTTCTGGCCGCGGCCCGGCTTGGGCAGACGCGGCTGATAGATAACCTGGAGTTCTAGTGCTCCAGTTCTAAGGGTTTTTCAGGAGGGGTAAGGCTCGAAGGTCATGGCCTGGACCGGGTACCCCATGGTCTTGGCGAGCCTGTCCATGGACTCGTCGGTGAGCTGCAGCGGCTGGAACTCGGCATCGCCTCCCTTCGAGGAGATGAAGGCCTTCGCCGCGGCCTCGGTGTTCCAGGTCACCACCGGGTCGGGGCTGACCCCGGGAACCTGCCGGCAGATCGGAACCCCGTCGGATTTGTAGACGATCGCGTACATCACCCCCCCTCCCGGCCTAATTTACCCGATGTCCGAGCACCGCAACAAGGCAGTCTTCTAGGGGAAACCCTGATTGCGTCCCCTCGGACCGGCGGCGTCTAATCGGCTCGGGACCCCGGACTGTCCGCCCCCTTGGCGACGCCGGGGCCCGGCGAGCCCCCGACCCGGGGGGCACTTTTCAGAGAGGGAGGAAGACGTGAGCAACATGCGAGACGCGGTGGGACTGTGCCTGCCCTACGGCAGGCCCGATTCACAATACGAGACCGAGTTCGAGCCCGCCACCAGCACGGTGTGGGGCTATTTCAATCCCAAGGACGGCGCGCCGTGCTACAGCCTCAGCCTGCTCAAGGACATCCTCGAGCACGACCGGCAGCTGGTGAAGAACGGCGGCAAGGTCGAGGTCGAAGGCCTGCTGCACGAGGTCAACTACTACGTCACCGCCTCGCGCACCCCCGGCATCTTCAACGTCGGCGGCGACCTCGCGCTCTTTTCGATGCTGATCAAGGCGGGCGACCGCGGCGCGCTCGCGCACTACGCGAAGCTGTGCATCGACAACATCTATCCGCGCACCCGGGCGTTCTTCAGCCCGACGCTCACCAAGATCGTGCTGGTGCAGGGCGACGCGCTCGGCGGCGGCTTCGAATGCGCGCTCGCCTCCGACGTGATCGTGGCCGAGGAAAGCGCCCAGATGGGCCTGCCCGAGATCCTGTTCAACCTGTTCCCGGGAATGGGAGCGTGCAGCCTGCTCGCCCGGCGCATCGGTATCCGCGCCGCCGAAGAGCTGATCCTCTCGGGCAAGGTTCTGCCGGCCGCCGAGCTCCACAAGATGGGCGTCGTCGACGTGCTCGCGACCGACGGCCAGGGCGAGACCGCGGTGCGCAACTGGATCGCGAAGAACGCCAAGCGCCGCAACGGCCTGCAGGCCGTGCATCGCGCGCGGCAGTTCATCCACCCGGTGACGCGCGAGGAGCTGGACGGCATCGTCGGGCTGTGGGTCGACGCGGCGCTGCGCCTGGGCGAGCGCGACCTGAAGCTGATGAACCGCCTGGTGCGCGCGCAGATGCGGCGCATGGAAGCGCGGCAGAGCGGCGGCGGCAGCAACGTGGTGGAGATGCCCCTTGCCGAGCCGCTCGCCGCGGCCGGCATCCAGCTGCCTATCGCAGCGGTAGTCTGAACCGGCTCTAGTTCGGGCTCGGTTCGAGTTGTGCCAGCAGGCGCGGCCAGAGCGCTGCGCCGGCACGGCGCCCGAACAGGCCGAAGTGGCCGATGCGGCGGGTCCCCGCATCGGCCGGCGTGTAGATGATCCGCTGCAGCGGAAAAAGCCGCGGGTAGTAAGACAGCAGCCTCTTCACTCCTCCCTCAGTCGCAAACGCATCGTCGCTCACGGAGACGACCAGCGCCGGGCGCTGCAGCGCGGCGCAGCGGTCGAGCAGGGCCTGCACGCGCGCGTAGCCCGGCCCGATGCCGCTCGGCCGCAGGTCCGGCGAGCGGCGCGACGCCCACTGCAGCGCGATCCTCGCGGGAATGTCTTCGCCCAGGCCGAGGCGCCGCGCCGGAAAGTAGCCGAGGACGAGCGTGATCGCCGGCATCAGGGCATGCCATAGCGCCGTCATCGGTACGCGGTAGCGGGGGTGATAGTCGCCGTAGTAGCCCGTATGGCCGCCGACCAGCACGAGCCGGTCCTGCTCGCCCGAGTTCGGCGCCCCGCCCACGAGCAAAGCGCCGAACGAATGCGCGATGCCCACGATATCCGCGTCGGGATAACGGCTGCGCAGCCATGCGATCGCGCCGCCGCAGTCGTATTCGGCCCAGTCCTCGACCGCCGCCCGAAACCCGCGTAGCGCCCGCGGCCGCGACAGCCCGATGCCACGGTAGTCGTAGACCAGAGTGGGGACGCCCGATGCCGCCAGGAAGCTCGCGAAGCGCCGGTAGCGCGACGCCCGGATGCCCACGCCGCAATGCACGAGCGCGACCCGCTGGGGGGTCTCATGCGTTCTTGAATCGTAAAAATAGGCGCCGAGCTCATAGCCATCGAGCGCGCGCACGGCTACCGGCGCTGCGTCGATCGACTCCGGAAAATAGGGCCTGTCCAACCCGCCTCCCCCCACGCGCCATCATACCCGCCGCAAACGTGCGTACGAACGGCAGGGGCTAGCCGGCCGACTTGCGCCTTTCCACGAGATAGCGCTCGAGCTGGGTGCGCGCGGCGGCGACTTCCTCGCCCAGCGCGCGCAACAGCGCCGGCGCCTGCAGGCGCAGCTCAGCGTCCGAAAGCTTGCCGAGGCTGCCGCAGGTGCGCGTCAGGCGGTCGGTGCCCATGCTCGCCGAGGAGCCTTTCATCGCGTGCACCAGCGACCTGAACTCGTGGTAGTCGCGGCCGGCGAGCACCTTCTCGATGCGCTCGAGGATCGCGTTCGAGTCGGCGAGGAAGACGCGGATCAGCTTCTCGACGAAGGCGAGCGAGGAGCCGAGCTCCTCGAGGTGGCCGAGCGTCTCGGCGTTGACCACGGCGGGGGCCGCAGGGGTCGAGACCCGGGGCAATGCCGTGGGAACTTCTCCCTTTCGTGCGGTTTCGGGCTTGGCGCCGGCGAGGCGCTGGATCTCGTCGAGCAGGCGCAGCGCCTCGATCGGCTTGGCGAGGAAGGCGTCGGCCCCCGCTTCCAGCGCTTCGCGCTTCGCCTCTGGGGTGACGTCGGCCGAGAGCATGATCACCGGCAGCCGCTCGCGCCCGCGCGTCATCAGGCGCAGCGCCTGCAGCGCCTCCATCCCGCCCATCCCGGGCATGTTGCGGTCGAGGATCACGATGTCGTGCGCCTCGCGCTCGACCGCGTCCAGGGTCTGCTCGCCGTCGTTCACCAGCGTGACGGCGTGCCCGCTGCGCTCGAGGATCTTGCCCACGACCTCGCGGTTGGTGGGGTTGTCGTCGGCCACCAGCACGCGCAGCTTGGTGACCGCGACGCCGCGGCGTGCGTAGTCCTGCAGCCGCACCACGCCTTCGTGGACTTCGTCGCCGGCCGCGACCGAGTGCAGCACGTTGAACAGGCGCCGCTTGTCGAAGGGCAGCTCGAGCACCGAGGCGAACCCCGAGGACAGCACCTCGAAGCGCCGCACGTCGGCGTCGCGCGGCACGGCAAGGATGGTCGGCGGCGCCGGGTTCGGCGCGGCGCGGCGGAAGCGCTGCGCAAGCTGCAAATCCTCGCCCGAGGCATAGAGGAGCGCGCTGTGGTACGGCTTGGCGAGGCTGATCTCCGCCACCAGGCGCGCGACCCCCTCCTCCACGTTCGCCACCGCGGTCGGCACCGCGCCCCAGCCCGCCAGCGCCTGCTCCATCGCCGCGCGCTCGGGCGCCGGGAAACCGACCAGCAGCACCCGGGCGGCGGCGAGGTCGCCGCTCGCCGCTTCCGGCTGCTCGGGCTGCTTCTCGAGGTCGATCTCCACCCAGAAGGTGCTGCCCAGGCCGATGGCGCTCTCCAGGCCGATGCGCCCGCCCATCAGGCCGACGAGCTGCTTCGCGATCGTGGTGCCGAGGCCGGTGCCGCCGAAGCGCCGCGTGGTCGACTGGTCGGCCTGGGTGAAGCTTTCGAAGATGTGCGTCTGCGCCTCGGGGGCGATGCCGATGCCGGTGTCGCGGATCGAGAACTTGAGCCGCACGCCCGCTTCGGTCTCCGCCTGCACCGAGAGGTGCACCGTGACGCTGCCGTGCTCGGTGAACTTCACCGCGTTGCCGGCGAGGTTGATCAGCACCTGGCGCAGGTGGTGCGGGTCGCCGCGCACCGCCGGCGGCACCTCGGGCATGATCGAGACCACGAACTCGACGCCCTTCGCCGCGGCCTGCGCCGCCACGATGCGGCAGGTGCTGTTGACGAGCGCGTGCAGGTCGAAGTCGGTCTTCTCCAGCACCACCTTGCCGGCCTCGATCTTGGAGAAGTCGAGCACCTCCTCGATCAGGCCGAGCATCACGCGCGAGGAGCTGCGCAGCGTCTGCAGCATGTCGGCCTGCTCGCGGCTGAGCTGCGTCTCGCGCAGCAGGTCGGCCATGCCGATGATGGCGTTGAGCGGCGTGCGCAGCTCGTGGCTCACCATCGAGATGAAGCGGCGCTTCGCCAGGTTGGCCGCCTCGGCGCGCGCGATGGCGTCGAACATGCGGCGCACCAGCGAAAGCACGTACAGGCTGACCGCGGTCATGGCGAGCAGCAGCCCCACGCCGAGCGAGGTGTGGGCGCGCCAGAAGTCGTTCACGTAGAGCACGGTGCCGAAGCCGACGATGCTCATCGCCAGCTCGGAGATGAGATACCTCGCGCCGAAGCGGAAGCCGCTGCCGAGCGTCACCCAGATGTAGAGGAGCAGGAGCCAGCCCGCCGGCTCGCCGAACACCGCCATGTACCAGCTGATCGCCGCGACGTCGGCGAACTGGGCGAACACGCGCCGCGCCGGCGAGATGGTCGTCGAATAGGCGATGCGGAAGAAGATGATGAGCGCGAGCACGAGGTGGATGCCCATCACGTAGAGCGGCAGCGTGTCCTGCTTGAGCAGCGCGTCGGGCAGGAGGTAGAGGAAGACGAGCGAGCTGATGACCAGCCGCAGGATGCCCTGCTCGTGCTCGGTGTCGGGGCGCGCCTTGAGGCGCGCGCGCAACTCGGCAAAGAAGCCGTTGCGCGCCGCCGCGGCCGGGGCGGCGCTAGGTTCGGCCATCACGCCATTCGTGCTGGATCTCGAGCACCTGCCTGCGCGCACCGAGGAACGCCTCGACCATGCGCGGATCGAAGTGGCGGCCCGCCTGCGAGCGCACGTAGTCGAACGCCTGCTCGCTCGGCCAGGCGTTCTTGTACGGGCGCACCGAGGTGAGCGCGTCGTACACGTCGGCGACCGCGACGATGCGCGCGCACAGCGGCACGTGGTCGCCGACCAGGCCGTTCGGATAGCCCGAGCCGTCGTACTTCTCGTGGTGGCCGAGGGCGATGAGCGCGCCCATGCGCACGTACTTGGACGCGCTGCCCTTCAGGATCTCGTGGCCGATCAGCGGGTGGCGGCGCATCACCTGCCACTCGCCGTCCTCGAGCGGCCTCGGCTTGAGCAGGATCTGGTCGGGAATGCCGATCTTGCCGATGTCGTGCAGCGGCGCGGCGAGCTCGATCGTCTCGGCCTCGTCGCGCTCGAGGCCGAGCGCGTTGGCGATGAGGCGCGAATAGCGCGACATGCGGATCAGGTGGTACCCGGTCTCCTCGTCGCGGAACTCCCCGGCGCGCGCCAGGCGCAGCAGCGTCTCCTTCTCGCGCTCCTTCACCTCGCGCGTCGCGTCCTCCACCATGTGCTCGAGGAGCCGGCGGCGGTCCTCCAGCGCGAGCTGCTGGCGGCGCAGCGTGAGCAGGTTCCTGCAGCGCGCCAGGCACTCGCGCGCGTCGACCGGCTTGGTGAGGAAGTCGGTGATGCCGGCGTCGAGCGCCGCGTAGCGCACCTTGCGGTCGTCGTGCACCGTGACCATCACGATCGGCACGTGCTCGTAGCCGGGCAGCGAGCGCAGGCGCTTCACCAGCTCGATGCCGTCCATGTCGGGCATCATGTAGTCGACCAGCACCAGGTCCGAGACGTTGCGCGTCGCCCACACCACCGCGTCGACCGGGCGCGCGAAGCCCTCCACCACGACGCGCTCGTCGAGCGAGCGCACCACCTGCTCGAGAATCGCGCGGCCGGTCGACTGGTCGTCGACCACCATCACCGTGTTGCGCGCCGAAGGCAGCACCCGCACCTGCGCCTTCGCCATGGACCCCTCCCCTGGGGAAGTTGGAGTTTCCTCTCTGAAAAAGCCTACGCCCGCCCCCCGGCCCTGTCCAGCAAACCGGGCCGCTTTTGACGCACTTTTTACAGGGATGGTGCCGGAAGAGAGACTCGAACTCTCATGGTGTCGCCACCGGCGGATTTTGAGTCCGCTGCGTCTACCGGTTCCGCCATTCCGGCCCGTAAAACAGGGCGAAATTATAATTCCCCGGGTGCTCGTCTCCGAGTTCGACTACGAGCTGCCCCCGGCCCTCATCGCCCAGCATCCCGTTGCGCAGCGCAGCGCAAGCCGCCTGCTGCACCTGGATGCGAGGACCGGGGCTCTCCGGGATCTGAAATTCACCGACTTGCCGCAACTGCTCGACCCGCAAGACGTGCTCGTGCTGAACGACACGCGCGTGGTGAACGCGCGCCTCGCCGGCCGGAAGGCGAGCGGCGGCAAGATCGAGCTCTTCGTCGAGCGCGCGCTCGGATCGCGTGAAGCGCTCGCCTTGATCCGGGCAAGCCACCCGCCGGCCACGGGCTCGCAGGTTTTCATCGAACACGTCCCGGTGAAAATCGAAGGCCGCGAAGGCGAGCTCTACAGGGTGCGGTTTGCCGAAGACATCGACGCCGTCCTCGAGCGCCACGGCGCGGTGCCGCTGCCGCCCTACATCAGGCACCCGCCGCAGGCCGAGGACGCCGAGCGCTACCAGACGGTCTACGCCGCCGTCCCCGGCGCAGTCGCCGCGCCGACCGCCGGCCTGCATTTCGATGAAGAGATCCTGAAAGCCGTGTGCGCGCGCGGTGCTTCCGTGGTCAAGCTGACCCTGCACGTCGGGTTCGGCACGTTCCAGCCGGTGCGCGTCGACCAAGTCGAGGCACACCGCATGCACAGCGAGCGCTACAGCGTTCCCGAGGAAACCTGGAAAGCCGTACAGGGCAAGCGCGTGCTTGCCGTGGGCACCACCGCGCTGCGAACGCTCGAAGCGGCCGCCCTGGCTGGGAAGCTCGAGGGCGAGACCGATCTCTTCATTTACCCGGGATTCAGGTTTCGCGTGGTCGGGCGCCTGCTCACCAACTTCCATCTCCCGCGCTCCACGCTGCTGATGCTGGCGTCGGCCTTCGCCGGAATGGAAAACATCCGCAAGGCCTACGCGCACGCCATCGAGCAGCGTTATCGCTTCTTTTCGTATGGCGACGCTATGCTCATTGAAGGATGAAATTCGCCGTCACTCGCACCGACGGAAAAGCAAGGCGCGGCATTCTCGAGCTCGCCCACGGCCGAGTCGACACGCCGGCGTTCATGCCGATCGGGACCTACGGCACGGTAAAGGCGATGTCGCCCGAGGAAGTCGCGGCGAGCGGCGCGCAGATCGTCCTCGGCAACACCTTCCACCTCTGGCTGCGGCCGGGCCTGGAGGTGATCGCCAAGCACGGCGGGCTGCACCGCTTCATGGGCTGGAACGGCCCGATCCTCACCGACTCCGGCGGCTTCCAGGTTTTCAGTCTGGCAGACATAAGAAAAATCAGCGAACAGGGCGTGCAATTCTCCTCGCCGATCAACGGCGACCGCTTGCTGCTCACCCCGGAAGAATCAATGAGGATTCAAAAAGTTCTCAATTCAGATATTGCGATGGCGTTCGACGAGTGCCTCGCTTACCCGGCGAGCGAGAAGCAGGTGGCGCACTCGATGCGGCTGTCGATGCGCTGGGCGCGCCGCTGCCGGGATTCCTTCGATGGCGTGCTCTTCGGGATCGTCCAGGGCGGCGTCTATCGGCATCTGCGCGAAGAGTCGGTCGATGCCCTGAAGAGCATCGGCTTCGACGGCTACGCCGTCGGCGGGCTCGCCGTGGGCGAACCGAAGGAAGATCGTGTGCGCGTAATGACCGACGTCGGGTTGAGAATGCCTCCTGATCAACCCAGATATCTGATGGGGGTGGGCACCCCGGAGGACATCGTCGAGGCGGTGGCCGCGGGGCTCGACATGTTCGACTGCGTGCTGCCGACGCGCAACGCGCGCAACGGCTGGCTCTTCACGCGCCACGGCGACATCAGGATCCGCAACGCGCGCTACCGCGACGACACCGCGCCGCTCGACGAGCGCTGCGCCTGCCACACCTGCCGCAACTTCACCCGCGCCTACCTCTATCACCTGGACAAGACCAAGGAGATGCTCGGGGCGCGGCTCAACACGCTGCACAACCTGCACTACTACCAGGAGCTGATGCGGGACTTGCGAAGCGCAATCGAGCAAGGTTCTTTGTTGCACAAGACCCAAGAAATCCTGGAGACGCGCAGGCGGCTGTTATAATTTCCGCCGTTTTTTCCCTCCGGAGTCCGCAGTGATCATCTCGCCAGCCTTCGCCCAGGCCACGCCGAGCGGCGATCCGGGATACATCGGCCTGCTGCCGATCATCCTGATGTTCGTGCTGCTGTACTTCCTGATGATCCGCCCGCAGATGAAGCGCGCCAAGGAAACCAAGCAGATGATCGAGGCGTTGCAGAAGGGCGACGAGGTGGTCGCCGCCGGCGGCGTGGTGGGGCGGATCACCAGGCTCGGCGACGCCTACCTC
>Ga0209399_10001308_pt1 | contig 13069 bp, 9 predicted proteins | sample OV2TP3_FD_184130 | JGI IMG/M metagenome (GOLD analysis project Ga0209399, IMG submission 184130) | Hot spring microbial communities from Beatty, Nevada to study Microbial Dark Matter (Phase II) - OV2 TP3 (SPAdes) (version 3) | ecosystem: Environmental > Aquatic > Thermal springs > Hot (42-90C) ... | reverse complement strand
AGCGGTGAATCGGCTCGCGCTGTGGATTGTCGAGCGGCGCGCCGTCGTCGATCGGCTCGCCGAGAATGTTGAAGATGCGACCAAGCGTTTGCTCGCCGACCGGCACCGTGATCGACCCCCCTGTGTCGACGATCTTGGCGCCGCGCGCGAGGCCATCGGTCGCGTCCATCGCCACCGCGCGCACGCGGTCTTTCGCCTCCCCGCGGATGATTAGCCCGCCAACGTTCCCGCAGCCAAAGCCGAGCGCCGAGACGCGCAGTCCTGTCTTTCCTAACGTGCGATACTCCATAGCTCTCTCCTTGTCGCGTGGGACGCTGCCGGGTGCGGTTGCGGACATGCCCCCAGCCGCCCTAGCGCCTGTAACTGATGCGATAGATCACGTCTGCGCTATCGTCCGACACGAGGAGCGCCCCATCGGGCATGACGAGAACGTCCACGGGTCGCCCCCACGCCCGCCGGCCCTGCAGCCATCCTTCCGCGAAGACCTCATACGAGAGGGCGCGGTTGTCCTCGAGCCGCACGCGTGTTACCCGGTATCCGATCGGCGTGCTCCGGTTCCATGAGCCGTGTTCCGCGATGAAGACCTGTTTGCGATACTCGGGGGGGAACATCTCGCCCGTATAAAAGCGCATCCCGAGCGCAGCCACATGAGGCCCAAGCTTTTGGACCGGGGGGATGAAGTCGGCGCACGCCCGCTTCGCGCCGAACTCGGGGTCCGGAATATCCCCTCCATGACAATAGGGGTAGCCGAAATGCAATCCCGCCCGCGGCGCATGATTCAATTCATCCGGTGGCACATCATCGCCCATCCGGTCGCGCCCGTTATCGGTGAACCAGAGGTCCTTCGTGTCGGGGTGCCAATCGAAGCCGACCGTATTCCGGACCCCGCGAGCGAAGGTCTCCAGCCCTGACCCATCGGGCCGCATACGCGTGATGGCCGCATATCGATTGGGATCGGGCTCGCAGATATTACACGGGGCTCCCACGGGCACGTAGAGCAGCCCATCTGGGCCGAAGCGGATGAACTTCCAGCCGTGGCTTCGATCTTTGGGGAAGCTATCATTGACGATCACGGGAGCCGGCGGATTCGTCAGGCGCGCTTCGATGGCGTCAAAGCGCAGCACGCGGTTCACCTCGGCTACATACAGCGCACCATCGCGGAACGCCACGCCGTTCGGCATATTCAGTCCGCGGGCCAGCGTGATCACCTCGTCGGCCCGCTGATCGTGATCGCGATCCACCATGGCATACACATTTCCAGCGGTGCGGGTGCCGACAAAGAGCGTCCCTGCGGGGGTCAGAACCATGGACCGCGCGTTGGGAACGTTCTTGGCGTAGATGCCGATCTGAAACCCCGGCGGCAATATGATCTGCTCGAGGGGGAGCTCTTGTCCACTGGTCCGGGTGCAGAGAAAGGGGAACGCCATGAATGGGAGGAGAAAAAGACCGATCAGGGGTCGATGTTTCCTCTCCCAATACCGAGATGTTTTCATCGTTGGCATCCTGCGCCATCAAGAGCATCCGCGAATGGACGCAAATAGTCGCGAAGGGATACCGATTGAAACGGATCTGTAATCAAAATGAAATGTTCATTCGCGACTATTTGCGTCCATTCGCGGATGCAGTAGTGAGATCCCCTCGCATGGCTCGCTCGCGTGCATGCCGAGAACGCGTTTTCGCTTGACAGCAGCCGGTTGGCCAGTATAGCGTCAGCCTGAGCACCCGGAAGGGTTCAGCCGCAAGGTCACCGCACTCGAACTCGGCATAACCGTCATCATAAAACATCTTGTGGAAGTAAGGCAACCGACTACAGAGGAGAGAATGCATGAAAGGTGCTGCAGCCGTCGCAGAAATTCTGAAGCGGGAAGGGGTGGAGTTTATCATCGGCTATCCCGTCAATCCCATCCTGGAGGCGGCCGCTGTGGCCGACATCCGGCCGATCATCATTCGGCAGGAGCGAACCGGCCTGCACATGGCCGATGCGTTCAGCCGACTCACCTCTGGTCGGCGCATCGGCGTGTTCGCCATGCAGCATGGTCCAGGCACCGAGAACTCGTTCGGCGGGGTCGCGCAGGCCTATGCAGACTCGGTCCCCATTGTCGTCCTGCCGGCGGGTTTCCCGCGTCGCTTGACCAACATCCCACCAAACTTTAGCGCCTTCCTGAACTACCGCCACGTGACCAAATGGATCGAACAGGTGCCCGCCGGCGATGCCATCCCGGATGCGATGCGGCGAGCGTTTACCCAGGTCCGCAATGGACGTCCGCGCCCTGTGCTGGTGGAGATCCCAACCGATGTGTTTGCGGAGGAGGTGCCCGAGCCGCTCCACTACAAACCGACCTTCTCCACACGTAGCGGGCCCGACCCCCAGGCGGTCCAGCAGGTGGCACGTGTTCTGGTGGAGGCTCAGAGGCCGGTGATGTATGCTGGCCAGGGCGTTCATTATGCACAAGCCTGGCCGCAGCTCCGCGAACTGGCCGAGCTGCTGGCCATGCCTGTCACGACTAGCCTGCAGGGCAAAAGCGCCTTTCCCGAGAACCATCCCCTGGCCCTGGGCTCGGGGGGCCGCTCGATTCCGAGGACGGTGCATCGCTTTCTGCAAAACGCGGACGTCATTTTCGGCATCGGCTGCAGCTTTGCGATCACCAGTTACGGGGTTCCCATGCCATCCGGGAAGACCATCGTGCATGCAACCCTCGACCCGGCCGATCTGAATAAAGATGTCCCCGCCGAGTACGCCTTGATCGGGGATGCCGGGCTCACCCTGGATGCGCTGATCGCGGAGGTGAAACAGATTCTGGGAAGCAACCGGCGCGAAAGTGGCCGGGTGGCGCAAGAGATCAGGCTGATGAAAGCGGAGTGGATGGCCGAGTGGATGCCAAAACTGACCTCCGATGAAATCCCATTGTCTCCTTATCGCGTCCTCTGGGATCTCATGCAGACGGTCGACTGTGCCAACACCATTATCACCCACGACGCCGGTAGCCCACGCGACCAACTCTCCCCCTTTTGGGAAAGCGTGGAACCCCTCACCTACATCGGTTGGGGCAAAACGACGCAGCTGGGGTATGGTCTAGGCCTGGCGATGGGGGCGAAGCTGGCCCGGCCCAACAAGCTCTGCATCAATGTCATGGGCGATGCCGCCATCGGTTTCACGGGAATGGATTTTGAGACGGCCGTGCGGGAGCGCATTCCGATTCTCACCGTGCTGCTGAACAATTTCTCCATGGCCATCGAGCTGCCGGTCATGAAGGTGGCCACGGAGAAATACCGCAGCACAGACATCTCGGGCAACTATGCGGATATGGCCAAGGCCTTCGGGGGTTACGGCGAGCGGGTCACCCAGCCTGCGGAGATCGTCCCCGCCATTCGACGGGCCATCAAAATGACCCAGGAGGGCACGCCGGCGCTGCTGGAATTTATTACGGCCAAGGAGATCCAGTACTCCATGTTCCGGTAAGCGCGAGATCCTGACGTGTCGTTCGTGGGTAGCCATGTCCGACAGGCCCAATCGGAAGGTGCATGCCGCCCCATGGCCAATCGTATAGGTCTGAGGTAGGTGATAGCAGACTCAGAGGTGTGTCATGGCGGTCCTACTACGTAGATGACAATCCACTATTGAGTTTTTTTGAAGGGAGAGCACGATGCCAGATCCCGTACACATTTCGCTCCGCATTCCTGGCACGGTCCCTATGCAGGAGATTGTGCAGCTGATTCAAGAGGTCGAGCATGCTGGCTTCGATGGGGCAGGTATTCTGGATAGCCAGCTTTTGTGCCGTGATGTCTTCGTGACCATGACCGCTGCGGTCCTGCAGACATCCCGCCTGACCATCTTTCCCGCCGTGACCAATCCTTTCACCCGACACGCCGCGGTGCTGGCCGGGGCCATGCAAAGTGTGGAAGAGCTGGCGCCGGGTCGCATCAAATGCATCATTGGGACGGGGTACACGTCCGCCAGTACCATCGGGCGGAAAGCGGCAACACTGGCGCAGATGCGCAGCACGATCACGACCATCAAAGAGCTCCTGGCACGCAAAGCCGTGGATTTTGGCGGGACACCGGGTCGGCTCGTGTACGCCTCCGGGCGGGACATCCCCGTGCTCATGGCTGCCTCTGGCCCAAGGGCGATTGAATTAGCCGGGGAAGTCGCTGATGGGGCGATGCTGCTGGTGGGCCTTGCCCCAGGCATCGTCACAGCGGCCCTGGAACGCCTGGAGCAGGGGGCAAAACGGAGCGGGCGCCGGTTGGAAGATCTGGAGATCATCTGGGCCGTCCGTACCGGGATCGCTCCGACCATGGCGGAGGCGCAACGGCAGGCACGTCCTACCGCCGTCCACTCGGGGATCATGCACTGGGGCGCGCGCTGGTTCGACGCGGCTGGCCTGCAGCTCCCTACCTATGAAATTCCACAGGCCGTGCATGACATTTATCCGGATCTCTCCCACGCGGCGGATTGGGATGCGGCCATCGCCGCCACCTCTTTCGTGCCCGATGATGTGATCGCCCAAATCTGTGAGGTGGTGGGATTGATCGGAACCCCGGAACATTGCGCCCAGCGGATCATGCAAATGGCAAGGGTTGGCGTCCACAAACTGTATTTAATGTCGCTCCAAACGTTTGTCGGCCCCCAGCAGGAGGTCAAGGCCTTCCGCGATGTGGTGTTCCCCATGCTGAAGGCCCAGGGCTATCGATAGGACACAGAACACGTATGAAAGACTTCGTCAGATTTGCAATCGTTGTTCTCTGCGCACTCGCCATCCATAGTCCTGGGGGATACGGCGCGGAGGAGAAGGAATCCGCCTTGCTCAAACCGCGGGGCGATGTCATGCAACAGCGCGCACCCGCCGTCTTCAAAGCAACCTTCGAGACCAGCAAGGGCGACTTCGTCATCGAGGTGCGCCGAGAGTGGGCCCCTACTGGGGCCGATCGCTTCTTCAACCTGGTGAAACACGGCTTCTACGACGATGTCCGCTTTTTTCGGGTGATCGCTGGCTTCATGGCGCAATTCGGCATCCACGGGGATCCGAAAGTCTCTGCGCTCTGGCGGGATGAGCGGATCCCGGACGACCCGGTCAAGGGGAGCAATACCCGCGGCACAATCACCTTCGCCACCGCCGGGCCAAACAGCCGCACCACTCAAGTCTTTATTAACTATGGGGAGAATGCACGACTGGACAGCCTTGGGTTCGCCCCGTTTGGTCAGGTCGTCGCAGGGATGGAGGTGGTCGATCGCCTCTATGCTGGCTACGGGGAAGGGGCACCCAGGGGACAGGGTCCCAATCAGGGGAAGATTCAGACGGAGGGCAACGCGTACCTGGCCCGTCAATTCCCTCAGCTCGACTACATCAAAAAGGCTACGATCAGTCCATAGCATGCCCCGACGTTCACACGCGAGATCCCCGCCCGTCCGATCTGGGCGGCGTGGGCAGCCATCGCCCTGTTTTCGCGCCGCCAGAACAAATATCCTTTGATCCCTACTGGAAACGCGCTACAATGGCCCTCTGAGATTGAGTGCTGTCGGAGCAGCACGCATGCGAAATCGCCGTGCAGGTGGTTGGATCGCGCGGGTACCAGAGGGAGAGTTGTGATGAAATTTGCGCTCATTTACCAGGTCCAGGTCCCCAAACCCTGGACCGACGAGAGCGAGCACCAGCGCTTTCGGGACATTATAGAACAGGTGTGCTTTGCGGAGGAGATGGGTTTCGAGAGCGTGTGGTTCATGGAACACCACTTCGGACCTGAGCAATCCCATTCCAGCGCGCCGGACCTCGTCCTCGCGGCCCTCAGCCAGCACACGTCCAGGATGCGCCTGGGGCTCGCGGTCGTCCTCGTTCCTGTCCATCATCCCTTAAATATTGCCGAGAGAATCGCCACCCTGGACCTCCTCAGCGGAGGGCGCGTGGAAGTAGGGCTTGGTCGCTCGGGACACCCCTATCAGCTCACCCCCTTCGGCGTCCATCTCGAAGATACGCGTGGCATGTGGGAGGAAGCCCTGACGATCCTCCCCAGGGCGTGGACGGAAGAGGTCTTTTCGCATCAGGGGAAATATTACAATATCCCCCCGCGATCGGTCCTTCCGAAACCCTTGCAGAAGCCACACCCCCCCCTCTGGGGAGCCTGTAATCAGGAAGACACCGCCTATCTGACAGGCAAGGCGGGGTTCGGCTGCCTGGTCATTACTCATCGGGGAGCGGAGCGAGCCCATCGGCTGATCCGCATCTATCAAGAGGCCATCAGCCAGGCGGAACCGACGGGGAACTTTATCCACAACCACATTGCGGCCAACACCCTGGCGTACTGTGGAGCGGAACGCGAGCAGGCCAGGACGCGAGGCGCCTATCTGTTAGACTGGTATCGAAATATGCAGCGCTCCAGAGAAGAGCAGAATTGGCAAGAGGTGGCGCTGGAAGATATCCCCGATGACTACAAGTTTCATTTCGAGAAGGGACCCTCGGGAGGTGACGAGGTCACCGGGCGTGATCTGGTGGAACGCGGCCGTTTCCCTATGGGAGACCCTGAAGACTGCATTAAATTTGTGGAGCAGTTTGAGGCCATCGGGGTCGAGGAGTTGATGTTCAATTTTCACTTGGGCCCCGTGACTCAGCCAGAGGTGCTGCAGTCGATTCGACTCTTTGGCGAGCACGTGATCCCAGCATTCCGGAGATAAGAGCGAGCAGGCCGTGCGGCCAAAGCGTCCGCCTAATCAAACCACATGAAATGCGTCCACGATGGTCCGCTTCTCCTCATACCATCCGATCTGTTGTAGGGGCGGTTCGCGAACCGCCCCTCCTCACGTTGCGTGTCCCAATGGCGTGTGGTTCAACGGGCGTCGGAGTCCTGGCCGTCAGTACCCGATGGCACAGCCATCCTTACGATGGTCGCTTGCACCCTGCAGGACGCCCCGTGCATGATCGATGAGGATCATCTGGCCTCCCCCATAGGGGGTGCCAGGTGGTATCTGGCCGTAGGGCAACAGCTCATGGCCCATCGCCTCTAACGCACGGCGCACCTCATGCGGGATCGCGCGCTCCAGGGCCACCAGTCGCCCACTCAACCAGCGATAGCGCGGGGCTTCCAGTGCCTCTTGCACGTTCATCTGGAAATCGATCAGATTGATCGCTACCTGCATATGCCCTTGAGCCTGCACATCGCCCCCCATGACGCCGTAACAAAGCCACGGTCGTTCATCCTTGAGTACCATCGCGGGGATGATCGTGTGGAAGGGGCGCTTGCCCGGCGCCAGCGCGTTGGGATGCTGAGGATCGGCGACGAAGCCGGACCCGCGATTCTGCAAGCAAATCCCCGTATCGCCCGCCACCACGCCCGAGCCGAACGCGGAGAAGACGCTGTTGATCAACGAGACCACATTGCGGTCGCGATCGACACAGGCCACGTAGACCGTATTCCCGAAGGCCACCGGATCGCCGGCAGCATACTCGCCCGCGCGATCGGGTTGAATCTCCTCTCGCCGGGCGGCAGCGTAGGCCTTGGACAGGAGGCCTGCCACCGGCACAGCGGCGAAGGCGGGATCGGCCACGTAGCGGTTGCGATCGGCATACGCCTGCTTGGTTGCCTCGATGAGCAGATGATAGTAGGCGGGGGAGCCATATTCCATGGCGGCCAGGTCGAAGCCTTCGAGGATATTCAGCGCAATCAGCGCGGTAATCCCCTGTCCATTGGGGGGCAGCTCGAGCATGGTATAGCCGCGATAGTCGGTCTGGATCGGCTCCACCCACTCCGTCGTATGGGAAGCGAAATCCTGCAGCTCGAAAAACCCACCGTTCTCCTGGGAGAACTGTACGATCTGGCGAGCGATTTCCCCCCGATAAAAGGCATCGCCACCTTCAGTCGCCAGCAGTCGCAACGTCCGGGCCAGGTTCGGCTGGCGGTGGACCTCCCCGGCATGCGGCGCCCGTCCCTCGGGAAGATATGTGCGTGCGCTGGATGGAAAGCGAGCCAGGAGCGGCGCGGTCCCCTGCCACTGCTTGGCGATGATCTCGCTCACCGGAAACCCTTCCGTGGCATAGTGGATGGCGGGCTCCAGTACCTCCGAGAAGGTCAGTTTCCCGTGCCGCCGCTGCACTTCTACAAAGGCATCGACCGCCCCGGGCACCGTGACGGAGGCCGGGCCGTAGGCGGGAATCCCCTGAATGCCCCGGCGTTGCAATGCCTCGAGGGTGAGCTGCCGCGGGCATCGCCCGCTCCCATTCACGCCATAGATTCGCCCATCTGCCGCCGAATGATAGAGCACAAATGCATCCCCGCCGATCCCCGTAGACACCGGTTCCACAACCCCGAGGGTCAGGGCCGTCGCGACCGCCGCGTCGATGGCATTGCCGCCCTTTTTCAGGATGCTCACCCCGGCCTCTACCGCGAGCGGCTGACTGCTCGCCACCATGCCCTCCCGTGCCATAACGACCGAACGCCGAGCCGCAAAGCCAGGTCGCTCGATTCGACTGGTCTCGAACATGCACCCACCCCCTTTGACGATAATCGACGCGCGTACCCTTCCCCCCCATCCTCACCTTCCCCCTCCAGGGGGGAAGGGACTTAGGGGTCGCGTCCGAGCATATCCACCCGTGCACGGAGTGTCAACCGCAATCGCTGCTCCTCCCCCGGCTTTTCGGTTCTCACAACACGCCGGTTCGTGTTATGCTGGGCTACTCGGTGAGGAAGCGCGGGGGCAAGGCCGTGGATATCATCCGCAGGCGTTCTCGAAAGGAGTGTGCCAATGGGGCTGCAATTCGGGATCTTCGACCATATCGAGCCCGTGCCAGGGCTCACGTTAGGCCAGATCTATAGCGGGCGATTGCAGCTCTTGGAGCAGTACGACGCCGCAGGCTTTTACGCCTACCACCTCGCCGAGCATCATACCCCAGCCTTCCATAGTCTGGCTCCTTCTCAGAATGTCTTGCTGGCCGCCGCCTCGCAGCGGACGCAGCGGTTGCGGCTCGCGCCCTGTGTGTACGTGCTCCCGCTCTACCACCCGCTTCGGCTGATCGAAGAAGTCTGCATGCTGGACCACCTGACCGACGGCCGGTTTGAAATGGGCGTCGGACGCGGCGCTGTCCTGGAGGCCCAACGACGTGGCCTGACGCAATTTCTGGGAGACCGCGTCATGCAACGCCCGGCGGGCTTGCCTATGCGAGAAGCGGATCCCGAACAATATCGGCTGCGCGAGCGCTCGGAAGCGGAACGGCGCCGCCGCGTCAACCCCGGCAACGTCGGTGAGCGGGGCCGTGGCGCGGGCGTGAACGTCGTCGTGGGAACGCCCGACTCCGTCCGATCCTATATGGATGAGTACATGGCCACCGGCGCGAATTACTTCGTCTGCTCGTTCCAATGGGGCCACATCAGCCACGAGCATGCGATGCGCTCCATCGATCTCTTCGTAGAACACATCATGCCGCACTATCAGTAGGGCGGACGCTCGGCGCTCGGCTTTGCAGAGGATGCCCGCATCGGCCTCCGCCCCACGAGATGCGCATTTTCGGCGACCAGATCATGCCTCAGTTTCGCCAGGGAGGGAGAACATGGCACCCAAACTCGTTGATTATCTGCTGTACGAGCCCGAGGACACGGGCATTCTGTGGATCAAGTTCAATCGGCCCGAGCGGATGAACGCCCTGATCGGCTCCGCCGAGGAGAACGGGACGGTGGCCAAAGTGGGAGAGTACATGCGGGCGGGTGATGATGACCCGCAGATCCGCGTCATCGTCCTGACCGGGGTGGGACGGGGCTTCTGCTCGGGGGCAGATATGAGGCGCGATATCCCCGACTCGGTCACAGGCGAGCGATTGCCCGGAGATCGCGGCACCCGCGAAGGCCCGGACGCCGCCAGAGAACACTTCTTCCACGGCTTCACCAAGCTGCATCGCGATATCTCCCTCATCCGCAAACCGACCATCGCCATGATCAACGGCCCCGCGGTCGGGTCTGGCATGGATATGGCGTTGCATTGCGATATCCGCCTCGGCTGCGAAAATACCCGCTTCATCGGCTATCAGCAGCTGGGACAAATCATGGAAAACGGCGGCTCCTACTACCTGCCCAGGATGATTGGGCTGGGCCGGGCCCTCGAGTTTGCGTATACCGGACAGCTCGACGCGCAGCGGGCCTACGAGTGGGGGTTGCTGAACTATCTGGTCCCTTCTGAAAAGCTGGAGGAGACGACCCGCGAGCTGTGCGGGAGAATTCTCAGAACCCCTCCGCTGGTCCAATGGATCAGCAAGCGGATTATGCGGGCGGCCCTGGACAGCTCTATGGAAACCACGATGGTGATGACCTCGAATGCCGGCGGGATCCTGCAGGGCTCAGAGGACGCGCATGAAGCCAGACGGGCATTCCTGGAGAAGCGCAGCCCAGTCTTCAAAGGCCAGTAACAGCAGTGGATAGTGGATAGTGAATAGTCGTGGGTAAAAACTGCTCTCCCCCTGATCACTGACCACTATCCACTATCCACTATCCACTGCTGTTTGCGACCGTTGACCCTGACCGAGGGATATAGTATAAGGCTTTAGATGATTTCGAGCTTTCCGAGGGCATTTCCCAACATCTCCGCCGCACAGAGAGGATACCATTATGGAACGGAAGACCGTTGTCGGGACAGGAGGCGAGCTCCTGGTGCATCAGTTGCTCGCACAGGGGGTTGAGTTTGTCTTCACCAATACGGGGAGTGCAGAGGTAGGGTTTTTCAACGGCTTGTTAGCCGTGCCCGGCGTGCAGCCCATCCTGCTGCTGGCCGAGCCACTGGTGCCCTCGGCGGCGGACGGCTACGCGAAGGCCTCTGGGAAACCGGCCTTCGTCAACGTCCATCTGGCTGCCGGCACCCGGCAGGGCTCAGGGCAGCTGCAAAATGCCTATTTCGATGGCACGCCCATGGTGATCACCGCCGCCATGCGCGATACCGGGTCCTTCGGCGATCATGTGACCTTAGGCTCCACCGGTGGGTTCTCGCAGATGGGGGTCGTGGAAGATATCACCAAGCGCCGCTGGGAGGTGTGGGATGCCCGGGGTATCCCCACCGTCACGCGCCGGGCCTTCCAGGAAGCCATGTCGTTTCCGACTGCGCCCGTCTATATCGCCTATACCAGCCAGGCATTGGAGACACCAGATGTCGAGGGGACGATTCAACCCGGGGCTGCGCCCCATATGGGGCAGCTGCCGGAGGAAGGCGTGCTGCGGACGATCTTTGACGCGCTGCTGAACGCCGATCGCCCGTTGCTGGTGTGTGGGCCTGATATTCGCGCGGCGCACGCGGAGCGAGAGATCGTAGAGCTGGCCGAGCGCCTGGCGCTACCGGTGGCGACGGGGGCCTTGGACTACGGAAGTTTCCCCGTCCAGCACACGAACTATGTGGGCTCGGCCGAAGCCATCTCAGAGGAACCCTACGATGTGGTGTGCTGCGTAGGGTACCGCCAGAGTGGGCGCGGCGGTCCGGTGGATCTGCGCTTCAACAAGACGGGTATGATCATCGGTCTCGGCCATGACTACACTAAATTGGGCAACACCTTCCCGTTGGATATCGGCGTCTGGGGCAATGTCCGTCCGTTGCTCCGGGCCCTCAACGCCTTCTGCAAGCCGGAGCATGCCAGCCAGCCGCACATCCAGCGCCGTGCCGCGCAGTTGCGCGAGCAGAGCGAGTGGCGCACCCGGCAGCGGCGAGAGGAGATCCAAAGCCTGGCCTCCGAGGTGCCCATGCATCCCAACTATGTGGCCTATGTCGCCAGCCGGGTGCTCCCAGAGAACACGCTGGTCGTATCCGAGGCCTTCCGAAACGCCGATCATCTGATGCCCTTCGGTTTCGATAAGGGGCAGTGGGGCCTGATCCGCACCTTCGGCGGCTCGCTGGGGTACGGTATCGGCGCCGCCATTGGAGCGCAGCTGGGTGCTCCGGATCGCCCCGTCCTGTGCAGCCTCGGGGATGGCGCCGTCATGTATGGATCGTCAGGCTTCTGGACCATGGCACGCTACAGCCTGCCGATTCTCACGCTGGTGTGGAATAACCTGAATTACCAGACGGTGCGCACCAACTTCGCCGCCTTCGGGGGGCAACTGGCCAAGCAGAACAAGTATCCCGAGGTCTATCTGGGCGACCCGGAGATTGACTTCTCCATGCTGGCCAGGTCCCAGGGGGTGGATGGGGCGAAGGTGACCGCTCCACAGGACCTGGAGCGGGCGCTCCGGCGTGCGGTGGAAGTGACGGCGGCCGGTGAGCCGTACGTCCTCGACGTGCGTGTCACGCCTGTGGGCGCAGGAGCCGACTCGACCTGGCACCAGGAGTTCAAACTGCGCCGCTAGAGAACAGAGCCGAGGACTGAGTGCTGAGGACTGAGTCACGAAATGCCCTTACTCAGTCCTCGGTCCTCTTTACTCAGCCTTGTGCACTACCTGAGAAGCGCACGCACACGCGCGCTCAGCTTCCTTGGCTCTGCGCCCACTAACCCTCGACGGCTCAAGAAAGCATCGATACCCAGGCTTCGACCGGCATGCAAGACAGCAAAGGTAATTTGCAGCATGATCAAAAAGGCGTACGCCCACGACCATTCGTGGGGCGCTCGATACAGCCCGAGCCACAAGTTGATGGCCTGCAGCGCGCCAAGCGCGCCCCCTACAGGGACGAAGAGGCCGAGCATGAGCGAGATCGCAATCAGGACTTCCATGCCGTACACCTGAGGGGCGAAGAAGTAAAAGTGAGGTTGGACCACATCCTTGACGAAGGCTCTGTGCCAATCGAAGGCCGCACCCTGCACCATCATGTCGATCCAATAGTGGAGCCCACCGGAGACGCCATCGGGGTTATCCGTGTACGTCGGCGGTAGCTTCCAGAGCGTCTGCTGCCACCACATCCCGCCCACTACCACACGCGCGACCCACATCCATACACCCGCCAGCGTGCGCTGGGCCGGGTCGCGGCCGAGATTGACCACCGCGATGACGATACTTCCCACCAACAACAACCAGAAGAGATAGAGCGGCCAACCGCCGCGCAGCAGAAAACTCAGCGTGTCAGCGAACGGATTCATGCTCAGCTCCTCTTGCAGCGGTGTTGCCCCGCGGCGGTAAGCCG
>Ga0209399_10001305_pt1 | contig 13079 bp, 12 predicted proteins | sample OV2TP3_FD_184130 | JGI IMG/M metagenome (GOLD analysis project Ga0209399, IMG submission 184130) | Hot spring microbial communities from Beatty, Nevada to study Microbial Dark Matter (Phase II) - OV2 TP3 (SPAdes) (version 3) | ecosystem: Environmental > Aquatic > Thermal springs > Hot (42-90C) ... | reverse complement strand
GGAGGAGATCGACACCATGGCCCTCAGCACCGGCACGGCGCGAAAGGGGTGGCTGACGAAGGAGGACGTGCTGAACGCGATGTCACTTAAAGAGTTTATGAGGTATCTGCGCAGTCGTGATAAGGAGTCGTGATGTCTACGAAAACCGCAAGAAAGGTGGGACAGCTTTCCATTGACGAACTGAGAGATTTGATCGGACAGGTCGTCGAGGAAAAGCTGGAGAAACTCCTGCCTGATTATGTCGTCAATGAGGAAGGGTTGCGGATTTCTGCCCGTCCTGATGAAGAGGATAGCCTCCCTCTTAAGCCGGAGTTTGAAAAAGGGTTGAAGCGGGCTATTCGGGAGGCTAAAGGAGGTCGCGTGAAAAGCCTTAAGACGATCCGGTCCAGGCGTGGTCTTCAAGGATAGGTTGATACCGAAAGTCCTTCAGAACACACGTGCTCGCGGGATGAATCAATCGGGGTGTTTTCGGATGGCGAGGATAACGTAGGTATCTCCCTCGATGAGGAAGTAGACGCGGTAGTCCCGGCTGATCCGCGCCTGCCAGATGTCGCGGCTTTCGTCGTATTTCTTGGCCCGGAGAGAGGGGTGACGGAGGTCCTTGACGAGGAAATCGAGCTGTTTGTCTGCCTGAGCCTTGAGTTTGGGAGAGAGGTGGATATAGTCGTCGTCGGCCCTGGCGGTGAAGCGGAGTCTCTTCATCGGGCCTTTTTCCGCAGGTGGGCTTTAAACTCCTTCATGTTTTTGAAAGAGGGGCTGACCCGGCCCTCGCGATAGTCCCTGAGCCCTTCCTCAATCGCTGCTTCGACCTCGCTGGCAGAGACCAGGTCGACCACCTTGACAGGCTTGAGGATGATGACGTTGTGGCGGGCCTCGGCTTCAAGGAAGCTACCGACAGTGACGTTGGTCTGCTTCCGCAATTCGTTGGGGATGGTCACCTGCCCTCGCGGGCCGATTTTTACGAGTGCCATAGATTCCTCGCGAATGTACATCGTGAGCGCCTAAAGACCGAAGATAGTCGAATCTGAAAGTAAGTATAGGCAGGGATGACTCAGAAATCAAGGGAAATATGGAGACCCTGGAAGACAAGAAGAAGCGTACCCGGCGGATCATCGCGGGGCTGCGGAAGGCGTTCCCGGATGCGAAGTGCTCGCTGGACTATGAGAATCCGCTGCAACTGCTGATCGCCACGATCCTGTCGGCGCAGTGCACGGACGAGCGGGTGAACGCGGTGACGCCGGCGCTGTTCGCGCGGTTCAGAACGGCGCAGGACTACGCGGGCGCGCCTGCCGAGGAGATCGAGGGGTTCATCCGGTCAACGGGGTTCTTCCGGAACAAGGCGAAGAACATCCAGGCGTGCTGCGAGGGGCTGGTGCGGGAGCACGGGGGGGAGGTGCCGAGGGATATGGAGGCGCTGACGCGGCTGGCGGGGGTGGGCCGGAAGACGGCCAACGTGGTCCTGGGGAACGCCTTCGGGGTCGCCTCCGGGGTGGTGGTGGACACGCACGTCCGGCGGATCGCGAACCGCCTGGGCCTGACCCGACATCAGGACCCGGAGAAGATCGAGCAGGACCTGATGGAGCTGGTCCCGAAGAAGGACTGGGTGGACTTCTCCCACCTGCTGATCCACCACGGGCGGAGGACGTGCGAGGCGCGGCGTCCGGACTGCCCGGCGTGTCCGGTCAACAGGGATTGTCCGTCGAATGGGAAGTGCTGAGTGCTGAGTGCTGAGTGCTGAGTAGAAGCAGAGAATAAAGTTTTTTCGCCTTTACTCAGGACTCAGCACTCATTGCTCAGGACTGTCATGCCCCCATGTCCTTCTGCCTGCGGGCCTCCTGCCGCTTCTGGAACGCCTGTTTGAGCTTGTCGTCCACGTGCTTGTCGTGCATCTCGCGCTGGCGGGCCTCCATGGCCGAGGCGACGGAGGCGATCTTGGCCCGCTCGTTCTCCGGCTTCGAGTCGTCCTTGATGCGCTGCCCGATGGCGATCATCAGCTTCCGGTAGGTGTTCTGGTCCTCGGACTTGGGGTGGAGGGCGTAGAGGGGCGCGAACTTCAGGCCCAGGCCGCCCCGCTTGCGCTGCGCGCCCCGGTCCTCCACCAGGTCGCGGGGGAAGATGAGGAAGTTGTAGCGCCAGCCGCCCGTGGAGAGCTGGACCGTGCCGGCCAGGTTGAGGGGGAGGTAGACGAAGGTCTCCTTGCCGGCCTTGTTGGGCATGGTCCTCATCAGGGCCTCCCGGATCGGGTCGCTCACCTCGAACTCCAGCAGGAAGCCGAGGCCGGCGTTGATCTCGCGCAGGTTCTTGTTCGGGTCGCGGAGCATCATGGGGCGGGCGGCCTCGTGGTCCACGTCGGCCATGATCATCTCCGGGTGGGTGAGGGAGACCGTGTCCACCCCGCACTCCACCAGGACGAGGCCGGAGGTGACGGCCTTGATCCCCTCGGTCTTCTCGAGGAGGGTCGCAACGTCGTTCGGGACGCCCTCAAAGTAGCGCCCGCTCCCCTGGCTGCGCTTGCTCCATGGCCCTCCGCCGGGGAGGATGTAGACCTTGGGGGTGAAGATGTAGTTGGACAGGACATCCCTGGTGAGGGCGGCCGTGCGGTGGGAGAAGGCGCTCACGTCGGAGACGCGGACCTCCAGGACCTCCTCCCCCCGGACGAGGTACTCCTTCCCGAAGGCCTTCTCCGCCTGCTCCCGCGTCCCGCTCCAGGGTTTTCCGGGGTTGTTGGGGTCCTGCGGGACGTAGATGGAGGTGGCGAGGTAGACCCCCTTGGCCGTGAAGTTGAGGGTCTTGACCTCTTTCGTCGTGGGGATGGCCGCGCCGTAGTGGAACTGGATCGGCTCTCCGGGGGAGAGGGGCTGGTCCACGGGCGCGAAGCTCCCGCCCGTCTCGGACCGGGGCGCGCTCAGGAAGATGACGGGCCGCACCTCCTCGCCGAACTTCCGCAGGGCGTAGCCCCGGATGCTGCCCGTGCCCCGTCCGGCGTCGAGGGCCGTGCTCATGACGCGGGGCCGCTCGACTTTGGCCGTGACGGCCTCCTCCTTGAAGACCCGGAAGAGGCGGTTGAGCGTGTCCGCGTCGTGGAAGGTCGGCAGGCCCTCGAAGAGGGCCGCGTCCAGGACGCCGGGCGGCGCTGGCGCGGAGGCCTGGGGCGCTGCCGGGGCTTTTTTCACCTCTTTATTCTGGCCGAACAGGTTCATGGCGGCTCTCCTTTTGACAAGGCTGTTCCCCCTCTCCCGCTGGGAGGGCAGGGGTTGCGACCTCCCCAATATAATCTCTTTCCCGCCGTTCGTCAACCTTTAGATCAGGGGGCGCTGGACAGCAGCACCCGCATCATTCCCCGCAGGTTTTCCCCCTCCTCCTCATCCTGCTTCTCGTAGGTGATCACCACATCGGCCCGGCCGTCGGCGTTGAGGGGCATCGCCCTGACGCGCTGGCCGTTCCTCGGCAGCTTCACCCGAAAATAGAGGTCCGGCCTTTTTCCGAAGACGCGGGCGGGATGGCCGTAGAACCCCTGCAGTTCCGCCGCCTCCGCGCTGGTCAGGATGTCGAGCCGGCCGTCGCCGTTCAGGTCCTCCGCCTGATAGACCGGCTCCTCGTAGTGACTCTTGAAGTCGAAATTCACCGTAAAGCTCCGTTTGTAAGAGGGGGATGATGGGTAGCGGCCGTCTTTCCCCATGAGATACAGGGAGCCTTCCACGTCGACGGTCCTGGTGATCAGCATCTGGATGATCTGGGTCAGTCCAGCTTTGACGGTGGGGATGAAGAGGTCCAGCCTCCCATCCCCGTCGAAGTCCACGACGTCGGTGAGGACCTGGACGCCGCTCCCCTTGATGGCTTGATCGGGGGACTGGGGAAAGAGGCTTTGAGCGTCTGCCCTCCGGCCGTAGTAGACCTGGACCTGGGTTTCGGAGTTGAATATGCCTTTCTTGTGGGAGGTCCTCAAGACCACCAGGTCGATCCTCCCATCTCCGTTCAGGTCGGTGATCTTCGTGAGGATGGTGCGCTCATCCCGGTCGCCCTCCTGGCCCGTGCGGATGTTCTCCGTGCCCGCTGCGATGCGGTCGAACCGGACGTTGATCACCCGGTCGGGCGGGCCGCTGAAGCTGCCGTCGGGCCGCTGGAGGAAGGCGCAGAGGCTGTCGGCGTAGACGGTGAGGAGGTCGGGTCTTCTGTCGCCGTTGAAGTCAACGGTCAGGAACCTGGGGGTGTTTAATCCGGCATAGACGCCGAGGCCCACAGCCAACCGGCCGGCGGAGGGCGCCCAGATCGAGGGGATAAGGCCCGTCTCGACCGCGCCGGTGAGCCTGAGGAGGCCGTCAGGCCCTTTTGCATAGATAGCACAGCGGTCGAGCTGCGGGATGAGGACCTCTTCGACGCCGTCACCGTTGAGGTCGAGGATGAAGTCGAAGGCGGCGAGAGAGGAGGGGCTGGGGACCTGGAAGATGGAGGGGGCGTCGAGGATTTTCGACCCCTCTCCCCCCGGCCCCCTCTCCCCCAAAGGGAGAGAGGGGGAGAAAGGGCTGTTTTCGGGGGCGCAGGCGTAGAGGCCGTCGCGGGCGAGGAAGGCGATCTCCTTTCCGTGAGCGGGGAGCACGTCGCCGATGTCCAGGACCACGGCGCGGGGGTCCACGCGAAAGGAGCGCTGTGGCCCGGATGGAAACCCGGCGGCGGTCTGGTAGAAGATGGAGAGCCACCGCTCCCTGTGACCTGCCTCCCCTTTCGTGTGGAAGACGGTCAGGTCTCTGAGGCCGTCCTCATTGAGGTCTTCGGCCAGGTAGTAGCCGACGTCTCCGTCCACCCTGAGGTCGTGGACGCGGAAGGGGGGAGCGGAAAGGGCGGGGGAGGAGAAAAGCGTTGAACCGCAGAGGACAGCGGCAAGGATGCGGCGCATCAAAACCTTCTTCTCCCCTGGATCGTGAGCACCCAGTCGGCGCGGCGGCGGTCGAGGCGGCGGGCGACGTCGAGGCGGGCCTGCTGGCCGAGGGCCAGGGAGACGCCGAGGTCCGATTTGAAGTCGCTCCACTGCGCGTCGCCGAAGCCGGAGAGGAGAGAGGCGGAGGGGGGGCGGCGGCCGGTCCAGCCCGTGTCGAAGAAGAGGACCAGGTCGACGAACCTGAGGGCGTTCCGGAAGACGTAGTCGGCGTTGAACATGAGCATCCGGTTGCCGTGAAACTCCCGGAAGGTGTAGCCCCGGAGGGTGCCGAGGCCGCCCAGGTAGAGGAGGCGCAGGCTGTCCTGGGACGCCAGGCGGGCACGGCTGGCCAGGATTCCGCGCAGGACGAGGGTCTGCCGTCCGAAGGGCATCGCCTGGTAGCGGGTGACGGCGAGGGTCAGGCCGTCGTCATCAAAGTCCCGGAAGCGGCGCTCGTAGACGCCGGAGAGGAGGGTCCCGCTCCGGAGGAGGGGGTTGGGGGCGGTCCTGTCGAGGGCGACGAATATGGAGATAAGGCCCTCCCTCCCCTCCGAGATGCGGGGGTTGTCGCGGAAGGGGTCATCCCGGCGGAACAGGCTCCAGTGGGTGACCACGGGCATGTTCCGCAGTGCCGAGAAGGCCACGCGGACGCCGAAGAGACAGGGCTTGCGGTAGCGATGACGGGCGGAGATTTCGACGCCGTCCCTGGCCTGGAAGTAGTCCTTGTAGTCTCGCTTGGCGAAGAGGGCCATGAAGGTGTTCGCGCCGGTGGCGATGAGGGAGTCGTCGAGGCTGGCCGTCCGGTTGAAGACGGAGGCCGAGAGGTTCGTGTCTCCCCGGCGGAACTGGAGGCCGGCCTCGTGGCGCCACTCCCCGCTGGCGCGTCCGTAGCCGCCGGCGCTGAAGAGGCCGATGCCTCTCCACCGCATTGGGGCGAGGACGGCCTCCGCGCCGATGAAGAGGCCCTCGACCCGGTTGTAGCGGGTGGGGTGGAGGCTGAGGGAGACGCCCTTTTCGGGAAAGGTCCCGACGCGGGCGGGGGAGGGGGAGGCAACAGATAAGAGGAGCAGGGGAACGAATGTTAAAATCCAGGCCCTCACCCTCCCCCAGACCTGTGGATAAGGCCCTGGATGCCCCCTCCCTCTCCCGTACGTACGGGAGAGGGAGGGGGAACGGGGGTAGGAGAGGGCCTGTCTATTCCTTTTCAATGCCATAGAACTTGATCTTCTTGTGGAGGTTCGTGCGTTCGATGCCGAGCTCCCTGGCGGCCTGGGTGACGTTCCAGCCGTGCTCTTCGAGGATGGCCCGGATGTAGTCCCTTTCCACCTGCTCCCGGATCTCCCGGAGGCTCTTCCCCTGGGCGGAGACGTTGGCCCGCGCGATGGCCCTGGCGGCCCGGAGGTCGTCGGGCAGGTCCGAGGGGCCGATGGTCTCCCCGCTGACCATGATGGACAGGCGCTCGACGAGGTTGCGGAGTTCCCGGATGTTGCCGGGCCAGGCGTAGGCGCAGAGGATCTCCATCGCCTCCTCCGACACGGCCTTCTGACGGAACCCGTTCTCTTCGGCGTACTGGCGCGCAAAGTGACCGATGAGGGGGGGGATGTCGTCCCGGCGCTCCCGCAGCGGGGGGACGAAGATGGGGACGACGTTCAGGCGGAAGTAGAGGTCCTCGCGGAACCTCCCGCCTTCGACCAGCCTGGCGATGTCGCGGTTGGTGGCGGCCAGGACGCGCACGTCCACGCGGATGGTCTGGGACCCGCCCACGCGCTCGAACTCCCCCTGCTCCAGGGCCCTCAGGACCTTGGCCTGGACGTTGAGGCTCATGTCGCCGATCTCGTCCAGGAAGAGGGTGCCGCCGTCGGCCTGGAGGAATTTCCCGTCGCGGGTCTTCACGGCCCCGGTGAAGGCCCCCCGGTCGCTCCCGAACAGCTCGCTCTCGATGAGTTCCTCGGGGATGGCCGCGCAGTTGACCCTGATGAAGGGGCCGTCGGCGCGCCGGCTGTTGCGGTGGACGGCGCGGGCGATCAGTTCCTTGCCGGTGCCGCTCTCGCCGAGGATCAGGACGCGGCCGCCGGTGGGGGCAACACGGCCCACCTGGTCGCGGATGGCCCGCATGGCCGGGCTGTCCCCGATCATCTCGAAGCGGGCCTCGGCCTCCTGCCGGAGGCTCCTGTTCTCCTCGGCGAGCGAGCGGGCCTGGAGGGCGTGTTCGAGGGTGAGGAGGACCTTCTCCCTGGAGAGCGGCTTTTCGAGGAAGTCGTAAGCACCCAGGCGGGTGGCCTGCACCGCGTCCTGCACCGTGCCGTGGCCGGAGATCATGATGACCGGGAGGTCGACGGTCTGCGCCTTGATGCGTTTCAGGACCTCGATGCCGTCTATGTCGGGCAGGACGATGTCGAGGATGACGGCGTCCGGGCGGTGCTGCTCGGCCAGGGCCGCGGCGTGCGCGCCGGACTCGGCGCAGAGGACGGTGTAGCCCTCTCCGACGAGGATCATGTCCAGGGTCCGGCGGATGTTGCGTTCGTCGTCGACGACGAGGATGGTGGGTTTCATGAAAGGGCGAAGGATGAACAGCTATCAGCGTTCAGCTATCAGCTATCAGCGAAACCGGGTCTGCTTTGGCTGACGGCTGACGGCTGACGGCTGACGGCTGTATTTTCGTTTCGGCAGGCAGGCAGATCGTAAAGGCTGTGCCAGAACCGACCCGGCTTTCGACGGCGATCTGGCCGCCGTGCTGGTCCACGATGTTCTTGACGATGGCCAGGCCGAGGCCCATGCCGGTGCGCTTGGTGGAGAAGTAAGGCTCGAAGACACGGCTCAGGTGCTCCGGGGAGATGCCCCGCCCCGTGTCGGACACCTCCACCTCCACCCAACCTCCACTCCCCGACGGGGAGACCCCCTCCTCTTCCCCACCTCCCGACACGGAGAGTGGGCGACCCCATCCCCGCGTCTCCCCATCTCCGCGTCTCTCCTCCTCTGTTTCTCCGTTTCGTGTCGTTATCGTTATCCTTCCCCCCTCGCCGAGGGCGTCCTCCGCGTTTTCGATCAGGTTGATCAGGACGCGGCGCATCTGGGTCTCATCCACCAGCGCGGGGGGGAGGTCATCGGTCAGCGTCAGGGTCAGCGGGGCGTCGGCGTAGAGCCGGCTCACCTCGTCGATCAGGGCGTTCAGGTCCGTGGGGGCGACCCTCAGGTCGGGCAGGCGGGCGAAGTCGGCGAAGGCCCTGACCAAGTTCTTGAGGCTCTCGACCTCGTCGGTGACGATGTCCGCGCAGTCGTTCAGGAGCCTCCGGTAGGCCGCATCGTCCCCGGGGTATTTGTCCCGCATCTGCTGGACCGTGAGCTGGATGGGGGTGAGCGGGTTCTTGATCTCGTGGGCCAGCCTCCGGGCGATCTCCCGCCAGGCGGCCACCTTCTCCGCCTCCACGCGCTGCTGGCGGTTCTCCTGGAGGTCGGCGGCCATCCGGTTGAAGGAGTCGATCAGGAGGCCGATCTCATCGTCCCGGTGGCGGGGGATGCGGTGGCTCAGGTTGTCCCGCGCCAGCTCCCGCGTGCCCCGGACGAGGTCGCGCAGGGGGTGCGTGATGCCGAAGGCGATCCAGACGCCGACGAGGGCGGCCACCAGGAGCACGGCGGAGGAGACGGCCAGGAAGGCGTAAAAGAGCGCCCAGCGGAGGGCCTGTTCGTTGTTCAGCCGGATGTCCTCGTAGGTCTGCGCGGCCTGTTCGATGGTGAAGTAGGTCGGGTCGAGTCGCTCGGAGAGGGAGAGGGCGCCTGCCGTCCGGCCCCCGTCCCGGACCGGGACGAGCATCCTCAACAGGTCGCCCTGCCGCTCATCGCGATACAGGTAGGGGCCGCTCCGGAGGGCCTCCATCAGATCGTCCCGCGCGAGGGGCGCTACGACGGATGGGGAGCCCGTCAAGCGGACGATCTCGACCTCCGAGACGCGCTCGCCGCCCTCCTGGGCGGCCACGAGCCTCCGGAGCCGGGGGAGGTCCCCCGAATGGAAGGCGGCGGAGGCCTCCGGCGAGCGGGCGAGGCGTTCGCCGAGACGCCGGAGCGCCTCGCGGTGGTCGTTGTAGCTGGTCTTGGCCACCGAGAGGGCGCTGGACAGGACCGACCGGACCTCGTCGTTGATGCCGAGGTTCAGGCTCCGGTCCAGGAAGCTGCGCGCGACGAAGGAGAGGGCGAGGGCCGTGCCGAGGGTCAGGGCGATCAGGGCGATCACGATCCGGCTGCGCAGGGAGAGAGAAGGGGGTTTCACCGGACCTCCTCCAGGATGAATGGGCCGGCAAATCTGGGGATGAATGTGCCGAGGTCGACCCAGCCGGACCGCTCCTGCGACTTGGAGATGTTGAAAAAGAAGTCGATGATGTCGCCGAGGTCTACCCGGATGTCGCCGCGGGAGTCGTCGGCGTCCCCTTCTCCGGAGGGCTCCAGCCATTTCCGGGTCCTTCTGGCCTGTTCGGGGGTGACGGTGTTGGCCAGGACGCGGAACTTGAGGTTGAGGCGTTCGCCGGGGCGCAGGTCCTGGATCGAGGCCAGCTCCACCGCGTGGAGTTGCGTGCAGAACCGCTCCACGGCGTCGAAGGAGATGGTCCGGAGGGTGTCCGGGGGAGAGGCGCGTTTGAGCACGAGGTATTGCCCCTCCCAGATGTCGTGATGGACCTCGAACCCGACCTCCTTCTCGAACACGCGACGCCGGCCGGCGCTGAGGCGCAGCTCAACGACCAGGCCGGTCGTCAGGCCGGCCTGGATGGCGTTGCGGGTGCGGGGGGAGAAGAGGTCTTTGAGGCGCAGGTCGAGGAGGAGTCCCTTTCCGTCCGGGACGATCCGCCGGCTGACCACCGTGACTTCGTTGGCCGGGACATCCTGCCGCATTCCGAGGGTCAGGACCAGGGCGATGAGGATCGTCCTCAGGCACAACGTCCGCATAGGACCTCATACGCCGGCGCTGATGCCGCCGAGCCGGTGCGTCCGGACGATGAGGGAGCGGGGGCCGAACCCGAAGCTGAATTCGACCCGGTTCAGGAGGGAGACCCCGATCCCGAAGGTGCCGTCCAGGTCGCGCAGTTTGATGTCCTGCCCCTTCACCCAGACGTTGGCGGCCTCGCCGAACAGGTAGAACCGGCCGAAGCGCCCGGCCGGGACGGTGTAGACCGCCTCCACGGAGAGCATCTTGGTCCCCCCTTCAGGGCCGATGGCCCTGCGCTCGAACCCCCGGAGCTGGTACTCGTCGTCGAGGAAGATACGCTCATAGAACGGGGGGGTCCAGAGGAGGGAGCCCGCCTTGCAGCCGATGGACAGGACGTGCCCTGCCAGGAGGGGGATGTGCCCCGATGCCCTGACCTTAAGCCGGGCGAAGTGGGAGACGGAGCCGAGGAACACGGGGGAGTAATCGAAGGAGGCGACCAGTTCGGTCTGGGGACGCCTGCGGAGGGGCTCCTGCAAGGTCTTGCGGAACTCCATCCCGACCATCACCAGGGCGTCCCGGCCCCGGCTGTCGTCGACCTCGTTGGCGTAGGGCCCGAACGCCTCCGGTCTGTGGAGCCACCGCACGTCCACGTCCTCCGCCGAGTATTTGAAGATGGCCTCATATCCCCTGCCGAGGTCCCGGCCGAAGCCCACGACGCCGCCCAGGCGGCCGAGCTTGTAGACGCCGTTCCGGGCGGGGTTGCCCACCGAAGGGCCGACGGGCTGGCCGAGGCGCTGCGACTTCCGGAAGGCCAGCTCGGTGTCGGGGTAGAGGTCGCGCTCAAAGGCGGAGGCGTGGAGGTCGATGAGCAGGGAATACCGGGAGCCGAACAGATAGGGGTCGGCGTAGGTGCCCCCCCACCCCCTGCGGCGCTCTCCGAGGTCGTAGGAGACCCCGATCTTTTTGCCCTCCCCTCTCAGGTTGACGTAGCGGACGTCGCTCACGAGGGTGAAGCCGTCGAGTTCGCTGTACTCCCCTCCGGCGCTGATGTCGCCGAAGCGCTTCTCGTCGACGTAGACGACGACGATGGCCTTCCCTTCGGAGGTGCCGGGCCTTGAGGAGACGTGGACGGTGCGGAAGAGGCGCGTCCGGTAGAGGTCCCGCTGGCTGGCGACGAGGCGCCTGGGGGTGAGGAGGTCCCCCCGCTTCAGGTCCATCGAGCGGATGATGACCTCCTCCTTCGTGCGGTCGTTGCCCAGGATCTCGATCCGCTCGACGACGAAGGGGGGGCGCTCCTGGGCGCCGGGCGCGCTGGCGATGACCCAGGAGGCCAGGAGCAGGCTTGCAGAAAGGCGTTTCATGGCGCGTGACTCCGTGTTTGTGGCGTGGTGCGCGATGCCTGAAGTCGGTGCATGATTCACCTGTTCGCAAGAAGTATGCCGTGATGGGCAGGGGGCAGGGGGCAGGGGGGATATGGGATTTCCCCTCCTCTCCCTTGTGAAATGATAATACAACTGTATAGAATTTGCAACGGAAAAGGTAGACCCCTGGCCCCTCCCTGCCTCCCGATACGGAGAAGGGGGGACGCGGGGACGCGGAGACTCCCCGTATCACCGTGTCTCCGCGTCGGGGAGAGGGGAAGGGTGGAGGCTGCCTCGCTCCAGACTCCACTTCAGGAAGGGGGGGGTGACCAGGGTGGTGACGACGACCACGATCACCACCGAGGAGAAGAGGGCGTCGTCCACGGCGCCCAGGCCCTTGCCGATGGATGCGAAGATCAGCCCCACCTCCCCGCGCGGCACCATGCCCAGGCCGATGGCCAGCCGGTTGTAGCCCTTCCTCACGGCCAGGCTGCAGACCTGTTTTCCCACGAAGGCTGCGCCAGTGAGGACCGCGGCCTCTCCGAGCACCTTCAGGTCCGCAAACGTCTCCAGCCGGACCTGCATGCCCATCAGCACGAAGAAGACCGGGACCAGGATCGAAGACACAGGATGGGTCAACTGCTGGAGAGAAGGGGTCTGGGCGTGAACGTCGAGGCGGCTGGGCTCAAACTCCACGTCAACGGACTCTCCTCGCAGGGGGGGATGGAAGTGCGCCTCCTCCAGGATCAGGCCGGCGGCGAAGGCCCCCACAATGGTGGCCAGGCCGATGGCGTCGGCCAGGTAGGAGAGGACGAAGCAGAAGACCAGGGCCGCGCCCAGCTTGGTCCCGGTCCCCAGGGCCATGGCCGCCCGCCCCAGGTAGGGCGCCACCAATTTGCCGACCAGCATGGCCGCCGTCAGGAATCCGACCGCTTTGAAAAGGATGAACAGGACGGTTCCGGCGCTCGTCGCCCCGGTGGTTACAATTCCGCTGACCACGGCCAGGACGACCAGGCCCAGCACGTCGTCTATGACCGCCGCGCCCAGGATGATGCGGGACTCCGGCAGGTCGAGTTTGTTGAGATCCTTCAGCACGCGGGCGGTGATGCCCACCGACGTGGCCGTGAGCGTCGCCCCGATGAACAGATGCGTGCCCAGGGGGGCCTGGGGCAGCAGGTAGAGGCTGAACCCGTACCCCAGCAGAAAGGGGGCGACCATGCCCACCGCGGCCACCATCAGGCTGGGCAGGCCGACCGCCAGCATCCCCCTGGCATCGGTCTCCAGGCCCACCTCGAACAGCAGCACGACCACGCCGATGCGGGCCAGCAGGTCCATCGCCGGGTCGGTCCTCAGCCCCTCGAACATAGGGAAGCCGACGAGCCCGGCGTTGCCCAGGAGCACGCCGAAGATGAGCTCGCCCAGCACGGGGGGCGCACCGAGCCGCTCGAACAGGCCACCGCCCAGTTTGGCGGCCACCAGGATGACGGCCAGGCCGAGCAGGACCGGGGCGGAGGGGTCGCCGTGCCCCTCCGCTGCGCCCGCCACGACGGGGGACAGCACGATGCAGAGCGCCAGCGCGAGTTTGAGAGTTCGCAATTCGTTCTCCTTTCAGGGTGGTAAGATACAGCGCGGGGGGGTGGGTGTCAAGGCAATGCGGCATATTCTGGAGGGGGAGGGAGAAACTGCTTGACAGGAGAGGGGAGGTGCGGTACTGTTTAAACGCGAAAGGAACGGAGGACGCGAAACCTTATTGCGGAGGATAGAGTTGAAGAACCTTATTGGGGTGTCGTTTCTCTGCGCGGGGGCGGTCCTGGCGCTTTCGTGCGGGGGGGGACAGAAGGAGGGGGAGAAGGGGTTCCGGGTCGTCATGGTCCTGGAAGTGGGGGGG